>VFQM010000075.1_pt1 | contig 119792 bp, 99 predicted proteins | sample 3512391 | NCBI WGS metagenome assembly VFQM01 (sample SAMN10412369, study PRJNA504923) | tailings metagenome | isolation source: Replicate 1 from Balatoc abandoned mine | place: Philippines | reverse complement strand
AACCTGGTAACGCAAATTACAATGCAGCCACCAGTGTTATAACATCTATTACTATTGTTGACGACCGCCAGAACATCTCTTTAACCGGGGCATTAGATTTTGGAAATGTATTGCTTGGAGAAACAGCAACAAAAACCATGACCATAACCAATACGGGAAATTCAGTGTTGCAAATTAGTGAGATAACACTTCCGCAAGGTTTTTCAAGTGCTGTTGGTCCAACTACCGTAAATGCAAATGCAAGCATTACAGCGCAGATAACTTTTGCGCCAACTGAGCTTAAGGATTATGAAGGCTCAGTTGTTATCAGCTCTAATGCTGTTAGTGGTAACAATTCTATAACATTAAACGGCACAGGCGTAACTATCACGGGTTTCAATGAACCTGGTCAGCTAAGTGGCGATTTAGATGTTTACCCTAATCCAGGCACTGGTGTTTATATAGTAAAGAGTAAAATGACGAGGAATAAATCGATTGCTGTAATGGATATGTCCGGTAAAGCGCAATACAAAATACTCAAATCACTTGATGAAGAGTACCATGAGTTAGATCTGTTGGATTTACCCGAAGGCATCTATTACCTGAAAATAGAGGAGAAAGGTTCAGTGGCTGTGAAACGCATTGTTAAACTTAACTAAGATATAACTATGAAAAATATTCAAAGAATTTATCTATTGCTGATATTGGGAATTCTCGCTTCCTGTGGAGATGACCCTAAACCACTAACAGAAGAAGAAAAGCAAATACAAATGCTTGCCAAAACATGGAACATTAGCGCTGCCAGCGTAGATGGACTGGATGTTGAAGAATGGTTTCCGGGTTTACAGGTTTCGTTTACCGAAAGTAAATCATTTACCGTTACGAATGCAGTACCTCCGATCTGGATTACCGCTGGCACTTTTGAATTACAAAAATCAGGATCGAACTATGTAATCCAGCGCAGCGATGGAGTTGACTTAGTGATTACAGCACTCAGCGACACAAGCGTAAGCATCAGCATGACTTATGTGGCGGATGATAATGCCCGAATTGCCGGTATTACAGGATCTTACACTTTTATTTTTTCAGCTGATTAATAATCATATTTCCTCCTTTGAAGGTTATCTCAATTTTTTTGAGATAGCCTTTTTATTTTGAGCACATATAGGAAATCAATTTGTAATTTTAATTCTTATTTAAATATATGCGCATCCTGATCATTCTTTCACTTCTTACTGCCACGCTATGTGAAGTACAAAGTCAATCTTTAAAAGTGATGACTTACAACATTCTCCTCAACACGACAAGCGATGGCGTAAACAGCTGGGCAAATAGAAAAGAAAAAGTGGCTGATCTAATTAAAAAAATTGATGCGGATGCTTTTGGTGTACAAGAAGCCCTGCACGATCAGATGCAGGATTTGCTGAAAGCTTTACCCGATTATGCCTATGTAGGTGTAGGCAGGGATGATGGCAAAGAAAAGGGCGAGTATACAGCCATTTTTTATAAAAAAGCAAGATTGAAAGTGTTGATGAGTGGTTCCTTTTGGTTGTCAGAAACACCAGATGTAGCAGGCAGTAAAAGTTGGGATGCTGCGATAACACGTATGGTGACTCATGCTCACTTTCAAGATGTGCGTTCAAACCTGGATTTTTTAATGGTCACAACTCATTTTGATCATGTTGGTAAGCAGGCAAGATTAATGAGTGCAACATTTTTAAAGGGTTGGATGGACGGGTATAATGCAATAAAAAACAAGCCTGTAATTTTATGTGGTGATTTTAATTTTCAACCTGTTGAAGAGCCTTATAAAAGCCTGGTAAATGAAACAGAACCTCTATTGATCGATGCAAGGCCTGCTTCTGAAAAAAATGGTACCTTCTGCGGCTTCGAAAAAGATAAAATGGAGTGTGTAATCATCGATTATATATTCCATACGCCTGATATAATCATAGAAAAATTTGAAGTAATTCAGGAAAATAATGGCCAATACTATCCATCCGACCATTTACCGGTTGTGGCAACCATAAAATTAGCCTCTAAAGGTTGATAATTCTTGAGGTCTCCTTATAGGATAATCAATGTCGTTTAGTTAAGCCTTTTTATAGCCTCACCTCCAGTCCTCTCCAATGGAGAGGATGAATAAGGATGCTTAACTAAACGACATTGTATTAGAAAATCCTTAGTTTTACCCTTCGTTTTGGATTAACGGATTTTGACTGATTAACCATGTGGACATACCTCGCGCGTTTCATCATTAAATTTAAACTACCACTCATTCTCTTAATTGCTGCCATCACGGTAGTGATGGGCTATTATGCCCGCTTTGCCGAAATGAGTTACGACTTCCGTGGAACGGTGCCGGCAAACGATCCTGAACAAATGTATTTTCAGGAATTCAGAAAGCAGTTTGGTGAAGATGGTAATATCGTAGCAGTAGGTCTGCAAGACAGTGCTATTTTTCAATATAAAAACTTTGAGAAGCTGCGCGAGTTCTGTGTGGCTGTAAAATGGATAGAAGGTGTAAACGAAGTAATATCGCTGCCACAAATAAAGAAACTGGAGAAGGACACGGCCAAAACGCAGTTTGTTTTAAAGGATGTTTTTGCCGGAGGTAAAATCACAAGTCAGCATGTGCTCGATAGTTTTCTACGAGAAGCATCAAAACAACGCTTTTATATTGGGCAGATTGTAAACGAAAAAAATGGAGCCATTGCTATTCTGATTTCAATCAAGAAAGAAACACTCAATTCATCAAAACGTGTTGATCTTACTAACGAGATTGTAGCGCTGGGAGAAAAGTTTACTCAAAGTACAGGCATTCAACTACACTATGCCGGTCTTCCTTTTGTAAGATCTGTTATCGCACAACAAGTAGGACAAGAGTTAAAAATATTTTTGGGCTTATCCGTACTCATTACAGGCATAATTTTATTGATTTTCTTCCGCTCATGGCGTGCCACCATTTTCCCGCTGATCATCATTGGTGTAGTGGTAGTGTGGGTGCTGGGTTGCATCGTACTCTTTGGTTTTAAAATCACACTACTCAGTGGTATGATACCACCGATTATTGTTGTCATAGGGATACCAAATGCCATCTACCTCCTCAATAAATATCACACCGAATGGGTGTCGCATCGCGATAAAGAGCGAGCGATTAGCGAAGTAATTAAGAAAGTTGGTCTGGCCACTTTCTTAACCAACTTAACAACAGCCATTGGTTTTCTGGTACTCCTTAGTGCGGACATTACCGTTTTAAGAGAGTTTGGTATTGTTGCGGGCATTAATGTGATGGCCACTTTTGTGGTAAGTCTAATTTTAATACCCAGTGTATTCTCATGGATGCCGCCACCATCGCCAAAGCACCTGAAGCACCTGGAGATCAAAATTTTCGATAATGCCCTTTCGCTGGTAGACGTAATGGTGCATCGTCACCGCATGTTTATTTATTCCATTACTGCGGTGGTCGTAACTTTTGCTGTTATCGGTATGCTGCGTCTGCATTCTGTTTCTTTTATGGTAGATGATTTGCCTGAGGAAAGTGTGGTGAAACAAGACCTGCATTTTTTTGAAGAAAACTTTAGTGGTGTGATGCCATTGGAGATCGTGATTAACACAGGTAAACGCAGGGGAATTATAGATGTCAGGAATCTGCGCAAGATCGATGAGTTTGAAAGCTTCCTGGATTCACTAAAGCCAATTTCAAAACCTGTATCGGTGGTAAGTTTTGTAAAGGCGGCCAAGCAGGCATTTTATAATAATAATCCTAACTACTATTCATTACCGGATAGCCGTGAACGAAATTACATTTTACCTTATTTAAAAGGCCAGTCCGATAATTCAGGTCTGTTCAAATCTTTTGTGGACAGCACCTTGCAAACCATGCGTATTTCTTTGCAGGTAGCAGACATTGGTTCTGATAAAATGGATTCTCTGGTAAATGGTGTGATACAACCTCGAATGGATTCACTCTTTGCCGGAACGGATATCACGGCTAAAATTACCGGCACAACTCCCTTATTTATCAAGGGTAATGCTTTCCTGATTGATAATTTGAAGGGCAGTTTAATCCTGGCTTTTGTGTTAATAGCACTTACCATGGCAATGCTTTTTGCAAATGCCCGCATGATCGTGATAGCACTCATTCCCAACTTTATCCCCATGGCCATTACGGCTGCATTGATGGGCTATTTTGGTGTGCCCCTTAAGCCAAGCACGGTATTAATCTTCAGCATTACCTTTGGTATATCGGTAGATTACTCCATTCACTTTTTAGCTAAATACAGACAAGAGTTATTTTCTAAAAACTTCTATGTGCCCCTGGCGGTGAGCAACACTATTTTGGAAGTGGGTAAGAGCATGATCTATACCTCTATCGTCTTATTTTTTGGTTTCATCATTTTTGCTTTCTCCTCCTTTGGCGGCACTGTAGCATTGGGCCTGTTAACGTCAACAACCTTATTGTTGTCGATGATCACAAACCTTGTCTTATTGCCTTCGCTTATTTTAACTTTTGATACAGGTAAATACAAGCGTGGCGATGCGCCCATAATCGAGCAATTGGAGCCAGACTTTTATACCGAGAATGAGGACGAGGAAATAGACCTGAGTAAAATCAAAATCCATAACAGGCATTCTTCAGCGGAATAAATTTCGTTGCTGGTTGATCGTTGTTGGTTACCGCCTCATTTTCGACCAACCAACAACGAATAACGAATAACCATACTCATTGGAGTCATTTTTTCGGCTCCCAATGTCAATTGACCATTGTTCATTGTCCATTGATTTCTCATCTTTGCCCCCTTATTACCTGTAAATCAGCATTTTTAGAACCATGTCGGCCAAGTACAAAGAGCAGAAGGATGTTAATTACGCCCAAATCGCCAGCGAAATACTGGACTTTTGGGATAAGCAGCAGATTTTCGAAAAATCAATAAGCAACAGGGAAGGTGCGCCTTCTTTTACCTTTTATGAAGGTCCCCCCTCAGCCAACGGCACACCCGGTATTCACCATGTGATGGCGCGTACGGTAAAGGATATTTTTTGTCGCTATAAAACATTACAAGGCTTTCAGGTAAAACGTAAGGGTGGCTGGGATACCCATGGCTTACCGGTGGAATTGCAGGTAGAAAAAACCCTGGGCATTACCAAAGACGATATCGGCAAGAAAATTTCCGTTGAAGAATACAACCAGAAGTGCCGCGAAACGGTAATGATGTATACCGATCAGTGGGATGACCTTACGCGTAAGATGGGTTATTGGGTGGATTTGAAGAATCCATACATCACCTACGATAAAAATTATATTGAAACCTTATGGTGGTTGCTCAAGCAACTCTACGATAAAAAATTATTATACAAAGGGTACAGCATACAACCTTACTCACCGGCTGCGGGCACTGGCTTGAGCTCACACGAACTTAACTTGCCTGGTTGCTATAAGGATGTAAAGGATACATCTATCGTAGCGCAGTTTAAAGTAAAGCAAGAAAAGCCAGCTGATTTTCTTTTTGGAAAAAATAAAGGCGATGTATTCATTTTAGCCTGGACAACCACACCATGGACCCTGCCCTCTAACACAGCGTTGACGATAGGCGAGAAAATTACTTACGTTCAAATCAACACCTTTAATGCTTACACCCACAAGGCAATCAGTGTGGTATTGGCAAAGGATTTAGTAGGCAAATATTTCTCTGAAAAGAATAAAGAACTTAAGCTTGAGGATTATAAAGCCGGAGATAAAAATATTCCTTTCGAAGTGGTTCAGGAATTTTCGGGTAAGGAACTCGTTGGCATCCGCTACGAACAACTCATGCCTTACCTGCAACCTTTCTATGATGCCGACAAAGCATTTCAGGTAATTGCCGGAGATTTTGTAACTACAGAAGATGGTACAGGCGTAGTACATACATCTCCAACATTTGGTGCAGACGATTTTCGTGTGGCCAAAGCAAATGGTGTACCTGCGCTTACCGTAAAAGATGAAGCCGGAAACGAAGTGCCAACCGTAGACAGAAAAGGAAAATTTATTGATGTAATCGGTGCACGTTTGAAGGAGGGTGTGGCAAAGTACAACATTAAAACACACAAGCCCTTAAATGCAGATGACTTCTATGTAAAAAATTATACTAATGAAGATGAGACAAACCCGGACTATAAAAACACCGATGTAATCATCTCCATTATTTTGAAAGAAGAGAACAAAGCTTTCAAAGTAGAAAAGTACGAACACACTTACCCACATTGCTGGCGTACGGATAAACCGGTGTTGTACTATCCATTAGATTCCTGGTTCATCAAAACCACTGCGAAGAAAGACCGCATGGTAGAATTGAACAAGACCATTAACTGGAAACCGGAATCCACCGGTACGGGCCGTTTTGGTAATTGGTTAGAAAATTTAGTGGACTGGAATTTATCACGTTCACGCTATTGGGGAACACCGCTGCCGATCTGGAGAACAAAAGATGGCAAAGAAGAAATTTGCATTGGTTCAATAGAAGAGCTGACAAAAGAAGTTCAGAAAGCGGAGAAGGCTGGTATCAAAAACAAATTTGCAATTGACAATGGACAATTGACAATTGACTTACACCGTCCTTATGTAGATGAAGTAGTGCTAGTGAGCGCATCTGGTCAACCGATGTACCGCGAAGCTGATTTGATTGATGTGTGGTTCGATTCAGGTGCTATGCCTTATGCACAGTGGGGCCTAAACAAAACGAAGTTAGCTAATAATGATCCTATGCCCTTTGGTGAGGGTTGGGTTGGAGCTTATCCAGCGGACTACATCGCTGAAGGTGTAGACCAAACACGTGGATGGTTCTTTACACTTCATGCGCTGGCAGTAATGCTCTTTGATAGTGTTGCTTTCAAAAACGTAATCTCTAACGGACTGGTACTCGACAAGAATGGTAACAAAATGTCGAAGAGCAAGGGGAATGTGGTAAATCCATTTGAAACCTTGAGCAAGTACGGCCCGGATGTAGTGCGCTGGTACATGATTGAAAATGCACCACCATGGGATAACTTGAAATTCGACCTGGAAGGTATTGCAGAAACACAACGCAGATTTTTTGGAACGCTTATCAATACCTATTCCTTCTTTGTGATGTATGCGAATATCGATGGCTTTGTGAAAGACGAAATGAACAATGTTCCTTTCGATCAGCTAGCGCCTTTAGATCGCTGGATCATTACCAAAGAACAAACCCTGATTGAAGAAGTAACAAAAGCTTACGAAGAATACGAACCTACTAAAGCGGCTCGTGCTATTCAGGAATTTGTGAACGATCATTTGTCGAATTGGTATGTACGCCTTAACCGCAAGCGTTTCTGGCAACCATCTTCCGCCAAGGCTACAGATGGCAGGCCCGTTGAGCTTACTGTTGATAAGCGTGCTGCGTATGAAACTTTGTATGAGTGTTTAATGGTAACAGCGCAGTTGATGGCGCCTATAGCACCATTCTTCAGTGAGTGGTTATACAAAAACCTGACGGATAACATTCGCGATCGTGCCAAGCAACATAATACACCCTTGCAGTATGAGTCTATACACCATACTATTCTGATTAAGACTGAAGCCAAGCGTAAGGATGTTGAACTGGAGTTGGCCATGGATTATGCACAACGCATCTGTTCACTGACGCACTCCATTCGCAAAAATGCCAAGATCAAAGTGCGCACACCCTTACAAAAAATATTATTGCCGGTGCTTGATGAAAAGTTCGCGCAACGGGTACGCAGTGTGGAAGACATTATCAAGAGTGAAGTAAATGTAAAGGAGATTCAATACATTGACGATACTTCTGGGCTTTTGGTGAAAAAGGTGAAACCAAACTTTGCCAAATTGGGTAAACAGTATGGTCCTAAGATGAAGGAAGTTTCTGCCGTGATCACAACCTTTGAGCAGGCAGATATTTCAACGATTGAAAAGCAAGGCACCCTACATAAAGGCGGCTTTGATATCACCTTAGAAGATGTGCTGATTTCCTCGGAAGACATACCGGGTTGGTCTGTAGCCAATGAAGGTGGTGTTACTGTAGCCTTAGACATTACGATTACAGAAGAATTAAAACGTGAAGGCATTGCCCGTGACTTTGTAAACCGCATTCAGAATTTGCGTAAAGACCAGGGTATGGATGTGCTGGACAAAATTATGGTGGAAGTAGAAGCGGTGAACGGATTTGCAGAAGCACTTCAGGAGCATAAAGAGTATATCAGCAAAGAAGTGCAGGCTGTATCATTGGAATTTAAAAATACAATTTCAGATGCCGTAGAAGTAGACATGGATGAAGCCATGCTTAAAGTAAAAATCAGTGTGAAAAGGTAGTTGATCGTTTTTGGTTGTTGGTTGTTCGTAATTGGCAGCCAGCAGTTAACAGCCAACAACGAGCAACCAGCAACGAACAACTAAACAAAAATGAAGATTTATAAATATTTTCTGATTGCCCTGCTGGTTATTTGCATCGATCAGGCCTCAAAGCTATTGGTGCATAAATACATGTACCTGGGAGAAACAGTTCATTTAATCGGGAATGAAGATTATGGTTTCAAGCTCCATTACTTGTTAAATCCGGGGATGGCCTTTGGTCTGAAGTGGGACAATGAATTTGGCAAACTGGCACTCACCATTTTCCGGATCTTTGCTATGCTGGGTATTTCGTATTACCTGGTGAAAATGGCTAAGCAAGGTGCGCATAACGGATTTTTAGTATGCATGGCACTTATTTTAGGAGGTGCTATTGGCAATGTAATCGACAGTACTTTTTATGGAGTTTTTCTGGAAAATGCTCCCTATGGTTCCCCCACTCCCTGGTTTCATGGGCAGGTAATTGATATGCTATTCTTTCCTTTGTTCAGCATCCACTGGCCTGAATGGATACCTTATTTAGGAGGAGGAAACTTCCTGTTTTTTAGTCCAGTCTTCAATATTGCCGATTCCTCGATTTTCATAGGAGTTTTAATTATTCTGATCATGCAGAAAAAATTCTTCAAAGAAGAACAGGGAATAACTCAGGCTGATCCGGCAGAGACACCAACTGAGCAACAAAGTGTAAGCTTGCCCCTGAGTGAGCCGCCCTCCACTGAAAAATCGGACACTGCCGTCTAAACAAATCTTATTGGGTATTAGACCTTTGCAGTAGACAAATACATTATTCTTGTTAGTTTTGGGGCTTATAAAATTTGTCCACCTAACCTTATTTAATAATGAGTTTGTTTATTAGAAAGCCTCTTGCGCAACTGATGGCTCAGGCCGCAGATGGTGATAAGGGGCTGAAACGCACACTGGGAGCCGGAAATCTCATTGCCTTAGGCGTGGGTGCCATTATTGGTGCCGGTTTGTTTGTGCGTACTGCTGCTGCTGCCGGTGAAGCTGCCGGTCCGGCTGTTGTATTATCGTTTGTTGTTGCTGCCATTGGCTGTGCTTTTGCTGGTCTTTGTTATGCAGAGTTTGCATCGATGATACCTATTGCGGGTAGTGCTTATACCTATGCTTATGCAACCATGGGCGAATTTGTTGCCTGGATTATCGGATGGGCCTTAGTGCTGGAGTACGCACTTGCTTCAGCAACAGTATCCATAGCCTGGAGTGAATACCTCAATAATTTGCTGGGGGGGAGTATACCCTATGAATGGTGTCACTCACCATTCGAAACTTCATTGGATGGCGTGAGTGGTATCATGAATTTACCTGCTCTATTTATCCTTCTAATTCTGACACTCATTCTTATTAAGGGTACTCAGGAATCAGCGACTGTAAATGCGGTTATCGTATTCGTGAAGGTGGCTATCGTGTTACTGTTCATTGGTCTTGGTTGGAGCTTTATTAATCCATCAAACTATACACCTTTCTTTATCCCTGAAGGTACTCCTGGCCACGAAGGCTGGAATGAATGGGGTTGGGGCGGTGTATTTGGTGGTGCTGCTATAGTATTCTTTGCCTTTATTGGTTTTGATGCTGTATCTACTGCTGCGCAGGAAGCTAAAAATCCTAAGCGCGATATGCCGATCGGTATCCTGGGTTCATTGTTAGTTTGTACAATACTTTACGTGTTGTTCTCTTATGTGTTAACAGGTATGGCTAACTGGACGGAGTTTAAGACTGCCGGTAAAGAAGCCTCAGTTGCTTATGCTATTAATACCTACATGGAAGGTTATGGCTGGTTAGCAACGTTAATCTCTGTAGCTATTCTTGCAGGTTTCTCTTCTGTAATTCTGGTGATGTTGATGGGGCAGTCTCGTGTATTCTACTCTATGTCGAATGACGGTTTAGTTCCAAAAGTATTTTCTGAACTGCATCCTAAATTCCGCACACCTTATAAATCAAATCTGATCCTCTTTATTTTTGTAGGATTGTTTGCAGCATTTGTTCCCGGTAATGTTGCGGGCGATTTAACAAGCTTTGGTACATTGTTCGCATTTGTGTTGGTATGTGCAGGTATTTGGGTGATGCGTGTTAAAAACCCGGAGTTGAAGCGTCCATTTGCCACACCTCTTGTTCCTCTTGTTCCTATTTTAGGCATGTTGGTGTGTGGTGGTCTTATCGCTTCTCTTGATCAGAATACCTTATTGATTGCCTTTGGCTGGATGGCCTTTGGTTTGCTCTTGTATTTTGGTTATGGCAAATCGCATAGCTACTTAAGAAAAGGCAAGTAAGCTTACAGGTATTTAAATGTGAATGAGACCGCTTCAACATGTTGAAGCGGTCTTTTTTTTAACTCGCCTTGGTCTGTGTCCTCACAGACCAGTATTATAATATAAGTTTATGAATCCACTCCCTGGTCTGTGTCTTCACAGACCAGCATCAGTCTCTTGGGCAGTGGGTAGACATGAGTGTAAGGACTCTGAGGATTAAGAATTTCTTTCCTCTTGAGATGTGTCCTCATTCCTCCTCAGAGTCTCTTGGGCAGTGGGTAGTCAAGAGCGTAAGGACTCTGAGGATTAATAATTTCTTTCCCCTTGAAATGTATCCTCACAGACCAGCATTATTAAATAAGTTTGTGATCAAATCCCACTCCCTTGTCTGTGTCTTCACAGACCAGCATCAAAACGCAATTTATTTCTCCTGAGAGTCTCTTGGGCAGTGGGTAGTCAAGAGCGTAAGGACTCTGAGTATTAAGAATTTCTTTCCTCTTGAGATGTGTCCTCACAGACCAGTATTATTAAACAAGTTTATGAATCAAATCTCAAATATTCACTTCACCTGTTTCAGACTGTGAAGACACTGCCCGTGGAAATTCAAGCCATAAAAGACACAAGCTGCAATACCTGTTCACCTAAGCGTTGATCACCTGTTATCCTTACATAAGCACGTACATCTTCGGCTCTCCAACTTTTTGAAAACAACTTCCATGCAGCATGGCCCTCAAGATGTACATGAGTAATAACAAGCGCTGGTTTCTCTTTAAACAATTCCCATCCAGATTCACGCTTCACCAAATACCAAGTGTCTACAACTTCATGTGCAATATCCAGTTGAATCGCAGTATCAACAGGTGCCTCTACATTTTTAAAAGTAAAAGGTAAAGCACGTATAACAGTTTCAAGAAATGGACTAAAGTATTTTTGAGTTAATATGCCTGGCTTGTTAACCGCATCCCTGATCTGTTGTTGATGTAACCATTTCTCAGTGTACTCACGGGCAATGTGGAACCAATTTTGAGATTCGCTTTCACCTGCCCAGGCAACAGAAAAAATAGCTTTTGTATTTAAGTCAACCGATTCATAATAAGTGCAGGTTTGATGGCTGGTTGCCTCGTGCAGTAAGATCATCACCTTCGGACTGATACGTTTACTGGATTTTACCCAATCAGCATTTAACTGATTGAGCCAGGCAACAAGATCTTGATAGGATTGTATATCACCAGGCTGCTCTCCGAAAAAACCATCCCGCTGTATTGACAAGGTTCGGACATTACCATCCAACAAATGAGCGGCCACATCTTTCACCTTCCAAAGTTTAGCCACAGTTTGTGCCTGCCACTCTTCAGGGCTTAAGGATTTCAATAAATCAATAAGACACGCATCCAAGGGCCTGAATAAATGAGAGACACGAATAGGGACAGACATTGTTTTAGATTTAATGTTAACAGCTTCTGCAATTTACCGCTTTCATCATATCTTTAGCAATTAGAAATCATCATCATGGAAGAGTTAGGAAAATCCTTACCACTCGCTGAAGGTTTTATCGATGCTGAACAGGCAGGTAAAAGTGGAGGCAAGCCAAATTGCCTCAACTGTGGCACACCCCTAACAGGTAAATATTGTGGCAACTGTGGCCAGCGTGATTTGCCTGCCCGACAAAACCTGGGTGATTTGTTAGTCAACTTCATTAGCTCCTTTTATAGTTTTGAATCCAAATTCTTCAAGACTTTTAAATACCTGCTTTTCTTTCCTGGAAAAATTGTGGCTGAGTACAATGCCGGTAAACGCGAAAGCTTCTATCATCCAGCCCGCATGTATGTGTTTCTGAGTTTTATCTTCTTTTTACTTTTCTCGACTGTTTTTTCAACAGATGATATGGATCTTGATGAGAAGGGAGATTTCAATACAGTGCAGGACTCCATAAAAGTAGACTCTATAGTAAGAGAAAATACACGAGGGTTAAAAATCGGCTATCAACCTGTGGAGGTGGGATCAGATAGTAAAGAAGCAAAGACACTCAAACAATATGACTCACTACAAAATGCTTTGCCACCTGAAAAGCGGGATGGATTTATAACTCGCTACTTTGAACGAAAAGGAAGAGAGATTGAAGAAAGAGAGGGCGCAAGTCAGGGGGAGATGACAAGAGCCTTTATAAACGACATGATTGAAAACACGCCCAGAATGATTTTTATTCTGATGCCTTTATTTGCACTACTGCTAAAGCTCTTTTATATCAGGCGCGACTTCTATTACTCTGAGCACTTAATCTTCACCATATTCTTTTACGACTTTATTTACCTCATTGGATCTTTAATCATTTTGGTAAATCGCGTGGATTGGCTTTGGTGGCTTGAGGTAGCCTTATACCTATGGATATTTATTTATCTGTATAAAGCCATGCGAAAAGTATATCAACAACGGAGAGCAAAAACAGTCATTAAATTTATGTTGTTGAATTTCTTGTTCCTTTTCTTTGTTGCTTTCGGTATAGTGGGTCTGGCACTAATTGCCTTTATCAGGTTGTAATCATGTTATCAGAATCATCTGCCCCCTTAGCTGAACGACTTCGCCCCTTCACATTGGCTGATGTGGTCGGTCAGCAGCACTTGGTTGGTGAGAAAGGTATGCTGCGCACAGTCTTGCGTTCGGGCACAATTCCATCCATGATTTTTTGGGGGCCACCGGGTGTTGGAAAAACAACGCTCGCTAACATTATCGCTAATGAAGCAAAGAAGCCTTTCTACATTTTGAGTGCCATCAGTGCCGGTGTAAAAGATATCCGCGAGGTCATTGAAAAGGCAAAGGCTTCTCCGCGCTCCATTTTATTTATTGATGAAATTCATCGTTTCAACAAAGGTCAGCAGGATGCTTTATTAGGAGCGGTAGAGAAAGGTATAATTACACTAATAGGTGCTACTACAGAGAATCCATCTTTTGAAGTAAATGCTGCCTTGCTTTCACGTTGTCAGGTTTATGTGTTGAAGGCCTTAGAAGAAAAGGAGTTACTGCAATTGATCCATCAGGCCATTGTAAAGGATGAAGTACTGAAGAAGAAAAAAATTACTGTACAAGAGCACGAAGCACTCTTTCAATTATCGGGTGGAGACGCACGCAAAGTACTGAACCTGCTCGAGTTGGTGGTCGAATCTATCGAGTCGGATGAGGTAGTAATTACCGATGCCATAGTAATGGGTGTGGCGCAAAAGAAAATTGCGATCTACGATAAAAGTGGTGAACAGCACTATGATATAATTTCCGCCTTTATTAAATCCATTCGCGGCAGCGATCCCAACGCAGCTATTTATTACCTGGCACGCATGGTAGAAGGCGGTGAAGATGTAAGCTTCATCGCCAGAAGAATGGTTATACTAGCCTCTGAAGACATAGGCAACGCTAACCCTACTGCCTTAATCATGGCTACGAATACCTTTCAAGCCGTGAATATGATTGGTTACCCGGAAGCGCGCATCATTCTCGCCCAATGTGCGGTATATTTGGCTAGTTCGCCCAAGAGTAATGCCAGTTACATGGCTATTGAAAATGCTTTACAGAAGGTAAATGAAACAGGTGATTTACCCATACCTTTATCGGTACGAAATGCTCCGACTAAACTGATGAAAAATCTGGGTTACGGAAAAGATTACCAGTATGCCCATAGTTATGAGAATAGTTTCGTGAATATGGAATTTCTTCCAGATGCTATCAAAGGAATGAAATTTTATGAGCCTGGTAAAAATGCCAGAGAAGAGGAAATGCGTAAACACCTTCGCACGCTGTGGAAAGAAAAATATGGGTATTGAGTTTTTTTGAAATTTTGAATTTGAAGTAATTTAATGACTAGAATAATTTTTGAGTCCTCACCCCTGTATTTAGTATTATGTGCAGCACTTGCCTTAGGTGCCTCTTATTTACTATACAAAGCAAAGTATCCCTGGACTAAAAGAGTTAATCAAATACTTTTTATCAGTAGGGCAATTCTTATTTTTCTACTGGCACTACTTTTACTGGAACCTATTCTTAAGCAGGTGAATAATTTCTTTGTTAAACCTGTCATTGTAGTCTTGCAAGACGACAGTGGATCAGTCAAAGTGGTAATCGACTCCGTAAAACAACAAGCAATTAATCAGCGGCTGAATCAATTACAAAAGTCCTTGCAAGCGCAAGACTTTACCGTTGAGTTTCGAACCTTGCAAGATCCTAATGCAACATCTGATTTTACATCGGCCATAAAAAAAATCAGCAATGATTATGAAGGTCAAAAAGTAGCTGGCCTGGTCTTTGTATCTGATGGAATTTACAATGCTGGCATTTCTCCTCTATACTCAACTTTTAATTTTCCCATTCACACAGTAGGCATAGGTGACACCAGTAAAAGAGTGGACCTTGTTATCAGGAATACAGTTTATAATAAAATTGCCTATCAGGGTAATCGTTTTCCGGTAAGAATAGAATTGAGTGCAAAAGGATTCCTGGGAAAAAATGTGGAAGTTACGCTGTTGAATAAAGGGAAATTACTGGAGAAGAAAGTGATTACAATCACCAACGAAGCCCTTACACGTGTTGAGTTTTTACCATTGGCAGCAGAACAAGGTTTACAGCGTTACGAAATGCTCATTACTCCCCAGGCAGAAGAGTGGAACTCAGCAAATAACCGAACAACGGTTTTTGTTGAAGTAGTTTCTGGCAAAAAGAAAATACTGGCCCTGGCCGCTGCACCACATCCGGACATTAAGGCACTCAGAGCAGTAGTTGAACAGAATGAGAATTATGATTTTGATTTGCACATACCAGGTACAACACAAAATGATTTTGGCAAACTGAGTACTGAAGCTGATCTAATAATACTCTTTCAAGTTCCAGATGTTAAAGAGCGAACAAAACAATTATTACATCAGGCACAAGCTACGAAAGCCTCCTTATTTTTTGTGCTAGGTGAACAAACCAATTGGCAGGAGCTGAATAAAGATGGAATCATAAAGATAGATGGGCCAATTCGTCAGTTCGATGATGTGGTGCCCGCTTTTAATACTGATTTTTCAGTGTTTACTGCAGAAACGAATCTTGCGGGTGTTTTTCAGTCTTTTCCACCTGCCTCTGTACCCTTTGTAAAAATGCAAATGCCTCCCTCCGCTACGCCTTTACTTTTTCAAAAGGTGGGGAGTTTAATAACAGACAAGCCACTATTGTACCTTGATCAATTAGAAGAAAGAAAAGTCGCCTTTATGCTGGGTGAAGGTTTATGGCGCTGGCGATTACAGGAATTTAGCCGTAATGAAAACACAGAAAGTTTTGATGAGCTATTTGGTAAGTTGATTCAATACCTAGCTACTACCGATGACCGAAGAAAATTCAGAAGCTATCCGATAAAACAGGAATTTCTGGATACAGAATCAGTGCAATTTGAGTCGCAGGTATATAACGATATTTTTGAACCAGTCTACGGCAAAACTATTGAGATAGAATTAACCAGTGAAGCCGGACAGCGCAATGCCTACCGCTATACAACCAGTGAAGGCAACACACGCTATACCATTGGAGGTTTGTCAGAAGGTGTGTACCGATATAGGGCCTCTACTACCTTAAAGGAAAAGGAAGAAGTAAGAGGAGAGTTTTTAGTAAGTCGCCAGCAAATTGAAATGCAAAACCTTACTGCCGATCATGATTTGCTAAGAAAGCTTTCTCAACAAACTGGAGGACTATTTGTGAAAGGCGAAAATATCGAAACCCTGAACACATCACTGGCACAGCAAAAAGCAACAGCCTTAATTCAATCAGAAGAAAAATACGATAACCTGATTAACTTGAAGTGGATATTCTTTTTGCTCTTAATACTTATTAGTGGTGAATGGTTTCTGCGTAAGTATTATGGTTCGTACTAGTTGGCCAATCTTCTTTTGTATTTGAGCATTACCCAGATAAATGCACTAATACCTGTTGCTAACATAGCAACTACCCATGCCAACACATAAGTACCGCCTAATAAGTGAAAGGCTACTGTAAAGAATACAAACAGAATGCTTGCAACTACCCATGCTGGATCATTCATGAACTTATCTTCCGGTTCATCGCGCAAGTCGACATAAATAGTGTGGTCTTTCTTGAAAAGGATAATCCATTTTTTATAATCCCAGAGCACCAGAAAGATTGTACCCAATAGCATTAGGGTTGTTATTGTCGGAGTTCCCGAACCAAAATTTACAGAATGCGTGATCAGGCAGACGTTGGTAATAATAGGTAAAAAAATCAGTGCCCCTATGGTTGAAAAACGCTGCGACATCAATAAGGCTCCTGAGACAAACTGTGCCCAACCCAAAAAAATCCAATAAAAACCAGTCTGGTACATGGCTTCAAAAAAATAGCCTACAGGTTCAGTGGGTGGAATCAGGGTGAAACGTTCGCCTTGAATTTTAATGATAGATGCAAATACAAAGGCAAAACCAATGAGGTAACGCAGGTAAATAACAAATAATTTTACCAGCAACTGTTTTTTTAGCCAATCGATGATTCTAAACATATAGACTAAGTCGTTATTCTCAGCTTTTTGTTACAATTTTGATTTGTTCTGAAACAATCAGCCACTCATTTTTGTATTCTTTCTTTAACTCCTTAAGTAATGGCCAAAGCCACTTCTGCACAAAAAAAGACCGATGCCACCGGTTACGATAATATTGAGGTAATCGGAGCCCGGGAACACAACCTTAAAAACGTTTCTGTTTCTTTTCCCCGCAATAAACTGGTGGTCATTACCGGCATCAGCGGCAGTGGAAAGTCATCGTTGGCTTTTGACACCATCTATGCAGAAGGCCAGCGAAGATACATGGAAAGTTTCTCGGCTTACGCCAGAAGCTTTTTGGGTAATTTGGAAAGACCTGATGTTGATAAAATTAATGGACTCAGCCCCGTTATTTCCATTGAACAAAAGACAACCTCCCGCAACCCACGCTCTACGGTTGGTACTGTAACAGAAATCTATGACTTCATGCGCTTGCTCTATGCGAGGGCTGGCGAAGCATATTCATATTTGTCGGGCGAAAGAATGGTGCGACAGTCGGAAGATCAGATTGTAGATGCCTTGCTTCAGAATTTTAAAGGAAAAAAACTTACACTGCTTGCACCCATTGTAAAAGGGCGCAAAGGACATTACCGCGAACTCTTCGTGCAAATACGCAAGCAAGGTTATACGAAAGTGCGGGTGGATGGTGACGTGCAGGAGATTGCCGCGAAAATGCAGGTAGATCGCTTTAAGATACACGATATTGAAGTAGTAATTGATCGCATAGTGGCCGATGCAAAAGACAGAGTCCGTATTGCACAGTCGGTAAACAAAGCATTGAAAGAAGGTAAAGGCGTGATCATGGCCTTGGAAGAAAATGGTAAACTTCATCACTTCTCTAAATTCCTGATGGATCCGACTACAGGTTTATCTTACGATGAACCTGCTCCCAACACCTTTTCATTTAATTCTCCTTATGGTGCTTGTCCGGTGTGTAATGGTCTCGGGCAAATAGAAGAGATTACAGAAGAGTCAGTAATTCCTGATAAAACCTTAAGTATTAGTCGTGGCGGTATTTTACCGCTCGGTGAGTATCGCGATATCTGGATCTTCAAAAAAATTGAAGCCATCCTCAAGCGATATAAGCTCACGCTTAGTACTCCTTTAAATAAAGTGCCCAAAGAGGCAATTAAAACTTTATTGTATGGCGATGATGAGCCAGTGGCTGTAGCCTCAGTTAAATATCCAGGCACAGAGTGGAATACAAAGTTTGAAGGCATTATTAATTTTCTGGAAAAACAAAAAGAAGAAGGCTCTGAAAGCATTCGCAAATGGCTGGAAGACTTCATGATTGTAAGAACCTGCCCGGAGTGTAATGGAGCGCGCTTAAAGAAAGAATCACTTCATTTTAAAATTGCCGACAAAAATATTTCAGAGCTTTCGCACCTCGATATTCAACAACTCAATAAATGGTTTGATAAACTTGAAAACAGACTAACCGATAAACAGAATGTAATTGCTACGGAAGTACTAAAAGAAATCCGTAAGCGTATTGGTTTTTTGTTAGATGTAGGCTTGGATTACTTAAGCCTCGACAGACCGCTGAAAACATTAAGCGGTGGAGAGGCGCAGCGTATTCGCCTGGCAACACAGATAGGTACTCAGTTGGTTGGAGTACTATACATTCTGGATGAGCCAAGCATTGGCTTGCATGCGCGAGATAATGTAAAATTGATTAAAGCCTTAAAAGATTTACGCGATCTGGGTAACTCAGTGGTAGTGGTTGAGCACGACAAAGACATGATGTTAGAGAGCGATTACGTTATTGACATTGGTCCGGGTGCAGGCAGACATGGCGGTCAGGTAGTTTCAGAAGGTGATCCCAAAACTTTTTTAAAGAACAACAGTACTACAGCTAAGTACCTGTCGGGTAAACTTGGTATAAATGTTAAAAAGGAAAAACGTAAAGGCTCAGGCAATAAACTCACCATTACAGGCGCACATGGTAACAACTTAAAAAATGTTGATCTGCATGTGCCACTAGGTACTTTTACTTGTATCACAGGTGTTTCAGGCAGTGGAAAATCAACATTGATACACGAAACACTCTTCCCAATCCTGAACCGACATTTTTATCACTCCAGAACAGAACCCATGCCGTATAAAAAGGTTGATGGCTTAGAGGAGTTAGACAAGGTAATAGAAGTAGATCAATCACCCATTGGTCGTACGCCCAGATCAAATCCCGCAACCTATACAGGTGTGTTTTCAGATATCCGCGATTTATTTTCTCAATTGCAAGAATCGAAAATTCGTGGATACAAGCCGGGTCGTTTTTCGTTTAACGTAAAAGGCGGCCGCTGCGAAACGTGCGAAGGTGCTGGTTTGCGCCTCATTGAAATGGAATTTTTGCCGGATGTATATGTGCATTGTGAAACATGTAAGGGTAAACGCTACAATAGAGAAACACTTGAAGTCAGATTTAAAGGCAAATCCATTTCAGACGTACTAGATATGACCGTGGAAGAGGCTGTAAATTTCTTTGAGAATCAGCCAAAAATTTTAAGAAAAATAGAAACACTAAACGAGGTAGGCCTCGGGTACATTTCTTTAGGCCAGCACGCCACTACACTTTCCGGAGGTGAAGCACAACGTGTTAAGTTGGCCACGGAATTATCCAAACGAGATACAGGTAAAACATTTTATATCCTGGATGAGCCAACTACAGGTTTACATTTTCAGGACATTTCACATCTCCTGGATGTTTTACAAAAATTAGTGGATAAGGGTAATACAGTGTTGGTAATTGAACACAACATGGATGTTATCAAATCAGCCGACTACATTGTTGATTTGGGTCCAGAGGGCGGTGGTAAAGGCGGACAAATAATTGCGCAAGGTACACCTGAGCAAGTGGCTAAAAGCACAGCAAGTTATACGGGTAAGTTTTTGAAAATGGAGCTTCAGTAGATTTTTGTAAGGTTAACACCATTTTTTTCTACAAAGAGTTTTTTTCCACCATAGGGATCAAAAGTATAGCTATTCGTTTTAGACTCAAGGCTTCCCCCATATTTAAGTTCATACGAATCATCAACATATGCTATAAATGTTAGTCTTTCGTTCGGGGGTAGTTGGATATTCATTACAGAACAATTATACTCATTATCAATAGGCCGATTATTTAGAACATCTGCGTAGAGTGTATCACCAGTTTTGTTAATAATAATAATACTTCGAAAATATTTTGGTAAGTAGGTATAAGTGTCCGCTTGTCGAGGATGATTGAAAGAATTACCCACCCCATCAATCATGCTAATACCAACAGCAGCCTGTTTATAGTTGCTCCGCATTGCTTGCATTTTTTGCTGAGCAACCCTGCTGTTAAAGTCAAAAATGTAGCGATAACGTTCGTCACCTAAACTTGTAAGTGCAATTTTGCGTGTAGAGCTGCAGGAATAAAGGTAGAATACCAAAATGAATAAGACTGAAATTTTTCTCATAGTATTTTATTAACAAAGATTCTGCCAAGCTTGTATAAAATAAATTAATAATATTTTACACAATAGGCAAAAGTTAAAGTAAATATTTTGAGGCTTATCTCCAAGACTAGTTTGATAGTATGCCGCTTTATTCTGCGAAGTATCTCTCTGCTAATTAAGGGACGCCTTGGTTTATTATTTGCTCTTTTGAATTTGTAATCTTGACACACTATCAAGTGGTATGCGAGCCTTTGAGCAGCATTAAAGCTTCAGAACGGTTTAAAATGAAATAAGCTGATTAAATATGTTTCATCACAACGTTGCAACTTATCCCTACTGAATCCTAAATTTCCCTATCTTTCATTTTTACATCTCTATGAAAATCCTGAAACGTATTTTTATCGGTCTTCTGGTCATAATAGCCCTGGTTTTCGTTGGCTTAATTATCTTTTTGCAATCATCAAAGCCAACATTGAATGGTGAACTGGCATTAAGTGGCTTGCAGGAAGATGTTGAGCTATTGTATGATGATTATGGCATACCACATATTTACGCGGCCAATGAACAAGATGCCTATTACGCTCTCGGTTATGTACATGCACAAGACAGACTTTTTCAGATGGAAATGCTACGCAGAGCAGCAGGTGGTAGACTTTCTGAGGTACTGGGGCCTGATCTGATCAAGGTGGATAAATTATTCAGAACACTGGGTATTAATAAGTTTGCCAGCGAGAGCGCTCAACAATTTCTAAGTGGCGATACAAGTGCTTATCAACAAGCAACTATTGCCTATCAAAAAGGTATTAATGAATTTATAAAAACAGGAGATACGCCCATTGAATTTATGATCATGGGTATTCCGAAAACAGCATTTAAGCCAGAAGATATTTACCTGGCCATTGGCTTTATGTCTTTTGGCTTTGCAGAAGCCTTACAGGTAGACCCGGTATTAGAGAAAATTAAAAACGAGCTGGGTACAGCCTATTTACAAGATCTTGCCGTGCAAACACCTGCCAATGCTGAGTTGATAAAAAACTACAATGGAGAAGTTAATGCGGCAACAATCGACTCATTGATTTCATCAGTTCACGAAGCTTTGCAATATATGCCTGTGCCACGATTGCAGGGTAGCAATGGCTGGGTTATTTCAGGTTCAAGAACTTCATCCTCATTGCCTATCCTGGCTAACGATACCCATATTGGTTTTGGTCAGCCTGCAGTTTGGTACGAAGCACACATAGAATATCCTGGCTTTCGGTTTTATGGCCACCATTTGGCAGGTATTCCTTTTGGCTTATTGGGTAATAATAATAAAATCGGTTGGGGTTTAACCATGTTCGAAAATGATGACATGGACTTCTTTAAAGAAGAACTAAATCCTGAAAACGCAAATCAGGTCAAGTTTAAAGATGGATGGGAGGATTTAGCTAGCAGAAAAGAAATTATTAAAGTAAAAGGAGAAGCTGACATCATCTTGGAAATTAAATCTTCCCGACACGGACCTATTGTCAATGGGGGCATTGACAATATACCGGCAGAGGGTAAACCAATAGCCATGTGGTGGATGTTAACGCAGCAGCCCAATGAAGCTTTGGAAGCAGCCTATCGTTTAAACCATGCAGATAATTTTGCAGAAGCACGCAAAGCAGTTTCTCTCTTTTCTGCGCCTGGTTTAAATGTTATGTATGGTGATGTAGATGGAAACATCGCCTGGTGGGCAGCAGCAAAACTACCCATACGGCCTGCACATGTAAACACTAAATTGTTTTTAGACGGTGCCACTGGTAATGATGAATACCTTGGTTTTTATCCCTTCGAAAAAAATCCCCAATCCATTAATCCGCCCTGGGGTTATGTATATTCATCCAATAATCAACCCGATACTGTTGATGGTGTGCTCTATCCCGGCTATTACTACCCACGGGCACGCGCAGGTAGGGTGAATACATTATTGAGTGAAAATAAAAAATGGACTATTGACGATGTAAAAAAAGTTAATCTTGATGTAGTGGGTGAGCCACAACGCGAACTAGCACAGACAATAGGGGCTATACTCCAGGGATCAACACAACAGGCAAGTGTTGAATTGAGTAAGTATCTGCTAAGCTGGGATGGAAACCATAAACGTAATGACCTGACACCACCTATATTCTACAATATACTTTCACAAATTATGTTTTTAACCATGAAAGATGAATTAGGTGAAACAGCTTTTAAAACCCTGATGGAAACATCACTACCTAAGAACACCTACGACAAACTAATAGCAAATGGGAACTCACCCTGGTGGGACAACCTCAAAACAAAGGACCTTGTTGAAACCAGATTACAAATTTTTGAACAAGCTGCAGTCAACACACTGACCATATTGAAGAATACGATGGGGAATTCTGAAGAGCAGTGGAGATGGAGCAAAGTGCATACACTCACGCATAATCATCCTTTAGGTAGTGTTAAGCCCTTGGATAAATTCTTTAACGTGGGGCCCTTTGAAGTTGATGGAGGACAAGAGGTAATCAATAACCTGACTTTCTCCTTAGACACAACAGGTTATTTTCCGGTAAGTGTAGGGCCGGCATTGCGTAAAATCACAGATTTCTCTTCCATTGAAAATGGCGAAACAATATCACCCACTGGCCAGTCGGGTAATGTAATGAGTTCTCATTATGATGATCAGGCCTTAATGTTTGCCACAGGTCAGTTCAGAAAAATGCTGATGAACAGAAGCGAAATTCAATCAAAAAGTAAAAACAGATTATTGCTCAAAGCCAGGTAATGTGAAATAAGCAGTATTTTTGTCCTATGAATGCACAACAACGTCAATACATCTTCGGAGCTATATTCTTAGCCTTTGGTATTTATCAATTATACCAGCAGCGAATGCTAGAGTTTACTTTATACTCGCTGGCAGGGCTATCTTTTATTTTTAATCAATTGGCCAGTGAACCAAAACTTTTGCAACACAAAAAATCGCTGGTGATTACAACCTGGATTTTGATAATCGCTACGGGACTTACCTTCTTCTATCTGCTGCAATTTAATTATCTGTAAAAAGTCCGCTTATATAAAATTCAATCATACACAGTTTACCTTGTTAACTTTGGTTTGAAAACATGGTGAATAAACAGAGACTATATTGGACTTTACAAATCGGAGGATGGATACTGTATGCCATTCTTCAGATAGTCTTTTTTACTATTTTCTCCGGAGCAATTAACAGCAAACGCATTGTCTTCTTTTCATTAGAAGCACTTTTATGTTTGTTACTTACACATTTACTTCGCTACCTCCTGGTTTCCCGCTTTCGCTGGATGAAACTCCCGCTCCCATCACTTATCCCCCGTGTTTTAGTTACGGTAATAGTATTGGCGCTGATTGCTTATGCCTTGCAACCCTTAGCCTTTATTATTTCAGGGAGAGAATATAATCTGGAAGTAACCCTGAATCCATCGCAGATTATTTACGGATGGTCCTCCTTCACTATCTTCTTCTTTTTGTGGTCTGTTTTTTATTTTACCTATTATTTTGTAGAGCAATACAACAAATCACTTAAATACGAAACTTCGCGCATAGAGATTGAGTTGCAGAATCTTAAGTCACAACTTAATCCGCACTTCATCTTCAACGCACTCAATAGCATCAGAGCACTGGTGGACGAAAACCCAAAAAAATCTAAACAGGCCATCAATCACCTCTCCAATATTTTACGCAATTCATTGGCAGTAGACAGAATCGGGCTTACCAAATTTGATGATGAATTAAAAATAGTCAAAGACTATCTGAGTCTGGAAACCATTCGCTTTGAAGAGCGACTCAAAACAGAGTTTGACATACATCCTGCCTCAAACGACTTTCTGGTGCCGCCATTAATGATTCAGACCTTGGTTGAAAATGGAATTAAGCATGGCATTTCTAAGCTCACGGAAGGCGGTCTGGTCTCAGTAAAAACTTTTGTTGAGCAAAATAAGCTTCACGTGCAGATTCGAAACAGCGGTCAGTATCATCAATACCATGTAAACGGCATCAAAAGAAAAGGAGGTTTAGGCCTTAAAAATACCGCTCAACGCCTTAAATTGCTTTATGGTGAAAATGCATCTTTTAAAATAGAGAACGAAAACGATACTTTTGTACTAACTGAAATTATAATCCCGCATTCGCATGAGAGCCCTGATCGTAGATGATGAACGCCTAGCCCGTAAAGAGTTAATGAAATTGCTTGAGGATCACTCGGCAATTGAGGTGGTAGGAGAGGCCCAAAATGCTGATGAGGCATTCGAAATGATCGAAACCCTGAATCCTGATCTTCTTTTTCTGGACATACAAATGCCGGGCAAAACCGGATTTCAATTGCTTGAAATGCTAGATTCAGTACCACTGGTGGTATTTACAACTGCCTATGACGAATATGCGCTCAAGGCTTTCGATGTAAGTGCACTGGATTATTTGTTGAAACCTATTCAGTCCGAGCGTTTATCGGAGACCATTCAAAAAATACTGCAAAAAGAAAAAGAGAAGAAAGAGATCATTGCCAATGGCGATAAAAAACTTGGCCTCAACGATCAGGTCTTTGTAAAAGATGGCGACCGTTGCTGGTTCGTGAGCTTATCAAACGTGCGCATGTTTGAGTCGGACGGTAACTATATCAAGGTTTATTTTGACACGAATAAACCGATGATTCATAAATCGCTGAATGCACTAGACGAAAAACTGGATGAGAGAGCATTCTTCCGCGCCAGCCGTAAGCACATTGTAAACTTAAGTTGGGTAGAAGGCATAGAGCCCTGGTTCAATGGAGGCTTGATGGTACGTTTGCGTGGAGGCGATAAAGTGGAAGTAAGCCGCAGGCAAGCAGCTAAGTTTAAGGATATGATGAGCCTGTAAGACTTATCTTAATACAATATCTAGCATACCACTGGCTTAAAGATCATCTATTATATCTTTAACAGTTCTATTTTTGTCAGGTTCTGCATCATTTGGATCAGCAAAGCATTTCTCTTCTTTAACTTCAACGATTAACTTACCATCGCAGGTAAATCCAATTATTTTGCCTTTCTTTCTTGGTGTAAACAGGTCCATTTGTTTACCGGCATACTCTGGAATGAATGTTATCCAAACTCCAATTTTTAATTCATTACTCATAGAAAAAATCCAAGAGTTATTTAAGGAGCGGTAAAATATTGTGTTATACTAAGAGAGCTTCTTTATTATTTCAACACCAAGTCAACCAACTCTTTCTGCACATTCCAATCCTTGGCAAGTTTCAGCATAGCTGTCGCTTCCATTTCGGTTACGTAGCCTTTTAAATTATTGGCCTGCCATACCATGTTGATCAGTTCAACACGTTTTTCTTTGGTGTAATCACCGATAATTAAATTTAAATAATCGCGGGCGCGATCGAATGCTGTAATGTAATCCTCTGCCACAAAATCCAGAGCCCACTTATACTCCTCAGGTGCCTGTAAATCTTCTGCCGTCTTATCAAGGTCATGCTTTTCAGTTTCGTCAAGTCCGTGATAATGAAAGATAACAGCCTTCAATAATAAATAAACTCGTTTCTCTTCCGATGATTTTTCCATAAGGGGGCACTCAGCACTAAGTAATGCTCAAGGTAGAAATTCCCTTACTTTATACAAAACCGGCCTGCTCGGACTTGCATCATTTTCGAAAGGGGCAATCTGCAAATTGAGTAAGTAAAGTCCATCCTGCACATGGTTGGGCACATACACCATTTCAGTAATGGTGCAGTGTTTACGGCTCTCATCACCAACTTTCCAAAAAGCCCTGTGTGCAGCCAATTTGCCTTCATCCACTTCTTTGTCTACACTCGGCAAATCCAGCAATAAGTGTTCTACACCTTTTTCGGCAAGGTAAGCAGTAAGCGCGGCATCAATATATGGCGGGTTTGTACCAGAGTATTGCCGTGTTTGTTTAGAAGTATCGTTTGGTAAAGTTCTGATAACTATGGCTGATACTTGCTCATTCCTTAACTTCTCTTGATAACTGTCCAAGGTGAGCAGGCGATCACCGTTGGCTAATAATATTGGTGTTAAACTAATTACAGCAGCAAGTGCATGCGAATTTTTCAGCCTTTTATTAAGCGTGGCTGTTTCATCAGCATCAATATGCCCATAACATTCAGTATGGGTACCGTTGCCATGAGGTGTAAAAGTTATTTTTCTGTGATTGACCACACCGCCCTCTTTTACACTACCAATAAAACTTCCTGCCCTGATTATTTCAAAGCTTGGCATTTCTGCATAATAGCAATTCGGATTTCCTTCACCACTCTTCAGTGGAATGGAAATATCAATGCCTTCCTGCAAATCTGCCTGATAGTGTTTGTTATTAAATGAGAATGAGATAATCATAAACTTATAAAAAGATCTGAAGCAATCTTATCAGCCAGCAATTTCCCCTTCTTCGTTAAAGAAAGCACCGCGTTATTAAGTTGCGCATACTCATTTTTGATGAGGTCCTCAATATAGGCAGACTCCTCATGAAGCAAATCATAATGCAACGCTTCTTTAAGATAACGGCTATCGCAACCCCAATTGGTTCGCAGGCTGGTAAGTATAAATTCATTTACCTTATCCGCTCTGCTTAAAATTTCTTTTTCAAAAGGCACCTCACCATTTTTTAGAGAACGCAGGTAGACATGATTATTGGCAATATTAAACTGACGGCTAAGCTTATTATAGGAATGTGCACTTGGGCCAAGCCCCAGGTACGGTGCCCCCTTCCAATAACTACTGTTGTGTTTCGATTGAAATCCAGGCTTGGCAAAATTCGAAACTTCATAATGCTCATATCCATTAGCCTCCAGTTGGTCGATTAATATTTCAAGGTGTCGTGCGGCTACATCGTCATCCGTCAAGCGCAACTTTCCTGTCTTCGCCCACTTGCCAAAAACAGTCTGAGGCTCTATAGTAAGTGAGTAGCTTGAAATGTGTTCAGGCTTTAGCAGCAAAGCTTGCTGTATATCTGCTAGCCACTCCTCCTCCGTCTCGTTGGTAAGCGCGTAGATCAAATCAATACTAATATTAGTAAAGCCGGCTTTTCTGGCTTCTTCAACACAAAGCTTAGCCTGTTCAGCACTATGTACGCGGTGCAAAAATTGTAAATGGTGACTATGAAAGGATTGTATACCGATACTCAAGCGGTTTATGCCCACATTTTTCAAAGCTGTAAGTGTACTGAAATCCAGGTCATCGGGGTTGGCCTCAAGGCTAACCTCTGCGCCTGGCAATACTTTAAAATGTTGGTGAAGCCCCGCTAAGAGTTTTTCAATCTCGCTTGCTGTGAGTAAAGATGGAGTACCACCACCAAAGTAGATTGTATCAATTACCTCTCCTGCCAGGTAATCTTTGCGCAACACCATTTCTTGTAGTATCGCCTCAACCATGTCAGCCTTAAGCCCCTGATTGGTAGAGAAATGAAAGTCACAATAATGGCAAGCTTGCCTGCAAAAAGGAATATGAAAATAAATGCCTGCCATAACACAAAGCTACATGCATTTTGTGGCTGCCGAAAGTGTCCTAATTTTGCGGTCATTCCATGAAACAACTTTTACTCTTTTTTCTACTTTTTCTGCAGCTAAACCTCTTTGCCCAAAGCGAACAGGTGACTCACGACTTAAAACAAGACTGGTTTATTTACAGCGATTCCGGGTACGTAAAATTTAATGAAGCACAGCAAACAAAATCTGTCCACTTCCAGATAAAGCCATCCGCAGGACAAGGAGATTACCTGAAATTTAAATCCACATCACCTTTTTCAGTCTTTATTGATCAGCAATTGTTCTGGGCAGATAAAAACGAGCTTTATGTTTCGATGGACAGCCTAAGACTTGCCCTGGCAAAAACGAGCTTTACGATGAGTATTTATGGTAAGCAGAGAATAGAGAAAACTTCCTTACTCACTCAATTAGTCAGGCAACCTTTGCTTGCCGCCACCTCTATTTATGAAAAACGACCCTCGTCTTTTCTGAATAATTTTGTAATAATAGGATCAAGCATCATTTTGCTGTTGCTCATTCTCATCATTAAACTGAATCCGAAGCTGGCTTCAGATTATTTTTCTGTTAGTAAAATATTTTCTATGCGTGAAAGCGAAGACAATATTGTCTACACACGAATTACCAGCAGTGGCAATTTTTTATTTTTTGGTTTCAGCAGCCTTACCATTGCCTTTTTTCTACTACTCTTGTTTGTACAACTTCCAGATAAACTTCTCATAAAACCGGCCTCCCTGGCTGAGCTGATGCGCGATTGGTTAAGGCTCAGTTTGTTGGTAATCGCGGTTTTTAGTGTTAAAATGCTGATCATCTACTTGTTTGCCACACTTTTCCAGCTGCGCGATGTTGCCGGCATGCAATTTTTTAACTGGACAAGATTATTTTTTCTATTTGTAGGCCTCGCTGTATCTCTGCTAACAATCAGTATGCTTACCCGCACGGCAGGCACTGGCTGGATAAACTTTTTCTATTTAGCAACAGGTTCGGTGCTCATAATGTGGATTGTTTTGGCATTTTTCAAAATCGCGGCCAAAGCACGCATCAGTCCATTCCATTTATTTTCATACCTTTGTGCCACAGAAATAATACCTTCTCTGATTATTTTAAAAATTCTGTATTACTAGTACTACCCAGGTGTTGATATGAGTGAAATTGCTACGGACAGAATGCGAAAAGTGAAAAGCATTTTGGTTACACAAGAGGCTCCAGCAGATGCAAATTCTCCTTACCTTAAGTTAGCTGAAAAATTTAACCTTAAAATAGATTTTCGACCCTTCATTCAGGTTGAACCGGTTCCAGTTAAAGAATTCAGAAAGCAAAAAATAGACATACTACAGCATACGGCAATCATTTTTACCAGTAGAAATGCCGTAGACCACTTCTTTACCATCTGCAGCGAACTAAAAATTGAAATGCCAGCCGATATGAAGTATTTCTGCGTATCGGAGCAAACCTCAAATTACCTGCAGAAATATATTGTTATCAGAAAACGAAAGATTTTTACAGGCCTTAAAACCGCTGCTGACTTGCTAGAGCTTGTAAAAAAGCACAAAAACGAGAAATACCTCTTCCCCTGCTCTGATATCCGTAAAAATGATATCCCTGATTTTTTTAAGGAGAATGGATATAACTTCACTGAGGCCATCATCTACAATACGGTAGCCTCAGATCTTTCTGACCTGAAAGAAGTCTTTTACGACATAGTGGCTTTTTTCAGTCCTTCTGGCATTACCTCCTTATTTCAAAACTTCCCCGATTTCAAACAAAATAACACCAGAATTGCAGCGTTTGGTCCTACAACGGCCCAGGCAGCACGTGATGCTGGTCTGATTTTAGATATTGAAGCCCCACTTCCAAATGCCCCAAGCATGACCGGTGCGCTTGAATTATATATAAAGAAGGCTAACGGAATTCGATAACTCATTCATTATCGGTGGTTTAGATTTAAGTGTTTTTTAAAATACTTTAATACCCCGATGTTGATTGTATCGATAAAAAACATTTACTTTAGCATCTGTTTTAGTAATACATGTCAAAGAAGTCGTTTTATACCGCTCTCGCGATAACATTTTTTGCGGCTTTCAGTGTTCAAGCTCAGCAAGATGCACTGTTTACGCAATACATGTTCAATAACATGTACCTCACGCCTGCCTTTGCAGGAGTTGACGGTGTTACACGCTTTTCTGCCGTGCACAGAAGCCAATGGCTAGGCTACCAACCAAGTTTTGGTGAAGGTAATGCACCTATTTCTCAGCTAGTTAGCTTTAACACACCTATATTCAAATTACATAGCGGCTTTGGTACTTATATCATGAATGATATTTCCGGACCGTTAAATAGCCTGGAGGCGCAAGTAAATTATGCGTATCACCTGGGCATTAAAGACAATAAATTAAGCATCGGTATCAAAGCCGGAATATTTTCACAGACAGTTAATGGTAGAATTTACCGTTATGTAGACGGTGGCGATCCTAACATCACCGAGGGCAAAGAATCTCAGATTAAACCTGACCTTGGCTTTGGTCTTTTTTACCGATCTGAAAAATATTATGCCGGTGTAGGCTTCAACCACCTGCTCAAATCTGAATTTGATTTTGGAGCAGATGCAACCAGAGCCGCTTTGGAGAACCATGTGAACTTCACCGGTGGCTACTATTATGATATGAGTTTCGACCTTACTTTCCTGTTTACCACCTGGGTGAAAACGGATCTTAACGAAACATCTGTCGATCTGTCGGGATTGGCCTTCTACAAAAATACGATGTGGGGAGGCTTGTCGTTCAGGCAATCAGAGGCTGTTTCCATCTTATTGGGGTACAGTTTATTAAAAGATAAATCACTAAGATTAGGCTACTCAATGGACTACGTGGTTAAAGATCAGGCGGCTAAACAGCCTACATCTCACGAGGTTATGATTAGTTATGACTTACCCGTTAGCCCCGGTACAAGTAAAAAAATCGTTCGAACGCCAAGGTATAGGCACTAAGCGCTTTTTTTTAATTTTGGATTTCGTTCAATTTTGTAGAATTTGTGAACCTATTTAGAAACAACTTATTTCGACTATCAAATTGCGTACTATGAATAAAACAACCCTCGGAAGGATTTTTTTAATTCTTGCTGGATTCGTGGCAGGAGCTTGCGGCCTGCTGGGCTTAGGGCAAAGTGGAGGAGATGAAGGTCAGGTTATAGGCGTTGCCGGCCGCGAAGGTTGGTCAATGGTCATACCTTTAGGTATGGTGCCAATTCCTGCCGGAACTTTCCACATGGGTCAAGCCGATGAAGACCCCGCTTCAACCCAGATTAACTACAACAAGCAAGTAACCATCGGTCCATTTTTCATGGATGACACCGAGATAACAAATAACGAGTATCGTCAATTTGTAAACTGGCATCTATATGAAAACGGAGCAATTGAAGGTTTCGAATCTCCTTCATCAGAAGATTTCAGACAGAATTTCTATCCTGATACTACCGTTTGGGTAAAGGACTTTGCTCACCACATGGGCGATCCTATCCAGGATTATTACTTCTGGCACCCAGCCTACGATGACTATCCTGTTGTGGGTATTGATTGGGATGCTGCCACATATTTCAGCGAATGGAGAACAGCTTATTGGAATGAATTCCGCAAAACAAATGGTGAGCCTCCAATGCCTGCTTTCCGTCTGCCCTCTGAGGCCGAGTGGGAATATGCAGCCAGAGGTGGTCGCGACTTAGCGAAATACCCTTGGGGTAACCCTTACATCCGTAACTCAAAAGGCTGTATGCTGGCTAATTTCAAGCCAGGTCGTGGTAACTTCTTTGACGATGGTTTTGCGTACTCAGCCCCGGTTGCAGCGTATTTCCCCAACGATTACGGTCTGTTCGACATGGCAGGTAATGGGTCAGAATGTTGCCTTGATGATTTCTATGCTGCCTCTGTACCTACAGTTTTGGATTTGAACCCTCAATATATTGACGAGCGCACCAACCCTAACAGCAAGAAGTACAATGAGAAAATTGCACCTAAAAAGGTGATTCGTGGTGGCTCATGGAAAGATGTGGCCTACTACCTTGAAACCGGTACACGTACCTATGAATTTAAAGATTCTACACGTGCTTACATAGGATTCCGTTGCGCAATGACCCACTTGGGCCGCTCTTCAGGACAAGAATTTTAATATTTAAAAAGTCTCTCTATATTTAAAAAACGTTAACATCAGATTTAAACCCTTACTACAATGAGCAAGAAAAAAGGCGGATTTGTTGAGCTTCTCTTTAAAACCATTATGCCCAAAGTTTACGGTATTGGTGCAGCCGTGGTAATTGTCGGAGCTTTATTTAAAATTCTTCACCTGACAGGTGCTGACCAAATGTTGATGGTCGGTCTACTTGTTGAAGCTGCGATCTTCTTCCTGAGTGCCTTCGAACCACCTCACAAAGAACCAGATTGGTCAAAAGTTTACCCTGAATTGTCTGAAGACTTTGAAGGTGCCCCTGCAACGCCAACTGTGCGTAAAGCTGGTGCTCCTGCAGCTGGTGACTCTGCTCTTTTGAGAATTGATGATATGCTTAAGAATGCAAAAGTTGACCAAAACTTGTTAGACAACCTTGGAAAAGGACTAACAAACCTGGCTACTTCTGCTTCTCAAATGTCAAACTTAGCTAACGCTGCTGTGGCTACTAACGACTACGCTAAAAACGTACAGTCGGCTTCTAAGTCATTAGCAGACATGAACGCATCTTATGGTACAGCAATGAAGGCAGTTTCTGCTATGGCTGATGCTTCTAAGGATACTGGCGAGTATCATGCACAAGTACAGAAAGTAACTAAGAATCTTGCTGCTCTTAACTCAGTATACGAGATGGAGTTGAAGGATGCGGATAGCCACGTTAAGAACATGAACAAGTTCTATGAAAGCTTAACAGGTGCTATGAATGGTCTTTCTAAAGTGGGTGATAACACCGCCAAGTTCACCAACGAATTAGGAAAATTAACTGACAACCTTACTTCACTTAATAAAGTGTATGGTAGCATGCTAACTGCCATGAAGGGTAGTGGTCAGTAATATTTCATTGCTCATTGTCTTATATTTTTTATAACAAGATTTAAACTCAATTAAATATGGCAGGTGGTAAGGAAACCCCGAGGCAAAAACTAATTGGTATGATGTACCTGGTGCTTACAGCCCTTTTGGCTCTCCAGGTAAGTAGTGCCGTTTTAGAGAAATTTGCCATCATCCACGCAACACTTGACGAACTCATTGCAGACGGTAATGTGAAAAACCAGGCTACGCTTGATCACATTATTGAGGAAGCAGGGAAGAACCAAAACCCTAAAGTTCTTAAAGCGAAAGAAAATGCAGGTAAAGTAAGAGAGTTAACCAAAACTACACTCGCTAGCATTAATAACCTGAAGGCCGAAATGATGAAAGCCTCAGGTACAGATAAAATCGATGACAAATTCATCAATGACCACGGTTCTAAAGTGGCTACTATGATGATCGATCCACGCTCACCACATGGTGTTGGTTTTGAAAAACTTCTCAATGATTATGTTGCACAAATTAGTGCACTATGCCCAACTGAGAAATTCGAAAAACTTACTAAATCACCTGAAGAAATTGACATGTTTAAGGACAACGAAAAACATGCTAACAAAGACTTCAGAACATTTATGTTCGAAAACACACCTCCAATTGCAGCTTTGGCCTCTGTTACTCAGATACAAACTGAATTACTGGAATACGAGAGCAAGGCGCTTGCTAAATTAGCTGAGGAGGCTAACGTTGGAACTATCCGTTTCGACAAGTTCGTGCCAATGGTATTACCTAAGTCTTCTACAGTAGTAGCGGGTACCAAGTATGAAGCGGAAATGTTTATTACTGGTGCGGCATCTGCTGTTACTCCTGAGTTTTACCGCGATGGTCAGAAGTTAGCTAACGCTACATCTGCTGCGGGCATTCCTATCGGTAAGGTAGAATTCGTTGCCAGTGGTGGTGCTTATGATAAATCAACCGGATTAGCTAAAAAATCTTTCAAGGCTGATATTAAGTTGGCTGACACAACGTTCTCAAGTACAATTGAATACTTTGTGGCAGAACCAATCATTAAAGTAACTACTGGTAACGCACCTCGCCTCTACATGAACTGTGGTAACGCAGTTACTTTTGAAGTGAGTGGCCTTGGTCCTGCCTTCAACCCTACATTCAACAGTACAGGTTCTGAAATTCAGAAAGGCGATAAGCCAGGTGTGGTAACGATCATTCCTTCACAACGTAAGTTCGCAGTAAATGTGGCTAACGGTGGAGCTGCTCTAGGGGCAGTTAACTTTGAAGCTAAACCAATTCCTCGTCCACGTGTAATTGCAAAAGATGCCTCTGGTCGTGATATTGATCCTAAGCAGGGTATTCGTGCGAACTCACCTCAGATTAAGGTAAACGCAGAAGCTGAAGCTAACTTTAAGGAAGAAGTTCCAAGAGATGCCAACTTCAGAATCCGTCAGATGAACGTTTACCTGGTAAGAGGTGGTACTGCAGTAGGTACGCTTTCTAACTACACAAGCGAAATCATCGACTTGAAAGGTCTGGGTGCATTACGTCCTGGCGATGTTATTTCAATAGAACCCAAAACTATTGTACGTAGAACTTTCAAAGGAGCTGATGAAACAGTTCCAACAAACACATCTGACATGGTGCAGATATTGGTTAAATAATAAATTATGAATAAGAGAATTCTTGCTGTCGCTGTATTAGCCCTTTCTTCAGGTGCTGTTTTGGCGCAGCCTGAGGAGGTGCAGTATAATCCTAATTCGCTTGACCCAATTGCGCTTTACGAGCAGCATTATAAGGTTAAGGTGTGGAGACAAGTTGACCTATTGGAAAAGCAAAATAAAGGTTTCTTTGCCAGAAATGGTGAGGTAACTAAATTGATGCTTGACTTAGTAAAGAGTGGTGAGTTAGAGCTTTATAAAGATGATTCTCTCAAAACCAAGTTTACAAAAGAGGAGGCGGTGGCTAACCTGGTAAGAAACCAGGCTATCGATTATCCTGAGTGGAATCCTTCTGAGGCTACTTATCAGGGTGATATCAGAAAGTTCAATGGTAAGAATTACGAAGCACAGGTAGATAACACAGGTGTAAATCCTGAAGAATCTCCCAATGGTGAGTGGGCTGTAACGCAACAAGGTATGGCGCTTACTTTTGAAGCAAGAGACGTAACTCGTCTAGTGGTAAATGAGGATTTGATTTTTGATAAAAGAAGATCAAGACTTTATTACGACATACAGTCTATCTCTATGCAGGTGTTTGATGATATCGCTGGTTTCTATAAGCAGGTTGGTATTGTGAGATACAAAGACCTCGAAGCAAAATTCCGTCAATATCCTGAAAAGTCTGTTTGGTTTAACCGCCAAAACACTGCACAGAATAAGAATTTTGCGGATGCTATCTTGTTAAGACTGTTCCACGGCTATATCACTAAAGTTGAAAATCCTGATGATATTGATATAATAGGTATGATTCAGGCAAGTGGTGGTAATAGATTTGAAGGCGTGTATGAAGTATATCGTCAGGAAAATCTGCTAATGGAAAAAGAACACAATCTGTGGGAGTATTAATTTCTACACAGGTATAAAGAAAAGGGGAGTGATTTCACTCCCTTTTTTATTGTGCTTGTTTTATTTTTTCTGCCAGGCTCAACCCAACCAGGCTGCTCAACTCTTCAACACTTGCTGCCTTCACCTTTTTCACAGATTTAAAATGCTTCAATAATTTTTCCACTGTCTTTTTTCCAAGACCTTCTATTTCTTCCAGAGAAGAACTGCTGTTTACTTTAGATCTTTTTAATCGGTGGAAAGTAATGGCAAACCTGTGGGCCTCATCGCGCATTTGTTGGATAAGCCTTAGCCCGGGAGACTTTTTATTAATTAGCAAAGGCAAAGTGTCTTCTGGCAAATAAATCTCCTCAAGTCTTTTAGCAATACCGGCTATGGGCACCCGGCCATAGATGCTGAGCTCTTTAAGTGCTTCAACAGCACTACTGAGTTGTCCTTTACCACCATCGACAATGATTAAATCAGGTAATGGTGTTTGCTCTTCAATTAACCGCTTATACCTTCTTCCCACAATTTCTTTCATAGAGGCAAAATCGTTGGGTCCTTCTACTGTTTTAATATTAAAATGTCTGTAGCCTTTTTTGTCGGGTTTGCCATCTACAAAACGAACCATAGAAGCTACCGGTGATGTTCCCTGAAAGTTTGAGTTATCAAAACATTCTATTACAATTGGCAAAGTTTTGAGTTGCAAATCATTTTGAAGTATCTCCAGTACTTCCCTGTTTTTACTTTTTCGTCCCTCCTTTGATATTTCTTTTTCACGTTTTAACTCAAGGGCGTTTTTCAATGAAAGCGAAATCAGTTTCTTTTTATCGCCTATTTGTGGAACGCTATTCTCCACACCTTCTTCAACAAAACTTAAGGGTATATTGCTGAGAATAATTTTACTCTTACTATTTGCCTGCTCTCTTAACTCTTGTGTAATGGTGCTTAATACTTCCTCATCAGCTTCCTCAACACGCTTTTGCGCAGATACAGTTTTTGAGAATATGATAGCGCCCTCTTTCAGCAAGAGATAATTTATGTAAAGTGTATTGTCGTTAGATAAAAGCGTAACAACATCTACGTCAGTTATAGCGCGGTTAACTACTAGTGACTTGCTCTGGTATTTTTCAAGTAACAGAATCTTTTCTTTAAAAAACTGAGCACGCTCAAAGTTCATAGATGCAGCAAAGGCTTCCATTTGTTCCTGAAAATAATGGGCAACAATACTCAGATTGCCTTTTAAGATATGTCGCGCCTGTGCAATATCTTCCAGATAATCTTGCTCTTGTTGATTGCCCACACAAGGGCCCTTGCAATTGCCCAGGTGAAATTCAAGACACACTTTAAATTTATCTGCTTTAATATTTTGTTCACTGAGTAAAAGTGAACAAGTGCGTATAGCGTAAAGTTTCTGAACTAATTCCAGCACACTCTTCATGGCCACCACACTGGAGAAGGGACCAAAATACTCTCCTTGCTGAGGGAGATATTTTCTGGTATAAATGATTCTGGGGAAGCGTTCTTTAAGTATACAGATGTAGGGAAAAGTCTTATCGTCTTTTAATAATATGTTATACTTAGGTTGATTTTGTTTGATAAGGTTATTCTCCAGCAAAAGAGCATCAAACTCGTTATTGGAAACAGTGTATTCAATCCGCTCAATTTCAGAAACAAGCTTTAATGTTTTTCTGCTGATACCGGCAGTTTTAGAAAAATAGCTGCTTACACGCTTGCGTATGTTTTTTGCCTTACCAACGTATATGAGAACATCAGCATCGTTATAGTACCGGTACACACCTGGCGATTCAGGCAGGATACTAATCAGCGCTCTTGCACTTTCTTCATTCATTGTTAGCGAATATCATCTTGAGACCAACTCTCTGTATTCTCAGGATCTTCAACTACTTCGTATTGCTCGCAATCCAGTGTAATGTCTATGCCTGAATCTGGTGTTTTGAATTTTCCCTTTTTGTAGGGCAACGATTCATCAGCATACACTTTTGTCATAAAACTCGACCAGATGGGTCTGGCTGTTTTACCACCTTGACCACTTGCCCAGGAACGATAGTGAATGCTGCGCTCGTCACCACCAACCCACGCACCTGATACTAAGTCTTTTGTGATACCCATATACCAACCATCAGAGGCGTTATCAGTTGTTCCGGTTTTACCACCAATTTCGTTGTCAATTTTTAACTCCTTAGGTAGTCCGCGTGAAGTACCGCCTTCTTCCTGCACTCCGCCTTGTAACATATATACCATTTTATAAGCTGTTTGCTCGTTCATGGCCTGTCGTGTTTTGGGGGTAAAGGCTTCAATAACATTGCCGTGCTTATCTTCGATGCGTGTAATGTAGTAGGGGATAGTATAAATACCCTGGTTAACGAATGCTGAATACGCACCAACAAGTTCATAGAGCGAAACATCATTAACCCCAAGGCATAAAGAGGGTACAGCTTCTAAGGGACTGGTGATACCTGTGCGTTTAGCGAAGTCGACCACATTGGCAGGGTCAACTTTTTGAATGAGCTGTGCAGAAATTGAATTGATAGAGCGCGCCATTGCCTGTCTCAAGGTGTAGCGTGTACCATCACCATATCCGCCCTCGGCATTCAAAGGTCTCCAGGTGCCGCTAGGCAAATCAAAGCTTGGAGAAATATCAGGTAGACGTTGGCAAGGTGTATAACCTGTTTCAATAGCAGTGCCATATACGAAGGCTTTAAAAGTTGAGCCAGGTTGGCGCTTGCCTTGCTTTACGTGATCATACTTAAAGTATTTGTGGTCAATACCACCCACCCATGCCTTGATGGCGCCAGTGTGTGCATCCATTGACATAAAGCCTGCTTGTAAAAATCTTTTATAATGATTGAGTGAATCCATCGAACTGAACAAGGTGTCTCGCTCACCATTCCAGGAGAAAACGCGCATAGGCTTTTTCAGCTTCAACATAATTTTTACTGAGTCGGAATTTTCGCCATAACGTGCCACCAGATTTTTGTAAGTGTCGGTTTGTTTGATGCGGGAATCAAGAAAACCTTTAATAGGTACGTAGTTATCGTCAATCCACGGGTCTCTGCCTTCCCAACTTGCCGCAAAATCCTTTTGCAGATAAGCCATGTGTTCGCGCAATGATTCTTCTGCATAGCGCTGCATGCGACTATCAATAGTGGTATAAATTTTTAATCCCGAATCCCACAGGTCGTATCCGTTCTCCTTGCACCACTTCATTAAATCGTTTTGAATAACCGTGCGGAAGTACGGTGCCAACCCTTCATTTTGATTTTGAACTTTGTAGTTCAGTTCAATGGGCAATGCTTTAATAGAATCGTACTCTTCTCTTGTTTTGATGTAGCCATACCTGAAAAGCTTACCCAGCACTTCATTCCTTTTTTTGAACGAATTTTCAGGGTTTGATACCGGATTGAAACGGGTTACCGCCTGCAACATACCAACGAGCACTGCAGACTCTTGAATGTTTAGACTATCGGGAGATTTATTGAAATAGGTTTCTGCCGCTACTTTGATGCCGTAGGTGTTGTTACCAAAAGTAGTGGTATTTAAATACATGGCCAGAATTTCTTCTTTAGTGAAATTGCGTTCCAGGTAAACTGAAATAATCCACTCTTTAGTTTTTTGAATTACTCTTCTTGGATACTTTCCCAGCTGAGAGAAAGTGCCATCAAGACCTAAATCAGGATTTTGGGTATAAAGATTTTTTGCAAGCTGTTGTGTAATGGTGCTTCCGCCTCCTTTTGGATTTAGCGTTAGTATTCCTGATAACACACGTAAGTAGGCTACGAAATCCATACCGCTGTGTTGGTAAAAGCGATGGTCTTCTGAAAGGATCAGTGTGTTAACGAGTTCGGGAGATAAGTCGTAATAACTGGCCTGACTTCTATTGTAGCGGAAGTATCTGCCTAACGAAGTGCCATCTGCTGAAATAATTTCTGAAGAAAGATCGTTCTCCGGGTTTTCAATTGCTTTAAGACTTGGCATACCACCGAAAAGTCCAAACAAATCTATGCTAACAGAATAAATGTAAATAGGGAAACCTATCATTATGGCCAGGAATAATATCCAAAACCATGTAAATAGTTTTTTCAACCAGCTTTTTTCAAGTAGTAAAAAACTATTGATTTTCTGTTTGATAGTGTTGCTTATAGAAGATGAGGTACTCATGTAGTGCCTGGGTTCGCTTTAGTGTTTCAAGATTTTCTTCTGAGATAACAAAATTATTGAAATTATAATTTTTAAGTGCATTCATAGCGGCCAACTTCTCATTAAACAAACTGATATACGCTTTAGCCGCTAAATGGTCTGAAATACCCGCTATCATGAACATCGATTTGCCTTCAGCAAGTTTAGCATTAGTCATGCTGAAATTTTGCCCTGAATAATGCTCTTTATTGAAAGCCCCCAAGGCATTTTGCAAGGCATTTTCAAATCCTTGTTGTTGACTATAAACAACAACAAAAATGTGTTGCCCCTGCAAGTTGGTTTTATACTGGTTAGCTGCAATTGGCGTCTCTGTTGCTGATTTCTTTTCAGCAGCTTCTAAAAGCTTTTTAGCATAGGCATTTAATTCATGTTCGGGGTAGGTATCAATAAATGCCTGCAGCTTTTGTTTGTAAGTGTTTATGCCTTCTGTTTTGGCCGCCACGAGCGCTTCCAGTAACTCCAGATTAGGGGTGAAGGTGCTAAGACCAAGATTTTTAGCGTTTAGCAGCACAAGACTGGCAGAGTCGTATGCATTACTTGTGTAGTAATTGTAAGCCATTGCATACAATGCTTTTTGTCTAACTGCCACCTTTCCCGCTTCTGTCAGGTAATCAGGGTTTAATAAAATTTTAGTCCATGAGGATTCAGGAAAATCTTTTTTGAGGATGCTTGCAAAAGTATTAGCCTGATCAGGATTACTTTCTTTGTTGAGGATATACAAGCGATACAGTACCTCTGCCCTGTAATCTGTTTCAGGGAAGCGTTTCAATAATGTGTTGTATGTTTCTATAGCATTGTCAGGCTCCTCCAGTTTAAGCGAATAGATATCGCCTAACATATAGTAGGCCTCTTCAATTTTTTTGAGTGACTCGGCACGCCTTTCATCGGTATCCAGAAGCTGCTCTTTAACTTTTGAGAGGGCTGCTGCAACCATACTGGCCAGACTATTGGCAGATTCATTAACATCATCACTTACGGCCGTGGCTCCTGCATCGCTGACAGCAGCTTGCGACCGGGCAGTAGCGCGTTGCGAAATCCTCCAGTTGTCTTCCAGTGCAATGTTGCCCCAAACACGCGTAAATTCTGTTTGTCCCAGGGCTACAGCGCTTGCATTGGCAAAATACCAGGTGCTGTTTTCGTTTGTGTCATCGGTAGGTGTTGTATCAAAAATCGATGTAGGTGCTTGTTCAATATTAATTCTGTTGTTTTTTTTCTTTTTCTTCCCTTCAACTTCGGGCTTCATGCTGGCTTTTACGCTTGCCTCAATATGTAAGCGTAGTGCAGCCGTATCCATTTGTGACATGATCAGCAAACTATCCTGCCAGCGTATGGTGGTGAGGTGCTGAACAAATTCATTCAATATTTCTTGTCGTTTTTTAATACCGGCAATGCCCTCATAATCTACCGGCAATGTTTTTACGGCACTATCATAATAAGCCTGAGATAACTCATACTTCTTCTTGTCATAATTCATTTCACCCAGGCGGAGGTAAGCTTCTCCATCAACTCGCTTATTGTTACCAATTCTGATCGCTTGATTTAAGTATTGTACGCCTTGTTCAATGTTGCCTTGTTTTTTCTCAAAGAGCCCCATTTCATAATAGATCTTATCTTTGAAGTCTCTGTTTTTACTATCCTTCAACAAACGCTTGAAAGATTTTCTGGCTGTATTGATGTCTCTGCTTCTGGAGATTTCTGTTACTTGTGCCGAATAAAGGCGTGCGTAAAAATCTACTTCATATTCAGGATGCGTGCTCAAACATTTACGGTAATAATTGTAAGCCTGTGCCTCAAAGCCCAGTTTCTGATACACCTGACCGATGATGAAATAAATTCTTCCGGGACGATCAGCTTTTTTTTGGAGTAGAGGAGCTGCCTGTGTCAGGTTAAACACCATTTTATCCAAGTCATTTTGTGTTTGTGCCAGATAGGCTCGCTCTAAAAACAACTGTTTTCTATTCTCATCATTAAGTACTTCTTTCTGCAAAAAATCTGCAGCAGCTTTTGCGTTATTGTATTCACCATGTTCGGTGAAAGTTCTGATCAGATTTAAAATTGCCTGATGGCGGGCATCTTTGTCTTTACTGTTGGTGTTAACAAATTTGAAGGTTTGGATCGCATTGCCCCAATCTAATGCATAAAGCCTGGCCTTACCTACCAATATATAACTGTCGTCAACCCACTTGCTGTTTTTATGATGCTGAATAGCCAATGAGGCCATCTTAACAACCTCCTTCAATTCCTTTTCGTAAGCTGCAGATTGGGCTGAGTCAAGCTTGGGGTATAAACGCAAAATGCGATTATAGTCGTCAGTCATGCTTTTAGCGTAGCTCTGCTCTATTTTTGTCATTTCTTCGGCAGCATAGAAATAGCCATTATAATGTGATGCCAGGTTGTGAAAGGCCTTGCTGGTAAGGGTGTTTTTCTCGGCAGAACAGCCAGATAAGAGCAATCCAATAGCGATGAAAAGTGAGGCTATATTAATCTTCACAAGAAGTCGTTTATTGGGTACAAAACGCATTGGCCGAAGAGATGAGTATGTTAATAAGCAGGAATAACTAATTTTGTCAAAAAATTGAGCATAGTGAAAGCACGTAAAACCTTATCCAGCCGCCTGGCCACACGCTATCAGCTAATTCTTCGCAATGAGGAAAACTTTGCTGAGCGTCATGCCATAGGGATAACGGGCTCTAAAGTTATTCTTTTTTCAGTCATACTTTTTGTGCTACTGCTTGCACTCTGTCTTTTTCTTAGTAAAACTATTTTGGCCAAGTGGTTCGATCCTGAGTTTGCTCAGGCTCAGGCTAACCGCGAATTAGTTTCGCTTGCCATGAAGGTTGATTCACTTGCTTTGGAAGTAGACAGAAAAGATCAATTCATTGCCAACTTTCAGCGTGTTTTAAGTGGAGATACCAGCACTTTTAATGATCCGGCTGAGGCACTCAGAAATGAAAATAAACCTTTAGAAAGGCCTTCTACTCTGGCAATAAATTCAACTGATTCGAGTTTTAGAAGAAACTTTGAGCAATCAGAATTATCGCTCATTACCAACACCTCTGTTAAAAACGAAGAACTTCAGTCTATGTTTTTTTTCACGCCTATTGCCGGATTTATCTCAGATAAATACGATGCCAAAAAAGGACATTTGGGTGTAGACATAGTAGCCAAAGCGAATGAGCCAGTTAAAAATGTAGCCGATGGCATGGTTATCTTTTCGTCATGGACACAAGACAGCGGGCATGTAATTATGCTCCAGCACAAAGGCAACCTGATCTCGGTTTATAAGCATAATTCTCATCTATATAAAAAAGTTGGTACATTTGTTAATGCTGGTGAAATCATCGCTATAGTTGGCAACAGCGGTGAATTGACAAACGGTCCGCACCTGCACTTTGAATTATGGTACAACGGCAACTCCCTTAACCCGGAGGATTTCGTTACTTTTTAAACTAACAAACCCTATTTGCAAAGCCATGCTAAACACTAAAGAACAAAAACGCGCAGCTGAAGAACTAAGCAGTTCCAGCAACACTATTGGTAAGGGTACTTACCTGGAAGGTAATATTGAGACTTACGGAAACATCCGTATTGAGGGTAAGATAAAAGGTGATGTTAAGTCAAAATCGAAAGTAGCACTTGGCAACCTTTCGCATATAGAGGGCAATGTAATTGCTCAAAACGCAGACATTGAGGGCGAAGTTAGAGGCAGACTGGATATTTCTGAGGTTTTGGTGTTAAAAGCAACTGCTGTAATTCATGGCGACATCAGCACAGGTAAATTAATTGTTGAGCCGGGAGCTGTGTTTAATGGCACTTGTAAAATGGGTGCTACTATCAAAGAAATTAAGATAACGGCCGATAATGGGTTCAGCCAACAAGCCAAATCCATCTAGTTACTTAAAATACAGTAACCTGGCCCTCCAGCTCTTGCTTGGTATAGGCTTGTCAGGGTGGTTAGGCTATAAATTAGATCAATATCTATCCCTTACCTTTCCGGCATTCATGCTCGCTTTTGGTTTTCTGGCCTTTGGTGGCATGCTTTACCAAATTTACCGATCCCTAAATAAGGACTGAAGTGCTTAGATTTATCCTGCTGCTGGTTTTTATTACAGGCGCTATACTGCTGGTAAGTACGTTGATGATCCCTGATAACTGGAGGCCCTCTTATTATGTACAAACAACCTTGCTGTTATCTATTAGCATTTGGGTGTCGGTAAGAAAACTGATGGCCATTCAGGCTCCGGAAACATTTACCACCATCTATTTAGTGAGCATAATCCTTCAGCTTTTGGTCTGGTTAGGCTACCTGGCTTTTGTATTCTATGCAGACCAGGATGGGATCAAGGCGAATGCTGTTTATTTCCTTATTAATTGCCTGATTTTCATAACTATACAGGTTTTATACCTCTTCCTGAAAAGGGGCAGATAAGCCCCTGACCAAATATTTTTTAAAAGATTTTTTCAGCATGCTTTAATTCATACCTTTGCGGTCGTTTTTAACCCCCTTTAGGCCAAAATGAGCGTTTTTTTCGATAAAATAAAGGTGTTTTCGAAGCTTTTGCTGGTGGTGCTTTTCTTAGGCTTATCACAGGCTTCTTTTGCTGCTGAATCGAACGATTCTACCAAGGCTTTTAATGCCAGCGAGGTTATTTTACACCACGTTTTGGACGATCATATCTGGCACTTCTTTGACGGCCACTACGGCACCCTTTACTTACCTGTTATTGTTTATTCTGAAGAGCGTGGATTGGAGTCTTTCTCATCGCACAACTTTTACGATGAGCACCACAATATCGTAGACTACAATGGATACAAATTAGATCACAACCATATCTATCTGGCAGACTCTGGGAAAGCTGTTTTAGACCTTTCCATCACCAAGAACGTAGCGATGCTGTTCATCAATGCTATTTTGATGATCTTAATCCTGACAGCTGTGGCTCGTGGCTATAAGAAAAATGCAGGCAAGGCCCCTAAAGGTATTCAGGCCTTTATCGAACCCATCATTGTATTTGTGCGTGATGAAGTGGTGAAGCCCAATATTGGCCCTAAGTATGAGAAGTATCTTCCGTATTTATTAACACTTTTCTTCTTCATCCTTTTTGGTAACCTTTTAGGACTACTGCCCGGTGCGGCTAACCTTACTGGAAATATTGCTGTGACCATAGTGTTGGCATTAGGCACCTTTGTTATTACTAATGTCAGCGGTAATAAAGGATATTGGGGGCACATTTTCTGGACACCAGGTGTACCGCTTCCTCTAAGATTGGTTATTCTTCCTGTTGAAATCCTTGGCATTATCACTAAGCCCATATCACTGACCATACGTTTATTTGTTGCGATTACCGCAGGTCACATCGTATTGTTAAGCTTGATTTGTCTGGCTTTTGTGTTTGGTAGCGTTTACGTGGGTATTGGTTCATCGCTTATTGTGATGTTCATTAATTTAATTGAATTATTAGTGGCGGGTATTCAGGCATATGTATTTACGCTGTTCTCGTCATTGTATATAGGAATGGCAGTTGCTGAGCATGCTCACGATGACCACCATTAAGATTGTTTTTGTTTCACTTTAAATAAATAGTTTATGTTGTTAGCACTTTTAGCAGACATGAGTCTTGCAATTATGGGCGCTGGAATCGGTGCTGGTCTTGTAGCAATTGGCGCAGGCCTTGGCATTGGTAAAATCGGTGCTTCTGCCATGGAAGGTATGGCTCGTCAGCCAGAAGCTTCTGGTAAAATTCAGGGAGCGATGCTTGTTATTGCAGCGCTTATTGAAGTAGCCGCCCTTTTCGGATTGGTTATTTGCCTGCTTATCTCATTCTTGAAGTAAGAAAAAAACTGAGTTCCGCACTTGGCGGAACTCGTTTTCTTTAACAACGTAACGATCTTATCGTATGGATTTATTAAACCCCGGCTCAGGCCTCATCATTTGGCAAGCCATTGTATTTTTCCCGCTAGTCGTTTTGCTATACTTCTTAGCCTGGAAACCCATTCTTGCATCATTAAAAGAACGTGAAACATCAATAACTGAAGCATTGAATACGGCAGAGCAAGCTCGCTTAGAGATTGCTACGCTAAAGTCTGACAACGAGAAACTTTTAAAGCTGGCACGCGAGGAGCGTGACAAAATGTTAAAAGAAGCGAGAGATGCTGCTAACCGTATGAAAGATGAGGCCGCGGCTGATGCTAAAAAAGCAGCGGACAAAATCATTGAAGATGCACGTCAGGCGATAAACATCGAAAAGCAGGCAGCTATGAAGGACGTTCGCACGCAAGTAGCGATGTTCTCATTAGAAGTTGCCGAGAAGTTGATGAAGAAGAACCTTGCCGGTGATAAGGCGCAGAAGGATCTTGTGGACGGTTATATTAAAGAACTAAAACTAAACTAAGCACATGGCCGAAACCCGTGTTGCCTCCCGATATGTAAAGTCGCTGCTCGGATTAGCAGTGGAGCAGAAAGCTGTTGATGCTGTGCACAACGATATGTTGTTGTTTGCCAAAGTAGCTGACGAGAACCGTGCATTTGCGCTGATGTTGAATAATCCGATTATCAGGCATGAGAAGAAGCGCGACATTTTAGAAAAACTTTTCAAAGGAAAGGTTCACCCATTAACCTTCGCTATTTTCGATATCATCACTCGTAAAAACCGTGAGGCTATATTGGTCGATATCGCAAAACAATTTCACAATGCCTACAATGTGTACAAAGGCATTGGCAAGGCTACTGTTACTACCGCTACGCCCATTGATGCAGCGCTGCGTGCAGAGTTTGGTGAGATTGTGAAAAAGTTAAGCGACAAAAAAGAAATTGAACTAATTGAAAAAGTAGACGCTGACATGATTGGCGGCTTTGTTTTGAATGTTGGTGATCGTCAGATTGACGCCAGCATGAAGAACAAGCTAAAAGCCCTGAAAGTGAAGTTTAGCTATAACCCTTATATAAAAGAACTCTAATCCTTAGGATATGGGCCGCTTCTTGATGAAGAGCCTACCGAGGATAAATAATTTTGAATCTGAAATTTTGAATTAAGACATATGGCAGAGATTAGACCAGAAGAAGTATCAGCAATATTGCGCGAGCAACTTTCAAACTCACGCACTGAAGCACAACTTGAAGAAGTTGGTACTGTACTAACAGTGGGTGATGGTGTGGCTCGTATTTACGGCTTAACACAAGCACAAGCTGGTGAACTTTTAGTGTTCGACAATGGCTTAAAGGCACTTGTGTTGAACCTTGAAGAAGATAACGTAGGTGCAGTATTGTTGGGTGATTCTAAAGACATCCGCGAAGGTGATACAGTGAAACGTACCAAGCAGATCGCCTCTGTAAAAGTAGGTGATGGTATGTTGGGTCGTGTAGTGGATACCCTGGGTAATCCTATTGATGGTAAGGGCCCTCTTGCCGGTGATCTTTACGATATGCCACTGGAGCGCAAAGCGCCTGGTGTAATCTTCCGTCAGCCTGTAAACGAGCCTCTTCAAACAGGTATCAAAGCGATTGATGCGATGATTCCAATTGGTCGTGGTCAGCGCGAATTGATCATTGGTGACCGCCAGACAGGTAAAACTGCTGTAGCGATTGATACGATCATCAACCAAAAAGAATTTTACGAACAAGGAAAGCCTGTATTTTGTATCTACGTTGCCGTAGGTCAGAAAGGTTCTACTGTAGCCACAGTGGCAGCTGCACTTGAAAAAGCGGGTGCACTTCCTTACACTGTTATTGTATCAGCAACGGCTTCAGATCCTGCACCTATGCAGTTCTTTGCTCCTTTTACGGGTGCAGCCATTGGTGAGTTCTTCCGCGATACTGGTCGCCCTGCCTTGGTTATCTATGATGACTTGTCTAAGCAGGCTGTTTCTTACCGCGAAGTTTCTTTGTTGTTGAGAAGACCTCCGGGACGTGAGGCATATCCTGGTGATGTGTTCTACCTGCACTCTCGCTTATTGGAAAGAGCAGCGAAAATCATCAACAATGATGAGATCGCTAAAAATATGAATGACCTGCCTGCTTCTATCAAGCATTTAGTAAAAGGTGGCGGATCATTAACTGCCCTTCCTATTATTGAAACACAAGCTGGTGACGTTTCTGCCTACATCCCGACTAACGTAATTTCAATTACAGATGGTCAGATCTTCCTTGAAACTAACTTATTCAACTCAGGCATTCGTCCTGCGATTAACGTAGGTATTTCGGTATCACGCGTGGGTGGTTCTGCACAGATTAAATCTATGAAGAAGGTAGCGGGTACGCTAAAGCTTGACCAAGCGCAGTTCCGCGAATTGGAAGCTTTCGCTAAGTTCGGTTCTGACCTTGATGCCGCTACCAAATTGACCATTGAACGTGGTAGAAGAAACCAAGAGATATTAAAGCAAGATCAATACGCACCGGTTTCTGTAGAGCAACAGGTGGCTATCATCACTGCCTCTACTCGTGGTTTTATTGACAGAGTACCTGTAAATAAAGTAAGACAGTTTGAAAAAGAATTTGCTGAGCTGATGAATGCAAGTCACCGCAATGTGCTTGACAATTTACGTGCTGGTAAATTTGAAGATGCAGACGTAGCGATCATTAAGCAGGTAGCTACAGATTTAGCGTCTAAATATTAATTTGAAAATTATTTCAGTTTGATGGTTTGAAGATGAATGCATCTTCAAATCATCAAATTTTCAAATCGACTAATTGCAGATATGGCTAACTTAAAGGAAGTAAAAGGACGAATTACCTCTGTGATTTCTACGCAGCAGATTACCAAGGCCATGAAAATGGTTGCGGCAGCTAAGTTGCGCAGATCACAAGATCGCATTACACAAATGCGCCCTTTTGCTCAGAAGCTTTCTTCTATACTTCAGAATCTTTCCTCAGCACAAAGCGATAACGCTAATGATGCCTGGTATAGCCAGATTCGTGAAGAGAAAAAAGTTTTGATTGTAGCGATAAGCTCTGATCGTGGTCTTTGCGGATCATTCAACAGCAATATTTTTAAGGGCGTATTAAAACTAATCGCAGAAAAATATCAGTCACAATACGACAAAGGCAATGTCACCATTTTACCAATTGGAAGAAAGGCTTTTGAGTTTTTTGGAAAACGTAAGGTAAACCTGATAAGCGAATACTCAACTTTATTCTCTAACCTTACTTTCGAACAAGCGGCTAAGGTAGCTGACTTCCTGATGACTGAGTTTCAGGCAGGTCGCTATGATAAAATTGAAATCGTTTACAACGAATTTAAGAACGTAGCTACACAAATCCTTCGCACTGAACAGTTTCTGCCTGTTATGCCTCCGGCACAAGAAGGAAAGAAAACGGCTGAAGTAGATTACATTTATCAACCAGATCGTGAAGAGATTATCACTGGCTTAATTCCCAAGTCTTTAAAGGTGCAATTATTCAAGGGGCTGTTAGATTCTAACGCTTCTGAAAATGGTGCCCGAATGACTGCGATGGATAAGGCAACTGATAATGCTGGTGAATTATTAAAAGAATTGAAACTGACTTACAACCGCACACGTCAGGCAGCCATTACCAAAGAGATCCTGGAAATTGTGGCCGGAGCGGAAGCTTTGAAATCAGCTTAATTAAAAGTTTAATAGATATTGAAAGCCCACCTTATGCTTGGTGGGCTTTTTGTTTTTATTTCTTATGCTTAACTTTTGCTTACTGAATCACTTGTTATGAAAAAAACACTTCTCTTGTTGTGCCTCCTGGTGTTGTCTACTGCTAGCTTTTCACAAAAATATTACCTGGGCATTGGTGGAGGCTTGAATCAGCATAATGGCCTTTTTGGTATTAGTGGTGATTTTAAATTTAATGACCAATATGGTTTGCGTGTGGGCGCTGGTATTGGTACCTGGGGTACTAAGGTTGGTTTAGGCTTTTTATTTAAACCACGACCTAAAGGAGATTGGCGATTCGGTTTCGGTTACTGCTCAGCATCCGGCTTAAAAGATTTTGAATCAGAGTTTGAAGTAAATGGCAGCTCCCAAACGGTATTGATGGATCTTCACAGACAAAGCATGTTCAATTTTACAGCCATCAGAGAATTTACTTTTAAAAACGGAGATGCCTTTAATTTGGAGTTCGGATACTCAGCCAATGCAAGTGGCGCAACCTTTTACACCGTTAAAGATGGCTCTCAACTCGATCCGGTTAGTGTTGAAGTATTAAAATTACTTCGTCCAGGAGGTATTGTTTTTGGCATAAGCTATCTCTTCAGGCTTAACAAAGATCCGCTTGAGGAGCGGTAAATCGCTACACAATTTATAAACCTATTTTTCAATTCGCTGTTTCTGTAATATGCTTTCGGCAGAAGAAATAGATCGAATTATTGAAATGGCCTGGGAGGATCGCACGCCTTTTGATGCTATTAAAGCCCAATTTGGTTTAAGCGAGCGCGAAGTGATTGAATTGATGCGCAACAACCTGCAGCGTAAGAGTTGGGAGCGTTGGCGCGCACGTGTTCAGGGACGAAAAACAAAGCATGTTGCGCAAAGAGCCGAAGAAGTTGATCGGTTTAAGTGTACCAGACAGAGAGCTATTTCAACTAACAAGGTCTCCAAACGTTTGCGTTAAACAAGCTTAAAGCGTGTAGCAAACATTTAAGACAAACTATCCAACTACTCCATACGCTCCTCGTGGGTGTGCTTCAGAATTATTCGCTTAGCTTCTTGCAACGTTATTTTATCCTTCCTCATTCCATGTAAAACTGCAGAAGCATGTTTATATGTTTTACTGATATCAACTACAGGTAGAGGATAATCAACCCCCAATTTACATCCATAAAAGTGTTGATCAATTGAGGTCATTGTCCATGGCTCGTGCAATAAAGAGAGTGGTAGATTGCTTAATTCCGGAACCCATTGCTTGATAAATAAACCCTCAACGTCATTTTCTATACTTTGCTTTACAGGGTTGTAAATGCGAATGGTGTTTATGCCAGTAACACCTGCTTGCATTTGAATTTGAGGATAGTGAATGCCTGGTTCAAAGTCGAGGAAGAGTTTGGCCAAGTGAACGGCACCACGCTTCCAATCCAGCCATAAATGATGCGTGAGAAAAGAGATGAGCATAGAGCGCATTCTGAAGTTAACATAACCTGTTGCATGGAGACAACGCATACAGGCATCAACCAAGGGATAACCTGTGTATCCGGATGCCCATGCCTGGAAGTGAGCTTCGTTCCACTCCGTGCGAATAGCATCATAGCCTCTGTTAATATTTTCAAACTCCATTCGATCTTCCATTTCAAATTTTTGAATGAAGTGGTCATGCCATCGAAGGCGGGCAGCAAAACTGCTTAAGTGCCAACGGTGATCTTTAGTGACCTCAGCTGCCTGTGTTTGTTGATAAACTTGTCGTAAAGAAATATTACCCCACGCTAAGTAAGGTGACAAGCGACTGCAGCCCGTTCTGCTGGCAAGAGGTTTTGAAATGGATTTATTGTATTGCTTAGATCGTTCATTTAAAAAGCTTTGGAGATAATGTTTTGCGTAGCGCTCACCACCGGGTTGAAAGTTTTTGTTTTGAGTGGTTATGCTTTGATCTAATGGCAGGTTATCTGATTTAATGTTAATAAACTTCATGGCTGAGAGCTCTGCTTTGTCGCAAGTGCTCTCCATATTTTCATACCACTGCTCAATCCATTTTGATCTGTTTTGACGGCCTCGCTTTACACCGGCATATTGAAATTCAAGCCACTTAATTTTTTCATGGTTAAAAAATTGTTTTATGGTTTTATCTCTTTGGTAACTTAACTGCAGTCCGGTTTCGCAGTAACTCAACACTTGAATAATAGTAAACTGCTGTAAGAGACTTACGAAAGTATCCTTTACTTCTTTTGTTGAAACATAAATGCATGTTTGAAATGGATGCAGCTGTTTGTTTAGATCAGTTATAGATTCATAAATGAAACGCAAATGACGCAGGTCACTTTCATGTGCAGTCATTTGTGAAGGCTCGAAGCAATAAAGTAGTAATGTGGGTAAATTACTTTGGGCAGCATATGCTAAAGGGGCGTGATCCTCTAAGCGTAAATCGCGTTTAAACCAAACTACTTGTATGGGTTGTCGATCCATACATCTAGAACAGTCGAATGGTGGTTTGGTTATAAACACAAAGACCCGTCAGCGAATCACTGACGGGTCTTCATTAGGATATTCAAAGGATTAGGGAACCATAAACACGGCATTTCCAAAAACAAACTTGCCTTGTTCCCAGAAGCAACGGAAAAGAGGATTGTCTACGAAGTAAACAATATTGCCTCTACCCTTTTGCTGAACACCGAAGGAGAGTGTATTATCCATTTTTTTATTGGCCTTATACCCGGCAAAACCCTGAACTGGTTTTGCTAAGCCTTTAAGAACGCCAACATTCCAGGCATCCTCCATAAAGTCGTAGCGAATAGTATTGGTTTTTAAGGTAAAGTAATGGTTACCCAGACCAAAGGCTAATGGATGAGAATTGTCTACTGCTATTTTGTAAATGGCACCGGAGATATTTTCAGAAATATTTTTTCTTTCAGCGTCTTCATAGCGAATCAATCCTTCTTTTTTCTTCCACTCTTCATCCAGCTTTTCAATTGCTTTCTTAGACTCGTCATTTTTATAATGCTTCAGACTGAATCCTTTTTTATCGGAGAATGATTCAAGCGCATCGCCTATTATTATAAGCTTACCGCCTGCACTCACCCAGGTGTTGATACGGTCAAGTTGTGCATCATCAAAAATGTCATAATAACCTTCTGGTACTATTAACACATTATACTGATCCAGGTCGGTTCTTTTGAGTTGGTTTGTTCTGATTTGCGTAAGTGGGTAGTGCAACTGCTGTTCAAAATAGTGCCACACTTCTCCGGCAGATAAAGATGAACTACCATCACCCATTAGCATCGCTACTTTAGGTGCTTCGAGATAGGCAACTTCTGAAGACCCAAAATCTTTTCCCTTATCTACAAAGCCTGTAGTGCTTGTATATAGCGTTCGCTTGTAGTTGGTAGCAAGTGTTTGTAAAACTTTATCGAAATCGATAATGCTTTCGTTATTGGTCTTGGTAACAATGATTGTTCCGGCATTGAAGGAATTGCCATTGACAGTAAAGGCCTGTTGTGCTATACGCACCCTGAAATTTCGCTTAAGCAGCTCGCTCAGGAATTCGGCATCTTTAACAGATTCATATTTAAAAATATAAGCATAAGCATTGTTGATAGCCGGCACTTCAATTTTTCTCTTTTCGTAGGCTTTCGCGGGATTGATGCGATCAGTCAGCGCATAGCCTTTCAGGTTGTAGGCATAGAAGAGATTCCAAGCAGTGATATCGTAAGTAACAGAATCTGATAATTTTGATTGTGGTTCGAAAACAGTAGTGATGAAACGTGATTTTGGTTGAAAAGTATTAACAACGATATCTTCAGCATTGAGTGTAAAGGTTCCCTGTGTTTGGGTTTGGTAGTCGAAGCCTTTTCCTGCTTTAGTGCTGCCGACCTGTCCGTAGCTGATGGCATGTTTATCCATCCAGCTGGTTAACTCTTCGATTTTATCAGCATTATTATCCGCTTTGATTACATAAGTTTTATAAGTGCCAAATGGATTACTTATGTTTTCTTTGAAATACTTTTCAAATTCATCAACAAGTTTAGTAACATTCTTTGAAGCCACTTCTACTGTGCTCATGCCGGTGGTGTGATGATGAAGTAAGCGCTGCTCTAAAGTGAGCGGAACGCCCTCTCTGGTCATAATGCTTACGCCACGTTGTCCACCTTGCTCATACGTCATGCCAATCGCGCCATTGTAAGTCGGGTAGGTATCGCCATAACTTGGGTAGAGCAAATCAAAGTTTTCTTTTGTAAAGAATAACCAGCCTTTTTCGTCAAAATACTTAGCATTGTTCTTTCCTATGGTTGTCTGAAATTCTCTTTGCCAGTTTGTAATTACCGCATGGAAAGGTTCTGCTGCAGGGGCAAAGTAGTAGGGGCTATTAAAACCCTGTTCATGAAAATCTACATGAATGTGCGGCATCCACTGATTGTAGGCTTTTAATCTCGCTTGCGATTCTGTTTGCTGTAACCAGGCCCAGTCTCTGTTTAAATCGAAAAGGTAATGATTAGCCCTTCCTCTTGGCCAGGGTTCGTTGTTCTCAGCAGCATCAGCACTTGAATTTGGAATGACATTGATGTATTGGTTGTTAAAGTTGCTGAAGCGATCCCGGCCATCAGGGTTGATGCAAGGATCCATAATCACCACAGTATTTTTCAAATACTCCTGCCCGCGTGTTGTGCTGACCAGCTCATGTAAGGTTCTAAGAGCAGCTTCCATACCACTGGCTTCGTTACCATGTACGTTGTAGCTCATCCAGACTATAGCAATTTTAGTAGTAGAAGGAGTGCCACTGATCAATCCTGTACGTTTCAGATTATCTAATCGAATCTCCTCCAGTTTTGCAAAATTTTCCTGAGAGGTAATTACCGTGTAAATAAGTGGTCTGTCCTCGTAGGTTTTACCATATTGAGTGATTTGCACATTAGAAAGTTGCGCATCCACATAGCGGAAATAGTCAATCATTTCGTGATGGCGTGTGTAGCGATCGCCCAGGGTGTATCCTAAGAATTCATCCGGACTTTTTAATGATTGTGCATGAATTGTGCCTGTTACAAATAGAAACAGAAATGCCAGTAATTTTTTCATGAAGGTTAAAGGGTTGTATGGCTGAATACTACAATTTGTTTCAGGATTTTAGAGCCTTTTTTATTTGAGGCTCGTGGTGCTTGATGTGTTCGGCAAAAAATTGAAGTGCCTGAGGTAAACTTAAACGCCCTGCTATTGGGTGCTTGTAAACAAGTTTGTGAAGATGACCATCAGACACGTTTTCAAGATGTGTTTTTAACTCAAGGCGCAATAAATTCCAATGATTAATGAGTTCTTCTAAGGGCATTGTTTCGGGTGTATTCTCCACTACGACTTTTGGTGCTTTAAAACGGAAGGGCAAACGCTGTGATATTTTAAGCACTGGAATTATTAATGCCTGCTGTAAGCCAGCATTGCCAACATGTTGAATGCCTTGCGATTTCTTTTTAATATAGCCGAAAGATAATTTTTCTGAGGCGTAAAGATGTGTTAGTATCTGAAGGATGGACCATTTGCCTGGTGCGGGTGCTGCTGCTAGCGCTGCTGCAGACTTTCCTTTCAGGTTGTTAATAAGTTCAGTTCTTTGTTGCTCCAGCCTGTTAAAATGCTTTTCTAATAGTGAATTCACAAATGTAGTGTTTGTATAAAGATAAGTAATTATGAATAAAGTCTCTGGCAAAGATTTTGTACGTAAAAGGATAATGACTTCCTATGATTTCTAAAACATCAGTAGCCTTACTCACACTTTTCCTGATTGCCTGCACATCCGTAAAAGTAATTGTTAAAAAACCAAATTTTGAAAAGGTACAAGCCACAAAAGGATTTATTGTCTTTCCCTTGCAATCGTTGACAGTGAGAGAGAATGAATTTTTTTTTGAAAACGTTATAAAACCGGCTGCAACTAATAAAATTATTGTTTACCACGAACCTGCTATGGAATGGGAGTTGAAGCGCTTAGGAGTAACGTTGGAAGACACAGCTACTTACAAAAGACTGGAAAATGCCGGATATGGTTACTTGTTATTTTTTCAACTCGCCAAGATGCAAGATGCTGAATTGTGGGATCATTACAGGGATATTGAGTTAGGCAATAAATACGACACATCTGTTCCTTACCTGGAGCCCCAGGCTGACAAGCGATTGGAAATTTTACTCAGGCTTTATAGTGTAAAGAGTAAGCAATTTATTTATGAGAGTATCGTCAGGGCAAACAGATCGGCTACGAATATAGATGACAATAAGGGAGGTATGTTCGTTGTCAACACAGGGTCACTATCCATACTTCATCGAAAGGCTATTAAAAAGGCCATTGGCCGCATGAGTGAAGATTGCGGTTTGTAAAGTCGTGTATTTACTAAACTGAGATTTATCTTATATACGTTAGTGATTTTCAGACAGATACTGGAATATGTTTAGTTTAAAAAGCGTATTCCTACATTTTTCGATTTAAAATCCTACAATTCAAATTCACCCAATACGATAGAACGAAACTTTTGGTTGCGTATTCAACAAAAAGAAATCGTAAATTTTTTAAGTAACGAAGCTTAGTTTGTGCTTATTGAAAAGCATAATATAAAATATTGATTTGAATACTGAAATCGTTAATTAATTTGTATCGGAGTTGGAGATGCAAATTTTTAGTTGGTTACGGATTTTAATTGAATTGCAGAAAAGAGATTTTATTCGCACTCAATTTTTAAACAACTAAAACATGAAAACAACTTTTTTAACTCTTGCAGCAGCACTACTGTTCGTAAGCTGCGACAATGAAAATGCCGTAAACCCACAGCCTCTTGGAAATGTAACCATTACGGGTACAATTTTCTCTGACTTTGATGAAGATGAAGATGCAGGCGACCTGGATTACGAAACAGCTCCAGCTAACGTTCCTGTTTATTTCTACAATTACGACACTGATGCATTATTAGGTCAAACTACGACAGACGCATCTGGCACATATACCATTGAGTTGGCAATTGGTGTTCGCTCACGCGATATCCGCATTACCGTTGGTGACTTTGAAACTCAAATCAACGTTTACGATTTCATTGAAGACGATTTTGTTCTTAAAAATGCTGTGTACAACGACAGAGAGAATGAGTACATCTTTGGTGCAATTAAAGACGCTACCTACATTCAAAACATTGAAATTAATCAACCAGAAATAATCAATTTTGATTAATAGGCTCACTAAACATTGAAACAAATCATGAAAAAAATATTAGCAAGTGTATTTGCTTTCGCGTTGGCGTTAAGTCTGACACAAGCACAAGATACAGATCAATCCGCTGTGCTTAAATCAAAAAGAGGCTATACTATTCTTCCGGAAGCAGGTGAGTGGGGATTGGGCGTTTCTGCTAACCCATTCTTTCGCTACATGGGAAATATATTGAACGGAAACACATTTAATAGTGAGCCTGCATTTACGTACGCTACTAACCCATCAAACAATGTTGCCTTATTTGGTAAATACGTGGTTGATGCAAACACCCAATACCGTGTTCGATTCAATATTAACATCGGTTCAACAACTGATAAAAGTGTTGTGCGTCAGGATGAGTTAACGCCAGATCCTCTTTATCCTAATTTTACCGAAGACTGGAGGAAAACCAACTTTAACACAATAGTACTTGCTGCTGGTTATGAGAAGCGCAGAGGAAGCACTAAACTTCAGGGTGTTTATGGAGGTGAATTGGTAATTGGTTACTCATCAACTAAGCAGACTTACCAATATGGCAATTCTGTAAACCTAGATTTTAACAGGCCACAAACTGCCAGCTTTGGTGATAATGTATTAACTGGTACTTTTATTGGAAGCAATAATTTCTTGGCTGATGTTCGTAAGACTGAGCAACAAAATGCCCCAAGCTTTTTATTGGGCGCTCGTGGCTTTATTGGCGTAGAATATTTCTTTGCTCCTAAGATGTCAGTAGGTGGTGAATTTGGTTATATGCTAGCCTTTAGAAATACTGGCAGAGTTAATTTCACAACTGAGCAATGGGATGGCAATACAAATTCAGTTGTGACAACTAAAATTGATCAGTTAGGCAATAATGGTCTTACCTCTGTAGGTATTGGTTTGGATAACTTGAGCGGATCAATTAATCTATTATTCTATTTCTAAAAAAATAGTAAACGGTAAATAGAAACTGTTTCAGCATCAGGCTTTGTTGTCAGTAAGTATACATTGAATCGTTGATTGAAAAATCGACAATACCATCTCTTACTTTATGACGACTTACTTAATGTTGAAACAGTTTTATTTTTCAGTAGCGCCAGCTTTTTGTGTCAGCACCTTTTGGTGCACTCTCTTGTATGCGTTTTAAAATTTTAGGCAGGTACATGCTGTTGTAGCGCAACCTTGAAACATAGTTAGGGTTAACCGGATCACCATTCCAGCAATGCTCTGCTCTATCTCCATAGCTTACTTCACCAGCATAAAAAGGATTATTCGTCTTCTTTAAAAAATCTTCCATCAGGTACACAGCATTATTTAAATAATAGTTGTCCATGTCTCCGCAATAGATATGAATTTTTCCTTGCAACTTTGGTCCTAGTGTAGCCCAATCTCTTTCCAGAATATGGCGAAGGTCATAATGCTCTTTCCAATAAGCAGCTACTTCTTTATTAATCTCACCACTTTCTTTATCGAAAATTCTTTTCGGGTATCCATCTTCACCCTGTGGTGAATATACAGCTTCCCATATATCCCATTGCTGGCCGCTTCTCGATTTCGTTCCCAGTGCTAACTCATAATAGTTGCTCTCCTGCATGGTGGATTGTATTTGTCCGAGATAATTGCGATGAGAGGGGATGGGTACCTTTTTAAAATCACTCTCATACCAATAGGCATTTTTGTCTTTGTAGATATCCACAAGACAGTACGCACGGAAATCTATGGGGTCAGGGCAGGCAGCGAAGCAACCATTAAATTCATCAGGATAGAACATTTGTACAGCAAGTGCCTCCCATCCACCGGTGGAGCCGCCATAAGTAAAACGAGCCCAACCTTCACCAATGCCACGAAACTGTTTTTCTATCTCTGGAATTAATTCTTGCATAATGGCATCCCCGTAAGGGCCGAGGTTAGCAGAGTTTACAGCATAGGAGTCATCGTAGTAAGGATTAGCATGTTGAATTTCAATAATGAGAAAGCGAGGAAAGTTTTTACTTATCCATTGTTTGTAAAAATTGTAAGACTCCTGCGCTTGAAATTTTTTATATCCGTAAATTCCAAAGCGAGGGCTGTAATCAGTAGTGTCCATATCAGCAGGTGGTGGTGTTTCACTGAAGCCACCAAAATCATCGGGGAAGTGACCATGGAATACCATTAAGGGATAACGCGCTTCAGGATGTTCATCGAAACCTTCGGGTAATAAAACGTGGGCACCTAAAAACATAGGGCGTCCCCAAAACTCCGTTAAGAGTTTGCTCTGAATTTTTATATGCTTGATGTATTTGGTGTCTTTAGGTTCTTCAAGAGGCGGAATGATCTGATCAAGCGTGATGGTTGTATGTTGTGTTTTAGTATTATCCAGACTTATCTTAATAGGCTTACTGTAAAAGTTACCGGGCTTTCTGTTCCACTGTTGTCCTTCGCCCTGATCGGGTGGTAGCTTTACAGTATGTCCTGTTTTTAAATTGAAAGTTTCGTATCGGTTGATGAGTGCCTGAACAACATAATCTCCAGCAGGTAAATCATTGATGTTCCTAATAGGAAAACCAAAAGCATTTTCATCGATGATAATTTCGTCACCGGGTTTCATGCCCTCTACATCAACACCAAAAACAAGTTGTGTTGTTAAACCATCGCTTATCTGAAAACGAGGTTCTGTCTTATCATCTTTGGCAAGTAATAGAAGGAGTCTTCCATCTTGCGCCTCTTTACTCAATGAATCTGTAAAAGTGATGCTGAAAGAGTTATGGTTTTGTTGTTTCAGGTTGCAGCCAGGCAGTAAAACGCTTAGCAAAAGAAGGTAGACGAGCCTTTTCATAGGGTTGGGTTAATACCTTAAGATAAGTAGTCAGTGTGTGAGTAACAACAAATCAATGATGAATGGCTATGATACAGTTTAAGTTTCCAATAGTATTGTTTAAAATCTGATTCTGATCTCTTCTTCGTGATCGATAGGGACGATGAGGGGTAAGCCATGATAAATGATGCGAACATGGCCTTTGTAGCGTACTTTTAAACGTTTTGCCCCTAATACACTAAGGAGGGTATTCATTAGCCCTTGCTCTTTCAGATTTATTTTCACCAATAAAGGAACGGTAAATTCGCCCTTAGCGGGTACTTTGATTTTTAATTTCTGCTTAACGATGGCGGCCTTTTTACCTTCCACAAATACATCAACATGAATAGCTTTGAGTTTTCCGTTTTTATTATTTGGATTGTAGAAAACAGCTTCTGTTTTCAGCATAGGGTCATCACTCACATCGGCCACCACACTTTTTATCTGGCGAAGTTCCACCGCTTCATAATCTCCGCAGGCGGTCAGGCTTATTAGTAACAAAAGGCAAAGAAGAAGTTTAGTGCTGTTTTTCATCGTTTTTAGGTGAGGTGCTTTAGTATAGACAGACATCGCGTAACTTTGTTACATGAACGAACTTTTTGATTTAGTAGCTGATGGTTTGGCCGACAAAAGCTATGCAATTATCGACAATTTCCTGACAATCGAAGAAGTAGACCACATCCTGACCCTTCCTCATTTTAATCAGCATGAACAGTTCTTTAAAAAAGCAGGTATTGGCAAAAATGCTGATCTTCAAATAAACGAAGCCATAAGAGGGGATTATATTTTATGGTTAGATAAAAACACAGCACCACCTGCTGCAATGGTTTACCTGAACAGATTAAATGAACTGATACAGTACCTTAACAGAAGTTTGTTTCTGAGCATGAAGGACTATGAGGTACACATGACTGTTTATCCGGTAGGCACTTATTATAAAAGACATTTGGATCAATTTAAAAAGGACGATCACCGCAAACTTTCTGTTATCTGCTATTTAAATAAAAACTGGAAAGAAGATGAAGGTGGCCAACTCAGAATTTACACAGAGAATGAATCTTTAGATGTTTTACCTGCAGCAGGAAGATTAGTGTGTTTTCGCAGTGATATACTTGAACATGAGGTGTTGCCCGCTACACGGCAGCGCTTAAGTTTAACGGGATGGATATTGGATCAGGTTATTATTTAATTAAGCTATTTAAAAGTAAAAGAATGAGAATATTACGTATTACCCAGCATTTAACTCATCCCCTGATTTAACTTCGGATAAATGAAAGCGAGACTTAAGAAACTCCGACCTTTGAATCTTTAATTTTCGATGTTTGTCTCGATAAAAATTTTAAGCCAATTTCTCCTAATCTCTAGAAGCTCGAAGCCTGTAGCCAGCAGCCAAAACGAATTATTAAGCAAAACTTTATTACACCAATTGCCTCAAGGCTATCTCAAATGAATGTTGTGCTATGTTAGTTTTTGCACTACTCTTTTTGTGGGATTTCTCTAAACCCTTTCGAATAGTCGCAGAGATATCATTGAAGATTGCCGTATCAGTCATGCTCACCTCGCGTTCCATAAAATAAGCAAAGACACGCGCCATACCGCAGTTAGCAATAAAGTCGGGAATGACAGAAACTTGCTGGTCGGCATGTAAGCCTGTTGAACCAAAAAATATTTCCGGATCAGCAAAGGGCACATTGGCTCCCGATGAAATTACTTCCAATTTAGAAGCAATCATACGGTCTATTTGATCGCGAGTAACTAAACGCGAAGCTGCAGCCGGAATAAAAATTTCAAATTCCTCATCCCAGATTGTGGCGTTAATTTCTTCAAAAGATAAAAGCTTGTCTGACACAATTCTGTTGCCTTGCCTGTCGAGCACAAGCTTATTTATTTCTTCCTGCGTAAAACCATTTTTATTGATCAATCCACCTTCGCGACTGATGATGCCAACAACTTTAACACCCATCTTGGCTAAATAGAATCCTGCGGCTGCACCAACATTTCCCCAACCTTGCACAACGGCTCGTTTGCCTTCCAGTTTGCCTCCCCAAAGCTGATAGTAATGCTTTACAGCTTCAGCTACTCCATAACCAGTACACATATCGGCTATTGTATATTTTTTCCCCAGATCGGGTACGTAGGCAGCATCTTCAATAACTTTAACCACCCCCTGACGCAATTGCCCGATGCGATTTACTTTTTGTGCTTCACTGGGTTTGTAGTGTCCGGTAAACACGCCTTCTTGCGGATGCCAGATGCCAGAGTCTTCTGTAATGGGAATTACTTCGTGAATTTCGTCAACATTTAAATCGCCACCTGTACCGTAATAATATTTTAGCAAGGGCATTACAGCTGCATACCAGCGTTGTAAAACACCTTGTTTGCGCGGATCGGCAGGGTCGAAGTTTATCCCCGATTTGGCACCTCCAATAGGAGGGCCCGATACCGTAAATTTCACTTCCATAGTTTTGGCCAGCGACTCTACCTCACGTTTATCCAAACCAACACGCATACGTGTGCCACCACCGGCCGCACCGCCTCGTAAGGAATTAATGACAACCCAGCCTACAGCTTCGGTTTCCGGGTCCTTCCATTCGAAAACTATTTCAGGTCGTTTATTTTCAAATTTTTGAAGTAAATCTTTCATGAAGTAAAAAGTAAAACGCAAAGCTATTAAAAACCCGTCATCACGCCACTTTCCTCGGGCCGTGTCCTCACAGCCCGCAAAGTTTTTAAAGTTTTTTATTAGGCAGGAAAATGATTGATTTTTCAGAAGCCCGTCATCACGCCACTGCTGCTGTTTTTTAAAGCGCCTGTTACCGACATAAGCACGTTATCTTCTCCTCTTACCTTTAAAATTCCAAGAAAGGCAAAAGCAAGTGCCTCTTTAAAATTTACAATTTCATCATCAGGTTTTATGATGCGGAGTTGATCGCCTCCCAATTCCACCAGCCGGTAAAGCAGAAAGCTATTGTGCGCACCGCCTCCGGTGATGAGCACACTTTTTTCTTTTTCATTACCAATTGCTGTAATTATTTCATGGGCTATGCTTTCAGTAGTGGTGCGTAATCTGTCCTTCACGCTAATTTTCTCATTGTTGAGCAAGGGCTTTATTTGCTTTTCAAAGATTTCCCTACTGAGCGATGGTCTGGTTTTTCTTAAGGCAGAATACACTTTTGTCAGCGACTTAAGTAAGCCTTCATGAACATGACCGTCTGATGCCATAGCACCATTTTTATCGAAAGCTTTATTGGACTTTTGAGCCAGGAAGTTAAGCGCCATATTTGTATAACAAATATCGAAGGCGCTACGCTTGTTCTTATGTTCTGTGGAGAGATTAGCAATGCCGCCTAAATTCAGACATACATCAAATTCAGTAAAAAGCAACTGATCGGCTATGGGTACCAATGGTGCACCTTGACCACCGAAGGCCACGTCCAGTGTTCTGAAGTCCCACACGGTTGGCAATAGGGCAGCCTGGTGTAAAGCGTTCCCATCACCTAATTGGAAAGTAAAACCTTTTCCGGGCTGATGAAAAATGGTATGACCATGCGAAGCAACAAAATCAACGCCCTTGATGTTATTTTTTTGAATAAACTTGACTACCTCCTCACCCAGGAGCCTACCATAAGCAGCATGTAGAATCAAGAGCTCTTCCGCTTTTACCTGATGAGCGCTTGCTAACAATTTTTGCCAACTCTTTGAATATCGGATAGTCTCAGCCAGCTCAATCGAGAAAGACCATTTACCTGTTTCGTCCTTATTAAAAGTACAAAAGGCAATGTCCAGTCCATCTAAGGAGGTACCCGACATAAGTCCTATTACTTTATACTTGGCTGTAGAATCTTTACTTTTGAAATTGCTCATACAATTATGGATAATCTGGTAGTGGACATTGGGAATACAAGCAGCAAGGTAGGTATTTTCAACCTTCACAATTTAGTTGTGGAAAAGGTGTTTACAGATCAGCGCTCTTTACACGACTATGTATCTAATGTTCGAGCGCAGGCAGCCATTGTTGCTTCGGTAAGTAAAAGTTATGACACCATTTTGCCTGCGTTGGCACACATACCTACTACAATTACACTCACGCATCAATTACCCCTTCCTATTACCAATCTTTATGCAACGCCAGAAACGCTTGGTGTCGATCGACTGGCAGGTGTTTGTGGGGCAATACAAATGTTTGTTGGTGATCCATGTCTGGTGATAGACAGCGGCACCTGTATTACCTATGACTTTATTAATGAAAAAGCTGAATACCTGGGGGGCGCCATTTCTCCAGGCCTGCATATGCGTTTGCGAGCCATGCATGAATTTACAGCCCGGCTTCCCAAGGTGGGCATTGAAGAAGATATTCCACTTATTGGTAATAGCACACAAACCTGCATGCAAAGTGGTGCTTTTAATGGCATGCTTGCTGAAATAGAGGGCACAATTGAGCGTTATAAGCAGCATTACCCCGAAATGAGGGTGATATTATGCGGAGGTGACACGCATTTTTTTGAAAACAACTTGAAAGGGACCATATTTGCGGTCCAAAATCTTGTTTTGAGAGGTTTAAACAGCATTTTATTACACAATGTCAGTCAGTAGAAGTGTTTTTTTCTGTTTTTCGTTGGTTTTATTGACGGGCAGTAATGTTTTTGGGCAGGCAGCGAATAGCCCTTACTCAACTTTCGGCATTGGCGAAAGCTATGGTAATGCTTTGGCGACAAACCAGGGTATGGGCGGTTTGGGCTTTAGCCAGCCACAATACCTTTATTTAAATAACCAAAATCCCGCTCTTCTGGTCTACAACACGCTTACTGTATTCCAGGCGGGTTTACTTGCAGAACAATTAGATCTAACAGACGGGGTCAACAACCAGAGTGTCCGATCAGGTAACTTAAATTACCTGGCGATAGCCTTCCCGGTACTTTTCAGAAAAATAACCACCTCTGTTGGTTTAATGCCTTACACTAATGTTGACTATAGTCTTCAGTATGACCTTCAGGTTTTCGATGGTAACAACCAACTCATTGATACCACTTCGGTTACTGAGCAGGGTTCAGGCGGACTTACACAATTGTATTGGTCAAATGGCTTTAGGATTTACAAGGATCTCTCGATAGGTGTTAAAGCCAGTTATATATTCGGTTCTGTTAACACCCTTACTTTAAATGAAATTCAGCTTGAAAATCAACCTGTGCCTTTTATTCCCGGAGTAGATGAGTCTACTTACTCGAAAGGCTTTTTGTTGGGTGGGGGGATTTCATATACTATCGATTCACTTTTTAAGGGAAACTACAGGCTGAGTTTTGGAGCTGTTTATGATCTGAACGGAAAGTTGAATGCTGTGCGTGATGTGCGCTACTTCCGCTTAAATGGGCGAACACTAGATACACTGGGTAACGATCTTCTTTCCACTAGCAAAGGCAAGTTGGAGTTGCCCTCGGGATTTGGAGGTGGCATTTCTTTTGCCAAAGACGCAAAATGGTCCATTGGTTTTGACTACTATTATAAAGACTGGAGCACTTTTCGATCGCTGAATGTGGCAGACGATGATTTGGGTGAGACATGGCGCTGGTCCCTGGGGGGTGAACTCACCCCGGATTATGCTGCCTTAAGCTATTTTAAGCGTGTAACTTACCGTTTAGGGGTAAGTCAATCGCCTTTTTTCGCAAACGGTAAGAAGGTTAATGATTTTGGCATTAATTTTGGCCTCTCTTTACCAACGGGGCAATCAAGCATTGATTTAGCCTTTAAAACCGGTCAACGAGGAAGTGTGCAAGAGAATGGACTTAAAGAAAATTACTTTAAGGTTTATTTGGGAGTCACGCTCAACGACAGGTGGTTTATTAAAAGGAAGTTTGACTAGTTAATATAAAGAAGATGAAAATGAATGTTCTTAAAGCGATTCTGGTAGTAACTCTATCTGCTGGTAGCATGAGCGGCTTTGCACAATGCAAAGACTGGACATGGGGACCGGACAAGGCTACAGAAGAGGAAAAAAATGTACTATACAGTGATGCTGTAAAAAACAAGCATTACAAGCAGGCTATTGCTCCCCATCAGTATCTGCTAACTAACGTTCCAAAACTGAATACCAGCATCTACATTTTGGGAGCTGAGATATTTGATGAATTAGCAGATGCAGAGAAGGATCCGATAAAGAAACAGAAATACGTAGACTCACTTATGATTATGTACGACATGCGTATACAAAACTGCGGTGAAGAAGCGGCTGTGATGGCCCGCAAAGCACTTTCTTTCTACAAGTTTAATATCAATGGAGATAAAGGTGCTGAGGTGTTGCCGGTTATGGATAAGGCCTTCGAATTGAATGGCAATAACATTATGGATGGTCTATTACTCCCATACATGCAGTCTGTGCGTATTTCTGCTGCTAAGTTTAAGAAACTAAATGAAGACCAGATTTTGGAGAAATATGATATGGTTAGTGCTGTAGTTGACGCAAAAATTAAAAAAGCACAGAGCGAGGCAAAACCTATAGACAAGCTGAAGCAGACTAAGGACCAAATCGATGCAATATTGTTAGGTTTAGTTCCATTCGACTGTGCTCGTGTTAAGTCAACCTTGGCTCCCAAGTTTAAGCAGAATCCAACTGACATTAACCTAGCTAAAAAAATCTTCGGATTTATGTTGCAAGGTAAGTGTACTGATGATCCGCTTTGGTTAGAAGCTGGTGAAGCTATCCATAATGCAGCAGATGGTCAGAAAGATTTTGGACTTGCCAAAAACCTTGGTTTGCGCTACTTCACCATGGACAACTTAGAAAAAGCAGAATTCTATTTCAAGGAAGCACTTGAATTGGCATCTGACAATGCATCGAAAGCAGAAATATTGATACTGCAAGGTTCTTTAGCCGCTAAGAAGGGCTCTAAAGGTGAGGCCAGAGAATTATTCAGACAGGCAGCAGCGGCAGATCCTGCAAACAAAGATGCTTATGAAAAAATAGGTGACTTGTACATCAACAGCTTTAATGATTGTAAGAAAATGGATAGCCAGGCAGATGACCGTGCTGTTTACTTACTTGCTTATGATTATTACGCAAAGGCAGGTGCCTCTCAAAAAATGAGCGCTGCTAAATCTAACTTCCCTTCAAAAGAAGATATCTTCCTTAAAAACTATTCACAAGGACAAAGCATTCGTGTGGACTGCTGGATCAACGAAAACACGACCATCAGAACACGTGATTAAGTCTACTTAAACAAGAAGAGCCATCCTGCATGCACAGGATGGCTTTTTTATTTACAACAAAATGAAAAAAATTAACGGCCTTGTACTTTCTCTTTTACTACTTGCCTGTGGCAAAACAGAGGTAAAAGAGCCAATTATCTATGAGGGTCCATTGCGTGAAATGGAGGACATGGAATTATTTTATAGCCAGAATAGCGCTGTTAAAGTAAAAATGAAGACACCTCTTGTTTATGAATTTAAGAATGATGACAAAGAATTCCCAAAGGGCTTGTACCTGGAGTTCTATGATGTAATGGGCAATCTCGAATCTACCCTCACCGCTAACCATGCATTTTATTTTAAGTCGGAAAATAAATGGCGAGGCAGGGGAGATGTTGTTGTAAAAAATGTAATCAAGCATGAGCAGTTAAACACAGAGGAGTTATTCTGGACGCCCGCTGATGAGAAAATATTTACGGATAAATTTGTGACAATACGCGAACAGGGAAACGTTATTTATGGTGAAGGCATGAAGGCCAATCAGGATCTCTCAAATTTTGAAATCAAAAAAGTGACTGGGGTAATTGAAGTAAAAGAGGAGTAAAACTATTATGAAATTAATTGATGCAATTCTCTTATCGGCCTCAGCAGCTTTCTTTATTATGGGCCTGCACCAGATTATGAGCTTTGGTTTTGCCAATGGCTATTGGGCAGTAATGATTTCTACGGTATTATTTTTTACACTAGTGTATAGAAGAGTAACAGGTAAGCGTATTGTCGATAAGGCAGCACCTCTTAAAAAGTTTAAGAAAAAGACAAAAAAGTAATTACGATTTACGATTTACGATTTACGATTTACGATTTACGATTTACGATTTTAAGTTCTATAAGCAATTTTCCCGCTTCCAGCTTCGAACTTCTAGCCTCTATTTGCAATATGAATCAATTGAAAATCTTGCTTTAGCATCACCCAGCTCAACAGCACGTCTCCAATCAACACATGCTTTTTGCTTATCATCCATTTGGTAATAAAAATTACCTCGCTGTTTAAAGTATGAAGCATTTTTAGGATCAATACGAATGGCCTCATCCATATCTGATATGGCGGCACCCACATCTTCATTATTAGCCTTACACGTTGCACGATTATAGTATGCCAGACCATCTTCAGGGTTTAGCTGAATAACACGGTTGTAGTCAAGAATTGCGCCTTCAAAATCCTCTATCTCTTCTTTAATCAGTGCCCTGTTAAAATAATTGTCAGGGTTTTTTGGATCAGCGTTAACAGCATTCCCTAACTCAGCTATGGCCGATTTGGTATCATCTAATCCTAAATAAGCTTTAGCCTTATCGGCAAAAAGTATGGGTGTGTTTTCACCCGCTTTTTGTGCTTCGTCATAACTTTTGATAGCCTCTCTGTACATCTCTTGCTCCAAGCTCACGCGCCCTCTTCTGTAAAAGATAGTTTTATCCTTAACACCTGAAGCGATTAGTCTGTCTAAATATTCTTCTGCAGCCACATAATTATTTCCATTGTAATAGGCATCTGCCAATTGGCGGTTTAGTTCAGGATCAGGCTTTTGTGTGATTTTCTCCACCATTCGAAAGTCTTTGGCGGCCTCATCAAACTTATTTGTTTTTACAAAGAGAGAACCTCTGTTTTGGTAAGCGGTTACGTACTCTTTGTTGCTGGTTAATGCTGTATTAAAATCTTTAAGGGCATCTGGATAATTTTCCATTTCCAGGTAAATGCGACCTCTGTTATTATAAAGTGCTGGATCACGATGACCTAGTGTAATAGCTTGTGTATAATCATCTAAGGCAGCAGTAGCATTTTTTAACCAATAGCGGGCATCACCTCGATGGAAAAAAGCGACAGCTAGTTTCGCATCTTTTTCTAAGGCCGTTGTAAAATCGCTTTGCGCCTCATCATATCTTTTAGCTTCGAGCTTACAAACGCCACGCATGTCATAAGCCACTGCATCATTAATACCGCTATTAATAGCATTGTCTAAATCGGGCAAAGCTGCGGTATAATCTTTTAATTGGAAACGTGCTGTGCCTAATTGGTAATATACTTCTGCAGTTCGTTCACCCATTTCAACTGCTTTGGCTAAATCGCTTACCGCTTTATCATATACTTTGAGTTTGAAATTGGAACCACCCCTGGCTTCATACACTTTAGCATTGCTGGATCCGCCATCAATGGCTTTAGTAGCTGGATCAATCGCACCTTTATAATCCTCTGTCTTGTACTTAGCAATGGCTAATAAGCTAAATTCTTCTACCCCAGCCTGATTGCGAGAGACAACAATGGCCATATCAGCTGCAGCACCTTTAAAATCATTCAAAGCAAAACGTGCCTTACCACGGTTATTGAAGGCAAGCGTGTATTCATTTTTTAATCCTATGGCGCGGTCAAAATCTGAAAGTGATTCCTGGACAAGTCCTGCATTTACTTTGGCTTTACCTCTGTTATTGTAAATCACTTCATCATTCTGACCTAAAGCAATGGCTTTGTCGTAAGCTTCTATACTGCCCGTAAAATTATTCTGTTTAAAGCGACCATTACCTGCAGCATAGTACACCTCTTTATTCTGAGAATTAAGGGCTATTGCTTTTTCGAGAAGTGGTTGAGCTTCTTCCTCTTTTTTAAGTTGCAGTTTACTGATGGCTAGATTTTCGAAAGCCAGTAAGTCGGTGGTATTTTTTGTGATTGTTTTTTGCAGATCAATTTCAGTAGCGGCATAATCTTTTAATTGAAAAGAAGCCTTACCCCTTTTCTCATAAATACCGTCTTCCTTTTCACCTGCAACTTCAGCAGCAGTAAGCGCTTCAACGGTACCCTTATAATCTTTGGCATCATAACGCAGATAGCCGGCATAAAGCAGCACTTTCGCGTCTTTTACTCCGGCCTTAATAGCTTTCTCCAGGTAATCTTTAGCTGCATCTTTTTTAGCAATGTTGTAATTAGCCAATCCGAGCATCTGTAATAATTCGGCTGTTTCACCTTCTGCTGCTTTTGCTTTTTCCAGATCAGGTAAGGCGCCTGCGTAATCTTTCGTATTGTATTTAGCCGTGCCTCTGTTTAAGTAGGCTTTCGAATAGTCATTTTTCAATTGGATAGCTTTATCGAAATCTGCGATAGATGCAGGTATTTGATCACTATTCATTTTGGCTTTTCCCCTGTTGTTGAAAAGCACCGGATCTTTGTCATTAAGCACTGATGCTTCGTTGTAATACGAGATGGCTTTGGGGAGATTATTTTTCTTAAAATTTATATCGCCCAGATTTTTGAAAGCATCAAAATCTTTAGCCCCCAATGAAATAGCTTTTTCTAAATCCGGTTCAGCAAGATCTGGTTTCTGCAGATTAATGGCAGACAAGCCTTTCATCAAGAATAGATCTGCACTGCTGGCACCGGCTGTTACTGCTTTGCTTAACGACTCCAATGCTCCGCTAAAATCTTTATTCTTGTATTGGCAAGTGCCTAATTGATTAAGTGTTTCAGCATCGCTAATGCCCATGCTTACTGCGGCTGCAAGGTTCTTCGATGACTCTACACAATCACTATTTTGCGCCTGACTCAAGCCCAGCATTTTATAAACCTCTTTATCTTTTATACTCTTGGCAACAACTTTACTTAAAGCGTCTGCGCTTCCTTTAAAGTCTTTGAGGGTATATTTAGCGGTACCTGTCTTTTGCAGAAATTCTGTTTCAGTTTTTCCAGAGGCAATCAGTTTATCAAAATCCACTGAAGCTTCTTTCCAGTTTTGCAGTGCGTAATGTGTGTTAGCACGATTTTCAATGGCTTTATCGTAATCTGATTTAATTGATATGGCTTTATCAAAATCAGGAATAGCATTTTTAAGATCTTGTGTATTTGCCTTAGCCTTACCACGATTATTCCAGACAATTGGATCTTTATCGTTTAGGGTGAGTGCTGCATCGTAATGTTTTATGGCTGCGGTAAAATCATTTTTTAAGAAACTGATGTCTGCCATATTTTTGAATACATCATATTCTTTCGCACCAAGCGAAATGGCTTTTTCATAATCTTTGGCCGCAGCTTCATTATTTTTGGTGTTAAAGTATGCATGGCCACGCATTACAAATACATCTACTTCATTGACACCAGCTGTGATGGCACGACTCAATGATTCGATAGCGGGTGTGAACTCTTTGTTTTTAAACTGACAAGTGCCGAGTTGACGGAACACATCTTTATCTGTGCTGCCCATGGCGACTGCAGCGCTCAGGTTTCTTTGTGCTTCTGTACAATCGCCTGAAGTGGCCTGACTAAGACCAAGCATTTGAAATACATCTTTATCGCGAACACCTTTTGCTGTTACTTTACTCAGTGCATCAATAGTGCCCTTGGTATCTTTCAATTCATATTTGGCTGTTCCTGTTTTTTGAAAAAGATCTGTTTCCGTTTTTCCGGCAGCAATCATTTTTTCGAAATCTTCTACACTGCCTTTCCAATCTTTTAAAGCGTAACGTGTGGCAGCTCTGTTTTCTATTGCTTTGTCATAGTCGCTTTTTAATGCCAGGGCTTTATCGAAATCAGGTAAGGCATTTTGGTAATCTTGAATATTGAATTTTGCCTTGCCCCGGTTGTTGTACAAGATGTGGTCTGCTTTACCCAATGCAATAGCTTTGTCGTAATTAGCAATAGCATCTTTATAACTTTCCAATTTGAATTTAGCATTACCCAGTGTAGCGAAGACATCGAAATTATTAGCCCCCATACTTGTGGCCTTTTCAAGATCGGTGGCAGCTCCTGTGGCATCGTTCAAATTGTATTTGGCCAGTCCGCGGTATTCAAAAAGTTCGGCCGTATTGATACGGGCTTTTACTGCCTCATCCAGGTCTAACCGGGCTTTATCGTATTGCTGTTGTTTAGCATAGGACACGCCCCTTTTAACAAATACTTCTTTATTACTGAATCCAGAGTTAATCAGTTGAGTGAATTGGAGTATGGCATCATTCAAATCATTAGCCTCCAGTTTTTTTAATGCCGAAGCATACTGCACCTGCATGATTGAATCTTGTTGTTGTGCGTGCAGTGTTAAACTAAAGAGGAGAAAAATGCCAATAGTGTATGCCTTCATGGTTGAAGCTGTTTAGTCTGCTAAATTATCAAAAAAACAGCGCTTATCTGAAGGCAATCAGATCAGGAATTATACCAATTGTAGAGGTAGATGAGGGTAAGGATGGCTAAAATAGCGATAAGCATGAAGCCAAAGACTTTTGCTCTTTTGTAATAGCCTTGTACGGGTAGATTTTTCTTCACTTTTAATTAATGGTTAAAGATACACTTTAGTAAACCATTGTTTGGGTAAAAAGTCTAAAAAGGCTGTCAAAAGACAAAAAAACAAGGTGATTTAAGTCATTCGGCAGACATTAACCTGCGGTTGTGTTGCCAATCACCTGCATGGTTTCAAGTGTTGGGCTTGATTTGCCGCCCTTAGGCTCAATAGTGACTGCAAATGCCGCTGCACCTTGTCCGATATTTTTCATTTTAATAAGTCCGGCCAGGTTGCCATCAAAAACCCCGGCATCAACAGGCTTACCATCAATAATTGCCCAAAGCTGGTATTGATTTTCTGCTGAGAGTTCCTTCATGTTTTGAAGACTCAGGAATACTTCCTGACTGTTTTCATTCCAGTATACCGCGGCTAGTGCCTGTGGTGCATTCGGGGTGCCCTTCATCACGATCCGTTTAAAGTCAGGATTGTTGATTACACGCAGATCAGTTTCAATCTGACTAATACGGTTGTTAACTGTGTTATAATCTTCAGCGATCTGCTGGTTGCGTGTCATCAGATCATTTAGACTGATAACAGTGGTGCGCCACTTATTGTAATAATTGTAAGCTAAGAATGAACTGATTATTGCCAGACTTAACGAGGCAGCTACAGCAAATTGCCAGAAGCGTGTTGGATTAGTTGAAGGCCTTAGAGGAATTACTTTCTTATCGGCTTGCTGATCCAGTGTATCAAAAAGTTGATTTTTCACCTTAGCAGAAGGCTGAATGGTTGATTTCATTAACAGCAGCTCCTGCGTTGCTTCTATCTGCTCCAGTTCAATTTTAAGCGCTGGGTATCGTTGCAAATGCTGCTCTACTTCCCTGCGTTCATTTTCCGCAAGTAAGCCGGCAGCATACGCTTCTAAAACTCCACTCGATATGTATTCTTCTATATTCAAGCGCCTACTATTGATCGTAACTGTTGCATGGCTGAACGCAATCTTGTTTTTACCGTACCCAACGGAATATTAAACTCTTCCGCCAGCTCGGATTGGGAATAGCCTTTAAAGTAAAGGTGTTCCACAACAAAGCGTTGTTCTTCCACTAATTTGTTTAAAACTTCTTTAAGGCCTATGCCATCTATATTCTGTTCAAGAGCATCTTGCCTGTCGATTGTATGTACGACAGAATCAATGCCTTTGGTTTTCTGATCTTTGGAAATTTCTTTAGAACGTGTCTTATCTATCGCCTGATTGCGGGCAATATTCAACATCCAGGTGAATAATTTGCCTTTAGAAGCATCATATTGGTCAATGCGGTCCCAGATTTTTAAGAAGATATCCTGTAGAACCTCCTCCGCAATGTCTTCATGTTGGAGAATTCGATGGATGACTCCATATAAAGCGCCCGAATAGTGATCATAGAGGTACGACAGGGCAGACCTGTCTTTGGCCAGTAAGCGGCTGACCAGTTCTTTCTCCTCTATGTGTATTCTTAAGGCGATGGTTGTAGTGATTAACGGCTCAAATTATTAAAAAAGAATCATATTGAAAATCTTTGCGCTGAGCATTTAAAAATTATGTAGGCACTGAGTTATCAATAAATCACTTAAGTAAAATCTTTACTATATACAGTTTGATCATTATCAAGGTCGATCGTCTAATTATTAAGCTTTAACAGCTCGACATATTATTTCAGTTATCTGATATTCAACTCGCAGGGTCAGCAAAAGAGGTGTTTAAAAAGTCATGAGCAATAACATAGAGTATAAGCGGTAAACAAAGTGAGTGGTGTTATAAAAGTTCGATTCAAGATAAATACACCATTTTTTTAAGCAGTTTATTTCTTTAATGCTCTCACTGATTATAATTTTCAAGTAGTTAGTTGTTAAAAGACGATGTTACGTTAAACAAAATATTTTCATATTCTTTACATGCTACTCACCACCCATTAACAACCGTTTAACGGTGTCTTGTGTATTTTTTTGGTTTAATAAAATCCAATCAATAACCATCATTCGTAAGTGCTGTTAATTAAACAAACAAAACTCATTTTATGAAAAAAGTATTGATTGCATCATTTAGTTTATTGTTATCTGTTGCTGCATATGCACAGAATCCAGTTACTGTAGGGGGCGCACCGATGTATCCGACAAAGAACATCATTGAGAATGCAGTAAACTCAAAAGATCACACAACACTTGTAGCCGCAGTAAAGGCAGCTGGTTTGGTTGAAACATTATCAGGCACTGGTCCTTTCACTGTGTTTGTACCTACCAATGCGGCATTTGAAAAATTACCAGCAGGTACTGTAGAAAATTTATTGAAGCCTGAGAACAAAGCAACGCTTACCGCAGTGCTTACTTACCACGTTGTAGCAGGTAAATTAAGTGCAGCGGACGTAGCCAATGCTATTAAAGCAGGTAAGGGTACAGCTACATTAACAACAGTGCAAGGTGGTAAACTTCAGGCGATGATGAGCGGCAAGGATGTATTGTTGAAAGACGAAAAAGGAAACACATCTAAAATCTCTATCTTCGATGTGAACCAATCTAATGGTGTGATTCACGTAGTAGAATCAGTAGTGTTACCTAAATAATTAGAATTAAATCAAAAATATGCGGACTTGTCATTGTGAGCCTCTTGAATAGGGTTTGTGCTGAGTAGGGCGAAGCAATCTAGCTGGGTGATTCAAACTCTCGTAAATAGATTGCTTCCTCACCCCAGCACACATTCAACGCTTCGTTCATCGCAATGCCGAGATTATTTTCTTTCGAAGTATTTTTGAGATGATTTCTAATAAGCAATACCAGAAAATAAAAAAGCTCACCTGAATGGTGAGCTTTTTCTATTCATTAAAATGTGCAAGACTTAGAGGTGAATCACTTCACCATAGGCTGCTGCAGCCGCTTCCATAATGGCTTCGCTCATGGTAGGGTGAGGGTGTACAGACTTCACAATTTCGTGACCAGTAGTCTCCAGGTTGCGGGCCACTACTACTTCAGCAATCATTTCAGTTACGTTGGCACCAATCATGTGTGCACCTAACCACTCCCCATACTTGGCATCAAAAATTACTTTTACAAAACCATCAGGAGCACCACCAGCTTTCGCTTTGCCTGATGCTGTGAATGGGAACTTACCCACCTTCACTTCATACCCTGCTTTCTTAGCAGCTTCTTCGGTATAACCTACTGAGGCAATTTCAGGAGAGGAATAGGTACAACCAGGAATGTTATTATAATTAAGTGGATGAGGATTTTGTCCTGCTATTTTCTCTACGCAGATAATACCTTCTGCTGAAGCAACGTGTGCCAGGGCTGGTCCTTTCACCACATCTCCAATAGCATAGATGCCTGGTACGTTTGTCTTGTAATAATCATCAACGATGATTTTTCCTTTTTCGTGTTTAACACCGGTTTCTTCCAAACCAATACCCTCCAGGTTGGTTACAACTCCTGCAGCAGATAATACGATGTCAGCTTCTATCTTGATTTCACCGGTAGGCGTTTTAACAGTAGCCACACAGCCTTTACCACTGGTATCAACTGCAGTTACTTCTGAGCTGGTGTATATAGTCATGCCAGATTTTTTGAAAGACTTTTCCAATTGCTTGGAAATTTCTTCGTCTTCCACTGGCACTATGCGTGGCATAAATTCAACGATGGTTACTTCGGTACCGATGGCGTTGTAGAAATATGCAAACTCAACACCAATAGCACCTGAGCCTACTACTAATAATTTTTTAGGTTGCTCTTGCAGCACCATGGCTTCGCGGTAGCCAATAATTTTTTTGCCATCAAATTTCATCGAAGGCAACTCGCGTGAACGACCACCGGTAGCAATAATAGTGTGCTTAGCTTCGTAGTCAGTTTTTTTGCCTTCGGCATCTGTTACTTCTACTTTACCACCTTTTTTTACTTTACCGAAGCCAACAATATGGTCGATCTTATTCTTCTTAAATAAAAATTGAATGCCCTTACTCATGCCAGCCGCTACATCGCGACTGCGTTTTACCATGTCTTTAATATCGGCCTTGGCCTCGCCTACGGTAACGCCATAATCTTTGGCGTGCTTGATATATTCAAAAACGTTGGCACTCTTTAATAATGCTTTTGTAGGAATACAGCCCCAATTCAGGCAGATACCGCCCAATTCAGCTTTTTCTACCACACCCACCTTCATGCCCAGTTGAGAAGCACGGATGGCGGCCACATATCCACCAGGCCCGCTGCCAATAACGATTAAATCATATTTAGACATAGCTATGCTTTTAAATTCGCTGCCAAAGATAAGCCTGCATTTGCGCTTTCAAAACTCAAAATTTAACAGATTTATGGCTTTTGCTTACTTTTGACAAAATGAAGATCGTCCATATTGTACTTTTATCCCTTAGCTCGCTGGCCATAGTAGGCGGTACGCTTATGAATTTAAAGTTCCACCTGGTTGAAGGGCTTTTTGTGCGCGATGCCGGACTGGTCGGTTTAATTGTATTTATCATCTTATTTTATAAACACCTAAAATCCAACAATGAAACTACTTCAAAATAAAACGGCTTTGGTTACCGGAGCCTCTAAAGGCATAGGGAGATCCATTGCTTTAAAGTATGCTGAGCAGGGTGCAAATGTGGCTTTTACTTATTTGTCGAGTGTAGAACAAGGACAAGCACTGGAGGCCGAATTGGCTGCCAAAGGTGTAAAGGCGAAAGGCTATCGCTCGGATGCCTCTGATTTTGCACAAGCGGATAAACTGATTGCCGATGTAATTGCTGATTTTGGCTCATTGGATATTTTAGTAAACAATGCCGGCATTACCATGGATAATCTTTTGCTTCGCATGAATGAAGAAGCCTGGGATCGTGTGATCAATGTTAATTTGAAATCATGTTTTAATACGGTGAAGGCGGCCACTAAGCAAATGATGAAGCAGAAGAGCGGCTCTATTATTAATATGACTTCTGTGGTGGGCTTAAAAGGCAATGCAGGTCAGGCAAACTATGCCGCTTCAAAAGCAGGTATTATTGGTTTCACAAAATCAGTAGCCCTTGAGTTGGGTTCGCGTGGTGTGCGCAGCAATGCAATTGCACCTGGCTTTATTGAAACAGAAATGACTGGTAAACTAGATGAGAAAACAGTACAGAGCTGGAGAGAGGCCATTCCTTTGAAACGTGGTGGTAGCCCTGATGATGTGGCAGATGCTTGTGTTTTCCTAGGCTCCGATATGTCGGCTTACATTACCGGACAGGTATTGCAGGTTGATGGGGGAATGCTCACTTAAGAAAATTGACAGTTGACAATAAGCAATTGACAATTGCATGGTTGTTAAATTTATAGTACTAACCTAAACCAACAACGATCATGGCTAAAAGAGAAATTAAAAAAGTAGATCCTTTTTCACTGGCTAAAGTATTAGGTATTCTGTATGCTTTACTGGGCGTAATCATCGGGTTAATGTTTGCAGCCTTTGGCTCGATATTTTCTGGATTACCAATGGCCGAGAATGATGAAGCTGCTCAAACAATGTTTAGCACCTTTTTTGGTATTGGCAGCGTAATTTTCTTCCCCATTTTTTATGGCATTATTGGATTGGTCGCGGGTGTGATTACGGCAGCGCTGTACAATTTAGTAGCTGGTTGGGTAGGCGGTGTAACGATTGAGGTAGGTGAGTAAACTTATTTGCTCGATTAAAATATAATTAATGGCCAGTCTTGTACTGGCCATTTTTATTTATTGAAATTGCATTTAACCTGTTTAGATATTAATCAGAACAACAAAAAAATCACCTAGTAGAACTATCCGTCTAACCTCTGAATACTGAAGCAATCAGCGGTCAGACGGATTTTAAGTAAACGAATGTATTACCAATTTGGAAAATGCGGAAAACTGAAATTCAAAATCTTATCGACACGCTATCGCATACTTTCGAAAAGAATGCCTGGCATGGACCAGCTGTGTTGGAAGCACTGGATGACTTGCGTGATGCACAAGCTGAACAACGAATGGGAAACTCACATAATATAATTGAATTGATTGCACACATGACCGCGTGGAGAAATTTTGTATGTGAAAAACTGGAAGGGAATACTGCTTTTGATATTGTTACGGATGAAATGAATTTTCCGATTAATAAAAACCTAAAGACAGCAATACTGGAATTAAAAGCCAGTCAGAAACGATTGTTAAAATTGCTTGAACAAACACCTGTTGAGAAATTAGAAGAAAAAGTTCCAGGTCGTCCTTTCAAATTTAAAGTCATGTTAAACGGTATCATTCATCATGATTTATATCACACCGGTCAGATCGTCTTATTAAAGAAATACCATAACGAACAGCTGTAAGTCAAAAAATTTTTTAAAATATTTGGAAACTCTACTAAACTAGTATACGTTTGTGTCATCATAGTCGAGAAGGCCATTCGCCCAATCGATTTATAAAGAAGTGCTGAGAGAACAGGCTCAAAGAAGCACTAGCAACCGCCACCAAATGTGGAAAGGTGCTAAATCCTGCTCCCAACAAGGTGTTGAGGAGAACTATAAAACGATTGAAAATGAAAACAATTAACTTCATTCACATCTCAGAGCAGGCTCTTCTAAGCTTGAAAGCTTCAATTCACGACTTCATTCAATCCATTATTTATTGTTGTCTTCCCGTTGCCTTGCAGCCGGAGGCAAATATTTCATGCACATGTTGTATGTGTATGCCTGCCGCCAATGCAGGTTGTTGTTGTTAACGATTAATCTTTTTTCCTAACACAACACCCAAGGCTTGACAGTCCTGTCATTGCCTTGTTCCAAACTATTTTCTGAAAATCATTTTAACAACTTAACTACTATTATTATGTCCAATTTACATTTTGAAACCCTTCAGCTACATGCTGGTCACGAAATTGATGCTACTGGTTCACGTGCAGTTCCATTGTATCAAACGACTTCGTACACGTTTAAAAACTCTGAACACGGTGCCAATCTATTTGCTTTAAAAGAGTTCGGTAACATCTACACACGCATTATGAACCCCACTACTGATGTGTTTGAAAAACGCATTGCAGCCTTAGAGGGTGGTGTAGCGGCTTTGGCAGTTGGCAGTGGTCAGGCGGCACAGTTTATTGCACTCAACAACATCTTACAAACAGGTGATAATTTTGTGAGTACTTCATTCTTATATGGCGGTACCTATAATCAATTTAAAGTTGCTTTTAAACGCCTGGGCGTTGAAGTAAGATTTGCGGAAGGAGATAAACCTGAAGCTTTTGAAAAACTAATAGACAATAAAACAAAAGCAATTTATTTAGAGACCATTGGTAATCCCGGTTTTAACATTCCCGACTTTGATGCCCTATCAGCGTTGGCTAAACGCTATGACATTCCATTGATTGTTGACAATACTTTTGGTGCCGGTGGATTTTTGTTTAAACCAATTGAACATGGTGCCGCAGTGGTGGTGGAGTCTGCTACGAAATGGATTGGCGGCCACGGTACCTCTATTGGTGGTGTTATTGTCGACAGCGGAAATTACAATTGGGGTAATGGCAAGTTTCCACAGTTCACTGAACCATCAGAGGGTTATCACGGATTAAAGTTTGCGGAAGTATTTGGTGTTAACAATCCACTTGGCTTACCCAACATTGCTTTCATTATTCGTGCAAGGGTAGAAGGCTTACGCGATTTTGGTTCAGCAATTAGCCCGTTCAATTCTTTCTTGTTAATACAAGGTCTTGAAACCTTATCACTTCGCGTTCAGCGCACAGTGGATAACGCCCTGGCTTTGGCCCAATGGTTAGAGCAACATCCGCAAGTGGAAAGTGTAAACTATCCCGGACTGGAAAGCAGCACCTATCATAAACTGGCAAAAAAATATTTGCGCAATGGTTTTGGTGGTGTACTATCCTTTACACTGAAGGGAAGCAAAACACATACAACCAAGTTTGTGGATTCATTGAAGTTGGTAAGCCATCTGGCTAACGTGGGCGATTCAAAAACACTCATCATTCAACCGGCTGCTACTACACACCAGCAATTGAGTGAAGAAGAACAATTGTCAACAGGTGTGTTACCAACCTTGCTTCGTGTGTCGGTAGGCATTGAACACATTGATGACATCAAGGCAGATTTTGTTCAAGCACTTGAAAAAGTTAGCCTCACCCCCATCCCCTCTCCAGAGGAGAGGAGCGAATACCAAGTAAGATAACTTCAGACAAAGTTTATGAAACAAACATCAACCTATTATTTCAATGAGTCCTTTGAGTTGGAGCTGAGTGCTTATTTGCCTGGCTTCCAACTTCAGTACACAACTGCAGGTAAGTTGAATGCTGAGCGCGATAATGTGATTTGGGTTTGTCATGCTTTAACGGGAAGTTCTGACTTTACCGAATGGTGGGGAAGATTGTTTACCAAAGAAGGCGTATACAGTCCTGATAAATATTTTATTGTTTGTGCTAATATTCTGGGTAGTTGTTACGGATCGACCAACGCTTTTTCCATTAATCCTGAGACAGAAGGAATTTATTTTCATGATTTTCCTACGCTGACTAACCGAGATGTGGTGAGGGCCTTTGACTTATTGCGCAGGTCACTCGGCATTCATTCTGTTCACACACTGATAGGGGGATCGTTAGGCGGACAACAAGTGTTGGAGTGGGCAATACAAGAGCCGGATGTTTTTGAACATATTATTCCCATTGCCACCAATGCTGCGCACTCTCCCTGGGGTATTGCTTTTAACGAAGCACAACGGATGGCTATTGCTGCTGATGCCACCTGGAAAAATAAGGATTATCTGGCAGGTGCAGAAGGATTAAAAGCAGCAAGAGCCATTGGTATGCTTTCGTACAGAACATACGATACTTATAAGCAAACGCAAGCCGAGAACAATAGTAATGTTACCGACACTTTCAGGGCGGCTACTTATCAGCAATACCAGGGCGTAAAACTGGTAAAGCGTTTTAATGCCTTTGCTTATTGGACATTAACAAAAATGATGGACAGCCAGCAGGTTGGTCGCGACAGATCAAGTATACAGGACGCGTTGAAAAAGATAAAAGCTAAAACATTAGTTATTGGTATTGACAGCGATGTACTGTTTCCGTTAACAGAACAACTGTTTCTGGCAGAGAGTATTCCACACGCAGACATAGCCATCATACAATCGCTTTATGGACATGACGGCTTTCTGGTTGAGTATGATCAGTTGATTAAGTGCATTAAAAAATTTTACCAGGAGACTGGTGTATTAAATGAAAAGTAAAAGCAAGACTGATAAATTATTGTAGAATGAAAAAGAAATTAACAATCGGCCTTTTCGGATTTGGTGTGGTTGGGCAGGGCCTTTATAACGTACTCAGCCAGACTCATGGTGTTAAAGCAGAAATAAAACGAATCGCCATTAAGGATAAGAGCAAGAACAGAACCTTGCCTCAGGAGTTATTTACAACAGATAAGGCTGAGATTCTCAACGATCCTGCTATCGATATAGTTGTAGAGTTAATCAACGACCACGAAGCCGCTTATGCTATTGTAAAAGAAGCGGTAGAAAAAGGTAAGCATGTAGTCACTGCTAATAAGCGCATGCTGGCTGAAAACCTGGAAGAGTTTTACGAACTGCAACAGCGTTATGGAAAATCAATTCTATATGAGGGATCGGTTTGTGGAAGCATACCCATCATCCGTAACCTTGAAGAGTATTATGATAACGATCTCTTGACTTCCATTGAAGGCATTTTTAACGGATCAACTAATTACATTTTAACAAAAGTTTTTGAAGAGAAGAAATCCTATGCCGATGCTTTATTAAAAGCGCAGGAATTAGGTTTTGCAGAAACAGACCCGGCATTGGATGTAGAGGGTTATGATGCTAAGTTTAAATTGGTAATTGCCATGGCACACACTTTTGGTGTATTTGTGAGGCCTGCAGATATTATAAACGTTGGCATCAATAAAATTTCAGCAACGGATTTGAAGTATGCGAAAGAGAATAATCTTTCGATAAAGCTTGTAGCGCGCTCCTTTAAGCAAGGCGATAAAGTTTTTGGTTTTGTAGCACCTCAGTTTATTGAAGCACACCATCCTTTAGCTTCTATTCGTAATGAATACAATGCAGTATTAGTAGAAGGTGCGTTTGCCGAAAAGCAAACTTTTGTAGGTAAGGGTGCGGGAAGTTACCCAACAGGGTCAGCGGTATTATCTGATGTTTCGGCACTAACGTATGGCTATGCGTATGAGTACAAGAAGCGGGCACAGCACGAAGCACTTATCTTTTCTAACGATTTGCTGGTGGAAGCTGTGGTAACTTTTGAAGATGAAAAGTCAGTAAGCATTAGAGATTTTGAGACTTTTAAGTCGGGTTATGCGGCCAATGGCAAACAATTGTTGCAAGGGATTTTAACATTAGCCCAGTTTAAAGCGTTAAGTAAACGCGATGGCGTGAGTGTTTTATTAGCAGCAAATGCCACCTTTAGTCCTATTGGAGAGTTGACAACAGTCGGTGTTTTGGCGTCCTGAAAGCAGGCCTTTTTACCAGCAAAAATGACTTAGTCTGATGGAAGGTAGATGCTTAAGGGTAGTATTTAGTTAAACAATTAATAATCAAACATTTAACCAAGCAAAAATTATAGGCTTTGCGAAACAAAAATTCGCGACCAGCCTTATATTTGTGGACTTAAATTTTACCTGTTATGGTTATTACCTCTTCCATTCTGGCGTTCACCATTGTTATCCTTCTGCTGGTGGCGCTTCTTATTTTTGCCCAGGCTAAATTAGTGCAATCCGGACCTGTAAAGGTTATGATCAACGGTGAGAAGGAAATCACTGTTGCTGCCGGTAGCTCTCTTTTATCAACCCTGGCAAATGAAAAAATATTTTTGCCTTCTGCCTGTGGTGGAGGGGGTACCTGCGCCATGTGCAAGTGTGTAGTAGAATCTGGAGGTGGCGATGTGTTGCCAACAGAAATGGGTCACCTGAGCCGTGCTGAAAAACTCGGAAACGTGCGCTTAGGTTGTCAGGTAAAAGTTAAGCAGGACATGAATATTCGCATCCCTGACGAAATATTCGGCATCAAAAAATGGGAATGCGAGGTAGTTTCAAATTATAACGTTTCAACTTTTATTAAAGAATTTGTCGTTAAACTGCCCCCTGGAGAAACATTGAATTTTGAAGCAGGTGGATACATCCAGATCGATGTGCCAGCTTTAACAGTTGACTTCAAAACGATGGATATCACACCTCATCCGGAATTGGGTCACAGCAGCAAAGATGTTTTCAAGGGCGATTGGGATAAGTTTAAGTTATGGGATCTGAAAATGAAGAATGATGAGCCCATCTTCCGTGCTTATTCCATGGCTAACCACCCAGCTGAGGGTAATATCGTGATGTTGAACATCCGTATTGCTACGCCACCTTGGGATCGTGCCAACAATAAATGGATGGATGTAAATCCTGGTATTTGTTCTTCTTACGTTTTCTCTCGTAAGCCAGGCGATAAAGTAACCATCTCAGGACCTTACGGTGAATTCCACATCAATAAAACACAACGTGAAATGGTGTACATAGGTGGTGGTGCCGGTATGGCTCCTTTGCGTGCACAGATTTTCCATTTGTTCCATACAGAAAAAACAAACCGTAAAGTATCATACTGGTACGGTGGTCGTTCTAAGAAAGAGTTGTTCTACGTTGAGCACTTCCGCAAAATAGAGCAGGAGTTCCCTAACTTCCAGTTTAATATTGGTTTGAGCGAACCTCTGCCCGAAGACAACTGGAAAGTAAAGAAAAGCCTGGAAGACAAAGAAGCAGACGGTTATGTAGGCTTCATTCACCAGTGTTTATTTGACAATTATTTGAAGAATCACCCTGCACCTGAGGATATTGAATTCTACCTGTGCGGACCTCCATTGATGAACGCAGCAGTATTGAAGATGCTCGATGAAATGGGCACACCAAAAGAAAACATTCGCTTTGACGATTTTGGTGGTTAAACTTCACCAAACTATACAAGGAAGCCTTCCAATCTGGAAGGCTTTTTTTGTTTTTAGGCAATGTATTCCAACGGGCTGAGGGGCTTGTGTGTCTAATGGAGAAACTCGGGTATGAACAAAGGAATAGTTATGCTGCTGATGCTTGGCCTTTCGCTTTCGGCATTTACCTGCGAAGACTCACTTGATTTGCCTTGCCCCAATAATGACTGGTTGCAGGAAAAGATAAAGGCGATGAAAAGAACAGGCGCTCAAGAAGGACGCATAGAACAGTATGAGTACGAAGGCCAGGTCGTGATTTCGATAAATAATTGTGTGGGTTGTGCAGATGCAATGACAATAGTCTACGACTGTTCCGGTAATGAATTATGTAAGTTTGGCGGAATAGCAGGGTTTAATACCTGCCCGGATTTTGCGACTGAAGCGAAATTTGTAAAAGTAATTTTTAACTCATAACCAGGAAGTATTCAAGTTCAGATTTGGAATGATTATATTCACACTTCATTCCAGCCAACATGGACTTAACCATTTTCTTCTCACCTGTTGACGAAAGCATTTACGAGAATATTTCGTCCACTTCTTCCTTCTATAAAAACATTCGCATATATGGCGATAAGATGCCTGATTACCGCGATGCACATATTGTCATTATTGGTGTTAGCGATCCTGATACAAAGGCAGCAGATGAGATCAGAAAGAAATTATACAATCTTAAGCGAGGCGCAGACGCTTTCAGAATTGTTGATTTAGGAAATTTAAATCCCGGTCATGATCGCGATGAAATGTACACACGCATTAGCGAAGTATGCCGCATCGTGCTGGAACAAAATGTATTACCAATTATTATTGGAGGCGCACATGATTTGGATTTTGGTCAGTATGCCGCCTATGAAACTTTTGAGAAACTAGTAAGCTTTTTAAATGTTGATGCCTTTCTTGACCTGGAAGATGATCCACAAGTGAGCATTGAAAGAAGGCATGTACACAAGATATTACTGCACGAGCCAAACTATCTCTTCAATTATATTCACTTAGGTTATCAGAGTTATTTGATCGATCCTTTATCTGTGTCTGTATTGGAAAAACTTTACTTTGAAGCTTTTCGCATCGGGCAAATGCGCACCAATATGCAGGAGATGGAACCTGCCATCCGCCATGCTGATTTACTTTCTTTTGACATTACTGCTATTCGATCCAGCGATGCACCTGGCAATCGCTATGCGCAAGCTTTTGGCTTAACAGGTGAAGAGGCTTGTCAGATTTGCTGGTATGCAGGATTAAATGAGAAGTTGAGCTCAGTTGGATTTTATGGTTACCATCCTGAATTGGATGATGCACATCAGAAGACGGCCTCAGTTATTGCAACCATGATCTGGTATTTTATAGAAGGCTACTATAACCGTAAGAACGAACAGAATTTTAAGGGCAACGATTTTACGAAGTACACTGTGTCCATGCCCTCCGATCCTGAAACCATTTCTTTTTATAAAAGCAAGATGAGTGAGAAGTGGTGGTTAGAAGTTCCTAATCCTAATGGCAAGAAACGCTATTCCAGAAATAGTATTATTCCTTGTAGCTATAACGATTATGTGGCTGCCACGAAAGGGGAGGTACCTGAGAGGTATATCAGTACTTTGGCAAAGTTGATTTGATAACTCGTTCGAAAATTCTTCTCCAGAGCGACTAAACATTATTTAATGATAGCTGAAGCTGAACAGTGTGTAACCAAACAGGCCTTTGTTCTGCAGCACAAAAGCCTATCGGATTTAATTAAAGCGTAGTAGCATCTTTGGTTGCTGAGGCAACAGAAGTAGCAGTTCCTTTTTTAGCGTATAAACGGAAGTAGTACTTTGTTTGCGCTGTTAGTCCTGTTACATTAGTTGATGTTCCAGTTACTTCTTTTTTGCTGAATCCTGTTACCGTTGTCGCGAAGGTATTAGAAGTAGAGACATCTAATAAATACTTATCAGCTCCGGTAACGGCAGTCCAGTTAACCGTAAATCCGGTTGCTGTAATTGCAGAAGCATTGCCAAGTGTTGGCGCAGCAACCACAACGGGTGAGTCATCATCCTCGCAGCTGGCAGTAACAAACAGCATAGCGCAAAGAAGCAATAACAAAGACAAACGATTTGATGATGTGTTGTGAATTACTTTTTTCATTTTTAAAATAGTTTTGTTTAACAGCCAATAGACACAGCGTTGTAATCATTAGTTGGTCTGTTGTATTAAAATATTTTGATGATTTTCATGAGATTGTTTACCCGAAGAATAGACAACCTTGCATAGACACAAAATGTAGTGCTTCCGTTGGATTATTCACTTAAGAAAAAAATATTGTTATGCACACGCACTGTTTTTAAAAAACCAACGTTGTAGGGAGTTTTGTTTTTAATAATTATAGCGTTAGCAACAGGTTAAGACCAAGTTTGATATTAAATCATGTTAATAAAAAATGGCTTGTGAAATCACAAGCCATTTTTATTTTACAGTAATAGAGGCGCTTACTTAAGTTTCTCCTCAAACAATTTTAATATTCGTTTGTACTCATCTGTCCAGCTGCTCGGCTCAACAAAGCCATGATCTTCTACAGGGTAGACTGCTAACTCCCAGTTCTCTTTCTTTAATTCAATTAAGCGTTGCGAAAGCCTCACCACATCCTGAAAATGAACATTGACGTCTACCATGCCGTGACAAATCAACAAAGAACCCTTTAAACCTTCAGCATGATAGATAGGTGAGCTCTTTGCATAGGCGAGGCTATCCAACACAGGTGTGTTTAAAATATTGGAAGTGTAACCATGGTTATAATGTGCCCAGTCTGTAACCGGACGTAAAGCAGCACCGGCAGCAAACACATCAGGCGTTGTAAACATACCCATTAAGGTAATGAAGCCTCCATAAGAGCCTCCGTAAATACCAATGCGTTTTGGATCAATACCATGCTCCTTCACTAACCATGCCGCACCATCTACATGATCGGTTAAATCTTTGCCACCCATAAATTGATAAATGCCGGTACGCCAGTCGCGACCGTAACCGGCACTGGCGCGATAATCCATATCAATTACTGTGTAGCCTTTATCAACTAATAAATTATGGAACATGTATTCACGGAAATAACTACTCCACCATTTGTGTGCATTCTGTAAATAGCCGGCACCATGAACAAATATCACTGCAGCACCATTTGGTTTAGCTGGTTTGTACAGGCGTGTATAAATATCTGCCCCATCGCGTGCTTTAACAGTAGTAACAACAGGATCGCGCCATGCATAAGAAGTAAATTCCGGAGTCAGCGACTGTGTAATTTGTTGTGCTTTAGCACCTGCTTTATTTTCTGCTAAGAATAGTTCCCAGGGTTTGTTACTGTATGAGTAACGATAAGCCAGCATTTTTTCGTCAGGGGAGAGTTCTACTTCATGTGCTCCTGTGGCAGAAGTAATTTTTTCTGCTACACCACCTGCTACAGATAATTTATAGAAATGCTTCTCTCCCGGATGTACCTCGTTTGTTGTTAAGTAGAAATGCTTTTTAGTGCGTGATAATGCCACCTGCTGCACCTCATATTTGCCTGAGGTTAATGCTTTTTGTGTTTTGCTGTTTACATCATAAGTGTACAAATGTGCATAACCACTTTCTTCTGAGATAAACCATAGGTTTGTATTAGTAATCCAGCCCATGCTAAAACTACCGGGTCCTCCAACCCAGGCATCATCGTGTAAGCGGTGTACAGGTGTAAGTTTTTGTGTAGACACATCTAATAGAACAATCCAACGATCTTTGTTATCGACTGCGCGTAACATGAGTGCGGCCTGCTTACCATCATCCGACCAAATCGGGCCAAAAAAAGTGACCGCTCTGTTTATTGCTTTTTTCTCTTTTGAATCCTCTTTTACAAAAGCAGGTTTCTCAGTAATGCCGGGCAGTTCATCTACTTTTACCTGCAATACAGTGTCGCGTTTAATGTCGTAAACGAAAAGTTCTGAAGTATTCTGCGCTGCCCCTACTTTTGTTCGTGCCGGAATATTTTCTGTAAAACCAGAAGCGGTTACGTAATTAGGTACGATGGTGTTTTTAGCATTACTGCTTTTTGTTAGTCGGTAGGTTACAAAATTACCATCCGGACTAAGCCTGGCCTGGTCGACATTTTTATCATCCAGGTAAATTTCTTTAGGCCTTTTTACTTGTTCAGTTTTTCTGATACGCGCTGCTTCCGCCTGGGCATCGTTGCGTTCCTTTAAGATTTGGATGTAGGTTAACTGATCTTGCTTCAACCATTTCTCTTGTTCACTTAAAGGTGAAGGTGTGTTATTCTTCCCTTTTTTGAAATCTGTTAATTGAGTGAGATTACCATTGGCAATTTCCCAACTAAAAAGATTTTGTTCTGCCGTAAAAATGATGCTGCGTTCATCTCCTGAAAACGTTGGGTTACTTTCTCTGGTGATGGTGTTGGTAATCTGTTTGCTTTTAGCGCTTGCCATGTCGTAGAGAAAGACATCTCCATTTTTTTCGAATACATAGCTTGTATAGGTTTTGTTATAGGTGCCATTACCTACAGGCAAATTTATACGCTCTTGCTTCGAGACTTTCTGGGGAGTCCGATTAGTCAAAGTTATTTTATAGAGAGAATCTGCCTTGGCCTTATCCGGATTCCAGCTGAAGTAGATAGTCTTGCCATCTAAAGACCATTGAACATTGCCTGGGGCTGTACCAATCCATGCCGGATCGCGCATTATTTTATCGACAGTAAGTTCACCAATTGTTTGAGCCTCTGCCAGGCCAGCCATGAACAAGCAGGTAATAAAGAGCAGACGTGTAAGCATATAATTATATTTTAAGCTAAGATAAGCACAGCCTTGACTAGCTTAGCTATAATTACATGAACAGCTATAACCGTACATGAGATGCCAGGTCTACAAGATATTGAGGAGGAGGTAAATAATAAAGATGACCACAAGTAGTAATGCAGTCCATTTAATGCCACTACCATACGAGGTAAATTCATATTGACAGATAGGGCAAACTTTGGCCTTCTCGTCAATTTCCATGGCACATGAGGGGCACTCTTTTAATTGCATAAAGTATTATACTTTACGTGGAGGGAGTTCAAAGGCATTTGCTTCATGCTCGAAACCATTTTTATGAGAGCCATCGCAAAAGGGTTTATTTTTCGAATGGCCGCAACGACACAATGAAAGGACAGTTCTGCCCTGCAATCCGTACGTGTTTCCTTGGGCATCTACAATTTCGAAATCGCCTTCTACTTTTAAAGAGCCATTGTTGTTTACTGTAATCTTTGTTGTTGCCATTAGAGGATGTTATTCAGTTGTTCTTTTATTTTTTCTAATTCTTCTTTCATGACTACCACTACTTTCTGCATATCGGCATCATTACTTTTACTACCAATGGTATTAATCTCTCTACCAATTTCCTGAGCAATAAATCCTAATTTTTTTCCATTGGATTGTTTTTCATCCAGCACTTGTTTAAAATAATCCAAATGTGTGCCCAGGCGAACAATCTCTTCCTGTATATCGAGTTTTTCTATATAAAAAATGATTTCTTGTTCCAACCTGTTTTTATCAAAGCCTTCATCACCAAAAAAATCATGAATGCCACCCTTTAATTTTTCCCTTACGCGTTGTACACGTTTCGGATCTATTTCTTTAACGCTATCCAATCCTTTGCTGATGGTATTGATGTATTCGTGAAATTTCTGAAGCAGAATGGCGCCTTCTTTTACCCTGAAAACTTCGCAATCTGCCATCGCTTTCAAGAGCGTTTGCCTGAGGTTATTCCAATCTTCCTCTGTGAGCGTTTCATCAAATTTATTTTCAGTTACACCAGGCGAGTTTAACGCCAGCTGGAACAGGGCATCTTGTGGAGCCTCTACCGTATTGGCTAATTTTTGTAATTGAATGTAGTAGGCTTTAAACAACTCCTTGTTGTAGGCTATTTGCGGCTCTTGTTGTCCTTGTTGCTGGTAGTCAATTGAGATTGAAACCTTTCCTCTTTCCAATTTTTCAGTAATAAGATTTCTGATTTCAAGTTCTTTCTCTGTAAAAAGTTTAGGCAGACGAAGATTTAAGTCAAGAAATTTAGAGTTAAGACTTCTTATCTCAATGTTGAGTTGAAAGTGACCACCTTCAAAGGAAGCCTGGCCGAAGCCTGTCATGGATTTAATCATAAAAGCAATAAAGCAGCAAGATACTACTTCTGGCAATGAACAACTAAGGCTGTTTTATGCTTAAAAATCGTAGCCCAGCGTTATAAATAAACGTGGATCCTGTCGCTCGAAATTTTCAACAGGCCACGCAAAGTCGAACTTCATGTAGTAGCCCAGAATAACAGAGCGCATACCAAAGCCATAACTATATAACCATGGATTAAGGTAATTTTTGATCTCAACCTCGAAGGGTGGTTGTTTAATTACATCGTAACTAACACTGTTGCCAGAGGTAAATGGCGCCTCACCAGACCAACTGGTACCAATATCGTAGAAGGCAGTGAGTTGTAGATTTCTGAAAAAATTAGAAGCAACCGGTCCGTCACTTAAGGCGCGTACCAATGGAACGCGCAATTCTGCATTCGCCAGCATAACGGTATTACCAAATAAGGTAGCGTAGTTAAAGCCGCGAAGGCTGGTAGCATATTCTACAAATAACAACTCCTGATTTTGGCCTTGTGCACCCAAGGGGTTTACCTGACCGGTGGCACTGCTGCCCCCTGTTCTTGAACGATTGAAGGCCCAATTATCCATGCCTCCTAACAGATATTGCTTTGGAGCATTGCCAAAAAAGCTTCCACCAAAGCCGCGAACAGCCAGCACAATTTCTTTGTAAAGCTTTTGATAATGTCTTAAGTCTGCGGAAATCTGACTAAAACTAAGTTGACTATTTCCAAAATTTTCATGGTGGGTAAAAGTGATTTTACCTCTTGATCCTTCAATCAGATTAGCACCGGTCATGATTGAGTTATCGTAGATCAATTCAGACTTTACACCACTGTAATAAACATTCAATGGAGGTGCTGTTGGTGAGTTTTGACCTAGCCCACTTGGACCTATGTTTACGGATCGCGCCAGTGTTGTAAAAGGTTTTACGGTAAAACGAGTTCTGTCATTAAGAGGCAGAGAAGCACCGAACTCAAGTTTGTTTAATGAGTAGTTGTAATTGTCTGGCGTACTATTATCAATAGAAACTGGTGTATCCCAGTAGATTACCTTTCTATCAAATCGTGCACTGAAATCTATGTAGTGAGGTAAGTATTGAAATTCTCCAAACACATCACCGCTTTTAAAATCGAAAGATTGCATGATACCACCGTAGATACGATAGTTTTCCAACATATCATTCATTTGGGTTTCCAGCTGAATACCCAATCCCCGTAAAGGATCAATCACCAGTGAGGTTACAAGATTACTCGCACTGAATTTAGGATCATAGGGGAATGGTCCTGTAACACGTTCTCGTTCGCGGGCACGTGCATAGCGACTGAGAAAACTTTCGGTAGTAGTCGGTTCTTTTTTTACTACTTCATCTTCAAAAGTATAATCATCTGTGTTGAGGGGCTTTTCCTTTACAACAACTGGTATAGTGTCTTTACCTAAGGCAGGGTTTTTGTCAAGGTTTATACTGATACTGTCCGTTTTAGCAGACAAGGAATCGTTAACATCTACGACTACACTTGTTGTGTCGCTTGAGGCTGCCTTAAGCCTGGCGTTCAGTAATTCTTTTACGCTCATGCTTTTATTTTCGGTGGCCACCTTCCTTTCGCGGATGGTACGTGCCTGTAACAATTCTTTTCTTCTGGTTGAGGGAGTAAATACCTGTCGGTTAAAGTCAAATGCTTTGTCTACATAAATGTTTTGCTCCAGACTTTTACTCGTAACAAAAGCAAGTGTTCTGTTTTCAATATTTAAATCATAATTAATAATGCTTGAACTGTAATTTGATATTTGCGAATAGATACCCGTTGTTCTATCGAATTTAAATAAATTAATAATCCCTCTTTGATCGCTCAGGTAATAGAAAATATTGCTATTTAATGCCTGCGGTGCAAAGTCCTTACTCAGGGTATTGGTAATGCGTGTTAAATTATTTCTGGTCGTGTCAAGATCGTACATGAACAGGTTATACTGATTGGTAAGTTCAGCCAAAGGAACTTTTCTGCCCGTGCGCAAAGAATCATCAGGTCGGTTAGAGGAAAACACGATGCGGTTAGTTCCGGGAATAAAAGATGGATCCAGGTCATCAAAAGTATCGTTAGTGAGCCTGCGTGTTCTGTCGCGCCTGGTGCTGAGGAGGTAAAGATCATTTTTACCTTCAAAGTCTGCGCTCATAATAGCGAGCCGTCCGTTAGCAGAGAAGCTGATGCTTCTGATATTATTAAACTTATCGAGCTGACGTGGTAGTTTAGATTGTGTGGTAAGGTCGTATAACCAAAACCAATATTCTCCCTGCTTTACCCCGATTACACCCAGGGTATTCGCATCAGACCAACCAATCAGCGGAACCGTATAATCCACACGTTGGCCGATTACCTGAGTGCCACCGCGCAAAATATTTTTCTCTTTACCACTTTCCAAGGATTTTACCGTTACAGAAAACCTGCCTCTATCATTTTCTGCATAGGCAACATGTCGGCCATCAGGGCTTACCTTAACAGAAGTATAATACACAGTACGTAAGGGCTGTCGGGTAAGCTGATTTTCTTTTGGAGGACTTACGTAAGAATTATTGGTTTGCAAGGCCATCTTTTCATAGTAAGCCTCCCATTCATTCATTAGCCTTTTGTAACTTATTCCTAGTGTGATCAGCAGGCTTTTTTCTTCGTTGCGCGTTACCCTGGTATAGTTCAGGATATTGTGTACACTACTTTTGCCATATTTTTCGGCAACAAAATTCCAAAAGGATTGGCCGGCAAGTGCGGCTTCTTTGCCCGATAATTTAGTAAAGCGTTGTGCTTTTTTGGTTTGCACCAGGTCGCGTACAAAATCATCCATTTCTGCATTCCAGCCTTTAGCCACATAATGAATAGCACCTTGTACAAACCATTCAGGCAGGTTTAGCAGCAGGGCGTTTTGAAAGATGTCTTTCAAATTGCCACCGTACATCATTTCGTTAATGAGCAACTCAGAGGTTTTGAAAAGTAATTCTTCTTTAAACTCTTGCGCAGTGCCGGTATAAGCAACTTCAATGTATGGCTTAATGAATTCAGTTTCACCCCCGACATTAAGCGCGGTATGATTTAAGCCAACATTGCTTTGACGTAAATCTGTAAGAGAATTGTATAAAAAAACTTTGGTTTTAAAATAGGGCGGAAAACCTATAAGGTCAGTAATACGGTCGAATTCCGACTCAAGATAAGTGAGTGCCTCAGAAGCATTTGCTTTTCTGTTATCGTAATAGTAGATATCAAAATTCTCTCCGCTGATGTATTGCCAGTCGAAAGGGCGATATTGAAAGCGGTTTTTACCAAAGCTCTCGCGTGATTGCTGGGCAAGGGCGCTTCCAAGCGCTAATAATAGTGTGAAACCTAGTAGTAAAAAACGTTTTTTCATCTCTCGTGTACAGCCTTCCAATATAAAGAATAATAACGACTTACGTCCACTGCATCGTATGCAGGCAAACGTATTCCCTCAACTAAAAATTCAGCCATTAAGTTGGCAACAAAGGGTGCCAGGCTAACTCCCTTTGTACCCAGGCCGTTGCATATCATAACATTTTTATATTCAGGATGTTCCCCGATTAGGGGCCTTCTGTCTGGCGTTGTAGGCCGGTAACCCCATTCCTGATGTAACGCAAGGTAAGGTAGGGAGATGAGTTCCTTAAATTTCTCTTCTAGTTCTGCCTGCCCTTTTGCCGTGGGATTGGGAGACAAATCCCTGGTTTCGTAGGTGGCCCCGAGTTTGAAAACACCCTTTTCTACAGGCACCCCATAAATACCGCGATTAATAATCACGTTTTCCGGAAGATCAGTCTTTACGGTTATGGTTTCACCCTTTAGTATGCGTATAGGCAGCCAGTTGAAATAAGGATTTTGTAAGGCATGTGTGCCCTCGCAAAAAATTATTTTTGACGATTCAAATTCTTCAAAGAGTATGGAATGTGAGCTAATGTTAAGCTTCTCATAGGGCACTGTATTCTCCAAAAATTGTTGTTTACGGCTGAAATAATTCCTGATGGCCTCCATAAATACCCCCGTGTTGAGGAAACCAGTTTGTTTAAGCAGCAGTCCTCCAAAAGGATCCTTAACACCTTTCCATCCTGCACTTGCTGTATAGATTTTCTCAATGAAAACAGCCCAATCAGGTGATGCACTTTTGCCCATCCATTCATTTTGTTCTTCTATAGAAAGAAAGGGCCTGTAAATGGGTGTGGGGTAAAAAAAATGTTGCGCAGTTTCTCTTTCTGCTTTGGTATAAAAATGATGTAACTGACTAAAAACAGCTTCTGCCTGCCATGTTTTTGAAAGCACTTTACCGGTTACCGGATTAAATAAGCCTGCAGCAACAGCAGAGGAGTGATTATACTTATTGCCAATAAGGATTACATGTTTGCCGCGCTGATCAAGTTCAAAAGCCAATACGCTTCCAGCCAAACCGCCACCAAAAACTATATAATCATACACTTTTTTTTCCTTCACAATGCAAAATAGCTTTATTGTTAACTCTTGTGCAATGCCTAACTTGCATGTTTAAAATATGCTGACACTACAACGGTTTACCTTTAATGATTTAGCGGAGAACACCTACGTTCTCTACGATGAAAACGGCTTGAGTCTTATCATTGATCCAGGTTGTTATTACAAAGAGGAACAAGAGGAACTGGTCAATTTTATTCAGTCAGAGAAGCTTAAGGTGCTGCAAATACTGAACACGCATTGTCACATAGACCATGTGTTGGGTAATTATTTCGCAACAAACACCTTTAAGGCACCACTCTTCATCCCTGCGGGTGAAGAGGCTGTGCTTAAAGCGGTAAAAGCCTATGCACCTAACTACGGATTTCAGCAATATCAAGAGGCAACACCAACCGGATTTTTAACAGAAGCTACTCGCTTAACTTTAGGCGGTGAGGTGATTCAGATTTTGTCAGTGCCCGGACATTCTCCTGCACATGTTGCTTTTTATATTGCTAAGCAGTCAATACTCATTGGTGGTGATGTACTTTTCAGAGAAAGTATTGGCAGAACAGACTTGCCGGGAGGAAACTTTAATACCTTAATCAACAGTATCCACACCAAACTATTTACTTTGCCCGATGATGTAACGGTTTATCCCGGGCATGGACCTGAAACGACCATCGGTTACGAAAAAGTGTACAACCCTTTTTGTGCCATTGCAAAATGAAATTATTAAAGCATATCCCTAATTCACTTACTTGCCTTAACCTGCTTTGCGGCTGTATAGGTATCGTATTTGTACTCGAAGGTTATCCTGTACCAGCAGCCTACTTTGTTTGGGCTTCCTGTATTTTCGATTTTTTTGATGGTTTTGCTGCGCGTTGGCTTAAGGCGAGTTCACCTATTGGCAAGGAGTTGGATTCATTAGCGGATATGGTAAGTTTTGGTGTACTGCCTTCTGTAATGATGTATAGTTGGTTAAGCAACCAGAGTGACCATGCTTACCTGCCATTTATCGCCTTTACCGTTGCTGTTTTTTCTGCGCTTCGCCTGGCTAAGTTCAATATAGATGAGCGTCAGACTAGCTCATTTATTGGCTTGCCCACTCCGGCCAATGCCTTGTTTTTAACGGCTCTTCCATTTTTGCCCGAAGGTATCTTGATATTTGCGCAACAAGCTTGGGTGCTGGTTGTTATTGTTATTGTTTTTTCCTTGCTTTTAGTTGCAGAAATCGAGCTTTTTGCACTAAAATTCAAGAATTTTGCCTGGCGTGGAAACGAGTTGCGTTTTGCCTTTCTGGGAATGGCCTTAGTTTTAATTGTGGTGTTAAATAAATCATCTTTACCGCCAATTATACTATTATATGTACTGCTGTCGTTAGCAGCTGGTTGGGGTCGTGTTGGAAAAAAAGTATAACCTAAGTCTATAGTCATTGATTAACCTGAAGTCAATATTAGTTTGTGCAGCACTTACCTGCTTTAGCAGTTGGGTAAATGTTATGTGTGCACAATCTTCAGTATTAAGCGAAGGTACCTGGCTAAAAATTCCTGTTGCTAAAACCGGTGTTTATAAAATCACCCATGCTCAGCTGAGAAGCGCTGGGGTAGATATTGATAAGGTCGACCCTAGAACAATTAAAATATATGCTAATCCGGGTGGGATGTTGCCCCAGCCAAATTCAGCCGAAAGACCAGTTGATCTCATCGAAACATCTATTGTTGTAGCAGGTGAAAGTGATGGTGTATTTAATAGTGCCGACTTTATACTTTTTTATGCGCAAGGCGCAGATCGATCAATCTACAACACTGCTAAGCAAGTTTTTTATTACGAGCATAATGTATACGCAGATAAAAATTATGCCTTCCTGACCTTTGGTGGTCAGCTCGGTAAAAGAGTAGTTGCCGCAGAAAGTCCGGAGGCAACAGTTGAAGTAAACGAGTACCAGGATGTTGTGCACCATGAACTCACCAGAACCAATATTTTAAAATCGGGGAGAGAGTGGTACGGTGAAAGGTTTGAGAACAATGTTGAGCAAAGCATTAGTCTAAATGTTGAAGGTATTGTTGCGGGCAGCACCATCAAATTTGTATCTGATGTGGTGGCTTATTCTTTAGCCGGATCTTCCTTCTCGGTAAAAATTAATGAGCAGGAGGTTGGGATACAATCTATTGATGCAGTGCCTAACTCACAATATGGTTTAAAAGCACGGCATAAACGCGACACTTTCTTATTAAATGCCAATAGCATAGGAGTTGTAAATCGTTCAGACCAACGCATTACCTATAGGTTTACTAAAAACGGAAGTGCCGGTGCATACGGTCATCTTGATTTTTTCAACCTTCACGTAACACGAAAACTGGCTGTCTACAACAATCAGATTTCTTTTCGTGCTGTTCAAAGTCTTAATCAACCAGCTTCACGTTTTGTTTTAGAAAAAGGTAACAGCAACACACAGGTCTGGGATGTAACCACACCAGCCGCAATTGCCTTTCACAATATTCAGGTTTCAGGAAGCACAGCAAGCTTTACTGCAAATACAACTGAGCTTCGCGAGTTTTTTGTTTTCAACCAGGCCCTAAATGCTGAAACACCTATTCGCATTCAAAACCAAAATTTGCGCGGCAGCGCTTCGATTAATCTATTAATTGTAACCGATGATGCATTGATGTCGGAGGCGATGAGACTGGCGCAACACCGCAGTAATCATTCTGGTATAGCAGTGCAGGTGGTGAGTGTTGATCAGGTTTACAACGAGTTTTCAGGGGGCAGACCTGATGTAACAGCCATTCGGGATTATGCGAAATTGTTAAAGGAGAAATATCCACAAGCATTTAAGAGTCTCTTACTTTTTGGTAAAGGCACTTATGATTACAAAAATATTTTACCGAATAATATCAACCGTGTACCCACTTACACATCCCGTAATTCTGTAAGCCCGCTGGAAACCTATTCATCTGATGACTTCTTCGGTTTACTCGAAATACAAGAAGGAGAGTGGCGAGAATGTTTTTCATGCAACGAAACACTCGACATCGCTGTGGGTCGCTTACCTATTAAACAGGCCATACAGGCAAAGTATATTGTTGATAAGATTATTGCTTATGAAACTACGCCAGGCATGCAGGGAAGCTGGCAAAATAGAATAGCATTCGTAGCAGATGATGGCGACTTTAATGTGCATCAGGCCCAGGCCGATTTGTTGGCAGCACAGGTAGAAGATATTAACAATTCAGTATTTAACGCTGAAAAAATTTACATTGATAATTACACACAAATCTCAAGACCAGCCGGGCAAATTGCACCAGATGCCAGCATAGCGATTGAGAATGTTTTTGATAAAGGCGCGCTCGTTATTAATTACACAGGTCATGGAAACGAGTACCAATGGGCTCAGGAAAAAGTTTTTGATGAGTTGATGATCCTTGAGCTAAAAAATGAAAAACTTCCCTTTCTGGTTACAGCCACTTGCGAGTTTGGCCGTCATGATGATGTGCAGGTTGTCTCGGCAGGGGAGGTGATTTTGTTACGCGAAAAATTTGGTGCTATAGGACTTGTTACCACAGCACGACCGGTAAACTCCAGTACCAACTTCGATCTGAACAAAGCCTTTTATGAAGCCTTTCTTCAAAAAGAAAATGGAAGTTTCAGAACCTTGGGCGAGATTTTTAAAGACACAAAAAACAATTCAACCAGTGGTGTAGCTAACAGGAATTTCTCTTTACTGGGCGATCCATCTATGCACCTGGCTTTACCACAGGCAGCGATAAAAATTCAATCCATCACAACAGATCAGGAAGTAAACACATTACAGGCACTGGCACGCGTTACAGTAAAAGGCTATGTTGAAGGCTTACCCGATCAGGCAGATGAAAATTTTAATGGCCTATTGGAGGCATCGGTATATGATAAGGCTGCCTCACTCCGAACATTAGGTGATGAGAACCCTCCCTTTAATTACAGACAGTGGTCTTCTTTGCTTTTTAAGGGTCAGGCAAGTGTTGAAGCAGGTGCTTTTGAATTTAGCTTTATCGTTCCTAAAAACATTGCCTATGCCGTGGGTGAAGGTCGAATAAGCCTAATAGCCAAAGCTGGTACTAAAACGGCAGCCGGTGTAGCGACTATGGAAGTGGGTGGATCTGCAGCCCTAACCAGCAAGGATGAAAATGCGCCACAACTTACCGCGTTTATGAATGATACTACTTTTGTCAATGGGGGCGTTGTTTCAGCCGATAGCAGGCTGGTGGTTCGCCTAAGTGATGAAAGCGGCATTACCATTTCAAATTATGGTATTGGTAACGACCTGGTGGCAGTACTGGATGACGAGGCCATTTACGAATTGGGAGAATATTTTTTGGCTGATGTAAATGATTTCACGAAAGGCACCGTGGTTTTTCCGCTTAGAGATTTAAAGCCAGGTAAACATAAGCTAAAAGTTATGGCCTGGGATACACACAATAACCCCGGTGAAGCTGTTGTTGATTTTGTAGTAACTGATGGCAATTCAATGGTAATCGAAGAATTTGGGAATTACCCCAACCCCTTTTCTGAGGAGAGCACCTTGTTTTTTACCCATAACACCGCAGGTGAGGACGTATCAGCACAAATTGTGATCTACAGCCCTCAGGGCGATCAGATACTTAATGAGACAATTGTTAATGAAAATAGTGCTTTTAGGGTAGACTTAGCTACTTTAAAACGCAATGATTTAAAGGCAGGTGTATATATTGCCAGGCTGTTTTTACGTTCACAAACAAGTGGCAGGCAAGCCAGTGCTCAGGCCAAGCTTATTATTTTGAATTGATTATCTTTGAGTTTAGAACCCATTTCTAATGAAATATCTACTTACTGCAATCTCCGTTTTTTCATTTGCAGGTTCCGTTTTTGCGCAGTCTGTAACCGGTACTACCGGTGCGAACGTTATTACTACCTCCGCGCCATTTCTTACCATTTCTCCTGATGCCAGACATGCCGGTTTAGGTGAAGCTGGTGTTGCTTCTTCTGCAGATGCCAATGCGGCTTATTGGAATCCCGGTAAACTGGTTCATATTAAAAATGCCTATGGCGGATCCTTATCCTATACACCTTGGTTAGGAAAGATTGTAAACGACATGGATATCATTCACCTGTCGGGATTTTATAAACTTGGCTTTGAGGAAGTGATTGCAGTTTCCATGAAGTATTTCAACATGGGTGAGGTTTTTTTTAGGGATGGTAATAATCAATCGTTGGGCGATTACAATCCACGCGATGTAGCCATTGATGCCACCTACTCCCGTCTTTTATCAGAAAACTTTAGCGTAGGCCTTACGGGTAGATATATTTATTCCAACCTTACAGGGCAGTTTCAGAGTACAACTTTTGATGCGAAACCAGGGCAAAGCGTAGCTGTTGATGCTGGTGTTTATTACACCAAAGCATTAAAAAGTGCAAAACTCTCTCAACTTTCCTTAGGTGCTGTCATCTCAAATATTGGTGCTAAAATCTCCTACTCAGATGCCAATAACACCAACTTTCTTCCTGTTAACCTTCGTTTAGGTTCAGCCTTCAAAACAGAACTTGATCCATTTAACTCTATTACTTTTTTACTTGATTTTAATAAGCTAATGGTGCCTACACCCCCAAGACGTGACTTACAGGGAAATATCATTGCTGGTAGAGATGATGACAGGCCCTTACTGAGTGGTATGTTTGGATCATTCTCTGATGCGCCTGATGGCTTTAGAGAAGAAATGAAAGAGATTACCACATCGGTTGGTATTGAGTACTGGTACAATGCAGTTTTTGCTGGTCGACTTGGTTACTTTCATGAAAATGAAGATAAGGGTAACAGAAAATATTTAACGGTTGGTCTTGGCTTCCGCAAAAATAATTTTGGTTTGGATGTAGCTTATCTTGCACCTACTAATGGCCGCGAGAATGCCTTGGCGGAAACTATTCGTTTTACTTTAATGCTCCAGATGCCGGAAGTTCAGTCAGCCCTGAATGAGTCGGTAACTGACTAAAACATGCTCGACAGAACGCAAGCACCTCCATTTCAAAAACACACACTTTTAACCTTACTCACGCCTCAACGCTTTAAGTCGGCCAAGGGCACTGACTTATTTGTGCTAAGTGGAGGCACACAGGAAGTTGTGCGAGTAGAGTTGATTGCTAAAGCAGGAAAATGGTACGAAACCAGTGCAGGCACAGCTCACTTCACTGCATCACAACTTGATAAGGGTACAAAAACAAAAAGCAGCTTTCAGTTAGCGTCTTTATTTGATGCGTATGGAGCTCATCTGGATATTAGTGCAGGCAATGATTTTTTTACTATTACCATTTACTCGCTTAGCAAACATTTACATGAAGTATTAGCCGTAGTAGGTGAGTTAATTCACGAGGCAGTTTTTTCTGAACAGGAATTATTGCTTTCAAAAAATATTGCCTTACAAAACCTAAAGGTTAATGAAGAAAAAACCAGCTTTTTGGCTGGCAAATATTTTCGCAAAGCTATTTTTGGTGAGCATCCTTACGGGAAAGAACTGGATGCGCAAGCCATTGAACAAGTGGAAAGGGAAAAGCTGTCTGCTTATCTGAAAAGTTTTCTGATAAACTTTCAGGTAATCGCTTCAGGTTATGTAGATGACAGCACGCTTAAAGTACTGACACAATTTTTAGATCAACTTCCTTCAGGGGAAACAAAAGTGAAGGAAGCCTCATACACTTTGCCAGCTGTGCTTAGCGATTATCGCCCCAAAGAAGGTAGTGTACAGAGTACAATTCGTTACGGTAAGCGCATCATTAGCCGTCAGCATCCTGATTTTTTTGATCTCTTGTTTACAACACATTTATTAGGCGGTTATTTCGGCTCGCGATTAATGAAAAATATTCGGGAGGACAAGGGGCTTACTTACGGGATATTTTCTTCAGTGCAATCATTGCTCCGTGAGTCTTATTTTATTATTGGTGCAGATGTTAATCGCGAAAACAGAGAGCTCACCATGACTGAGATTAAAAAAGAATTGGTAAAGCTAATGCAAGAGCCCGTTAACAGCACTGAGCTTGAAACAGCACGCAATCATTTTATAGGATCACTTCAGTCAGAAGTTACTACCGCCTTTGCACATGGTGATAAGTTTAAAACCATTTTACTTAACGGCTTGCCTGGCGATTATTATCAACAAATGGTTAATCGTGTGAGTACTATTCAGGCAGAAGACTTACAGCGCTGCGCTAATCTCTATTTTAAAACAGAAAGCTTTACAGAAGTAACTGTCGGCTAAAGTACCTGAAGGGCAGGTTAGGTACTAATAGTGTTTTGTTCTATTGTCTCTTTCTCGAGAACGAATTTACAATTCGGGAAAAGAAGCGCTTTTCAAAAGCCCAGAAAAATGTAAACTGACCAAATACAAAGCCGTAGATTAATAAAATAACATTGTATAAAGGCAATATTAGAATATAATAGAGCACCGTTGCCTGCGTACTGTTACCGGCCTCTCCGGCAAAAAAATTCAGGATTGGTTTTTTAATAAAAAGTACGGTAAATCCAGTGCAGGCAAATACAAGTAACACCACCATTACTTGCCAGACGCTGTTTAATTGCCAGCGTTCTTTTAATTTTTCGGTCCAGGGTTTACTCATACTTTATTCCAATAGTCTTCTTCCGGTAAAGGTGCTTCAAATTCAATTAATTCCTTTTTCACTGGGTGTATAAAAGATAGTTTTCTGGCATGTAAATTAATAGATGCATCTGCATTAACAGACGGATAGCCATATTTAACATCCCCCCTGATTACGCAACCTATACTGGCTAATTGTACCCTTATTTGATGTGGCCTGCCCGTTACCGGGTTCACTTCCAATAAATAATGATCTGCAACTGGTTTTATCAGCCTATAGCTAAGCTCAGAAAGCAATGCTCCCGGAGTTTCTTTATTGAAAGCTGTTGTTTTATTCTTGCGCTCATCTTTTTGAAGCCAGTGAACGAGGGTGTCTTCCGCTTGTTTTGGTTTATTTTTCACCAATGCCCAATAGGTTTTTTTGGTTTGTTTTGACCGAAATAGCTCATTCATGCGCTCCAAAGCCTTACTTGTTCTGGCCAATACAACAATACCACTTACGGGTCGGTCTAATCTGTGCACAACCCCCAGGAATACAGCACCTGGTTTTTCATACTTTTTTGAGATATAATCCTTACAAAGCTCTACCAAAGGCTTGTCGCCCGTAGCATCCCCCTGAACCAGTATACCAGCCGCTTTATTCACCACCAATAAATGATTGTCTTCAAATAATACTGTAAAGGCTTTCACACGTTTGCTTAAGGTGGAAAATGGTATTTTGCTATCTTTGCGGCACCTTGACGGATTCGCAAAAATCGCTGGGTTAAAAATAGACACTGAGCACAAGAAAATTCAAAATCAATAAAACTTTATGGGATACATAGAACCGGCTCCACTCGCAGACAAAGAAAATCCGTTTGAGGCCATGATGTCACGCTTTAAGGTGGCATCTGAGAAGTTAGGTCTGGAAGAAGAAGTTTACAACGTATTAAAAAACCCTGCCAAGCAGGTAATTGTCTCACTCCCGGTTACAATGGATAGTGGTCACATTCAGGTGTTTGAAGGTTACCGCGTCATCCATTCAACCATCCTAGGTCCTTCCAAAGGTGGTATCCGCTATGATGAACACGTAAACATTGACGAGGTGAAGGCCTTAGCTGCCTGGATGACCTGGAAATGCGCTGTGGTTGATATTCCTTATGGTGGTGCAAAAGGTGGCATCACTTGTAACCCACGCACCATGTCGGCTGGTGAAATAGAGCGTTTAACACGTGCATACACCAGCGCCATGATTGATATTTTTGGTGCAGATAAGGATATTCCAGCACCTGATATGGGTACAGGGCCCCGCGAAATGGCTTGGTTGATGGATGAATACTCTAAAACACAGGGTATGACAGTTAACGCAGTGGTTACGGGTAAACCCATCGTGATGGGTGGCTCTTTGGGTCGTACAGAAGCTACCGGTCGTGGTGTTATGGTAACGGCTTTGGCAGCAATGGAGAAACTAAAGATTAATCCATACAAAGCGACTTGTGCTGTACAAGGTTTTGGTAACGTTGGTTCATGGGCAGCGCGTCTGCTTCACGAACGCGGTTTGATTATCCAGGCCATCAGCGATGTGTCGGGTGCATACTACAATGAAAAAGGGATTGACATTGAGAAAGCAGTTGCTTACCGCGATGCAAACAAGGGTTCCCTTGCTGGCTTTACAGAAGCAAGCGTAATCAGCAACGATGATTTGTTGACATTACCAGTAGATGTGTTAGTGCCTGCAGCGATGGAAGATCAGATCACCGCTACCAATGCGCCTAATATCAAGGCAAAATTGATTGTAGAGGGTGCCAACGGGCCTACTTCTTCTAAAGCAGATGCTATCATTAATGAAAAAGGTATCATGGTAGTACCTGATATTCTGGCAAACGCAGGTGGTGTAACAGTGTCTTACTTTGAGTGGGTACAAAACCGCTTAGGGTATAAGTGGACTGCCGATCGCGTAAACCGCAGAAGCGACAGGATCATGAAGGATGCCTTCAATAACGTTTATAAAACTTCGCAAGACTATAAAGTGCCTATGCGCATTGCTGCTTATATGGTGGCTATTGATAAAGTAGCCAAGACTTATAAGTACCGTGGAGGCTATTAAACCGATTTTCAAGGGTCAATGAATAACTGACAATTGAAGATATATTCTAATTTTGTACAGCAGGTCGAAAGGCTTGCTGTACTTTTTTAAACCGATAGCAAATTCAGTATTCTAAATTCTATATTATACGCTTATGATACATCGCGAAGGAAGAACCCTACTATTTGTCTTATTGATCATTTTAGTAGCCATTATTTATGGTTTTGATTACTTCCTGCCGGGACAGAACATTATCAGAAATGTAATTACAGGCGTGGGTCTGATTTTCTTTTTAATTGTATTGCAGTTTTTCAGAAATCCATCACGTAATACTGTTAAAAATGCGAAGCACATAATAGCACCTGCTGATGGTAAAGTGGTAGTAATTGAAGAAGCAGAAGAACCTGAATACTTCAAAGGTAAGCGTAAGCAGATTTCCATTTTTATGTCGCCTTTTAATGTGCACGTAAACAGAATGCCTGCCGCGGGTTCAATCAGCCATTTTAAATATCATCCGGGAAAATATTTAGTGGCCTGGCATCCTAAGTCGAGTACTGAAAACGAGCGTACAACAGTTGTGGTAAAAACGCAAGGTGGTACAGAAGTGCTCTTCAGACAGATTGCGGGCGCCTTAGCACGCAGAATTAAATGGTATGTTAAAGAAGGTGATAAACTTGATCAAGGTCAGGAGTTTGGTTTTATTAAGTTTGGTTCACGGGTAGATATTTACTTACCACTGGATGTAAAAGTAAAGGTTAACATAAACGATGTGACTACAGGAGGAGAAACGGTGATTGCAGAGTTAGCATAACAATAACTTCTCTATTCAAGAGCAAATGATAAAGGCCTGTAAGATTACAGGCCTTTATCATTTATACAGTTTCAGGCTACACAATTAATTTCGTCAAGTCTTGAAATATTTTGTGAAGATGCTTACTTCATTAACGCATTCTTTTAAAATCCATGATCCAGTTTAATTCCCAGGTGTTGCCATTGTCGTTGGAGACGGATTGTTCCCAATAAGCAAAATTACTATTCACTTTTGTCCATTCGGCCCAAACTAAAACTTCCTGCTCATGCAGTAAGCCTTTAGAAATAAAAGAGCCTTTATTCTTCCAGAAAGTTCCCTTTAGAGACTGCAGGGCAAGTGCAGACATTTGATCCATTCTGTTGATTTCCCAGAATTGATAGTTGTTGTTAAATTTTCTAAGTACGCTTCGCTCGTATAAGGCATGATTAAAAACATATTGATGTACAGCAAAATTACCTGAGCCAAGACTGTGTTTTTTCTCAATATGTTGCGATTCAAACTGCACCCATTCATGACAATCGCACATCCAGTTTTTTAACCGATTGTTAATTACTTTCCACTGACCAATAAGGAAATCGAAGTCTTCTAACATAATGGAACTTAGCTATGTGTTGAGTACTTATTTTTTCTGCTAATCTGTTTGGATAGAATTAGTTTCAAAAACAATAGAGATTTTTAAAAGAACCATCCGTCAGACCGCTGAAAGAGGGAGCAAACAGCGGTCAGACGGATTTTGGGTAAAACCGCAGATTTGCTAGACTATTTTTTGCTCAATTCAATCACACTAAAATCTTTCGACTTGGGTAAATCGTTAAAAATATTTTGAATGAAGGGCGTTGGCACTGCCAGTTTGCGCTCTATAATATTTATCCACGCACCATCTATATTAATGATAGCAGACAACGTTCCATCAGGCTTGATGAAATTGTGGCGCATACTCCATCTTGCGTAGTCGGCACTGGCCTTTACCAATTCAACATCAACGGTAACGCTGTCACCAAACTTAATTTCTCTTCTGAAAATCGCTTCCTCCCGAAAGAGGATAGGCCCCATGTGTAATTCTTCAAATTTTTCTGAGGTAAGTCCATGGCTGTTTAAGAATTCAATGCGGGCCATCGCACCATAATCATAGTAAACACTATGGCGCAGATGTCTATTTTGATCAATATCTGACCAACGAATCTGTATGGGGGTAGAAAATTTTTGCATGATGTTTATAACGTAAAGCCAAAGCTAAGGATACCATTGATAAAATAAGTATTTTAGCTTAAACCATTTACCTATGCAACAATCAGATCTTACCTCTTTGTTCCTCCCGATCGCCCTTGGCATTATTATGTTGGGTTTGGGCTTGTCCTTAACCATAGAAGACTTTAAGCGACTTACTAAATACCCTAAGGCCATGACCATCGCCTTATTTTGCCAGATGGTGCTTTTGCCTTTGTTGTGCTTTGGCCTGGTAGTAGTTTTTGATTTAAATCCAGTGCTGGCTGTTGGTTTAATGTTACTGGCGGCTTCACCCGGTGGTGCAACGGCAAATCTATACAGCCACCTCTCTAACGGGGATGTAGCGTTGAATATTACACTCACGGCTGTAAACAGTGTGCTTACTTTGTTTACGCTGCCATTGGTAGTGAATCTTTCTCTGGACTATTTTTTGGATTCAGGTCAGTATGTGCCCATACAATTCAAGAAAGTGGTAGAAGTATTTGCCATTGTTTTAGTGCCTGTCACTATTGGTATGCTTATCAAAAGTAAGGCACCTGCTTTTGCACTGCGCATGGATAAGCCGGTAAAAATATTATCGGCTTTGGTCTTGCTGATCATCATTGTTTCTGTAACCATTCGCGAAAAGCAAGTATTGCTTGATTATTCAGGTGAGTTGGGCTTGCCTATATTATTATTTAATGTGTTAAGCATGGCTGTCGGTTATTACGTACCACAGTTTTTTAAAGTAGAAAAGAAGCAGGCCATAGCTATTGGTATGGAAATTGGAATTCATAATGGTACGCTGGCTATTTACATTGCTTTAAACGTATTGAATAACTCTGCTATGTCGGTGCCACCGGCTATTTATAGTTTATTGATGTTTTTTACTGCAGCTGTTTTTGGTTTCTTGGTGAGGCAAAAGAAGTAGTATCGGGATTTGTTGGATGTAAGGATTAACAGAATTTTGTTTGTGTGTATTTGAGTTTTTTTACACTATCCATATAATCTGTATCGGGATTTTTTGTATATAGGGATTAACAGGATTTTTCTTGCGAAGAATTTATGAGGTTGTTTTTCTGATCTATCCATAAAATCTGGGGCAGGATTTACTTGATTTCCGGATTGAAAGGATTTTTGACTGAGTTATACTTAGGATTAAATATTTTCTTGTATTGCAAACTTTTTGCGCCAAAGTTGATAAGCAAGCCGCTTGCCATATCATAAGTGACTACATAATTTTTAGCTTGGGCAAGATGAACATCTTCAAGATTAATAACTGCTTTTATTTCTACAACAATACTGTTCTCCACAATGAAGTCTGCTCTTCTTGTACCGACACTGATTCCTTCATAATAAATAATTTGCTCTAATTCTCTTCCAAAACCTAAACGAGCACGTTCTAATTCGATTGCTAAACATCGTTGGTAAATAACTTCCTGAAAACCATTGCCAAGGGTGTTGTGAACTTTCATAGCACACCCAATTATCTTATAAGTGATTTCCTCTCCCTTCATTTATGTTTAAATCCTGGTAGTTCTAATATCCTGTTCATCCTTCCATCCTGGATATTCTGATACTTACTATGAAGAAAAATAAACAGAATATAAACGAATCACATCTTTTAAGCTACAGAGCACAAACATAGAACTATTCAGACCATGAATATTATTCATTAACCTAACGCTATGGTGCATAAATATTAAATAGCGATCCTAAAGAGATGAGCTCTTGAGATACTGCAGTAATAAGAATTTGATCACTTAAACCGCGTATAGAATAAAATGAAAGAAGGGACTAAGAGAAACAGTATAATTGATCCATAGAAAACATAGAAAAGCCATTGTGTATCAACAACGCTTTTAAGGGCAACCTTTTCAGGACTCCCCGGTAGGTAGAGTAGTTCTACCGTAGATCCCAGCGGATACAATTCCTCTCCACCACGAACAGCCGGTTGATGTTCATGAACAAGTCGTTTACCCTCTACTGTATAATCAATAATAGGCGCAGTCTTTTCACCACGCCCATGATAGTGAAGCATAACTACACCGTTGATGGTTTTCCCCTCTTGTAGCAGTTGTTTATAAAAAAAATAGTAATAACCGCTAATGCTGCCAAATAATATTCCCAGGAACCAAAAGAGGATATAGGGGAAAAGCCGCTTCATTGAGTTATGGTGTATTCACTTCATTATAAGGTTCTGTAGAAGCATCAGTCCAACTCATCGGATAGTTTTTATCTAAAAACTCTAAAGAGTCGGTGGTCAGGTAAAGCGGTTTAAAGGTGTCAATCATAACAGCAAGTTCATGCGTTTCTTTTGCACCAATACTTTTTTCTACAGTACCCGGATGTGGACCATGAGGTAAGCCGCCTGGGTGTAAGGTAAAAGAGCCACGCTCTATTCCCCTGCGACTCATGAAATTTCCCTCTGCGTAATACAATACTTCATCACTGTCTATGTTACTGTGATTGTAAGGTGCTGGAATAGCAAGAGGATGATAATCAAATAAACGTGGTACGAAGGAGCAGATCACAAAATTGCGCGCCTGAAAGGTCTGATGCACCGGTGGTGGCTGATGAATGCGACCCGTGATGGGCTCAAAATCATGGATAGAAAAAGCATAAGGCCACAAGAAACCATCCCAACCTACAAGATCAAGGGGGCTGTAGTCGTACATGTAGTGATGCAGATAACCCTGCTTTTTAATCTTCATTAAAAAATCACCCTTGGTTTTATCTGTTATTAATTCATGCGGAGGTCTGATGTCGCGCTCGCAATAAGGAGCATGTTCTAATAGTTGACCTAACTCGTTTCGATAACGATTGGGTGTTTCAATAGGTGAAGCTGACTCTACGATGAGTAAGCGCAAAGGGCCTTCTTCAAATTCTAATTTATAAATAACCGTGCGTGGTATGACTACATAATCACCCTGACGAATGTCCAGTTTACCAAATTGTGAAATTAAAACCCCCTTGCCATCATGTATATAAATTACTTCATCGCCTTCAGCATTTTTATAAAAGTAGTCCATTTTGCGTTGCACAGGAGAGCAGATGGAAATAGAGCAATCATTATTCATCAGTAAGACTTTGCGAGCACTGAGATAATCATTACCAGTAGTGGTTACTTTAGAGGTATTTAAATGAGTCTGTCGAAGGCTGTAATCATCAATGCGCTTAGCGCCATAGGGCTCTTGTTTGATGATGCCCTTTATTCGGGTGGGAGCATTGATGTGGTAAAGGTTAGAGTAAATATTTGAAAAACCCTCTGAACTCACCAGTTCCTCTTTGTATAGACTGCCATCAGGTTGGCGAAATTGTGTATGGCGTTTCGGGGGGATATTGCCGAGTTTGTGGTAATACATAAGTAATGACTTTTATCTTAAAGCGAATTTACAAAATTATTTATGGATTGGTTTCAACTGGCTTAGCCCTTAGCAATCCTATTGTCATAATAATACTGGTAAGCAATATAACCAATAGCATAATACCCTCGCTAACTTCAATAATGCGTTGATCTGCGGGAATACTCATGAAAAGTAAAATGCTGATTAATCCACGAGGCGACAAAAGCAACTCGGTAATCGTAGCACTTTTCATCCAGATTTTTTGATACACCAGGCGGACAAGATAAATCAGCACAACGATGAGTGCGCCTGCCAGAAAAACCTGGGTACTTATCAATGAAGTCAGGTCCAAGCTTAGTCCAAAAATCAGGAAAAAGAAAGTTCGTACAAGAAAGGCCGATTCTCCTGAAAGTAAATGAAGTTGCTCAAGATCCTGTTCGTAATTCTTGTAAAGAAAAAATCTTCGGAAGAATGTTGAGCGTATTGCTGTTGCATTGCTAAGGAACAAACCGAAAACCAGCACAATCACCAATGATGACAGGTGATAGAATTTACCGAAAGCATACACCAACACTAGCACAGAAATAACAAGAAAGAATTTCAGGCGATGCGTAATTCTGGATAATAAGTATAAAAGAGCAATGCAAAAAGTGGCAGATAGTAAGGTGATAATAACCGTTTCACCGATAAGCTTAGAAAAGGAAATAAAACCATAATTGGTATTGGTAATGGCAAAGTTAAACAGCATGATACCAAAAATATCTGAAAGTGAGGATTCGTAAACCACAAACTCTTTGCGCTCAATCGGTAAACTGGCAGCAGAGGGTATGGCTATGGCAGAGCTGATAATGCTGAATGGTATGGCGTTGATAAAAGCACTTCGCAAAGAAGATTCAGTGAGGTAATAAAAGAGTAGGGTTATTGCGAACGTTGTGCCAAGTAAAATAAAAAAAGAGGCCGCCAAAGATTGTTTTAAAAGAGTCTTCTTTTCACGGTTTAATTTTAATTCAAGAGAACCTTCAAGTACAATCAGGATTAATCCGACTGTGCCCATTAGTGGAAGTATCTTTTGAATGGTGACTGTGGAGAGGCCAAAGTATGAAGCCGCAAATTGCAAGCCTATACCAGTAGCTAAGAGTAGCAGTATTGACGGTATCTTTGTCTTGCGGGCAAAGAGATCAAAAACATAAGAGAAAATAACTAGAGAACTAAGTATAAGTAACGGTATTTCTACTTTCATAAGCGTTCAAATGTGTAGAATTACTGTGTATAAACCATCTTTAGTCTCACATTTTCTGTCTGTTTAATTCTGGTAAGCGATCAAACATTTTAATAGCCTTCAGAAATACTTCATTGGTTTCATTGAAAACAGGAAAGAAACCGGCATTACCCCAAATCTTGCGCGCTATCTGTGCTTTGACATGAATTTGAAAAACCTTTTTTCTTTCTCTTAGCTCCTGATAATCTGGTTTTACTTTCGCACGCTTTCCGGCAGCGACAAGTTCATCAAGCATTTGATCACTCACGTCAAAGCCTGTGTAGAATTTTTCCCAGCCCATCTTCTCAAGTGTCTCACGATTTCTATCTGCATAATCAAAAGTATACTCGTTAATCGCGTTGGATATGTACAGCTCGTTGAGGTAATGACTGTTTAGTGTGGTATCTAATGACACAAAATAGTCGGGCATAATGCCACCACCACCATAGACAGTACGACCATTTTGTGTGGTGTACTTCAATGAATCGTTAAACTTAATACTATCCGCATGGAAAAACTCGCCACGGGTATAGCGGCTTATAATATCACGATCATATTCGGTGCCATCGTCATACGGCTTTTGTATAGAGCGACCACTGGGTGTGTAATAGCGTGAAATGGTCAGGCGCATTTCTGAACCACCATCCAGATCGAAAGTAGTTTGCACTAAACCTTTACCAAAAGTCCTACGGCCTACAACTAAGGCCCTGTCATTATCCTGTAAAGCACCTGCAACAATTTCAGAGGCTGAGGCACTGCCTTCATTTACCAGCACAATTAAATCACCTTCTTCAAAAGAACCTTTGTTGGTTGCAAAAGCATCCTGGTCGTAGCGACTGGCTTTACCTTTGGTAAAAACAATTTTATTGCCCGCAGGCAGAAAATCATCCAACATGCTAATGGCCATGTCCATGTATCCACCTGGATTTCCCTGTAAGTCGAGCACCAGCTTTTTCATGCCCTGGCTTTTCAACTTTTTTAATGACTCTTCAAATTCTTTGTAGGTGGTGGCAGCAAAACGGCTTACTTTAATGTAACCAATTTCATTGTCAACCATATAAGCGACATCAACTGAGTAAGTGGGTATTTTATCGCGAATGATCGTATACTCCTGCAATGCAGATTCACCTCTTCGGGCAATAGACACTTTAACTTCAGTACCTCTGGGCCCTTTTAAATACCGCATCACGTCTGCGTTGGTAATACCGATACCCGCAACGTTAATGCTATCTACTTTTATAATTTTATCTCCAGAGCGAATGCCTAAGGCTTCTGAAGGCCCACCGCTCAAGGGTGTTACAACTGTAATCGTGTCATTAAAAATATTAAACTCTACACCTATGCCGTCAAAATTGCCACGAAGACTTTCATTGGCCTGGGAGGTATCGCGGGCAGCAATATAAACCGAATGAGGATCAAGCTTGGTAAGCATGTGTTCGATGGCGTCATCCACCAGTTCGGTAGTATTTACCTTATCCACATAATCCTTTTGGATATAGGTAAGCGCCTCTCTGAATTTCTGAACATCCTTGCCTACATCGCTGGTTAAGCGGTTGCCGGAAGAAAGTTTACTGCCGATAAAAATGCCCGCTGCCAAACCCACACAAAGTACCAGGGGGAGGGCTATTTGGGTCTTAGAATTACCAATTTCACTCATGATGCAACTATAACGGAAAAATGAATCTATTTGTTGGTGACGTTTATCATAGTAAAGGCATGAATAAAAACACCAATATTGGGCAAAAATGGATATTTTTTTCTGGATTGATTTTTATATTTGGTAGATAATGGAACAAGTAGGCTGGAAAAACCGCAGAATTGGGGACCTCGTGGAGGAGAACTACGTGCATGCTTATGTGCTCTTTTATTTTGGGATAAAATTCTACGAATTTTCAGAGCTTACCCTGGAGCAGGTTTGCCTCCAGAAAGGTTTACGTTTGGAGCAGGTTCTAAAGGAATTGGAGTCTCCAAGCCTTTTGCAGGAAACTGATCTTCCCCTTACCTCTTATCCGATTGATCTTATCATTGAATACTTAAAACACGCTCACTTTATTTTCATAAAACACAAGCTGCCCTATATGGCGGGTTTAGTAGCATGTTTTAATGCCAAGCATAACGACTATCAGGGTATAGAGCGTGATTTGAAAGTAGTTTTTCCTCTTTTTGTTGAAGATTTTATACACCACATCTACGAAGAGGAAGATACACTATTCAGCTATATAAGAACACTGGAGCGTGCAGTAAAGGGTAATTACAACCCCACACGCTTATTTTACCTCCTGGAAAGAAATTCACTTCATAAGTTTGCTGCTGAACATGAGGTACATGATGATGAAATGGAGGGAATCAGAAGTATTACTAAAGATTATAAAATAGACAGCGATACCCCGCTGCATATCAAAGTTCTTTACAATGAACTAAAAGAGTTTGAAAAAAACCTGATTGTTCATGCCCGTATCGAAAATGAAATTCTTTTCCCGAAAGCCATGGCGCTGGAGAGCAAGGTGAAGAAACTTTACTTTGAGAAAACAAAATACAATTAGTCGGATTTTTCCTATACATGATTTTTATTAGTGCCATCTAAAATTGAGGAAGGGGCAGGTATTGCTGTTAAACTAATTCAGCAAGTGAATTGAAAGAGCGGCTTACATAAAAAATGCATATCAAGTTGATAAACCTGATATGCATTTGAATATGGGTAAAAACTAAGAGCTATTTTTTTCGTTGATTGTATGCCTTTTTCTCATGCGAGCGATCTCTGCCGAATACGATATTCATACCGGCTCTTACATTAAAGTAACGAACGTTGCTGGCAAATTTTTCGTAGCTACCATTGGCTAAGTAAGACAGGGGCATACGCAATAAATTATCACCCACCAAATAAAATTGAAAAGGAGTAAGGTTCAGGTTGAAGCCTGCACCTAAATTTCCAAAGCCTCTGTTAATAGCAGAGTAACTCAACGATACACCGGCAATGCGCCAGAATTCTTTATGTACAGAAGCTGAAAGACCGGGGTGAAATCTTCCCTGGAACTTCTCCATAAACAAGAGTGCCCCAAAAGTAATCTGCTTTTTAATTTTATAGCTTGCATTAAAATACATTTTACCAGGAAGAGGAGTCCTGTAGCCACCCGTTGCACCTTCCTGTAACTCAAATTTAGACTCTAGTGAATCCATTTCTGAATCGAAGTAATCCTCATCACCATCAATAATTCGTTGTAGGTCGACTCCTTCAAATGTGTAGGTAGCTACAGTTGGATCCAGTGTGTAAGCGTAGGTGTCATTTTTCCAGTTAATGGCACCAACATCCAGTAAACTTGCGCCAACTGTAAGTTTATCGTTTAATTTAAGCGTTCCTCCTAAATCAATAGCAAAACCTTTATTTTTAAGATAATCGTCAACATCAGCATTATCTGCATTTTGTATTCCGGAGGTGCGGGCATTTACATCACCAGTTAAGGTCATGGAGTAATCATCTGCTACTGCCAATGTAAGTTCCGAATTTTCAGTGCTGGCATTGACAATGCCACGTAAGATTTTAACCCTACCTCCAACTGTTAGTTTTTCATTGACTTTATAAGAGGCACCAAAAGCAGATTCCAAATAAGATGTTGCTTCCAGTTGAGGTGAAAAGGAAGCAGAACTATTGACAAACCCCGCAGTGCCATTTATGAATATTGAAGTCAGGTCTTGTGGGATCATTTGTCGTGCAAAAACTTTTGTGCCAACAGTCCAGTTAAAATAAAGGCGTTTGCTCAGCTGTATGCCCAGACGAAATGCTTCTACATCACCAGCAGTAGTGATGTAATTCTTTTTATTAAGTGCAGCGTTAAACTTAACAAGATCTGCCACTAAAGAATCACCTCTGCGCACAGCCAAGTCGCTATAGGCAAAGCTACTATTTGAATAGTGCCCATGAACAGAACCCGGTCCTATACTCAATACAAATTTATAGTTAGGAACAAAGGCTGGATTATAATTGACATGCTGAGGCACGCCCGAAAGTGTATACATGGTTGCTTCAGGTTGTGCGAAAAGCTGTGTTGAGCACAGTAAGCATATAATAAGACTTAAGTATTTCATGCGATAGTTAATTGAGCGTAAAGGGAAAATTAAAGTATTCATCATAGGTCAACATTTAATTTAACCCTGGCTTTCAATCCTACTTTTATTTCTAGCTTATCGGCTGCACGAAACTTTACATCCTTGGGATTATCGGCTGTTTCGAGCGCTGCTACAATCACCAGTTTAGTGGCATCAAAGAGTTTATTAATTTTTTCTTTGGATATATTGATTTCCATTACCTTTTCTCCAGGGCTGGTGGGTGTTCCGCTGGCATCCGTGGCGGCACCTTCAACGATACGGTTATCATTTGGATCTAATAAAATATCAAGTTGCGTCAGATCTTCGTTTAATAAGTAAAGCTGAAGATTTGCATTGAGTGGTAAATGATTAACGGTTGCTATTCTCAATAAAGCATCTTCCAGTTCTGATGATTCAAGATCACCAAGATCAAGATCAACTGTATCCTGCAAAATAATATTTGATGCACTTCCAATAAAGGGAACCTCAACAGACATACGCACATTCAGTTCTGCATCACTTTTGCAGAAGTTATTTCCATCGGTAAGCCCTTGATTAATCCGAGCACTTACATTATAGTAAAACTCGGTTGGTGCAAAATCAAGCAATGCTCTGGCATTCGTAACGGCTACTGTGGTTAATGCAGAGTCACCCATAATTTGGGGGATATTGGTAACTATAGGGCTGGCAGGATTTAATTGTACCGCCAGGCTACTGCCAGGCTTGCGTGCTTCCAGTGTATTAAAGATTACATTAACCGGAATGCCATATTCATTGATTACCACAAAAGAAATTTTTGGATTAGCCAGTGACACATCCACATCGTCAAATACATTTTCAAAGGCTCCTATTTCCAGTGTTTCATCCGGCAGATCAGCGGTCTGATCTCCAAAGAATCCTTTTACATAATCAAAGTTAAGATTAGCAAAATCAAGTGTGAAGTTGAACTGTGTACCTGGTGGAACAGCTGAGGGCGATGCACCACTTCTTACTCGGACTGTTACTTGCGCTTCAAATAAATTATCGGTCAGCAATGCACTGTATCCGGCAATAGAAATGAGTTGTGAACTGCTTCCATTTTGCAATGTCTGGCTCAATGGCACACCGTTTCTGGTAAATGAGGTTAGTGTTATCTGTCCTTCAAATTGCAGATTAGGAATGATGGGATTGGTTTGTGCAGTAATGCGAAGATTGCCTTGCGTGAAAAGAATCTCACTGAATTTCTCTGGATCAAAATCAAGATCGAAAGTTAGGTTACCTGGACTTAAGTTTACTGTGCTGTTAGCAGGCACCGGAATGGGAAATGCAGTTGGGTTAATGTTTAACCCTCGTGTAATATTTTTATCCGGGAAGGTAAGCAAGTCACGTATACCTTGTGTTTTTAATGTTTGCTGATACGATAGATACACTACACCTTGATCAGGTCCACTTTCATAAATTCTGATGTTGGCAGAATCTTCATCGTTTAAGAAATCCTGTATACTTAAACTTCCATAACCTAAAGGTATAGCAATAGTGGGGGAGGTACTGATTGACTCGAAATCGGTGTCGAGTAGGTTGTTAAAATCGCAACTGGATAACAAGGCAAGGCTTATTAAGCCCGTGCGCCACCAAATGGAGCGGAGATTTTTCATTATACTAGATTAAAGCCTATAAAACTATTGGAAATATTCCAACTAGTAAAGATTTATTGTTGGTTTTACCATTAAGTAACCCACTAGGAGCAAATAAAGAAATATTCTAAGCTATATGACAATGATTCAGTTCATTGCCATATAATTTTATGAATTGATGTTCAGGAAAATCAAATACACTATAAAATGTATTCAACGCCAACCGCCAAAAGTGCACCAACCATTGCCACCGCTAGTTTTTTGGCATTAAAGTGATGTTCAGGGCTACTTTCAAATACAATGGTAGTGGAGATGTGCAGAAAATTGCCGCTAACAAGCGCATATAGATAAATAAGTGCATTACCAGATAATATTTCTGTTTCTGCCAAATAGGTACTTATTAATAAGCCAATAGGCGCGGCAATTGAAAAGCCAACCAGGTAGGGAATAGCTTTGCGCTTAGACCCCAGTTGGAAAGCAAGTACTGTCATGAGCGCAAAGGCTGCCGGGGCACGATGCAAGGCAATGCCCAGTAAAATGGCATTCATATCATAATGTGGTCCCATAGCCAGGGGTTGTGCCAGCATACCGCCCTCCAGAAATGCATGCAGACAAAGTGCTGCTAACAAGACTATGGCTGAAACTTGTCTGTGATGGTGCGAATGACTGTGATGGTCTGACCCGTGACTGTGCACATGAATATGACCATGCTCAATTCCTGAGGTGAAATACTCAAGCACCTGCTGTAAAAAGAAGCCGGCCAATACAAACAAACCAATCAGTTCGGCACCAATTGATTGATGATAAAGCTCGGGAAGAATGTGCGTGACAGTAATACCAAAAAGATAGGATCCCGCAAACACCAGTAATAGACGGAAATTGCTACTTCGGGCATTGGGGACAAAATAAACTAACAAACCCGCTAACAATGGCGTTAGAAAAAGAACAAGGAGTTTTATCGTCATGTAATTAAGGATTGATAGTTATGGACGATTTAATCTTTTCAGTTACAAAATGTTGAATGCTACCATCATCAGCTGTATAAAAAAGCAGCACATCAAGCTCAGGCTGTTTCTTAATAACTTCAATAGCTTTCTCATGCCCCATTACCATAATAGCCGTTCCCCAGGCATCTGCAGTTGTGCAGTCGTTCGCAAAAACTGTTGCGCTTAGCAAAGCATGTTTAACCGGGTAGCCACTCTCCGGATCAATGGTATGCGAAAACTTTTTGCCATCCACTATTTTATAGTTGAAGTAGTTACCCGATGTGGTGAAAGCCTTATTACTTAAAGAAGCGTAAGCCTTGAAAAACATATTGTCTCTGGTAGAGTTAGGATCAAGGATACCAATCTCCCAGGGTTTTTGTGTTTTCAGATTTATGCCCATGGCCAAGCCCTCACCTCCCAATTCTACCAAAGCATTGACAATACCTTTCGACTTTAAAAAATCAGCAAGAACATCAGCACCATAACCCTGACCAATTCCGCCAAAATCCAATTGAGTGCGCGCATCTGTTTTTGAAACAACACCGGCTGTCAGTCTTATTTTCTCAAAACCAACCAGGCCCTTTAATGAATCGATTTTTGTGGAATCCGGTTTTATGGTTTTGTCTGGTCCAAAGCCCCAATAATTTACCAATGGCATTATGGTCATATCGAAAGCCCCATTTGAAGTAATAAATACTTTTTGTGCCTTTTCTAAGGCAGGCATTAAATAAGGCAGCTCAACAGCAAAAGTGCTCTCTGCTTTATTAAAGCGCGAAACCTCTGAGTTGGGATCATAGTTGTTAATCGACTTATTTACCAGCACCAGTAAGGAATCGACCGAAGACTTAAAATTTCTATTTTCCTGATCAAAATAAGAAATATGGTAGGTAGTGGCCATGGTTTCACCCTCAATCTGGATAAAAGCAGGGTTTTTGCCTTTCCGGTACTGCCAAACCGCAGCCATAGCGGCCAATACGATTACTGAATAGAGAATGTTTTTATTGCGCAGGGTCATGATTGTAAAATGAGGCGCAAGTTATCAAAAAAGGTGTAAATGCAACAATGTTGCTAAAACTCCTTTTCAATGTATTGCTTAACTTCGCGCATGCGAGAAGATTATTTGACGGGTGAAAGTGAGGGTCTCAGTGCCTCTGAGAAGGATGCAGAAAAGGCATTACGCCCACTTTCATTTAGCGATTTTACCGGACAAGCGAAGATAGTAGAAAATATTAAGGTTTATGTACAAGCCGCCAAGCAAAGGGGTGAGGCCCTTGATCATGTTTTACTGCATGGTCCTCCTGGTTTAGGCAAAACTACCTTGTCGCATATTATTGCCAACGAACTTCAAACCAGCATTAAAATTACCTCCGGACCCGTGTTAGATAAACCAAGTGATCTGGCTGGTTTACTTACCAATCTTGAGGCGAACGATGTATTGTTCATTGACGAAATACATCGGTTGAATCCCATTGTGGAAGAGTATCTGTATTCGGCCATGGAAGATTTCCGGATTGACATCATGCTTGATTCAGGTCCCAATGCCCGATCTATTCAAATAGGACTTAATCCTTTTACATTGATTGGGGCAACCACCAGAGCGGGTTTGCTTACTTCACCCTTGCGTGCGCGCTTTGGTATAAATGCTCGTCTTGAGTATTACGATGCTAACTTGCTTACTTCGATTGTGAAGCGTTCATCTTCAATTTTACAAACACCCATTGCTGATGATGCTGCATTTGAATTAGCAAGAAGAAGCAGGGGCACTCCCCGTATAGCCAATACTCTGTTAAGAAGAACCCGAGACTTTGCTCAAATAAAAGGCGATGGTACCATTGCTATGCACATTGCTAAAATGGCCCTTAGCGCACTTGATGTTGATGAGAATGGCCTGGACGAAATGGACAATCGCATTTTGCTGACCATCATTGAAAAATTTAAAGGTGGGCCGGTGGGTATTTCAACGATTGCTTCTGCGGTGGCTGAAGAGGCGGAAACCATTGAAGAAGTGTACGAACCTTTTTTGATACAAGAAGGATATTTAAAACGCACATCGCGTGGCAGAGAGGCTACCGAAAAAGCATACAAGCATTTAAAGATTGCTATACCAGGTGGCAGAGGAGCAAGTTTGTTCGATAGCTGATATCGTTGTTGGTTGTTGGTTGATAAGTATCATTAAAACAGTGTTTACACGAATTACGCTGTTACAATTTTTAATAACGAATAACGAATAACGAATAACGAATAACGAATAACGAATAACGAATAAC
>VFQM010000072.1_pt1 | contig 121066 bp, 115 predicted proteins | sample 3512391 | NCBI WGS metagenome assembly VFQM01 (sample SAMN10412369, study PRJNA504923) | tailings metagenome | isolation source: Replicate 1 from Balatoc abandoned mine | place: Philippines | reverse complement strand
CGGCATTAAGTTCTCACTTCACCAGGTTGATGGTGAGCACGGGTGCCGGACGATGTTCGAGGAGGATTGCCTTGTGCGAACGCCCCGTGCCCGGGATTGTCCCGGGACCCGGCTGGCAAAGAGGCCCGCAACGCGGACCACTCTGCCCTTCACACAAGCCGAAACGCTCCACCCACAAGGTCAGGCCCTTCGGCCACCGGGTTACTTTGACGGCTGCCTTCCAAAGGAAAACGCACCGCCAATGTTCAGCTCGTTTCCTGAGGCACAGCCCCGGAAAGATGCGCGCCCTTAGGCGGGTTTAGATTGGGGGTCAAGGCGGGAGTTGGTGACATCCAGCACGGCTGCGCGTGGCGATGAACTGGCGCGCAGCACCGCAAGGCCGAACGGCCGCCCGCCGCTTGAGGGCGAGACCGAAGCCTCAGCTACTCAGGAACCCCACCAGCGCCCGCACCTTCTTGCTGCGCCATTGCGGAGCGGGCGCGACAAGCCAGTAGGCGCGGATCGCCGGTTCCGGCTCGGCCAGCGCTGCGAGGGTTCCTTGCGCGATGGCTTTCTCGGCGAGTGCCAACGGGAGGATCGTGCGCCCCATCCCCGCCAGCGCCGAGGCGAGCGCCTGCCCGGGGCTGCCCGCGCGGATCGCCGGGGTCTCTCCCTGGGGGAGCGGCATGCCGGGCCACTCGATCCACGCCCCGGGCGCACCGGGGGCGGCGACAGTCACGCGCATCGGCGGGGCGAGCTGCACGCCCTCGAGGTCGCCCGGCCCGTCGACGAGCCGGATCGCCAGATCGAGGTTCGCCTCGGTGAAATCGGCGTGCTCGTCGGGGGCGAGGATATATTGCACGCCCGGCGCCCCGGCCTGGAACCGCGCAAGGCGGGGGGCGAGCCACTCGGCGTAGAATTCACGGGGGACGGCGATGGTGTAGCGGTCGGAGGACTGGCCGGCCTGCATCGCGGCGACGCTCTCCTCGAAGCGGAGGAAGCCCTCGCGCAAGGGGTCCAGCCCGGCCTCGCCCTCGGGGGTCAGTTCGAGGCCCTTGGAGGTGCGGCGGAACAGAACCACGCCGAGCACGTCCTCGAGCGCGCGGATCTGCTGGCCGACGGCAGCCGGAGTGACGGCGAGCTCGTCCGCAGCGCGGGTAAAGGAAAGGTGCCGCGCGGCGGCATCGAACACGCGCAGGGCGTTGAGGGGCAGATGGGTGCGCTTCACCCCTGTGCGATTAGGCGCGCCCGCGCCCTGCCGCAAGCCTTGGCGGCGAGGTTAGCGGGGGCTGCGGCCCTCGGCGGTCTCGGGTGCGGTGAGCGGGAAGAAGGGGATGCGCACCTCGGCCGGGGCCCCGTCGGCACGCTCGAAGGTGTAGAAGCCCTCCATCGAGCCGAACGGCGTCGTCAGCGGGCAGCCCGAGACATAGTCGTGGCTCTGGCCCGGCTGGAGCAGCGGCTGTTCGCCGACCACGCCCTCGCCGTCGACATGGTTCACCATCCCGCGCCCGTCGGTGATGCGCCAGTGGCGGGTGCGCAGGCGCAGCGGCTCGTGGCTGCCGTTCTCGATGCGGATGTGATAGACCCAGAACCACTTGCCCGCCTCCGGATGCGACTGCTCCGGCAGGTAGTTGACGGCGACCCTCACGGTGACCCCGTCGGTGGTGGCGGCGTGCTGGAAGAACTCTTTCATATCGCCCCCAAGTTAGCGATTCTGTGGTGGGTCACAATAGCACCAACGCGCTTAATCCCCGCTGTATCCCGCAACTCGGCGCATTTGGGGCCGCAGCGGCCTCGCAGTTGCAGGCGGGGGAGCGATGGCCTAGCCATGGGCAATGCCACGCGCTCCGGTCCTGCCCGCCGCCCTCACCCGCCGCAGATTGCTGGCGGGGCTGGGCGCGGGACTTGTGGCGGGTTGCACGCGGCAGAGGGGCAGCGCCGCCCCTGCCCCGCCCGCCATCCTGCCCGCCGCCCCGCCCGTCATGCCCGTCGACCCGGCGGCGAGCGCGGCGCCCGATCTGGTCGATCTCGCCCGCTTCGACCCGCGCCTGAGGCTCGACATCCGCTATGCGACACCCGCCAACTTCATGGGCCGGACGCTTTACCCCGTGGCCCGTGCCGTCGCGCAGCGCCCCGTCGCCGAGGCGCTTTCGCGGGTCCAGACGCGGGCCGAGGCGGCCGGCTACGGCCTGCTGGTGTTCGATGCCTATCGCCCCTGGCGCATCACCAAAGCGATGTGGGACCAGACCCCGCCGGAAAAGCGCGAATTCGTCGCCGACCCGCGCACCGGATCGCGCCACAACCGCGGCGCTTCGATCGACCTCTCGCTGCACCGGGGCGGCGCCGAAGTGACCATGCCCAGCCCCTATGATGACTTCACCCCCGCCGCCTACCGCTCCAACACCGCCGCCCCGCCCGAGGCGCTGCGCCTGAGCCGGCTGCTGGAGCAATGGATGAGCGCCGAGGGCTTTGTCGGCCTCGCCAACGAGTGGTGGCACTATGACTGGGCCGGGTGGCGGCAATTCCCGATCATGGACGTGCCGCTCGAGGATGTGACGGCGGGCTGACCCGGCCGGCCTCAATCCGCGGCGGCCACGCCGGTCGGCGCAGGCGCGGGATCGGGCGGATTGTGCTTTGCCAGAAAGCCCTCCAGCGCCTCGTACCACGCCCGCTCGCTCTCGGCGCGCGAGAAGCTGTGGCCCTCGTCCTTGATCACCAGCGTCTGCGGCGGCACCGGCGCGGCGCGGGCCGCTTTTTCGAAGGCGTTATACTGGCTGATCGGCACATTGGTGTCGGCCGTGCCATGCGCCAGCAGCACCGGGCGCGAGAGCTGCGCCGCCATCCGGTAGGGCGAGACCGCGTCGAGATCGAATGTCGCATCGCCGCGCACCTTCGACTGCCACGCCTTGCTCGCCTTGGAGGTGAGATAGCGCCGGTCATAGCGCAGCATCCGGTTCCAGTCGGTCACCCCCGCCCAGCTTGCCGCGCAGCGGTAGCGTTCGGGATTGCGCAGCACCGCCCACAGCGCGGCATAGCCGCCATAGGAGCCGCCGACGACGCACACGCGGGCCGGATCGGCGATGCCCTCCTTAACCGCCCAGTCCATCGCATCGTCGACATCGTCCTGCATCCCGCGCCCGACCTGCCCCTCGCCCAGTTCGTAGAAGGCATCGCCATAGCCGCCCGAGCCGCGGAAATTGGGCTGGAGCACGGCGTAGCCGCGGTTGGCGAGGAACTGGACTTCGTCATTATAGGCGAGCTTGTCGCGCACCCCGAAAGGTCCGCCATGCGGCATGACGATCAGCGGCAAGCCCCTGGCCTCGCGCCCGCGCGGCAGGGTGAGATAGCCGCGGATCACCGTGCCATCGCGCGCGGTATACCTGATCGGCCTCGGCGCCGCGAGCAGCCGGATGTCGAGCGCGGGGCGATATTGCGCCACCTCGTCGAGCTTGCCGGCAGCCGGATCGAACAGGTAGAGCACGCCCGGATCGGACTCGTTGCCGGCATAGACCAGCATCCGCGAGCCGTTCTCCGCGCGGCTCACCACCCAAACCTCGACATCGCCGAGCGCCTTCCTGAGCGCGCGATACTGCTTCGCGGCGGCGGGATCGAACCAGTGCACCTCGTCGCGGTCGGCTGTGTAGAAGGCGGCATAGGGCTTGCCCTCGCGCAGGGTGGCGCTCTCGAGGTCCCATTCGGGGTGCTCGTAGACCGTCTCGACCGTCTGGCGGGTGGCGAAGTTGAAGCGCCTGAGGCCCACCCGGCCGTTCTCGCCTTCGGACAGGACATAGCCCTCGTCCGATCCGCTGATGACCTGGAGCGCGTCCCAATAGCCCTCGGCCGGATCGCCCTCCTTGAGCTTTGCGACCAGTTCGAGCGGGGCGCCGGGCGCCTTGCGGTAATAGATGTTGAGCCGCCCGCGATCCCACGCCGTGCCCATGCGCACCACGCCGGCATCGTCGGCGGTCCAGTTCCACACGCCCTCGCGCGGGTCCTGCACGGTCGAGATCCTGCCGCCCGGGGCCAGATCATGCCGCATCACCGAGGGGTAATCATAGATCGACTTCTGGATCGCCACGAGGATGTGCGAGCCGTCTTTGGCAACGTGGACGACATCATCCCCGTCGACCACGTCATAGCGCTGGAACAGCCGCGTCATCACGCCGGTGGAGATCTCGACGAGGATCAGCCGGGTGAAGCGCACATCCTCGCCCATGAACTCGCCCGCGGTGCCGACCGAGACCAGCAGCTTGTCGTCGGTGACCCAGCGATACCATTCGAAATCGTCCGATGGGTCGGTGGCAAAGGCGCGCACGAGCTTGCGGGTGGCGACATCGGCGATGATGAACTGTGCCGCCCCGTCCTTGCGCCTCAAATAGGAGAGCATCGCGCCGCCGGGCGAAAGCTTCGCGTCCCAGAAGACCGAGCGTCCCGCGAAATCGGGCGCGGGGATGAGCGGCGGCGGGGCTTCGTCCGGCGCGGGGGTGATGACGGGCGGCGCTGCGGCTGGTTCCTGCGCGGCGAGCGGCAGGGCCGCCAGCCCGAGCGCCGCGAGGCCCGAAGCCGAAACACGCGCCATCAGCGCGCCGATGTGCTGCAAATCCATGATGCGCCCCCCGCGCAATGCTCATCCCTCGATTCCCCAAGCCTATGTTCTGGCGCAGGATTGGCAAGGCTCTTGCGACAAGCTGCAGGCGGGCGGTTGACACGCAGGCTGTCTCCCGTGCCCACGGGGAAGCGCTATCCGGGATCAGGCCGTGGGCAGTCCGCCTCACCCCTTCGCCAGCAGCTCCTCGATCTGGCCGAGGCGTTCCTTGCCGAAGAAGATCTCGCCCTCGCCCCTGGGCCCCACAAACATGGTCGGGATGCCGAAGGCGCCGCGGGCCACCACCGCATCGGTGTTGGCAATCAGCCCCTGCTTGACCGCGTCAGTCTGGGCGCGGGCGAAGAGGTCGGCGGCATCGAAGCCGGCCCCGGCCAGCACCGCAGCGATCGCCTCGGGCGAGGCAATGTCCAGCCCATCCTCCCAGATCGGGCGCAGCAGGGTCTCGGCAAACTGCACCCCGCGCCCGTCCTGATCGGCGGCATAGAGCATCCGCTGGAGCGTGATCGAGTTGAACGGGAACTGCGGGTGCAGGCGATACTTCGTCAGCCCGTGCTTCGTGATGAAGCGCTGAATCTCGAGCATCGCATACTCGTTCTTGCCCTTCACGTCCTTGTCGCGGATCATCGGCGGGGCATTGCCGGTGAGCTTGTGCATGCCCCCGAGGAAGACCGGCACGACATCCAACTCGGCCTCGTAGCGATCGAGCAATTCGCGCAAGGGCCACCAGATCAGGTAGGCGTTGGGCGAGACGAAATCGAAGACGAGTTCAACGCGGTTTGCCATGCTTCGCGGTCCTTACATGCCCGCCGCGGCGAGCGCCTGATCGAGGTCTTCGGTGAGATCGGCGATGTCCTCAAGCCCGACATTAATGCGTAGCAGGCCTTCGGTCACGCCCATTTCCTTGCGCGCTTCCTCGGTGAGGCCGGCATGGGTCGTCGAGGCCGGGTGGCACATCAGGCTGCGCGCATCGCCGATATTGTTCGAGATATCGACCAGCTTCAACGCATCGAGCAGCGCGAAGGCGCGGGCGCGGGTGCCGACGTCGAGCGCGAAAATCGGCCCGGTCGCATCCATCTGGGCGACTGCGAGATCATGGCGCGGGTGGCTGGGGAGGCCGGGGTGGAGCAGATGCCCGCCCGCCTTCGTCACACGCGGCTCGAGGAATTCGCCCAGAGCGACCGCGCTGCGGCTCTGCTCGAAGGCGCGCAAGGGAAGCGTCTCCAGCCCCTTCAGCACCACCCAGGCGTTAAAGGCGGACAGGGTCGGGCCGGTGTTGCGCTGGAACGGCATCAGCACCTCGTCGATCCACTGCCTGCTCGCACAGATCGCGCCCGCCAGCACGCGGCCCTGCCCGTCCATCAGCTTGGTGGCGGAATAGGCGACCACGTCGGCCCCGAACTCCATCGGGCGCTGGAGCACGGGCGAGGCGAAGGCATTGTCGACCACGGTGGTGATCCCGTGCGCGCGGGCAAGACCGCAGACATGGGCCATGTCGACGATATCGAGCGTCGGGTTGGCGGGGGTCTCGAAGAAGAACACGCGGGTGTTGGGCCGGATCGCGGCATCCCACGCGGCATTGTCGGCGCTGTCGATCACCGTCGTCTCGATGCCGAACTTGGGCAGCAGGGTATCGACCAGCCAGCGGCACGAGCCGAAGGCGGCGCGGGCGGCGACGACATGATCGCCGGCGGAGAGCTGGCACAGCAAGGCGGCGGTCATGGCGGCCATCCCGCTCGCCTGCGTGCGGCAGGCCTCGGCCCCCTCCATCAGCGCGATGCGTTCTTCCAGCATGGCGACGGTCGGGTTCTGGAGGCGCGAATAGGTCATGCCCTGCGCGGTCCCGGCAAAGCGGTCCGCGACGGTCTGGGCATCGTCATAGGTGTAGCCCGAGGAGAGGAACAGCGCCTCGCTCGTCTCGCCATGCTCCGAGCGCCAGGTGCCGCCGCGCAGCGCGCGGGTTGCGGGACGCCAGTTGGCGGTGGCGGAGCGGTCCATGCCGGTGGTCTTCTTCATGCGCCCGCCTCTAGGACGGCGCGGGGCCGCCCGCAAGCAGGCCCGCTCGCAATCCGGCGTTGGCCGTGTCCTCGTGGCCGATCGCGGCGAGCATCAGTGTCCCCTCGATCAGGGTGAGCAGATAGCGCGCCCCGCCCGCGGGATCGGGATCGCCTGAGGGCATCTGCCCCTCGAGCCAGCCGAGCAGTTCGCCCATCATCGCATGGGCGGCAGGCCGGTAGCCGGGGAGCCCGCGCGCCGCGCCGGCGACGATCTCCCACCACACCTGCATGAAGGGCCGCATCGCCTCCGAGCGGGCGTGCCTGAGGATGCGGGCGAGCGCCTGCCCTCTGGTGGCGGCGCGCTCGGTTCCCATTGCCGCATCGAGCGCGGCGGCATAATCGCGGGCGAGGTGGCCGAGCAGGTCGACAATCAGCGCCTCCTTGGTGCCGAAATGGTAGATCAGCATCCGGTCGGAGGTGCCTGCCGCCTTGGCCAGCGGGCGCAGGCTCGCTCCGCCCAGCCCTTGCGCCAGAACGTGGCGGGCGAGCAGCGGCAGGAGGTTGTCCTTGTTCATCGGCGGTTTGCGCGGGGTGGCCATGTGATGCTTGTAGCGAGTGCTACAGACTGCTACAAGTCTGCGTAGCACTCGCTACATCACGGGAGAATTGCCATGGCCGAAACCCTCACCCCCTTCCTCGCTCTCGCAGCAGCCGGGCTGATCGTTGCCGTGGCCGCGATCCTCATGATCGTCGCCCGCCCCGGCTCTGCGGGCAATGCCGTGCTTGCAGGCGCGCTGGCGGCGGGCTTTGCGGCCTTTACCGCCGTCACCATCGCGGCCGAGGGCCTGTCGCCGGTCATCGCCAACCATACCAGCAACCTGTGGGGCGTGCAGGTGTGGTGGGACCTCCTCTTCGCGCTCGGCGTGGCGACCTTCCTGATCCTCCCCCGCGCACGGGCGGCGGGAATGAACGTGCCGCTGTGGACCGCCCTCATCCTCGCCACGGCCAGCATCGGCCTTCTCGCCATGGCGGCGCGGCTGTTCTGGCTCGAGCAGCAGTCGCAAGCGGCGCGCACGCCGGCATAAAGCCGCTTGCGGCTGCGGGCGGCGCTGCCTAAGCGCGGCCCCGTCATGGCCGAGGCGCACTTCTCCCCTTCCCCCTCTCCCGCTGCCGCAGCCCCGCCCCCGCCGCGCCCGCGCGATCCGCTGGGCTGGTGCCTCGCACTGGCGGGGCTCTTCGCGCTGCTCGCGGGATGGCGGCTCGGGATGCCGGCCAAGCCCTATTTCGACGAGGTCCACTATCTCCCCGCCGCGCTCGAGATCCTGCAATGGATCGAGACCGGCCAGGGCGCCTATCGCAACCGCGAGCACCCGCTCTTCGCCAAGGAGCTGATCGCGCTGGGGATGTGGGCGCTGGGCGACAATCCGCTCGGCTGGCGCATCGCGGCGTGGCTGGCGGGGACGCTTGCCTTCTTCGCCAGCATCCGCGCGCTGTGGCATGCCAGCCATGACCGCTTCGCCACGCTGGCCTTCGCGGTGTTGCTCGCAACCGGCTTCCACCTCTTCATCCACGCCCGCATCGCCATGCTCGACATGGTCATGGCAAGCGCGCTGGCCGTGGCTGCATGGCAGTTTGCCGCCGCCTGCGCCCAGCCCGAACAGGGCCGCTGGCGCCTTGCCCTGACCGGCCTTGCGATCGGCGCCGCGCTGGGATCGAAGTGGAACGCGATCCCGCTGGCGATGGTGCCGGGGATCACCTTCTTCATCGCCCGCGCCTTTGCCGGTCGCCGCCGCCTGCTCCTCAGCCGCCGCGGCGCGCCGGTGCCCGGGATCACGCTGGTCGAGGCATTCCTCTGGCTCGGGATCGTCCCGCTGCTGGTCTATGCCGCAACCTTCATCCCCGGCTACTGGCTGGCCGAGCCCTTGCACCCCTCGCCGCTCGCAGAACAGGGGCTGATCGGGCTGCACCGCGAGATCTTCGAGCTGCAAAGCCAGCTCAAGACCCCGCACCGCTACATGAGCCAGTGGCCCCAATGGGTGCTGAACACACGCGGGATCTGGTATCTCTACGAGGCGACGCAGGGCGCGCAGCGAGGCGTGCTGCTGATCGGCAATCCGCTAACCATGTGGCTGGGCCTGCCCGCGCTCGTATGGTGCCTTGCAGCGGGGCTGTGGCGGCGGGACTGCGCGCGGCTCGGCGCGGCGCTGGGCTATGCGGCGAGCCTCGGCCTGTGGCTGATCGCGCCCAAGCCGGTGCAGTTCTATTACCACTATTTCGTGCCGAGCTTCTTCCTGCTCGCCGCGCTGGCGCTGGCGTGCAGCGACCTGCGCCGCCTGCCGCGGGGCAAGTGGCTGGCATGGGCCATCCCGCTCGCCTCGGCCGCGGTCTTCGCCGGCTTCTTCCCGATCATCGCCGCCCTGCCGCTCGCCGGACCCGACAGCTACCTGACATGGGCATGGCTGGAGGGCTGGCGCTAGGGGTTGGCTCTAGCGGTTACGGGCGAGCCATAAGCTGCTAATTTGCCTCGTCATTGCGAGCGAAGCGAAGCAATCCATGGACCCGAACCGACACTTTCAACCCGCCGTCTACATCATGGCCAACCACAAGGGCGGCACGATCTATGCCGGCGTAACCTCCGACCTGGCGCGCCGGGCATGGGAGCACCGGGAAGGCATGGCCGAGGGGTTCACCAAGAAATATGGCTGCAAACGTCTCGCCGGGTTCGAACTCCACGCCACGATGGATCACGCGATCACCCGCGAGAAACAGATCAAGGGCGGATCGCGCGCGAGGAAGATGGGCCTGATCGAGACCATGAACCCCGAATGGCGGGACCTGTTCTTCGAATTGCGCCCCTAGACCATGGATTGCTTCGTCGCTGCGCTCCTCGCAATGACGAAGGCTAGAACCTGCCCCATACGAAGCGGCTCGACAGGGCGTAGTTCCAGACCGAGCCGACCACGATCCCCGCCAGCGCGGCGAGCGCCCAGTGGATGCCCTGCCCCTCCATGAAGGTCGCGATCGCCACATTGGCAAAGGCCCCGACCGCGCAGGTGGCGATGAAGCCGAGCCAGCCGCGCAGCAGAGCGAGCGCGCCCACAAGCCGCTTGTCGCGATAGGTCAGCCAGTTGTTGAGCCAGAAGTTGAAGCTCATCGCCACCAGCACCGCTGCCGTCTGGGCGAGCGCGAACCGCTCTCCGAAGGCGAACAAAAGCACGCTCAACACGGCAAAATGGACCACCACGCCCAGCGCGCCGACAGTCCCGAACAGGGCGAAACGGGTGGGGATCACCTTGCCGAGGGTCTTGTCGTAGAGCCCGGCGAGGAAATCGAACAGGATGGCGCGGTCCAGCTTGCTTTCTCCTTCGCGGCGGGCCGCGAAATTGAGGGGGAATTCCCTGACCCGCATCGGCACATCCGAGGTCGCCAACAGATCGAGGAGGATCTTGAACCCGATGCCCGACAGGCGCGGCACCAGCCTGCGCGCCGTGACAGCGGGGAGCATGAAATAGCCGCTCATCGGGTCGCTGAGGTCAACCCCGGTGATCCTGCGCGCCAGTGCATTGGCATAGGTCGAGAGCTTCTCGCGCTCGGGCGCGGCCCATTCGGCGGTGCTCGCGCCCTCGGCAAAGCGGCTGGCGACGCAGATTTCGGCCTCACCTGACCGCAGCGCGGCCAGCATCCCGGGCAACAGCGCAGGGTCGTGCTGGTGGTCGGCGTCCATCACCGCCACAAAGGGCGCGGCGGTGGCGCAGAAGCCCTCGATCGCCGCGCTCGCCAGTCCGCGCCGGCCGATGCGCTGGATCACCCGCACCCGGGGATCGGCAAGCGCGAGCGCGCGCGCCTCGTCGGCGGTGCCGTCGCGGCTGTCGTCATCGACGATGATGACCTCCCACGCGGCCGCCGTGCCGATGGCGCGGTCGATCCGCTCGACCAGCGGGCCGAGATTGCCGCGCTCGTTGAGCGTGGGCAGAATGATCGCAAGCTCGAGGCTCATGGGTGTCAGAGCCGCTCCCGCACGCCTGCGCCGATCGCCGCCGTGCCGTGGCTGCCGCCGAGATCGCCGCCGAGGATGCCGTCGGCGAGCGCCCGCGCCACCGCCGCCTCGATCCGCGCCGCCTCGGCCTCGCGTCCGAAGGAGTGGCGCAGCATCATCGCCGCCGAGAGGATCGTCGCCATCGGATTGGCCTTGCCCTGCCCGGCAATATCGGGCGCAGAGCCGTGGATCGGCTCGTAGAGGCCGAAAGTGCCATGCGCGGTCTGGCGCTCGCCGAGCGAGGCCGAGGGCAGCAGGCCGATCGAGCCGACCGCGGCGCTGGCGAGGTCCGAAAGAATGTCACCGAACAGATTGCCGGTCAGCACCACGCCGAAGCGGTCGGGGTGGCTGACGGTCTGCATCGCGGCATTGTCGACATACATGTGGTCGAGCGCCACCTGCGGATATTCGGCGGCGACTTCCAGCACAACATCGCGCCAGAGCTGGCTGGTCTCGAGGACATTGGCCTTGTCGACGCTGGTGAGCGGCAGGCCCGCCGCCGCCGCTGCGCGAAAGGCGACATGGGCGATGCGGCGCACTTCGCTTTCGCAATAGGACATCGCGTCCCATCCCTCGCGCTCGCCCGCATCGGTGATGCGCTGTCCCTTGGCGCCGAAATAGACATCGCCGGTCAGCTCGCGCACGATCAGCATGTCGAGGCCGCCCGCAATGTCGGCGCGCAGCGGGGAGAGGTGCTCCAGACCGGCAAAGACGCGTGCCGGGCGCAGGTTGGCGAACAGGCCGAGTTCCTTGCGCAGGCCGAGGATCGCCTGCTCGGGCCGCAGGTGGCGCTCGAGCGCGTCGCACGACGGATCGCCGACCGCGCCGAACAGGATCGCGTCGGCCGCGCGGGCCATGTCGAGCGTCTCCTGCGGCAGCGGGTGGCCGTGGCGGTGATATGCCGCGCCGCCGACATCGCCGGTGAACAGCGTCAGGCCGGGCAGGTCCAGCGCCTCGAGCACGGCGACGGCCTCGGCAGTCACCTCGGGGCCGATCCCGTCACCGGGCAGGATAGCAATCTTCATCGGGGTCTTGTCCTCAGGCCATGCGCGCGAGCCGCTCGGTTAGCAGCAGCCTCGCGCCCATAACATCGCTCTTCGGCCCTGCAAGCAGGTAGTGCGACAGGCGGCGTTCAAGCACCGAAAGCTGGGCGAGCTGGGCGGGGAAGTCGGGCGCGGCGGGCGGCGCGGCGCCGCCATAGCCGAGTTCGGACAAAAGCAGCGTCTCGTAGGCGATCAGCCCGCTCACCCAGCCGCGTGCCGAAGGAGCAATGGCGACCGCGTCGAGCAGCGCATCGAGCGCGGTGTGGAGTGCGGGATAGGGCTGGCGCTCGGGGAGCGCGGCGGCGGTCAGCGCGCAGGCCCACTGGATCGCGGCGGCCGGCAGCGGCTCGGTCATCAGGGCGGCGCGGGAATGCTCGAGCTCGAGCCGGGCGAAGGGGAGCTGGTTGCCCGGGCGATAGGTGAACTCGGCAAGGACGCGGTTGCCCGGCACCATGACAGCCCGCATCTGCCGTCCCCGCCCGCCCGCGACATAGGCCGCGACCAGCCCTGCACCGGGCGTCAGCAGCCGCGCGATCGCGCCCGTCTCGCCCTGGGGACGCGAGGCGAGCAGCAGGGCCGGCGCGCGCGAGGTCATGCGCGCCGCAATGTCTTACTTGGAGGACTTGGCTTCCAGCGCCGCAAGCCGCGCCTCGAGCGCATCGGCCTGTTCGCGGGCCTTCTGGGCCATCGCCTTGACGGTCTCGAATTCCTCGCGGGAGACGAAATCGATCCCGCCAAAGGCCTCGCGCATCCGCTCGCGCGCGCTTTCGCGAGCTTCGCGGGTCATGCCCGCCATGGTCCCGGCGGCGCTGTTGGCGAGTTTGACGAGGTCGGCGATGATCGGGTTCTGGCTTTGCATTGTTTCTTTTTGGGGTGGCTTGCCCTGAAGTGCAAGCACCTCCTCGCTCTCGCGGAGTTCTTGCCGGCCTACCGCTTCGCTACTTAAGGCCACGAGGAAGTTTTTGCCGGCCTACCGCTTCGCTACTTGAGGCCGGTGGGCGCTTGCGGACGTGCTGCGCCTCAGAATACCACCTTCGTCGCCGCGCCGTCTGCGCCCTGCGCGCCGCCGTCGGGGTTGGCGGTGATGAACTGGTAATTGAGCACACCGGCAAAGCACAGCCACGCCAGATAGGGCAGCAGCAGCAGCCCGGCATTGCGCCGCACCCGCAGCACCAGCGCGAGCGCGATCAGCAGGCTGGCAATGCCGAAGCCCAGCACCATCAGGCCGGCGATCATGTCCTGCATCCCGAAGAACACCGCAGTCCAGGCCTGCGTCACGAGGAAATGGACCGCAAAGGCGCCGAGCGCCATGCCCCGCCCGGGCGCGCCCCAGGCGCTCGCCACGAGCGCCATCGAAAGGCCGATCAGCACGAACAAGGTCGTCCACACAATCCCGAAGGTCACCGGCGGCGGATAGATCGCAGGCTTCACCAGCCCGGCAAACCACGGCGTGTCGGGGCTGCCGAACTGCCCCGCGGTGAAACCGACCAGCAGCACCAGCGGCACCATGAACAGCGCCCAGCGCAGGAAACTGGCACGAAGCTGGGCGGGGGAAGCGAGGATGTTCATCAGGTCTCCACTTGTCCGGCAGGAGGAAGCGGGGGGCATGTATCAGACCCCCGCGCTCTCGCCAAATCACGGCCGTGTCCGCGCCTCCATCGGCGCACTTCGCCTCCTGCTCCCCGAGGGCCCGGAAGAAAATGTGGTGAAATTTGGGCAGAACGTCACGAAACGCTTTGGGGTCTGCAAAAACCTCTGCTAGATGCTGCCACATTCCTGCCGTGATTCGAAAGCGCGTTGGCGGCGGGAAGATCGAATAACGCGCTTGTGCTCATTATCGGCCCGCGAGGGCCAAAGGGAACAGAACCATGAAGAAGATCGCTCTCGTCGCCGTCGCCGGCCTCGCTCTCGCCACCGCCGCTTGCTCGAAGCCGGCTGAAGAAGCTGCCACCGAAGCCGACACCACCGCCGTCGCTGAAGAGCCGGCCGTGACCGAAACCCCGGCTGCCGACGCCACCGACACCATGGCTGCCGAAACCCCGGCCGCTACCGAGACCCCGGCTGCCGAGTAATCCTTAAGGGATTGCCGGCTCTGGCCCAGTGCCAGAGACCAGGTTCAAGAAAGGCCGGTAGCAACTTCGGTTGCTGCCGGTCTTTTCTTTTGCGCGCCGTTCACGCGGCAACGGGAGCGTCAGCCGCGCTGCGCCGCGATCAGGAATTCGACGTTACCCTGCGGGCCGGTGATGGGGCTGGTGGCGATCCCCTGCACCTCCCAGCCCAGCCCTTCGATCCAGCCGCGCACCTCCTCGCACACCCGCGCGTGCAGCGCAGGATCGCGCACCACTCCGCCCTTGCCGACCTCCTCGCGCCCGACCTCGAATTGCGGCTTGATCAGCGCAACAAGCTGGCACGGCGTGGCGGCCAGTTGCAGCGGCACTTCGAGCACCTTCGACAAGCTGATGAAGCTCGCATCGCACACCACCCAGTTACACGGGCGGTCGATGTGGTCGGGCGTCAGCAAGCGGGCGGAGAGTTGCTCCAGCACCGTCACGCGCGGGTCTTCGCGCAGTTTCCAAGCGAGCTGGTTGGTGCCGCTGTCGACGCAGAAGACGTGCTCTGCCCCGTGGGTAAGGAGCACATCGGTAAAGCCGCCGGTGGACGACCCGATATCCATCGCCACCGCGCCTGCCGGATCGAGCCCGAAGTGTTCGATCGCATGCGCCAGCTTGATCCCGCCCCGGCTCACCCAGGGATGATCGCGCCCGCGCACCTCGAGGGCTGCGTCCCCGGCGATCTGGTGCCCGGGCTTGTCGACCTTGGTTTCGCCGGCAAACACCAGCCCTGCCATCACCAGCGCCTGCGCCCGCGCACGGCTTTCGGCAAGGCCGCGCTCGACCAGCAAGTGATCGACGCGGCGCTTGGGCGCTTTCGGGGGACGAGGGGTATGCTCGGGCATGGACAAGCCGAGCCTCTAGCGCGCAAAGTGCGGGGATGAAAGCCGCTCTCCCCCTCCCCCTTTTCGCACTTGCCGCCGCTCTTGCCGCCTGCGCGCCGGCGACCAAGGCTCCGCCGGTCGCCACCGCCGGAGCCGCCGTGCCCCCGCCGCAGCCCGCAACCCAAGGGCAGCCCTACCGGATCAACGCGCTTGTCCCGACCGACTGGATGGATGCGCCCGAGACGCCCGGCGCGTGGCGCTATGCCCGGCATGAAACCGGCAGCGAGGCGACCTTCGTGGGGCGTGACAACGCGGCTCTGGCCCGCCTGCGCTGCGAGCCGGCGCGGCGGGCGGTGCTGATCGCGCTACCCGAGAGCGTCGCGCGGTCGCGCTTCGTGGAAGTGCGGACCGAAACGCTCACGGTCACCCTGCGGCTCTCGCGTGAGCACGGCTCGCCTGCTCTGGCGCTCCCTGCCAACCTGCCGCTGCTCGACGCCATGGCGCTCAGCAAGGGCCGCTTCGCAGTCGGCGCGGAAGGCATGGCACCGCTGATCCTCCCGAGCCATGCCGAGGTCAGCCGGGTGATCGAGGATTGTAGGGGGTAGAAGGAACGTGGGCGGTTCTCGCTGATTTCGGACCCGCAGGGTCCGCAAGGCCACGCGGCCGCCCCGCAGGTGCTCGATCCCGCAGGGATCGAAACAGCACCGAGGACGTGCCCGCGGAGGCGGGCACGCAAACAACGGCCCTCACCCCTGCGATTCCATACATTAATATCCACAGGCTTGCCCCCAGCCTGTCCACACCCGCGCCCTAAACGAAAAACGCCCGAGGTCTCCCCCGGGCGGCCAGCCTGCATCCTTTGTGCGGCGAGGCGCGAGTATGACGCGGGAAAAGTTTTATTCAAGTCTTGTGGAAGCCCCCCCGATGACTCACATTGCTCCTTGAGGCCAGCGGCGAACGCGGCTCTCGGCCCCCGGTGAAACGCGGGGTCTGGCTCACAAGCGCGAAAGGAGGTGATCCGATGTCTCATGGTTCAGTAGCGAGGTCGGTGAAGATCCCTACGGAGCATACTCGGTAATCCTCTGCCAGAGTAAGGCTACGTGAGCGGCACTTCCGGCCGCTGACCATGTCAAGGGCGTTTCCTCCGACGGGCAGGAAACGCCCTTTTCATTTCGGTTTGTGTCCTCGCCTCCGCGAGGACATCCTCGGCGAGCCTCAGGTCCTGCGGACCTGATCGCCTGCGGCTCGGCCGCGTGGCCTCGCGGGCCTTCGGCCCGGTGCGGTTTTGCGAACGGGGTGTTCTTGTTTGCGAGAGCGCATCCAGTCGGCTTTGCGCTCGCTGGGGCCGTTGCACCGCGAAACACTAATCTTGCCCTTAGAGGCGCGCAGGATTAGGCGCGTTACATGCAATTCACCCGTCTGCCGCACCCCTCGCCCACGCCCGATGATGTCCGCGCCGGGCTGATCGCCGATCCCGGTTTCGGGACCGTCTTCACCGACCACATGGTGGTGATCGACTATGACGAGGCGCTGGGCGGCTGGCAGACCCCGTGCCTGGGCCCGCGCGGGCCGATCCCGCTCGACCCGGCGGCGAGCGTGCTCCACTACGCGCAGGAGATCTTCGAGGGGATGAAGGCCTATGCCCACCCCGAAGGCGGCCTCTCGCTGTTCCGGCCCGATGCCAACGCCCGCCGCTTCAATGCCAGCGCGCGGCGCATGGCGATGCCCGAGATCCCCGAGGAGACCTTCATCGCCGCCGTGCGCGAGGCGGTGCTGGCTGACGCTGCATGGCTCCCCCCGATCGAGGGCGGCTCGCTCTATATCCGGCCCTTCATGTTCGCCTCCGAGGCCTTCCTCGGCGTGCGTCCGGCCCGGCAATACAAGTTCGTCGTCATCATCTGCGCGGTCGGCAACTACTTCAAGAAGGGCGTGAACCCGGTGAAGATCTGGGTCGCGCAGGACTATACCCGCGCAGCCCCCGGCGGCACCGGCGCGGCCAAGACCGGCGGCAATTACGCAGCCTCCCTCGTCCCCCAGGCGCAGGCGACCGCGCAGGGCTGCGACCAGGTGGTGTTCCTCGATGCGGTCGAGCACAAGTGGGTCGAGGAGCTGGGCGGCATGAACCTGTTCTTCGTGCGCGCCGACGGCTCGGTCATCACCCCGCCGCTGACCGGCACTATCCTGCCCGGCATCACCCGCGACAGCCTGATCGCCATGCTGCGCGCCGAGGGTCTCGATGTGCGCGAGGAGCCTTACAGCATCGACCAGTGGCGCGAGGAAGCCGCGAGCGGAATGCTGCTCGAGACGATGGCCTGCGGCACCGCCGCGGTCGTCACCCCGGTCGGCACGGTCGCCTCGCCGCAGGGCGAATTCCACATCGGCGCAGGGGGTATCGGGCAGGTTACCGCCAAGATGCGCGAGCGGCTGGTCGGCCTCCAGAACGGCCGGATCGCCGACAGCCACGGCTGGGTGATGCGGCTTTGAACCCAGCCCCCGTGCGCGTCGCGGCGCTCTACCACTTCACGCGTTTCGACGACCCTCACGCCCTCCAGCCGCCCCTGCTCGCCCTGTGCGAGGCCCGCGGCATCAAGGGCACGCTGCTGCTGGCGCGCGAGGGGATCAACGGCACGATCGCCGGCACGCCCGAGGCGCTCGAGACGATCCTCGAGCATATCCGCGCCCTGCCGGGCTGCGCGGGGCTCGAGGTCAAGTTCTCCGCCGCCCCCGAAATGCCCTTCCACCGCATGAAGGTGCGCGTGAAGCGCGAGATCGTCACCATGGGCGAGCCCGACATCGACCCCACTCTCAGCGTCGGCACCTATGTCGATCCGCACGAATGGAACGCGCTGATCGCCGATCCCGACACCCTCGTGATCGACACCCGCAATGATTACGAAGTTGCCGTCGGCACCTTTGCCGGCGCGCTCGACCCGCAGACCCCGACCTTCCGCGATTTCCCCGCCTGGTTCCGCGCCCACCGCGAGGAACTCCTGCAAGGCAAGAAGAAGGTCGCGATGTTCTGCACCGGCGGCATCCGCTGCGAGAAATCGACCGCCTTCCTGCGCGCCGAGGGCGTCGAGGAGGTCTATCACCTCAAGGGCGGGATCCTCAAATATCTCGAGCAGGTGCCCGAGGAGCAAAGCCTGTGGCAGGGGGAGTGCTTCGTCTTCGATGAGCGCGTGACGGTGCGCCACGGCCTTCAGCAAGGCACCTTCCAGCTCTGCCGCGCCTGCCGCCGCCCGCTCGATGCAGACGCCCTCGCCCACCCGCATTACGAGGACGGGGTGAGCTGCCCCGCCTGCTTCGACGAACGCACGCCCGAACAGCGCGCAGGCTATGCCGAGCGCCAGCGGCAGGAGGCGCTCGCCCGCAAGCGAGGGGAACGCCACGTCGGCGCGGTGCGGCCGCCGAGGCCGTGAGCACTCCGCCGCCCGTCCTCTATTCCTTCCGCCGCTGCCCCTATGCGATGCGGGCGCGCATGGCGCTGTGGGCGGCGGGCATCACCGTGGAGCTGCGCGAGGTGAAACTCGCCGCCAAGCCGCCCGCGCTCCTCGCTGCCAGCCCCAAGGCGACCGTGCCGGTGCTGGTGCTGCCCGATGGCGCGGTGATCGACCAGAGCCTCGACATCATGCGCTGGGCACTGGCGCAGAACGACCCCGAAGGCTGGCTCACGGGCGAGGAGCCTGCGCTGATCGCGGCCAATGACGGGCCGTTCAAGCACCACCTCGACCGCGCCAAATATCCCGGTCGCTACGCCGATGACGACGGCAGCGACCACCGCGCCGCCGCCCTCGCGCTGCTGGCACCTCTTGAGACGCGGCTGGCCGACAGGCCTTGTCTTTGCGGGCCGAGCCTCGGCCTCACCGACATCGCCCTGTTCCCCTTTATCCGCCAGTTCGCCGCGATCGACCCGGCATGGTTCGCACAGCAGCCCGTGCCGCACCTGCAAGCCTGGCTGGAGCGGCTGCTCGCCTCGGAGCTGTTCGCTGCAATCATGCCCAAATTCGCCGCATGGCAGGAGGGCGATGCGCCGGTGTTTCTGGGGCCAGCCCCGCCCCTTTCGTGAACCCGGGTCCCGGGTCAGGCCCGGGACGGGGACGGGGACTCAGCCCCCCAGCCCGTCCCTGAAGGCATCGACCAGCCAGCTTGCCGCCGGCCCCAGCCGTGAGTCGCGCCGCCACAGGGCGCTGAGGCCATAATGCGTGCCGGGCTTCTCCGGCAGATCGAGTTCCACCAGCGCGCCGCTCGCCAGATCATCGGCCACCATCGCGCGCGGCATATTGCCCCAGCCCAGCCCCTCCTTCAGCAGCGAGTGCTTCGCGCCGAGGTCGCCCAGCCGCCATGTCAGCGGCGAGAGCACCGAGAACTCGCGCCCTTCGGTAAGCGGCGAGCGGTCGGTCAGCACCAGTTGCAGGTGGCGGCGGCTCTCGCCCGGCGCGATGTCTGGCCGGGCGAGCGGGTGGGCGGGCGCTGCCACGGGGATCAGGTCGACCGCCCCCACCGCCTGCCGCTCGAGCCCCGGCTGCGCGCCGATCACCGGACCGCCGATGGCAAGATCGGCCCCGCCCTCGATCAGGCAGGCGGCTACCGCGCCCAGCCCCTCGATCCGCAGGGTCAGCGCGCAGGTCGGGAAGAACCGCCGGAACTCGCCCAACACATGGGCGGTGACCTCGCCCGGCACCATCACATCGATCACCAGCGTCAGCGAGGGCTCCTGTCCGGCATGGAGCGAGCGCGCCTTGGCGAGCAGCGCGTCGGCCCCGTCGGCCACGGCTCGCGCCTCGGCCAGCAGCCCCGCGCCCGCCTGAGTCAGCACCGGACGGCGCGAGCCTTCGCGCTCGAACAGGACAAGGCCGAGCTGCGCCTCCAGTTGCGCGATGCCATAGGACACCGCCGACACCGCCCGCCCCATCGCCCGTGCCGCGCCGCCAAAGCTGCCATGCTCGGCCACGCGGATGAAGATGCGGAGCTGGTCGAGAGTGGGGTCGCCGAGTTTCATGCCAGTTTGTTCAGATATTCAGAACATCTTGGCAAGTTTTATCGCAGTTTTCCGCAAAGGCGCTGCGGCCTATCTCCGCTTCGACCACGAATGACAGGAGACCGGCGATGATCGAACTGCGCCCCTTCCACACCCTTGGTGCCGCGAACCACGGCTGGCTCGATGCGCGCCACCACTTCTCTTTTGCCGGATACCATGATCCGGCCCGCGTCCATTGGGGCGCCTTGCGGGTCTGGAACGATGACGCGATTGCGCCCAAGTCGGGCTTTCCGACCCATCCGCACAGCGACATGGAGATCATCACCTATGTCCGCACCGGCGCGATCACGCACCGGGATTCGATGGGCAATGAAGGCCGCACCGAAGCGGGCGATGTGCAGGTGATGAGCGCCGGCAGCGGCGTGCGCCACTCCGAGTTCAACCTCGAGGACGAGGAGACCACGCTGTTCCAGATCTGGATCATCCCCGAAGAGCGCGGCGGCGCTCCGGACTGGGGGGCGCGCAAGTTCCCCAAAGAGGGCCGCGACGGGGCTTTCGTGCCGCTCGCGAGCGGCGTGGCCGATGACGCCGATGCGCTGAAGATCCGGGCCGATGCGCGGGTTCTTGGCGCGACCATCAAGGCCGGGACCAGCGTGACCTACACCCCGCGCTCGGCGGATCGCCACCTCTATCTCGTCCCGGCGACCGGCAAGCTGCGGATCGCCGGGGTCGAGGGCGCTGAAGCTGTGGAAGCCGGGGCCCGCGACGGCGTGGCGATCACGCAACTGGAAAGCGTCACCATCACCGCGCTCGAAGACAGCGAAGTGGTGCTGGTCGACGCGGCCTGACCATTCCCCCGGAGCCGGCCGCTCTCCCCCCTCTCCCGCCGGCCGGCTCCACCCCCTTTTTCACGACGAAGGACAGCCACCATGGGCAATATTCTCTACCTCACCGCCAGCATCCGTTCCGAAGGCGAGAGCGTCTCGCGCTCGCTCGGCCAGCGCCTTGTCGATGGCCTCGCCGCCCGGACAGGCGCGAGCGTCACCGCGCGCGACCTTGCCACCACCGACATTCCCTTCGTCAGCGCCGAGCGGTTCGCCGCGAACCTGACGCCTGCCGCCGAGCGCACGCCGGAGCAGGTCTGGCTGGCCGATATCGCCGACACCCTGATCGCCGAATTGCAGGCCGCAGACACCATCGTGATCGCCAGCCCGGTCTATAATTTCGGCCCGCCGGCGAGCCTCAAGGCGTGGGCCGATCTGGTCGCGCGGGCGGGGACGACCTTCCGCTACACCGCCACCGGCCCCGAGGGCCTGCTGACCGGCAAGAAGGCCTATCTCGCCATTGCCAGCGGCGGAACCCCGATGGGCAGCGACATCGATTTCATGAGCCGCTGGCTGGTGTTCTTCCTCGGCTTCCTCGGCATCACCGATGTCGAGATGGTCGCAGCCGACGGGATCATGGGCGAAGGCGGCGAGGAAAAGATCGCGGCGGCGAGCGAACAGGCGCTGGCGCTGGCGGCGTGATCGCGGCCCCCTCCAGGGCGCTTTTGACCGGGGCTTGACCCCCTCCAGACCCCCTCCAGACCCTCTTTGCGGCGGGTCTGCGAGGGGGTTTCACGTGAAACATCGGCGAGAAAGTCAGCTTTCGGGGTGAACCAGTTGCGGCTTGTCGAGCTTGCGGCTGGGACGGACCACGATGATCCCCACCCCGATCAGCGCCATGGTCCCGCCGATAATCAGCGGCCAGCCGATCGAGTCCCCCGTCAGCCATGTTCCAAAGGCAATCGTGAGCAGCGGGGTCAGCAGGGTGAGCGGCACGATCAGGTTTGCATCATGCGCCTGAAACAGCCGGAAATAGGCCGAATGCGCTCCGACCGAGACGACCAGACCGGCGAATAAGACGCATCCCGTTACCGCGAGCGGCGCAGCTCTGAGTGCCTCGATTTGCCCGCTTTCCAGTGCCAGCGTGGCCGGGAGCATCACCCCCAGCGACGCCAGCCCCGCCCACGCCTGAAGCGTCACCGCGCCCACCTCCAGGCGCTTGACGAAGACCGAGGCGAAGGCCCCGATCAGCACGCCGGCAAAGGCAAAGCCGAGGCCGACCGGATCGCCCGCCTCGGACGGAGCGCCGATCGCGAGGCCCACCCCGCCGAGCGCCAGCGCCATGCCCAGCCCGCGCCGCCAGCGCACCTCCTCGCCCAGAAAGATGATCGCAAACAATACGGTAAGCGGCGGTCCGGAGAGATTGACGATCCCCACCGCCGAGGGGCTCGCGGTCTGGAGCCCGATGAATTGGAGGCCGAAACTCCCCCCCGTGATGGCAAAGCCGATCAGCAGCACCAGCACGAGGCGCTCGGGCCGGGCGCGCAGCAGCAGCGGGAACAGCACCGCGAGCACCACCACCGAGCGCAGCACCGTGTAGAACAGCGGGGGCACGCCCAGGGTCGAGACCGCGATCTTCGAGACCACGACATTGAGCGCCCACGCGACATTGCAGAACAGCAGGATCCCGAGCGCGGAGAGTGGCAGGCTCCTCGGCATCAGCGGTCGGTGGGGCCGAAGACCTCGGCCGCGACATCCTCCGGCAATCCGTCCCGCATCTCCTCGCGCCAAAGCGTGGCCACCGCGTCGGAAGGCGCGCGCCAATCCCCCCGCGGACTGAGAGCACCGGCCGAGGAGACCTTGGGCCCGTTCGGAAGCGCAGAGCGCTTGAACTGCGAGAAACCGAAGAAGCGCGCACAGAACTTGTCGAGCCAGCGGGCGATGGTCGCCAGATCGTAGGCGTTCTTGCGATCCTCCGGGAAGCCTGCGGGCCACAATCCTACGCCGGCATCCTTCCAGGCATGCCACGCGAGGTAAGCGACCTTGGAGGGGCGCTGGCCGAAGCGGATGATGTGGTGGAGGAAGAAATCGTTGAGCTCGTAAGGGCCGACGAGGCTCTCGGTCGACTGTATCTGCCCGTCGGCCCCGGGGGGCACCAGCTCCGGGCTGATCTCGGTCGCCAGTACGTCGGCCAGCACCGCCCCGCAGGCCGCGTCGAACTGGCCGGTCGCGATCACCCAGCGGATGAGATACTGGATCAGCGTCTTGGGAACACCCGCATTGACCCCGTAATGGCTCATGTGGTCGCCCACCCCGTAGGTGCACCAGCCGAGCGCCAGCTCCGACAGGTCGCCGGTGCCGACCACGAAGCCCTTGTGCTGCCCGGCGAGGCGGAACAGGTAGTCGGTGCGAAGGCCCGCTTGCACGTTCTCGAAGGTCACATCATGCACCGGCTCCCCGCTTGCAAAGGGATGGCCGATATCCTCGAGCATCTTGGTCGCCGCCGGGCGGATGTCGATCTCGCCGGCGGTGATTTCCAGCGCGGCCATGAGGCGGTGGGCGTTGGTCTTGGTGCCTTCCGAGGTGCCGAAGCCGGGCATGGTATAGCCGCGGATCGCTTCGCGCGGCATCCCCAGCCGGTCGCAGGCCTTGGCCGCGACGATCAGCGCATGGGTGGAATCGAGCCCGCCCGAAATACCGATCACGAGGCTCTTGCTGCCGGTGGATTGGATCCGCCGCATCAGCGCATCGACCTGGATGTTGAAGGCCTCGTAGCAGTCCTCGTCGAGCTTTTCGGGCCGGTCGGGCACGAAGGGGAAGCGCGCGACAGGGCGCAGCAGGCCGATGTCGCCGGCCGCATAGGCGTGCTCGAACAAGACCTTGCGGTAGGTCTCATCGGGACGACCCGCCCACTCGGCGGCATCGGCAAAGGTCTGGTTGCGCAGCCGCTCGGCCGAGAGGCGCTCGGTGTCGATGTCGACGATGGTGAGCTCGCCCGCGCGGTCGAAGCGTTCGGACTGGGCGAGCAGGTCGCTCATTTCGTAGATCACCGCCTGCCCGTCCCACGACAGGTCGGTGGTGCTCTCGCCGTGGCCGCTGGCAGAATAGACATAGGCGGCGATGGCGCGGCTGGCGGAGGAGCGGCAGTGCAGGTGGCGGTCATCGGCCCGCCCGATGGTGACGGGCGAGGCCGAGAGGTTGCACAGGATCAGCGCGCCAGCCAGCGCCGCCTGCATCGCGGGCGGGACCGGCGCCCAGAAATCCTCGCAGATCTCCACCCCGAAGCGGAAACCGGGCAGGTTGGCGGCGGCAAAGACCAGATCCGTGCCGAACGGCACTTCCTCGCCCGCTACACCGATCCACAGGTCGGTGCAGCCCCGCCCGTGGGCGAAATAGCGCTTCTCGTAGAACTCGCGGTAATTGGGCAGGAAGCTCTTGGGAACGACGCCGAGGATCTGCCCATGGGCGATCACCACCGCGCAATTGTAGAGCTTGTCCCCGCGCCGGAGCGGGGCGCCGAGCACCAGCACCGGATGAAGCTCGGCCGAGGCGGCGACCACCTCGGCAATCGCCTGTTCGACCCGCTCGAGGAGCGCGTGCTGGAGCAGCAGATCGTCGATCGCATAGGAGGACAGCGTCAGTTCGGGGAAGACCACCAGATCGGCATGAGCCGCGTGGGCCTTCCTCGCCTCGGCGAGCACGGCGGCGGTGTTGTGGGCGACATCGGCGGTGCGGCCCAGCGGGGTCGCGGCGGCGACGCGCACGAAGCCGTGCTCATGGCAATCGAAGAAGGGGTGGGCCTCGGTCATCGCTGCGGCATCTCCTGCTGGTCGCGGCTGTAACGCGGCGAGGCCCCGCTGCCTAGGCCGTGTCGGTCGCAAGGTAATCACCCGCGCTGCCGCATTGCTCGAGAAAGGCGATCAGACCGCGCTCCGCACGCGAGAGCCAGCGCGTCCGGCGCGGCAGCCTGAGCCCTGCCCGCCATGCCGCCTGCCCCTCGATCCGGGCGATCAGAGCCGGGTGGATATAGGCGCTGCGGGCAATCGCGGGCGTATTGCCGAGCCGCTCGGCGACGTGATCGAGCATCTCTTTCAGGCGCACCTCGCCCGGCCCCTCGGCCAGCTTTTCAAAGGCAAGACTGCTCGCGTGGAAGGTGCGGAAATGCTTGGCCGAGAAGTCCGCGCCCATCGTCTCGCGCAGATAGGCGTTGACGTCGGCCGAGGTCACGGGACGCACGGTGCCGCCTTCATCCTCGTAGCGGAACAGGTGCTCCTCGCCTTCCTCTGCGAGGTCCGCCATCTGCCGCACGGCCGCGGCAAGGTCTGCATCCTCGACCGTCAGATCATGCGCCTTGCCGCCCTTGCCGACGAAGTGCAGCTCCAGCCGCCGCCGGCCCACCTCGGCATGATCGGCGCGCAAGGTGGTCGCGCCGTAGCTGTCGTTGGCCCTGGCATATTGCTCGTTGCCGATGCGGATCGCCGAGAGGTCGAGCAGCCGCACCACCGCGGCAAGCGCCGCCTCGCGCGGGACGCCGCTGGCGGCGAGGTCCTCCTCCACCCGCTTGCGGATCAGCGGCAGGCGTTTGCCGAAGCTTGCGCAGGCATCATACTTGGCGCTCTCGCGGGCGGCGCGGAAAGCGGGATGGTAGCGATATTGCTTGCGCCCGGCATCATCGATCCCGGTGGCAAGAATATGGCCGTCGGGCGACGGGCAGAACCACGCATCGGTATAGGCAGGCGGAAGCGCGATGGCATCGAGGCGGCGGCGCTCGGCCGGATCGCGGATAAGGGCTCCCGACGCGTCGTGATAGGCCCAGCCCCTCCCCGCCCGCCGCCGGGTGATGCCGGGCAGGCTGTCATCGACATAGACCAGCTTCTCCATCGCGAGGCATTTGCCTGCCGGAGCCGCCAAAGTTCCATCTTGAACCCGGCCGCCGCCCGCGCCAGCTAGGTGTTCACGACAGATCGCGCCTGCTGCGCGCCCAAGGGAGAATTCCGCATGGCCGACCCCACCTATACCCCGCCCGCCGTCTGGAGCGCCGAAACCGTCTCGGGCGGGCGTTTTGCCAGCATCAACCGCCCGACCGCAGGTGCGCGCGAGGACAAGGCTCTGCCCGAGGGCGAGCACCCCTTCCAGCTCTATTCCCTCGCCACGCCCAACGGGGTGAAGGCGACCATCATGCTGGAAGAGCTGCTGGAGGCCGGTCACACAGGCGCGGAATACGACGCCTGGACGATCAACATCTCCGAGGGCGAACAGTTCACCAGCGGCTTTGTCGGCGTGAACCCCAATTCCAAGATCCCCGCCTTGCTCGACAAGAGCGATCCCGCAGCGCCCTTCCGCGTGTTCGAGAGCGGCGCGATCCTTGTCCACCTCGCCGAGAAATTCGGGATGTTCCTCCCCGCCGACCCCGCCGCACGCGCCGAGGTGCTGAGCTGGGTCTTCTGGCAGGTCGCTAGCGGCCCGTTCATCGGCGGGGGCTTCGGCCATTTCTACGCCTATGCGCCGGAGAAATACGAGTATCCCATCAACCGCTATGCAATGGAGACCAAGCGCATCTTCGACGTCGCCGACCGGCGCCTCGCCGAGAGCCGCTTCCTTGCAGGCGACGAATACACCCTCGCCGACATCGCGAACTTCCCGTGGCTTGCTCCGTTCACCACCGGGCAGATCTACAACGACGCCAAGACCTTTCTCTCGATCGACGAATACAAGCACGTCGGGCGCTGGGTGAAGGAAATCGCCGCCCGCCCCGCCGTCCAGCGCGGCCGGATCGTCAACAAGGTCTGGGGCGAGCCCGAGACCCAATTGCGCGAGCGCCACTCGGCGGCCGATTTCACAGGTAAACGCCTCGACTGAGCGCATGGGCGAAAAAGGGCGCGATCAGGTGTTTTCGCCCCCTTCACAACGCCAATTGAGCCGCTATAGAGCGCGGCTCTTGCTGGGGCGTAGCCAAGCGGTAAGGCAGCGGTTTTTGGTACCGCCATGCGAAGGTTCGAATCCTTCCGCCCCAGCCACGAACACCTTCAGAGCGAAGATCCCCTGCAACCTGCTCCCTGATTGGGGCACCTGATCGCGGACGCTGTTGCACCCTCCCTGATCGAGTGGCCGCACACGCTCCCGCTCACAGGTTTACCCGGCCGAGGACGAGCGGTGGTTCCTGTGTGAGTAATCTCGGATAGAGCGCCGCGCCCGCAGGGCAGACTAATCCCCGCCTCGACTATCACAGGGGGGACGGACGGTATGAAGGCCGTGATTCTTGCCGGTGGCTTTGGCACCCGGCTCAGCGAGGAAACAGGCACTGTTCCCAAGCCGATGCTGCCCATCGGCGAGCATCCGATACTGTGGCATATCATGAAAATCTATGCGGCGCATGGCATCGCCGATTTCGTGATTTGCTGCGGATACAAGGGAGCGGTCATCAAGGACTACTTCCTGAACTACTTCAATCACAATAGCGACTTCACGATAGATCTGGGGTCGAACACGATCGAGATAGCATCTCCTGCGCGAGAGCATTGGCGCGTGACGCTGGTCGATACCGGCCCGCAGTCCATGACGGGAGGCCGCATCAAACGCATCGCCCCCTATATCGGCGACGAGACGTTCTGCCTGACCTACGGCGACGGGGTGAGCGACGTGAATATCCGCGCGCTTGTCGATTTCCACCGCTCCCGGGGCGGGAGGGCGACTGTGACCGCCGTGCGGCAGCCCGGCCGCTTCGGAACGCTCGACCTTTCGGAGGACCTGACCCGTGTCCACAAGCTCCGCGAGAAGAGCGTGCTGGACGGCCAGACCATCAACGGCGGCTTTTTCGTGCTCGAGCCTTCGGTCTTCGAACTTATCGGGGGCGACGACACGGTCTGGGAGGAAGGCCCGCTGCAGGCTCTTGTCTCGGCAGGCGAGCTGTCGGTCTACCGTCATGACGGCTTCTGGCAGAACATGGACACGCTGCGGGACAAGAACCTTCTGCAATCCCTCTGGGATAGCGGCGAGGCGCCCTGGCGCATCTGGCGCTGAGCGGCACGGGCAGGCGGCGATGACGCTGCGGGATTCTCACGAAAGGACCAGATCGAGCATGGCCTTGAACTCGGTCAGGACCTGCCGGCACGAGGATCTCGCACGGACCTGACGCATGATCGCTTGCGCCTTGCGCCACTCTTCGCCGCCGAAGGCCGAGGCCGCGTGGAGCCACGCCTGCTCAAGGTCTTCGGGCGCGAGGCTGTCGGCGTAGAAGGGATAGTCGTCGCCAAGGTAGTGCATGGCGTTCATGTCGTCCCGCGTGACGATCACCACCGCCCCGCACCGGGCCGCGACAAAGCCTTTGAGGAAGGGCTTCCATTCCTGCAATTCGTCCTTCCGGCGCACGATCCAGTGGCAATTGTAGAGCGGCGCCTCGCGCGCCCAGTCCTGCGCCGTGAAGCCGGCGTCCACCACGTCCACCATCGCCACCGCCTCTTCCAGACTGGCAGGCCGCGAGGTGTTGTCGGGCCTTCCGAAATAGCCGGTCCGCAGCCGGTCTGCGGGGGTCGTGCATTCCGGGACATCCGGGTTCACATGATGCGTCACATGGAAGGCCGGCGTCGAGGGATAGAGCCGGTTCATCGCCACCGCCTGCGGCAGGCACAGCGTCATGTGCGCATCGAAGGCGGCCGCCGTTGCGGCCTTGATCGGCATGTCGAGAAAGTCGCTGATCGTGAGGATATTGCGCTGGCGGAGCTCGTGAAGCCGGTCGCGCGTGTTGAACTCGATCGCCCCGCGATTGACGATCACGACCTGATTACGCGTGGCGCCGATGTCGGACCTCAGGGTGACATCATACCGGTCGGGGAAGGCTTCCGCCACCATCCGGCTGAGCTGGCGGGCACGCAGCAGGGTGATGCCCGAGCGGCTGCGCTCCTCGGCGAAGAGGAAGGTGACCGGGATCCGGCCGGTCAGCAGCCCGGGTGCCGCCGGCCGCGGCTTCACGGCGGACAGGCGCGGTTCGCAGCGGGCGAAAAAGATATTGTCGCGGGCAGTGCCGAGCGCCGAGGGCAGCCGGGCTATCGGCAGGGCCGCAGCCTTTCGCTCCTGGGTCACGCGGTACCATGAGAGGGCCGGGTCCCCGTCCGGCTCGCTCGCGTGGCAATCCCACCAGTCCTCCATCTGTGCCCGGACCGCAGGATCGCCGTGGCGCCTCCAGATCAGGCCCGTGTCGCTCGCACCCTGCTCGCGGGGTGTCGCGGCAGTCGCGCAGGCCTCGGCCTGTGCGATCACGCTGGCCGCAGGATAGGCGCCTGCCAGCAGCGCATCCTCCGCAATCCCCTGCCAGTCGCCAGCGGCAGGGTGCCGCCAGAGCACCATGTCCTGCCGCAGCAGCCAGCGGGTCATCAGCGTGTGCAGATTGCCGACGGGTATCAGGCCGGGGTCGACGAACAGCGACCGGTCGGCCTCCGGCGCGGCTTCGGCGAGAAAGCGGTGCGGGCAGATCCTGCCGAAGGCCTCGCCCCCCTCTGGCCGGGCGACGAGGATCACCTCCCACCCGGGAGCACTCACAGGCGTGTCGGTAAAGCAGAGAAACCGCAGCCCCTCGGGCTGCCCACCCAGAGGCAGCAGATAGGGCTGGCGGCCGAAGCAGGCCGTATAGACCACGATCCGCCGCGCCAGACCGTGCGGCAGGTCGAGCGGGCGGCAATCATCCGGCACGCAGAGGCGCGGCGATCTTGCCGGCCGCGCCGGAGCCAGCAGGCGCTGCGCCAGAGCCGAGGTCCGGTCGCCGCGCCAGCGCTCGATCCGCACGAACAGCGGCCCCGCCCTCGCCCAGCCATGCCGCCGGGCGGTCGAGAGCGCATGAAGCTGTGCGATCGCGAGGTGCCGCGGAGCGATGGCGACCAGCAGGACAAGCATCCGGTGCAGCAGGCCCGGCATTTGAGCGGCGAGGCGGGCAAACCAGCGGCCGAAGCCTTGCCAAGCCGCCGCCCGGCCCCGGCGCACCAGACGCATAAGGTGCCGGCGCACGCCCGAGGCACGAGCCCTGAACCCTCCCTGCAGCCACTTGCGAGGCCATACCGGCGCGGCGGGAACGACAGCCGCGAGGTGGTCGGCCGGCCTTGCTTCAGGGTGATCGATATGCACGCTTGCGCCTCCCCTCGGTATCTGTCTCGCGCAGGAGCCAGATCACCCGCCCGCGGCGGGAGAACCGCTCCGCCCGGCGCGCTCACGCCGGAAACATGTCGTCCTGTTCGGCCCGCAGGCGGCAGGCGAGGCTACCGGCGGGCAGATCGACATCGTCATAGGTGAGCACCCGGTCTCGCGGCACGCGGCGGCGCAATCTTGCTCCGGCGGCGATGCCCATCGGCAGAAGGTTTTGCGCCCGCGCGACATCGTAGTTCTCGCAAAGGCCGTAGGTCAGGAAGCCGCCCAGCCCGTCGAGGACCGTGTCCCTCTCCAGATCACACTTGGCCGCAGCCACGACATCGACGACCGGCCCAGCCAGAGGCGCGATCACGCGGTCGCCCAAAAGCGCCACGCGGGCCGCCGAGAGAGGCACCTCGAAGATCATCAGATGATAGGGGACATAGAAGCTGTATAGCGGCCCTTCGCCCAGCTTTCCGTATCGCAGATAGTGGGCCTGGATGCTGTCCTGCGCCTCGGCGAAGACATAGACGCCCGGCGAGGGCAGAGCGCCCACGACGTAATCCACGATCCCGCCCGCTGCGCGCAGCCGGTCGAGATCGTAACGGCCGGTCAACCCGTCGATATGACCGCGATGATCCATGCCGGTCATCCCGCGCTGCGCCACCCTCATGCCTGTGGCATTGGCGACGATCGCCTGCTCGAAGGAGATCTTCGTCCCGTCGGCAAAGCTGGTCACCATATGGGGCGTCTGGCCCCACTCGCGGGCATACGCCGCCTGGGTCTCGGGCGTACGATAGCGGTCCTGCAGGCCCTTGATGTTGCCGCACACGCGCGGGACGAGGCCGATGCTCTGGACGAAGCGCAGCAGGTTAAGCTGGACACCCGGCTGGTCGCCGTCGCAGCCGCTCAGGATCACGCCAGCCGCATCGGCCTTGCGGCGCAGGAGCGGTCCCACGGTCGCGTCCAGCTCGGCGTTCATCAGGACCATGTGCTTGCCGCCGGCGATGGCTTGCATCGTGACCTGCGCGCCGTGTTCGACATGGCCCGTCGCCTCGACCAGCACCTCGAGGCCGGGCGCATTGCACAGCACGGCAGGGTCCGTTGTCACCGCAAACTTCCCCGCCGCGAGCGCGTCCTGCAACTGGTCCGGACTGCTCACCTCGACGATGCGATCAAGGGGCACCCCGAAATCCGTGTAGGCTGCGATGGCGGCCGGCAGGCTGCGGTTGCAGATCGCCGACAGTTCCATGCCCGCAATGTAATTGAGCACCTGGTTGGCGATGCCGCGGCCCATGTAGCCGGCCCCGATCATCCCCACGCGCAGCGGATTGCCTGCCGCGGCACGAGCCGCGAGCGCGGTGTCCACGATCATCACCGGGCCTCGCCCCGCTGCTCCAGCCCGTAGTCGGGCCAGCTTGCGTCCTTGTCCGAGATCTGCCGGACATCGACCTGCCAATCGATGCCGAAGGCCGGATCGTCCCAGCGCACGCCGCCCTCTGCCGCAGGAGCATGGGGCCTCGAGACGAGATAGCTGACGGCGGACCGGTCCCGCAGCGTGACATAGCCGTGGGCAAAGCCCTTCGGAACATAGAGCTGGAGGCCGTTCTGCGCCGTCAGCTCGAACGCCTCCCATCGGCCGCGGGTGTCCGACCCCGGGCGCAGATCGATGATCACGTCCCGTATCGCTCCCCGGGTACAGCGCACGACCTTCACCTCGGCGTCCGGTCCGTGCTGGAAGTGCATGCCGCGCAAGGTCCCCGCCGCCTCGTTGAAGGAATGATTGTGCTGCGGGAAATGCGTCTCCAGCCCGGCAGCGGCGAATTCGGACTCGCAGAAGGTGCGGACAAAGTGCCCGCGGGCATCGGTGCGAGGCTCGGATTCGATCAGCACGGCATCGCGCAGAGTGGTTGCAAGGAAGCGCACCGGCTCAGCCCCCGCCCGACCGCGCTGGCGCATCGGTAACGGAATCGCCAGCGAGCTGTGTGATCTGCGCCCGCGTCAGTGCCGCGAGTTCGGCGCAAGCGGCCCCTGCGGCAGCGGCGCGATACCAGGCCGCGGCCGCATCGAGCCCGGCGAACACATCGCTCGCCTGCCGCCAGCCGAGGCTGCGCTGCGCCAGCCCGGAGTCCAGCAGCAGGAGGCCGGCTTCAGGCAGATATGTCTCGCCCGCCACATGGGTCCAACTCGCACCCTCGCCCCATCTTGCGGCGAATGCGGTCGCCATTTCTCCCACTGACACCAGTTGCCAGGATGCCGGACCGAAATTGTAGCCCCGCGCATACTCCGCCCCGCCCTCGAAACAGGCGCGCGCGAGGCGCAGGTAACCGCTGATCGATTCGAGGCAGTGCTGCCACGGACGGACCGCCGCCGGAGAGCGGATGACCAGAGGCTCGCCGCGCGTGAAAGCCCGGACCGCGTCGGGGAGCAAGCGGTCCTCCGCGAAGTCGCCCCCGCCGAAGACGTTGCCGGCACGGGCGCTCGCCACAGGAACCTGTCGCGAGAAAGGGCCATCGGCGGAAAAGAAGGACTGGCGCCATGCCCCGGTCACCACCTCCGCGCACGCCTTGGACGCGCTATAGGGGTCCTTGCCGCCCAGCGGATCGTTCTCGCGATAGGCGAAGGGCCACTCGGCATTCGCGTAACACTTGTCGCTGGTCACGATCACGATGGCCGCGACACTGTCGCTTGAGCGGCAGGCCTCGAGCAGGTTTATCGTGCCCGTGACATTGCTGGCGAAAGTGTCGACCGGATCGCGGTAGGAGCGGCGTACCAGGGGCTGGGCGGCCGCATGGATGACGATGTCGGGCCGGAAGGTCACCAGCGCCTCCCGCAGGCGCTGCGCGTCGCAGACGTCGCCGATAATGTGGTCGCATAGCCCGATTGCGGCCGTCAGCCGGAACATCGCAGGCTCGCTGTCTGGCTCCAGCGCATAGCCGCGGGTGACGGCGCCGAGCATCTCGAGCCAGTGCAGCATCCAGCTTCCCTTGAAGCCGGTATGCCCGGTGAGGAAGACGCGTTTCCCCTTCCAGAATGCCTCGTCGATCCGGAAATCCGGCTTTGCTGGAATGCGGTCGGTCGAACTGTCCCCCATGCGGTGCAACAGACACGCAGGACGGCATGCGATCCATCACCTAGGTTTGCAGCAATCAAAGAGGTGCCAGACTGCAGAACGGGCTCTCCCTGTAACCCGCAGGTGTTTGCAAATGCTGGCACACCGCAGCGGGGCCACGTTACATCGTAGATCGATTGACAGTAATATACCTTTGCCACAGGCCGGACGGTAGCTTGATTGGCAACTGATCATCGGTCCGTGCATAGATGAATAGGCAAATCGATTGTTGTCTCTTTGCCCCAATCATCGTCTCCGTTTCTCGTTTCCGATGAAATTACTTTCCTCGTTACTGGCTTAAATGAACCTTCAAAGAAGTTGACCTGATGTTTGACGCGCAGAGACGCCGGAAGATTGTCGCGGTTGACCCGCTAGACAGCGATTTTAACGCCTTCACCAGGACTTTCGCTGAAACCCTGTCGGACATCGGGATCGAGCCCGTCGAATACCGCTGGGACCTGAGGGCCCTGTCGCGCTACGATGCTGTGCTTTTTCACTGGCCGACCGCCTTTATGAGCCCCGACAGCGAATATGCGGCACTGAAGCAACTGGCCAAGATCCAGCTCGTGAAGAAGACCCATGGCCTGAAGGTCATCTGGCTGGCCCACAACGTCCATCCCCACGACGCACAGGACAATGCCAATCTGGCCCGTGCGGCCTTCATCCGCCTGCTTGACGGGGTCATCTACCTCTCGGACCGGTCGAGGCACATGGTGCGCGAGGCCCACAGGTTGCCGCAGCGGATCGTCGAGCAGGTCACGGTCCATGGCCGCTATGAGACGCCTGTATCCCGCTTCGTCGCGCCCGCAGACGAGGAGGCAACGCGGCTGATCTCTTTCGGGCTGGTGAGACCCTACAAGAACCTCTCCGAACTGGTCGCTGCGACCGATGGGCTCGACCCGGCCCGGACCGAGGTGGCAATCGTCGGCAAGCGTCATGACGCCGCCTATTCCGCGATGATCGAGGCCAGCGCCGCAACCGCCCGCGCCCTGCGCCTCCAACTCTCCGACAGCCTGTTGAGCCAGACCGAGCTCGACGCCGCCATCGATCACGCCCACGCCGTCGTCCTGCCCTATCGCCGTATCCTGAACAGCGGTTCGGCCATTCTGGCCCTGTCGCGCGCACGGCCGGTCCTCGTGCCGGCGGCCGGATCGATGCCGGAGCTGGCGGATCGTGTCGGCCACGACTGGGTGCAGCTCTACGAGGGACCTTTGACCCGGGCCCGCCTCGAGGATTTCGCCGGTCATGTCAGGTCGCTGCCCAGCGGTGCGATGCCGGACCTGTCCGCCTTGTCATGGGACCGGGTGGCAGGCGATCTGGGCGTGTTCTTCTCCAATCTCTTCGATGCTCCCGCCGCCCAAGGGCTGCAGAGACAGGCAATATCGTGAAGCTGTTCTCTCGCCTGTCGCCGCCGGCCGGGCACCGGACCGGTGATCAGGCGAGCGGTTTCCGTCCCTATGAATACCCGCGCGTCGAAGTCTTTTTCTGGACGCCGAAGGATAGGCTCAATTTCGGCGACTATCTCGCATCTGCCGTCGTCAACCGTATGCTGGCGGCGCAGGAAATCGTGGCGGACGAGCCTGTCGAGGCGCCCGCCAAACTCTTCTCCGTCGGCTCGATCCTCCACTTCGCGCGGGACGACGATGTGGTCTGGGGCAGCGGCAGGAACGGGAAGATTGCAGACGAGAGCCATGCCTTTACCCGTCTGGATGTGAGAGCGGTCCGCGGCCCGCTGACCCGGCGGTTTCTCCTCGAAAGAGGCATCGCTGCACCCGAGGTCTATGGCGATCCGGCCCTGCTGCTGCCCCGCCTCTTCCCGAAGCGCTTCCGGCGGGCGCCCGTGCCTGGCAAGATCGGGATCGTGCCGAACCTGAACGATCTGGGCGTGATCGCCCGCGCAGACATCATCGATCCCACCGGCAGATGGGACCGCGTGATCGACGAGATCCTGTCCTGCGAGATGGTTGTCGCAAGTTCGCTCCACGGCCTCATCGTTGCGGATGCCTTCGGCATACCCGCGGCGCATGTCCGCCTGAGCGATGCCGAGGCCGACTTCAAATATATCGATTATCACGAGGGCGCGGGGCGTTCGGAATACTGGTCGAGCACAAGCATCGAGGAGGCGATCTCGCGCGGCCCGCTGCCCCCGCTGTCCTTCGACAGTGCCCCCTTGCAGGCGGCGTTTCCCTACGATCTCTGGGCGGGAAAGACAGCCGGTCTTGCCTGAGCGCCTTGCGGCGCCGAATGGACGGGCCGGTCCGAAATATTCGGCTTTGCAACGCAGGATACCTTACGCTCTGAGACTTGGCGCTAGGTGGCTCGGCCAATGAAGGCACAGCTTTTCCGAGGCGCTTTGTGGATCGGCGCGACCCGTCTTGCGGTCAATGCGATCGGCCTGGTGAGCACCATCGTCCTTGCCCGCCTGCTGGTCCCGGAGGATTTCGGCCTCGTCGCGATCGCCAGCGCCTGCGCGCTGGTCATATCGACCATCTCGGAAATGTCGCTCACCAATGCCCTCGTCCAGCACGAGGATCCGCAGCCTGCGCATTATGACACCGCTTTCACGCTGAACCTGCTGAGGGGCGCCCTGCTGGCCCTGGCGATTGCCCTCGCCGGCTGGCCGCTCTCGGTGATGTTCGGGGATGTCCGCCTGTTCTACCTGATGACAGGCTTTGCCGCCGGCAACATGATTTCCTGCATTGCCAACCCCAGGCTGGCGATCCTCGAGCGAGCGCTCGAATTCCGGCAATGGATCATTCTGAGTGGCGGCGAGAAACTCGCCGGCTTTCTCGTGGCCGCTTTAGTCGCCTACGTCTTCAGGTCCTACTGGGCGCTGGCCGCGGGCGCGATCACCTCGCAGATGATGCGCACCGCCGCCTCCTATGCGGTGATCCGCTACCGGCCCCGGCTCTCGCTCAGGCATTACCGGGAGCTGCTTTCCTTCTCGGTCTGGCTGATGTTCGCGCAGCTTGTGCAAGCGGTCAGCTACCGGGCCGATCCGGTCGTCTTCGGCGCATTCCTGCCGACGCAGGAGGTGGGTCACTTCAGCCTCGGTTCGCGGGTATCCTCGCTGGTCGTGAACGAGGTTCTGCAGCCGATTTCCTATGTGCTCTTTCCCGCTTTCTCGCGCATGAGAAAGGAACCCGGCCGCCTGCGCGCCGCCTACCTGAGGGCTCAGGGCCTTTTGTGCCTCGTCGCGATGCCGGTCGGCTGGGGGCTGGCGGCGACGGCCGAGCCCCTGGTGAGGATCGTGCTGGGCAATGGCTGGCTTCCCGCGGTGCCGGTGATCCAGTTCCTGGCTGTCACTGCCGCATTCCAGCGGACCAACGAGCTTTACGCGCTTGCCATGGCGACCGGCCGGACCGACGCGCTGTTCCGGCGCGACCTGCGCGGGTTGTGCATAAGGGTGCCGCTTGTGGTCGGCGGTCTGGCACTCGGCCCTGCGGCGGGCCTCGGCAGCCTTGTGGGCGCGCTGGCCGGTCATCTGCTCTCGTCCTGTATCAATTCGGTTCTCAACATGCAGGCGGTCAGCCGGCTCTGTGCCATTTCGATGCGCGACCAGCTCTCGCTGGTCTGGCGTCCGGCCATCGCGGCTGCCGGCATGGCCTTGATCGTGTCGGCGCTGGCCGAAGCCGTGCCCGAGGATGCGGTCTTTGTAACGAGGGCCGTCTCGCTGGCTTTGAGCACAGCCACCGGCATCGCCGTCTATGGCTTGATCCTGGCCGGAGTCTGGCTTTTGGCGGGCCGCCCGCGCGGAGCGGAAGCCGAGGTGATCCAGTTGACCTGCGACCGGCTCAGGCGCTTCTCCTTGCGGCCCTGAGGAGGGGGAGAGCCCGGTGCAAGCCGCGTCACCACGCAAGATCACGGCGCCCCCGGCTCGGGAACAGGCACCATCCCCCTGAAACCTAGGTGAAATTCCAGATCCCCTGCTAAAAGCCGGAGAGACGCGACCGGGCCCAAGGGCCGGGCGTGGTCCATCCTGCCTTCTCCTCGCGAACCGCGGCATTGCCGGCGATCGTCTCCGCTGCTGCGGCTGCGGCTGCGGTGGCAGGCCTGACCGCCCTGCTGCTCGCTGGCGGGGCTGCACTGGCGGCTCCGGCACCGGCAGGTCTGGTGATCGAAAACACCGCCGAGGCCTCCTACGAAGCAGACGGCGTGATCCGCACCGCCATGTCCAACAAGGTTGAGGTGCGCGTGGCCGAACTGCTCGTGGCAACTGCTGCAAGCCTCGATCCAGGGCCTGTCACGATGCGCGCCGGCGGGGCTGTCCTGCAGTTTCTGGTGAGCAATACGGGCAATGGCCCGGAGGCGCTGGCCCTCGAGATCGTCACCGGCGTTGCCGGCAACGGCTTCGATGCAGTGCCGGGCAGCATCGCTGCCGACAGCAATGGCAACGGCGCCTATGATCCGGGCATCGACACCGTCTTGCCCGACTCCGGCATGACCGCGATCCTCGCGGCCGGCGGATCGCAACGGCTGTTCGTGCTGCTGAGCGGCCCGCCCGGGATCCCCGACGGGGCCCGCAGCGCGGTCAGTCTGGTCGCCCGCACCGCGACCGGAACCGGCGCGCCCGGAACCCTGTTTGCCGGTGCCGGCGAAAGCGGCGTGGATGCGGTGGCCGGACCGGGTGGCGGCATGGCGACGGCCACCGGCCTGCTCGTCGCCAGTTCCAGTTCGGTCACGCTGCTCAAATCGGCCGTGGTGGCCGACCCCTTCGGCGGAACCAGCGCTCTGCCCGGCGCCACCATCACCTACGCCCTTCGCGCGGTCGCGGGCGGCTCGGCGCCGGCGGAAAATCTGGTGATCACCGACGCGGTCCCGCAGGGCACCCGCTATGTCGCCAATTCGCTCACCCTCGAGGGCGCGCCGCTGACCGATGCCGCAGGCGATGACGCGGGCGAGGCCTCGGCCGCCCGGGTCGCCTTTGCTCTGGGGAGCGTGCCGGGCGGCGCCTCGAGAACCGCGACCTTCACCGTCCTGATCGAAGACTAGGGAGTCCAGAGCCCATGCCCATGTTCCGCAACGCCGGTCGTGCCGCCCTTTGTGCCGGGCTTGGTGCGCTCGCGCTCCATGCCCCCGCTCACGCCGCGCCCGGAGCCGAAGCCGCCTCGAAGCTCGATCTGGCCGGCTACGTCATGCTCGAGCGCGCGACGACCGATGCCTCCGGCAAGCAGCGGCTCGAGCGGGTCGAGCCGGATGTGGTGACGCCCGGCGACCGCCTGATCTTCGGCACCCGCTTCACCAACCGCGGGCCGGCTCCGATCGAGGGCTTCGTACTGTCCAATCCTGTTCCGGCGAGCGTTAGCCTGGCGGAGACCCCCGATCCTGCGGTGCTGGTCTCGGTCGATGGCGGGGCGACCTGGGGCAAGCTGGCCGAGCTTGCCGTGACCGGGACCGGCGGCGGATCGCGCCCCGCGCTGCCGGGGGATGTCACCAATATCCGCTGGGTGCTGCCGCAGATCGCCCCGGGGCAGAGCGGCACGCTCGAATTTCCCGTGACGGTCCGGTGATGGCCCGGCTTACCCTCGAGAATCGGAGAATTCTGACATGAAGCACCCTGTCGGACGCATAGCCGCGCTGCTGGGCGGCACCGCCATGATCGTCCTGCAAACCGCCCCTGTCGCGGCCGAAGGTACGCCTGCGGGCAGGACGATCACCAATACGGCGACGGTCAATTTCCGCGTGGGCGGGATCGACCAGACCGCCGAAACCGCGAGTGACACCTTCACGGTCGATCGCCGTGTCAATTTCGTGGCGACGCTGGTGTCGACGCCCGCACCAGAGCGAAGCCCGGGCAGAGCCGCGCGGTGATCGCCTTCGATGTCACCAACCTCTCGAACGACACCATCGATCTGGTGCTGGCCGTCACCCAGGCCTCCGGCGATGCCTTCGATACCGCTAACGTCACCATCCATGTCGATGACGGCAACCGCGTGTTCGATGTCGGCGACGTGGCGACCACACTCATCGATGAAATCGTGCAGGACACCACGCGGCGGGTGTTCGTGGTCAGCGACATTCCGCTCGACCGCGACAATGGCGATGTAGCGAACCTGACACTTTCGGCACGGGCGCACGGCGGGGCAACCCCGGGCGCACAGGGTGCGGTCATCGTCCCGACGCCGGGCAACAACACGGCCGGGATCGACACCGTGCTGGGCGATGGCGCCGGTCCCGAGGACAGCGCGAGAGACGGGCTCTACACCGCGCGCGGTAGCTATACCGTCGCGGCCGCGGTCCTGTCGGTGAGCAAGGCCAGCCGGGTGCTGGAGGACCCTGTCAACGGGGCGACCGGACCCAAGGCGATCCCGGGGGCACTGATCGAGTATTGCATCGTGGTCAGCAATGCCGCAGGCAGCTCGACCGCGACCAATGTCGTGGTCACCGACGTTCTGCCCGCCGACCTCAGCTTTGCCACCGGCAGCATCAGGGTCAACGGCACGCTCGATGCCTCGGGCAATTGCACTGGCGGTGTTTCCGCCGGCAGCATCAGCGGCCGGACCATCACCGCGCCGCTCAACGATATCGCGGCCAGCGAGACACGCACGGCCTCGTTCCGCGCCACCATCAACTGACCGCCGGCTGTGTGGGCCGCGTGGCACGGCGGATATCTGCTGGATGGCGGCGCGGCTCGCGATTGCTGCATCTGTGGCTGGTTCTGGCGGGCCTCGTCACGACAGCGCTCGCCGGCGCACCCTCGCTCGCCCAGACCATCGGCAACACCGCCTATGCCCGCTGGACCGAGGCGGGCTTGCCGCGCGAGGTCGCCTCCAACCGGGTCGAGGTCACCCGCACCGCGGCAGCAACGCGCTTCGACACCTACCGGCTCGCGCCCGACAGTGGGGCCCGGCTCGTCCTGTCCCTCCCGCGCTGCTTGCCGCAGGGGCCGGACGCGGCCGGCGCCGCACAATCCGTCGCCATCGCCCCGGCCAGCCGGTTCCGGCCCGGCGAGACCATCATCTTCACACTGGCCGCGCCGGCGGCCAACCGCGATCCGCAAAAGATCGACAGCCTGCCGGTTTCTGCCAGCACGGGCGGCGGTTCGCGGGTCGAACTGCTCGCGTTCGAGACAGGGCCGGACAGCGGCCTCTTTGCCGGCAGCATCGCCACGCGCCGCGCGCGGGGACAGGAGCCCTCGGGCGATGACTGCCCGCTTGCCGTCGCCTCGGGCGAACGGGTGACGCTGGCGAGCGGGGGCGGCACGCCGGGCGGCGTCTCCGCCACCGGCGAGGCGCTGATCCTTGCCGATCCTTTCGGCATGGTATTCGACAGCGAGACCGGCGCTCCGGTCACAGGAGCGCGCGTCACCATGCGCGATGCAGCGACCGGCGCGCCGGCCCGGGTCTTTGCCCCGGACGGCGTGACGCCGTGGCCCGCATCGGTGGTCAGCGGCGAGGCGATTGTCGACGCCGCAGGCATGGTCCACCCGATGCAGCCGGGTCGCTTCTGGTTCCCGCTCGCACCGCCCGGCCCTTACCGGCTCGAGGTCGAACCGCCGCCAGACTTCGCCGCACCCTCGCAAGCGTCGCGCAGCGAACTCGCCTCCCTGCCCCGCCCCGATGGCGGGGCCTTTGCCATTTCCGAGGCATCCTTCGGCGGCGCTTTCGCACTCGCGGGCCCGGTGCCGGTGGAAGTCGATATCCCGGTCGATCGCGTCGGGGCGGCACCCGACATGGCTTTCGCGGTCTCGCGCCCGCGTGCGCAGCCCGGCGACCCGCTGCTCTACACGTTGACCATTGCCAACCCGCAACCGCAGGAGCGGCGGGGGCTCGCGCTGCGCATCGATCTGCCGCGCGGTCTGCGCCCGCGCGTCGAATCGGTGCAGATCGACGGTGCCTCCCCGCCCGCCGGAGCCGTCAGCGTGACGCCCGAGGGACGGCAACTCGCCATCGCGCTGGACCGCCTGCCGGCCGCCAGCGCGGTGCGGATTGCCTATGCCGCTACCATCCGAGCTGATGCCCCGGCGGGGCCTCTGGTAAGCCGCATCGTCCTGCGCGACGCGCTGGGTCGCAGCACCCGCAGCGAGGCCGCCGTGACAGTCGAGCGCGACACGATTGCGGGCCGGATGGTGATCATCGGCCGCGTGCTGCTGGGGGATTGCAAGCGGACCGGCACCGACGCAGGCTTGGAGGGCGTCCGGGTTCTGCTGGAGGACGGCAGCTTCGCCGTGACCGACGCCGAGGGGCGCTATCGCTTCGAGGGCGTGGTTCCGGGGACCCATGTGGTGCACGTCGCCCGCACCAGCCTGCCGCCGGGCGCACAGCTCGCCGATTGTGAGCGCTCCACCCGCAGCGCAGGCGATGCCGGATCGCGCTTTGTCATAGGGCAAGGCGGATCGCTGGCACGCGCAGACTTTCATGTGATCCACAGCCCCGCAGAGGGGGCACCGCCGATCGCACCGGCCGATGATCTGGCGCCGGGCGACGGTGTGACAAGAGCCATGTCCCCCGCTGCGTCTCCGCTCACCGCTACGGCCGAGACCGACTGGCTCGCACTGGGCGATGGCCCGGATGGCTGGCTCGCGCCCGCATCGGACGCCAACCCGCAGGTGCCGGCGGTCAGGGTCGCCTTCCGCCACCGCGCGGGTCAGACCATCCGGCTTTATGTCGATGGTAAGCCGGTCGAGCCGGCCGCCTTCGACGGCACGCTCGAGCCGGCGAGCGGCGGCTACGCCGTCAGCCTGTGGCGCGGCGTTCCGCTCGCCGGCGAGCGGACCGTGCTGGCAGCGGAAATCGTCAATTCGCTGGGCGGCGTCAGCGCGCGGGTAGAACGGGAGATCTTCTTCACCTCGCAGCCTGCGCGCATCGAACTGCTCTCCGCGCAATCGGTGCTCGTCGCCGACGGGGTCACCCGGCCGTTGGTGGTGGTGCGGATCACCGACCGCAACGGCCGCCCGGTGCGCGCGGGCGTCTCGGGCAGCTTCACGCTCAGCGCCCCCTTCGAGAGCGCCGTGCAGATCGAACAGAACGCGCGAGGCGGGATCGTGCTGGACGATGACGACCGCGTCCTGCCTTCCGATGGTCAGGTCCGCATCCAGCGCAACGTCATCGGTTTCAACCGCACACTGTCGGCCGTGCTCCGCAACGCCGGTGACGAGATATTGTTCGATCCGAGCAGCATCACCAATGTGCTGATCGGCGGCACCGCGGCGAGCGAGGGGAACACGATCACCGCGAGCCTCGATGGCGTCGCCTTGCGATCGGTGTCGGGCATCACCATCCGGGGCAACACCATCGCCCTCGGGCTCGGGCGTGGCATTCTTCTTGCCAATTCAGGCGCGGTCGAGATCGGCGGGAGCGCCCCCGACCAGGGCAATTCCATTGGCGGAAACAGCGGGGACGCGATCTATGCGACCAATTCCTCCTCCGGGATCACGATCCTCGGCAACCTGATCCAGCCGGTCACGATCGCCGGGAGCAGCGCAGCCAATGGCGGCAACGGCATCTGGCTCGAGCGTGCAAGCAATGTGACGATCGGAGGCAGCGGTGCAGGCCAAGGCAACACGATCGCCTTCGGCAACCGCTCCGGCATCCGGTTGTCAGCGACCGGCTCCAACATCCAGGTGATCGGGAACACCGTCCGCAACAATGCGCGCAGCGGCATCGCCATCGTCGACAGCGCGCGCGCCGCTCTGGTCGGCAACCGCTTGTTTACCAACGGTCTGCTGGGGATCGATCTGGGCGACAACGGCGTCACACCCAATGACGCCAGCGATGGTGACAGCGGCCCCAACGATCTGCTCAACGTCCCGCAGATCGGCAGCGTCACGGCCGCAGACGGCAACGCGCTCCGGTATGCCTTTACCCTCAATGCACCCGCCGCGGCTGCCGGTTACAGGATCGAGTTCTTTGCCAGCGGTGCCGCCGATCCGAGCGGCTTTGGCGAGGGCGAGCGCTATCTTGGCCATGTCGACATCACCCATGCAGGGGGAACGCGAAGCTTTAGCGGCACACTTACGACGCTCGAACCGGTCAGCCCCGGCGCCATTATCTCCGCCACCTCCACCCGGCGCACCGCAGGAGGGGCGTGGGACATCACCTCGGAGTTCTCCGCTGTCGCTAACGCCCAGGGCTCCGCCAGGCTCGCGGTCACAACGACATCCGCAGTGTTCGATCCGTCTGCCGGCAACACCTTCGCAACGCCCGGCAACGACATCCTGCTCACCACTACGGTCAGCAATGCCGGAACCGGCAGCACGGACGCCGACACGATCTTCGTGGCGGTCGCGATCAATCCGGACACAGTCTTCCACAATGCCGTCACCCCGGCATGGGGCGGGGTCGTGCAGTTCACCAGCGCCAGCGCAGCGCTTGCCTTCGAACCGGCCACCGATCTGCGTTTCTCGAGCAACGCCGCCGCTCCGGCGAGCTTTGCCCAATGCACATATTCGCCGGCCGCAGGTTACGACCCCCAAGTGCGCCATGTCTGCCTGAACCCCAAAGGCACACTGCAAAGCGGATCGCCGCAGGGACAATTTACAGTGCAGATACGAACGCGGATCAGATAAGTAGCCGGCTGCAGACGAGCGGGGATCAGCCATTCGGGCCGCACCGATTTTCGTATCTGCAAAAAACTGCAAGCCAAAGCGCCGCTTTGTCGCTATGGGCAGCGCCTTGCCCCGGCTTTTGCCCCGGCAAGCCTCGTCTGCGTCGAGTTGCCCGGTTCGCGCCGTTCTCACGCCCCTGCCCTGCCCCGCGATCCGCCGCGCCATCCCCGAGCATCCCTGCCCCATGTCATTTGAAAATCTCCCGCCCCTGCTGGCCCAGGCCCTTGCCGAGCGCGGCTATGAAGCGCCCACTCCGGTGCAGGCTGCCGCCATCGCTCCGGAAGCGGCCGGCCGGGATCTGATCGTCTCGGCCCGAACCGGATCGGGCAAGACCGTCGCCTTCGGCCTTGCGCTGGCCGAGGCGCTGCTCGATGCGACCGGCGACAACCCGCTGGCCGAGCGCCCGCTCGCGCTGGTCATCGCCCCGACCCGCGAACTCGCGCTCCAGGTAAGCCGCGAACTGGGCTGGCTCTATGCGAGCGCCGGGCTGCGCATCGCGACCTGCGTCGGCGGCATGGACGCCAGCAAGGAACGCCGCGCACTGGCCTCCGGCCCGGCCATCGTCGTCGGCACGCCGGGGCGCCTGCGCGATCACATCGAACGCGGCTCGCTCGATCTCTCGGCGCTGATCGGCGTGGTGCTCGACGAGGCTGACGAGATGCTCGACATGGGCTTCCGCGAGGACCTCGAGGAGATCCTCGACGCTGCCCCCGAAAGCCGCCGCACGCTGCTGTTCTCGGCCACCATGCCGCGCGAGATCGTGCGCCTTGCCGAGCGTTACCAGACCGACGCGCTGCGCCTGCAATTGGCCGATCACGATCGCGGTCATGACGATATCAGCTATCAGGCTGTCGCTGTCGGCCCTTCGGAAATCGAAAACGCGGTGGTCAATCTGCTGCGCTATCACGAGGCCGAATCCGCGATCTGCTTCTGCGCCACGCGCGATGCCGTTCGGCGCCTCCATGCGACATTGCAGAATCGCGGCTTCGGCGTGGTCGCGCTGTCGGGCGAGCATTCGCAATCCGAACGCAACGCCGCGCTCCAGGCGATCCGCGACCGCCGCGCAAGGGTCTGCGTTGCGACCGATGTTGCCGCGCGCGGGATCGACCTGCCGACGCTAAGCCTCGTCATCCATGTCGACACCCCTCGCGATGCCGAGACCTTGCAGCACCGCTCGGGCCGCACGGGCCGGGCAGGCAAGAAGGGGACCGCGGCGATCCTCGTCCCCTTCAACCGCCGCCGCCGGGTCGAGGGGATGCTGCGCGGAGCGGGCATCGCCGCCGAGTGGATCGACGCGCCCACCGCCGAGGCGATCCGCGAGAAAGACCATGTCCGCCTGATGGACAAGCTCACCGCGCCCGCCGAATATGACGAGGCCGACCGTGCGCTGGCTGCCGAACTGCTGGATCGCATGGCTCCCGAGGATATCGCGGCCGCGCTGGTGCAGGCGCACCGCGCCAAGCTGCCCGAGCCCGAGGAACTGCTCGCCGCCACGCCCGAAGCGCGGGAGAAGGCCAAGGCCGAGCGTCACCGCCCCGGCTTCGAGGATGTGGTGTGGTTCCGCATGAGCATCGGCCGCCGCCACAATGCCGAGCCGCGCTGGCTGCTCCCGCTGATCTGCCGCCGCGGCCATGTCACGCGCGGGGAGATCGGCGCGATCCGGGTCGGGCCGAACGAGAGCTGGTTCCAGATCCCGCGCGACCTCGCCCCGAAATTCGCCGCAACCTTGCAGCGCACCCGCTCGGACGACGACGATCAGGATGCGATCCTGATCGAGCAATCCGCCGAAGGACCGCGCATCGAGGCGCGCCAGAACCGCAAGCAGTTCGCGCCCAAGGTCCATGCCCGTCCGTTCAACCGCGGGCCGCACGGCAAGGGCCCCGGCGACGGCAGGCCCGGTCCGGGCGGCAATGGCGGGGGCAAGTATGCCGGCAAGCCCAAGGGCAAGCCGGGCTTCAAGCAGGGTGGCGGAAAGCGGCCCTAGGGCCGGGCTGCCGCCTCAGCCTTCGGGGCGGCGGGCTAGCTGGCGGGTATAGACCCAGCCGATCCCGATCAGGCTGAAGCCCAGCGCCATGAAGCTGGCGACGCGCAGCAGCCCCTCAAGCCCGGCGGCGTCGATCAGGAACACCTTGATCACCGCCACCAGCATCAGCACCAGCGAGCCGATCCGCCAGCTGCGCGCGTTCCGCCACGATCCCCACCACAGGAAGCCCAGCGCCAGCAGAATGCCAAGCAGGGAAATGAGCAGGCTCTCGGTCTGCGCGATGCTCTGCGCGGTCAGCACCGGGCCTGCAAAGACCTGCCTCAGAAGCGAGAAGGCGAGCAGCGCGATCAGCGCCATCGTCGCCGCGTCGCAGGCGATGCGGGTCGCAGCAGGCGCCTCGCGCCATTCGCGAAGCCCCGCCCACAGCGCCCCTATTGCCGCCAGATAGGCCAGCGTCAGCCAATTGGCGATCGGCGTCGGGCCGACGTGCTGGACGCTCCATAGCGGATTGTGGAGCAGCAGCGTGAAGATCGCGAAATGCGCCAGCGCCGCCGCCACAAGGCCAAGGGTGACAGGCCGCCTCAAGCCGTCCGGCAGGCGCTGGCCTGCAGCATAGGCCGCCGCCGCCAGAGCCGCCTGCCAGATGCTGCGCTCGCCCATGCCGTAGTGCTCGAACTGGAACAGCGAGCTGATCGCAAAGATCTGCTTGTAGAGGCTGTGCAGCGCAAGAATGCCCATCACGCCAAGTCCGGCGAGCACGGCCGCACGGACATCGCGGGGGAGGCTGTGGCCCTTCCACAAGAGCACTGCCAGCACCGCCATGAACGGCGCGACGCGCAGAGCGAGATCGAGCGGTTTGACCGCTGCGGTCACCATGAAGGGCTCGCCCGTCAAGGCGAGGAGCCCGCCGACCAGCCACCCGGCAAGCGGCACAAGGCTCCAGGCTGCCGCGATCGCGAGCGCCGTCGTCCATGCCGCCACGCGCCCGCGGAACCTGACGAACAGGCCGATTGCCGCGATCCCGGCGATCCACGCCAGCGCCTCGCTCGGCAGGACTTGTGCGACGAGGCCGTAGCCGAGCGCCACCGCCAGCGCCTCGCCCACCGCGCGCGAGGCGGCGGGGCGAGCGATCAGGGCCATGGCCGCAAAGGGCGCCGCAGTCGCCGCCCAGCGCAGCGCGGCGCGCGGCAGGTCGACCGCCTCGGCCAGATCGCCGAGCTGGGTGAACTCGGCGAGGAAACCGGGGGTCACGGCCAGCGCGACCAGAGCCGTCGCGGCTCCGGCCCAGGCCGCGCCGTGCAAGGCCGGAGCGTCGCGGCGTGCCTCGCACCACAGCAGCGGCAGCGTTGCCGCCAGCGCCATGACAGGGGCCAGCCACGCCTGCGTAACCAGCAGCAGCGCCCCGAAAGCGAGCAGCGCCGCAGGGCCGAGCACGGCCAGCACCGCGCGGGTATCTCTCTCTTGTCCGCGCCGCCACAGCAGCACGAAGGCGATGCCCGGGAACAGCGCCAGCGCCGCCATCGACAGCGACAGCAGCGGCTCGAGCGTGTCGGCATCCCAGCGGCCGAAGCGGGCATAGACGATGATCGCCATGACCAGCGCGACCGCCGCGAGCTGCGCCAGATCAAGCAGCCCCGCCTGCCGGCGCAGATGATGCGCGAGCGGCACGCCGGCAAAGATCGCCACCTGCGCTGCGGCCACGAGCGCGAAGAACTGGAGGTCCGGCTCGGGCCAGATCGCCAGAAGCCACAGCCCCAGCCCGGCTGCAACCAGCGTTCCGGGCCGCAGGCTCTCGAACCGCCAGCCGAGCGCGGCCAGCGCCGCGCCGATCAGCAGGTACAGCCCCCAGGTGAGGGGGGCAAAGCCCGCATCGCTCACCAGCACCGCCATCTGCAAGGTGGCGATGCCGCCTGCGGCCAGTTGCGGCAGGCTCGGCCCGCCGCGCGAATGGAGGAAGGCCGGCAGCACCGCGCCCAGCACCACGAGGTAAAGCCCGAGCGCGGCAAGGTCGGCGGTCTCGGAGACGCCCGCGACCATCATCAGCACGCCCCAGCCCAGCCCTGCCGCCAGCGCCGCAAGGCCCATCCAGCGCCGGCCCTGCGCCTCGCCGCTCCACGCCAGCCCGCCGGTGATCAGCGCAAGGTAGAACGAGAGCAGCGGCACATTGGCGCTGTCGCTGTCGACCAGCAGCGGCGCGGCAAAGCCGCCGACGAGGCCAATCACCGCGCTCGGCAGGCCGAAGCGGAAGGACAGCGCAATGGCCGCGGCGGTGACAGCGGCAAGCCCGAGGAAAGCCGCACCTGCGCCAATCAACCCATAGGCGGTCCCGGCGAGGTAGAAGGCCCCGTAAAGCGTCGCCAGCCCCGCCCCTGCCAAGGCCTGCCGCACCCGCGGGTCGGCAAGGCGCGCATCGAAGCGATAGGCCGTCTCCGCCCCCGCCAGCAGCGCAAGGCCGAAGACGAAGCTCATCGCCACCCGCACCAACGGGGTCAGCAGGCCTGCCTCGATCGAGAAGCGGACGAGGAATATCCCGGCGATGGCGAGCGCGAAGCCCCCGCCCCAGATCGGCAGGCGGCGCCCGAAGATATCCTCGAAATCGAACGAGAACCCGCCCCTTGCAGGCTCTGCGTCGGCAATCCCGGGTTCGGGCGCGTCAGCCACCGGCGCAGGTTCAGGCGCCAGTTCCGGCGCGGGCGCAGCGGCTTGAACAGCGGCGGCGGCCGGAGCCTCTGGAGCGTCGTCGGCAGTTCGGGTGATGGTGCGCGCCGGCACTGCCAAAGGTTGGGGCAATGTTTCGGGGACGTAAGACGCCTCGGCTCCGGCCCCGCCCTCGCTCACCCGCCGTGCATGGCGCAGCACGGCAAGCTCGTCGGCAAGATCCGCGATGCGCCGCTCGAGCGTGCCGATCCGCGACCATGCCGAGGCCAGAAAGCCGCCAAGCAGAAGAAGAAGGAATATCTCCATGACCCCGCCCCCTTCATCGCCAAGGGCGGCGCGCAATGCAATCACCAATCGCGCAGCAAGGCTCGCTGCTAGCGGCGGAATTCCACCTGCGTGCCGCCGCTCACCATCAGTGCCAGCCGCGCCGCATCCCAGTTGGTCAGCCGCACGCAGCCGTGGCTCTCGCTGCGCCCGATCGCCTCGGGAACGGGGGTGCCGTGGATGCCGTAATGCTCCTTGTCGAGATCGATCCACACCACGCCGACCGGGCTGTTCGGCCCCGGCGGAAGGCGCTGCTTGTCCTCGCTGTCGGGGACGTCCCAGAACAGTTCGGGATCGAAGGCGAAGGGCGGGTTATAGGCAACGCCCTTCACCTTCCAGTCGCCGATCGGCAACGGATCGTGGCGCGATCCGGTGGTCACGGTGAACAGGGCCACCAGCCGGTCGTCCCGGTCGAAGGCCTTGAGCCAGCCCTCGCTTTCATCGACGAGAATGCGCTCGACCTCGCTCTGTCCCGTGCCTACGCCGAGCGCGCGCAAGGTCGCGAGCCACCCGGGGTTGTCGATCCCGGCAGGTTCGATCCGGTCGGCCCCGACATTGGGGACGCGCAAGGCCTGTCCGGCGGCGAATTGCGGCGCCGTGGGCGCAGTCGCCTGAGGCGCGGCATTGTCAGGGCCGGCGGGCTGTCCGCCAGGATTGAGCGCGGCGAGAACCTCGGGCGTGGTGTGGAACCGCTCGGCCAGCTTCTCGGCCATGCTGGCATAGCCCAGCCGCGACATCTGCGCCTGCGCCGCCATATCCTCGGGAATGGAAGCGAAGGCTTCAGCGCCCCATGAAGCGGGAATGGTCACCACGCGGGTCGCAGGAATATGGCTCCACGGCGCGAGGGCTTCGAGGGTGGCCGGGTCAAGCTTGCCCGTTACCGGCAGGCCGCGGGCCTCCTGAAACCCCTCAAGCGCATGGACAAAGCCCTCGCTCTCGCGCCCGTCGATGATGCCGGGAGCAAAACCCAGCCGCTCGAGCACGACCTGCGCCTGCATCAGCGCGCGCGGCTCGCTGTCCGGCGGGCCTGCCTCGGCGGCCTCGCCGCGCGCGGGATCGCGTGAGGCGAGCGGATCGGCCTCGGCTGCCGCTCCCTTGGCCGCAGGCGAGGTCGCGTCTTGCTCGTCCGCATCCCGCAGATTGCATCCGCGCAGCAATACCAGTGCCAGCAGTACGAGCAGCCCCGGGCGCATCCGGCTGGCTTGTGCCTCTGCGGTCATCATCCTTGCGCCGGCACCGCGACCCAGCGGCGCGCCAGTTCGATTTCGCTGGCATCGAAGGCACGCGATTGGAGCGGCAGAAGCTTGCCGAAGCTCTCCACGGCCGCCGCCGCCAGAGCCGGCGCGCTTACCACGGCATAGCGGCTCACCGGACCGATCGAGCGCAGGCTCGTCACAAACCCTTTAGGCGAGACGAAAGCGCCGATCCCGAAGCGCTCCGTGCGGCGCAAGTCGAGCAGCAGGCGTAGCTCGCCGCCGCCCGCGATCGCTGCCTCCACCACCTCGGCCATCGCCGCCACCTCGGCCTTGTCGAGCAGCGGGCCGAAGGTGAATTCGAGGCAGGTGGCCTCGCCGATCCGGAATTCGCGGGACTGCACAAAGGTCTCCTTGAAGCTTGCGCAGCCCAATCGCACACTTCCCATAAAGGCCCATAATTTCAGTCTATTGATCCATGTTAGAGGGACCCACCCCATCCCGTTAGCGGCCCGTTCCAGCGCTTAGCGCCCCCCTGTCCCGCACAGCTTTTGTAGACCCGTGGCGAGCCACAAGAAGGAGACTCGCCCATGACCACCCCAACGCAGGATCAGACGGCCCAAACGCCCCAGATGGCACAAGATCTGAAACAGGATGCCGCCCGACTGAAGGACACTGTCGGCGCCCGCGCGCGGCAGGAGGCGGAGAGCCGCAAGGGACAGGCGGCGCATCTGGCCGGATCGGCGTCCTCCGCGCTCGAGACGGCCGCGCAAGACCTGCGCGACAATCCCGAGGCGCCCGACTGGATGGCCTCGGCCCTGCAACAGGCCGCTCGCAAGATCCAGGAATTCGCCAGTCATGTTGACGGGCGCAGTGTCGAGGATCTCGGCAGCGATGTTGCAGACTTTGCGCGGCGTAGCCCCGGCACTTTCCTGATCGCCTCGGCCGCCGCCGGCTTTGCCGCCGCCCGGGTGCTGCGCGCAGGGGCCGACAAGAAGCGGCACGCCGGAGCGAACGCGCAGGGCATGCAAGGCGCGCGGGGCAACCGTGCCACGCAGGGCCTCTACGCCGGGGACGAGGCCTGGGCCGCCGACGAGAACGTGAAGCCCACCGGCACCGGCAGCTTCGAGTCCGCCTATCTCATCCAGGATAGCGGCTCCGGCACGGGAGGCACGGGCCGATGAACGACCAGCCCCGCACTCCCTCCGCCGCAGGCAGCTTTCGCAGCGGCGGACAGGACAACAATATTGTCGATCTTGTCGGGCGGCTGACCCAGCAGGGCGCGCACCTCGCCCGCGAGCAGGTGAGCCTGATGCAGGCCGAAGTGCGCGAGGCCACCAATGACGTGAAGACCGCTGTCGGCGCCATGGCGGCGGCGGCAGTGGTCGGCGTCGCAGGCCTCGGCGTGCTGCTGATGGGCATCGCCTATTATGTCGGAGCCGCGCTCGAGGACGTGCCGCTCGGCACCACACTGGTCGGCATCGCCACATTGGTGCTTGCCGCGATCCTGTTCGTCTCGGGTCGCAAGAAGATCGCCGCCAGCAATCTCAAGGCGGAACGCAGCCTCGACACCCTCGCCGACACCCCCGCTGCCGCCACTGGCCACACCCCCAATCCCGGAGCACGGACATGACCGATACGAACACCACCGACCAGCGCAGCCCCGAGGAGATCGAGCGGGAAATCCGCGCCACCCAGGCCGAGATGAGCCGCACGGTCCGCCAGATCGAGGGCGAACTCACGCCCCGCAACATCCTCGACGCCCTGCTCGACAAGGCAGGGAGCAACGGGGTCGACAGCGACTATCTGATCGACACCGCCCGCCGCAATCCGCTCGCGCTCGGGATGATCGCGATCGGCGGGTTGTGGCTGGTCAGCGATGCAGATGCCCGGCCCTCGGCGATGAAGCTGCCGATGGGCGGGGGCCGCGGCAGGAGCAGAGCCAGGGCCGACAACTCCACTGCCGCCTACGGCAATTGGGACCCCGACCAGCGCAGCTATGTCGAGCACATGTCACGCTGCGAGCGGCTGCCCGAGGAGGACGACCAGACCTACCGCCGCCGCCGCGACCACGCCCGCGCCACCTATTTCATGATGGAGCAGGGCCATGACGAGGACGAAAGCGCCTTCCGCCAGCGGCTCGATGCGGCGACCGAGAGCCTGCGCCAGCGGCGTGAGAAGATGGGGCGGAGCGCCCGCGATCTGGCACAGAGCTCGCGCGACCGCTCGCGGGCGATGATGGAGGATGCGCGCGGCTTCTATGCCGAAAATCCGCTCGTGAGCGGGCTTGCAGCGGCCTTCGTGGGCGCGGTGGCTGGCTCCGCCGTGCCGGCGACCCAGGCCGAGGAAGACTATGTCGGCGGGCTCGGCGAACAGGCGCTCGATGCTGCGGGCGCCAAGGCCCGGGAGGCGGGCGAGCAGGTCCGGCAGCGCAAGGACGCGATGCTCGACCAGGTCGACCAGAAGCTCGCCACGAGTGGCGGCCAGAAGAACCAGACGGTGTTCGAGGACGGCGAAGGCGGCAGCGAACGCCCTGCGCGCTTCGCGGAAGAATCCTGAACCCGCCGGCGGCGGCGAGAGGCTCTCTCCCGCCGCCACCCCCGCCGCTCAATCCGGCATCTGGACCTCTATATCGATCGGCTTGAAGCTGCCGCCGTTGGAGGCATAGGCCGAACAGGCCGTCAGTCCGACCACCAGATCCATCTCGGCGCGCAAGCGGATGAAGTCGCCCGGCCGTGTCTCGGGAGGCAGCACCGCCAGCCGACCATCGGGCGCGACGGGCACGTTCATGAAGATGTTGAAGGCGGCCGGAATCATGTCCGGCTCGACCCCGAAAGGTGCGAGTGCCTCGGCGAGATTGCCGAAGCACCCGCGATGCTCGGGCTTGTCGGGATAGAAGTGGCGGAAGGTCTCGCGCGAGCACGGCGTCAGCAGGAAATCGTGGTGCGGCGCGGTGTCCTCGAGGATAGTGAGCATCACCCGCGACCTGTTCGACCAAAGGCGCGCGCCGCTGGTCAGACGCAGGGTCTCCTCGTAATCGAAGGTGCGCCCGTTCGAGAGCATCTCGGCCGGCTCTCCTTCCGCAATGGCGAGCATGTCGCTGACCTGTCCGCCCTCGGGGTCGATTACAGTGAGCACCGCGCCGCGCGGCAGGCGCAGCGCGGTTCCCGTGCGCGGCAGGATGCGCCGGTTCATGGCTGCTCCCGCAGGCCGGAGAGGGGGCAGACCCAGTCATCCCCGACCGCGCGTCCGCTATACTGGCGCGCCTCGCTGATGTGGCCATGGCGGGCGATCATCGGGTTGGGCCGCCCGTCGAAGGCGGTATCCCGCGCAAGGATAACCGCGCGCATCTTCTCGTACTGCCCCGACTTGCGCAGCCGGGCGAACTGGGCGTGGAGGTTGAAGACGATGGTCGGCGCAGGCGCCCGCCGCGCCCGACGCGAGGCGGCAGGGTGCATGCCGACCGCGAAATAGGCGCGTCCGCCAAAGCTCAGCGCGAAATCGGGCGAGCGCGGATCGTCGGAGTAGCCCGCCTCGCGCGCAAATCCCCGGCCCGCGTCGATCGCGGTGAGCGCGCCGAGCCGGTCCCACAGGGCCGCCTCGAAGTCCGCCTCGTCGAGGGAGCGCGGTCCGGCGAAGACCACTGCAAGGCTCCGCAGCCCCTGCGCGTCCGGGTGCCACAATCGGCTCCACCGGACGAGTCGGTCATGCAGCCGGAGGTCGTCCCGCGCCGAGGTGATCGAGGCAGCGGTCTCGATCCTCAGGCCGCCCCTCGCGAGCGCGGACTTGGCGCCGACGCAGGGAAAACGCCGCCGCCGGATAAGACCGAGCAGCCCTTCGCGCAGGTGCCGCTCGCCGGGCGGAGCGAGGCGGCGGCTATCGTCGGTTTCCTGTTTCACCCGCGAGGCGCTAGAGCCTCTGCACCCCGGGCAAACTCAACGAGGTGCCTAGCATCGATCAGGCACTCGGCCCGCCGCTAATCGCTGGAAAACTCGCCCCCTGCCTTTGCACCGCGCCGCGCGGCTGCCTATCCCGGGCGCGTGACAGCCACCATCGACATCGGACAGGGGCCTGACGGGCAGGCAATCGGCATCGATCTTGCCGAGCTTCTTGCCACGCGCCTGCTGGTGCAGGGCAATTCGGGGTCGGGCAAATCGCATCTGCTGCGCCGCCTGCTGGAGGAGTGCGCCGGGCAGGTCCAACAGATCGTGATCGATCCCGAGGGCGATTTCGTCACTCTCGCGGACGCTTTCGGCCATGTGGTGATCGACGCCGGAGCCTATTCCGCGCGCGAGATCGAGGAGCTGGCCGCCCGGGTGCGCCAGCACCGCGCCTCGGTCGTGCTGGCGCTCGACGAGCTCGAGGTCGAGCAGCAGATCCGCTGCGCCGCGCTGTTCCTCACCGCCCTGTTCGATGCCCCGCGCGAGCACTGGTATCCGGCGCTGGTGGTGGTCGACGAGGCGCAGATGTTCGCCCCCGCCGCCGCGGGCGAGATGAACGACGAGGTGCGCCGCCTGACGCTGGCGGCCATGACCAACCTGATGTGCCGCGGGCGCAAGCGCGGGCTGGCGGGCATCGTGGCCACCCAGCGCCTCGCCAAGCTTGCCAAGAACGTCGCCGCAGAAGCGAGCAACTTCCTGATGGGGCGTACTTTTCTCGACATCGACATGCAGCGCGCCGCCGATCTGCTGGGCATGGACCGGCGGCAGGCCGAGCGCATTCGTAACCTCCAGCGCGGGCAGTTTCTCGGGCTGGGCCCGGCGATCAGCCGGCGTCCGGTGGCGGTGCAGGTCGGCGCGGTGCGGACCTCGGCAAGGGCCGGAGCGCAGACGCTGATCCCGCTTCCCGAGGCGGCCGAAGGCGCGATGGAGGCCCTGCTGACCGACCGCCTCGCCGAGGCGGCGGTGCAGGCCCAGCCGGTCCGCCGCGCCCCTCCCCCGCCCCCGCCACGGGTCGATCTGGAGGAAGCCCTCGCCAGGCCCCGTGTGCTGCCCGAGGTCACTCCTACAGCCGCGCCCGCAGCGCCGCCTCCGCCGCGCCCCGTTCCGGCCCCTGCGTCTGCCCCCGAAGCCCCGGCCGGACCGGGCGGGACTGCTGAGGAAGTCGTGCAGGAAATCGCGCTGGCCGAGGGCGCGACCTATCGCCCTGCGGCCACCCTGTTCCGCGATTTCGCGATCCGCTGCCGCCAGCGCGGTATCGCCAGCGCGCATATCGACATCACCCGCTTCCGCCGCATTTTTGCCTTTACTGTCAGCGGCTTGAACGACCTTCCCCAAGACGCGCGCGAGGCGATTGCCCGAACGGCCGAGGGCGTCGAGGATGATCTCCTCGCCCCCTACCTTGCGATCCTCATCGCGGCGCGGGGGGGCCATCCCATGCCTGACGAGGACGAGCTTGCCCGCCTCTATGGCAGCGCCTCGCCCAGCCGGGTGCGGCGACTGCTGGATCACCTCGAACGGCAGGGCCGGATCGTGGTGCGCGAGGACTTTGGCGGCGAGCGGTCGATCAGCGTTCCGGATATGCCCGCCGCGGCGTGATGTTTCACATGAAACATCGCTCCGGTGCCCCCCGGACGGGGGTCTGGAGGGGGTCAAGCGGGGGTCAAAGCCGGGCTGGAGCAAATCTGGGCCCGGTCTGAACCCGGCTGGCGAAGGGCAGATTTTCCGCTCTCCCCGATGCGAAATGGGCCGCGTTTGACAATCCATTGCACCCCTTGCAGTCTGCCCGCACGAGCAAAAGCTCTGGAAGGGGATCAACTGATGCAAGCGCAAATTCTCGCGCCCGCCGCCGTGCTGGTGGTGTGGTCGCTGATCATGCTGTTCTGGATGGCGGGCGTGCGCCTGCCGGCGATGAAGAAGGCCGGGATCGACCTCGGCACCACGCCGGGCGGACGCGGGCAGGACCTTGAAGGCAAGGTCGAGCCGAAGACCAACTGGCCGGCGCATAATTACAGCCACCTGATGGAGCAGCCGACCATCTTCTACCCCACGGTCATGATCCTTGCGATCATGGGTGCAGGCGCAATCGATGTGGCGCTGGCCTGGGCCTATGTGGCGCTCCGGATCGTCCATTCGCTGTGGCAAGCGACAGTCAACACCGTGCCGCTGCGCTTCCTGCTGTTCATCACCTCGACCTTCGCGCTGCTGGCGCTGGCGATCCGCGCGGTGATGGTGACTGCCTTTGCCGACCCTTCGGCCCTGCCCGCTTGAGGAGACGACCATGATCGGAATGGATATTCTGCAACCCGTCGTCGCGCTGCTGGCGTGGACGATGGTGATGTGGGTGTGGATGTATGCCACGCGCCTGCCTGCGCTGACCGCCTCGGGCCTCAAGCCCGACGATGCGCGCAACACCAAGACGCTCGACGGCGTGCTGCCCGAGAAAGCCCAGTGGAAGGCGCATAATTACAACCACCTGCACGAAGCGCCGACGCTGTTCTACGCGGTGGCCATCGTGCTGGCGCTGGTCGGTCAGGGCGACGGGATGAACGCGACCATCGCCTGGGCCTATGTCGCCTTGCGGATCGCGCACAGCCTGGTGCAGGCGACCGTCAACAAGGTTGCCCTGCGCTTTGCGCTCTACAGCCTGTCAAGCCTTGCGCTGATGGTGCTGATCTTCCACGCGGCGATCCCGGTGTTCGACCTGCACCTGCATAGCTGAGGGGCGAGCGGCGGGGTGCTCTACTCCGCCGCTTCGGCCTGTTGCCCGGCGAATTCGCGCGCGGCAAGGTAACGCTCGGCATCGAGCGCGGCCATGCAGCCCATGCCCGCCGCCGTCACCGCCTGACGATAGACATGGTCGGTCACATCGCCCGCGGCAAAGACGCCCGGGATCGCGGTCTTGGGGGTGCCGGGCTCGGTGAGGAGATAGCCGCTCTCGTCCATCGGCAGCTTGCCGGCAAACAGCGAGGTCGCGGGCGCATGGCCGATGGCGACGAAGGCCCCGTCCACTTCCAGCCTGCTCGCCTCGCCCGTCACCGTGTCGGTCAGCGCGAGATGGTCGAGCATCCCGTTCTCCCCTGCCTCGAAGCTGTCGACCGCCTTGTTCCACAGCACCGTGATCTTGGGATTGGCGAACAGCCGCTCCTGCAGGATCTTCTCGGCGCGCAGGGAATCGCGGCGGTGGATCAGCGTGACATTGTCGGAGTGGTTGGTGAGATAGAGCGCCTCTTCCACCGCGGTGTTGCCGCCGCCGATCACGGCGACGCGCTTGCCGCGATAGAAGAAACCGTCGCAGGTGGCGCAGGCCGAAACCCCCTTGCCGCCCAGTTCCATCTCGCCCGGAATGCCCAGCCACTTGGCCTGCGCGCCGGTGCAGATCACCACGCAATCGGCGATATATTCGTCCCCGCTGTCGCCCACGGCGCGGAAGGGCGAGCCGTTTTCGAGATCGACCGAGACGATCGTGTCCCAGATCATGCGCGTGCCGACGTGCTCGGCCTGCGCCTTCATCTCTTCCATCAGCCACGGGCCCTGCACCACGTCGCGGAAACCGGGATAGTTCTCGACATCGGTGGTGATGGTGAGCTGGCCGCCCGGCTGGAGCCCCTGCACCACGATCGGTTCGAGCATGGCGCGGGCGGCATAGATCGCGGCGGAATAGCCGGCGGGGCCGGAGCCGATGATGAGCATCTTGGTGGTGTGGGTGGCCATGTGGGTGGTGCCTTGCGGTGGGAATGTCAGGAGAGCGATATGGGGTCTGGCGCGGCGATTGTCACGCCACCAGCTTGGCCCGGAGGCGCTGTTTCCGGTCCTCGTCCACACCTAAGATTGCGGCGAGATAGGTATCGAGCGAGCCGTGATCTTCTGTCACCTTGGCGATGTAAGTATCGAGATATTCGGGCAGAACCCCCATCAGGTTGTGCAGCGCCTCGGGGTCGATCTTGCCGTAATGGGCCTCCATACGGGGGACCGACTGGCGCTCGAGAATAGCGCGGGTGGGCGCATCATTGGTGAGCAGGAACTCGGCCCTGATGTCGTCGGGGTGGACGCCGAGGACATGGAGCAGCAGGCTCGCGGCGATGCCGGTGCGGTCCTTGCCGGCAAAGCAATGGACGAGGCTGCCGCCCTCGTTCGCCTCGAGCGCGCGGAAATATTCGCGGAACACCCAGATCATCGCGGGGTTGACCGGCATCCGGGTATAGACCGCCAGCATCCGCTCGCGCGCCTTTTGCGGGGTCATCACCACCTTTCCGCCTCCGCCTTCATGCGGCGGGGAGTTCGAGGTTTCTCCATCATAGGCAATCACTTGCGCGGCGAAATTCGCATGGCGTCTGCACGGAAATCCGGTCCGCTCGCTGGTGCCGCGCAGGTCGATCACGGTGCGGATGTCGAGCGCGTCGACCAGCGCAAGGTCGGCGTCCGTCGCCTCGATGTGCTGGCCCGAGCGCAGCAGCACGCCGGTCTTCACCCGCCCGCCGCCGGGCACCGCATACCCGCCGTAGTCGCGCAGATTGTGGATCCCCTCGGTGACATAGAAGGGGCCGATGCGGGCGCTGCCGGGAGCCGCCCCAAGAGAATCGCTGGTCATCGCGGGGGACCCTTACAGTCCGTCCGGCAGGGGGCAAGAGAGGGGCACGCGGCCGCGGCTAGGTGATCTTGCGGGGGGACCGGTCAGGCGCTCGGGAAGGCCCGTTTAGTTAACTGCCCGATATCCATGCAAACGGCCCGACAGGACACTCATGCCCCGCATCCTGATTGTCGATGATGACGAGCTTATCGCCGAACTGGCGAGCGAGGTGCTGATCGATGCCGGCTTTGCCTGCGGCTGGGTGACCAGCGCCGGGGCGGCCTGGACCTGCGTGCACGGCAAGCGCCCCGACCTCGTGCTGCTCGACCAGTCGATGCCGGGCGAATCCGGCATGACCCTGCTGCGCCGCCTGCGCCAGTCACCCTCGTTCTACGATCTGCCGGTGATGATGTTCACCGCCATGGCCGGCGAGCAGGACCAGTTGCAGGCGATCTATGCCGGGGCGCAGGATTTCGTCTCCAAGCCTTTCGATCCGCCCCGCCTCGTTGCCCGGGTGCAGCGGCTCTTCAGGCTGCGCGGCGACCGGCCGCGGCATGTCGACCTGAAGACCGCGGTGGCCCACGAGCCGCTGCGCGCGCAGGCGCCCGGGCCGTCGATGCGGCGGGTGCTCTAGGCCGGCGCCTGCCCCGCCAATAGCCCGCGCCCGATCACCTGGGCCTGGATCTCGGCGGCGCCCTCGAAGATGTTGAGGATGCGCGCGTCGCACAGCACCCGGCTGACCGGGTATTCGAGCGCATAGCCGTTGCCGCCGTGGATCTGCACGGCGTTGTCGGCCGCACTCCACGCCGCGCGGGCGGCGAGCAGCTTGGCCATGCCCGCCTCGATATCGCAGCGCGTGCCGGTGTCCTTGGCGCGGGCGGCGGCATAGGTCAGCTCGCGCGCCATCACGGTCTCGGCCGCCATCAGCGCGAGCTTGTCGGCCACCCGCGGGAAGCCCGCCAGCGCCGCGCCGAACTGCCTGCGGCCGAGCGCGTATGCGAGCGCGAGGTCGAGCGCGTTCCACGCCACCCCGACCGCACGGGCCGCGGTCTGGATGCGGGCGCCCTCGAAGGTTCGCATCAGCTGCTTGAACCCCTGCCCCTCGCGCCCGCCGAGCAGGCCGTCAGCCGCCACCGCGAAGCCGTCGAGGCCGAGCGCATATTCCTTCATGCCGCGGTAGCCGAGCACTTCGATCTCGCTGCCGTCGATCCCGGCATCGGGGAACGGCGCGGCGTCAGTGCCGCGGGTCTTTTCGGCGAGCAGCATCGAGAGGCCGCCATAGCCGGGCACATCGGGGTCGGTGCGCACGAGCATGGTCATGAGGTCGGCGCGGGCGGCATGGGTGATCCATGTCTTGGCCCCCGTCACCTGCCAGCTCCCGTCCGGCTGGCGCACAGCGCGGGTGCGCACCGCGGCCAGATCGCTGCCGGTGTCAGGCTCGGTGAAGACCGCGGTCGGCAGGCACGAGCCGTCGGCGATCCGCGGGAGCCAGCGCGCCTTCTGTTCGGGGGTGCCGTTTTCGGCGATCAGCTCGCCCGCGATCTCCGAGCGCGTGCCGAGGCTGCCGGCGCAGATCCACCCGCGCGACAATTCCTCCGAGACCACCGCCATCGCGAGCTTGCCGAGGCCGAGCCCGCCATGCGCCTCGGGGATGCACACCCCGAACACGCCGAGCCCCGCCATCTGCGCGATCACATCGTCGGGGATCAGCGCGTCGGCGAGGTGCCAGGCATGGGCGTGGGGGGTGATCGCGGCGGCGGTGAAGGCGCGCATCTGGTCGCGCACCAGATCGAGCGCCTCGTCGCCCAGCGCCTCGTCGGGGCGGATGCCGTCTGCCAGCAGCGCGGCCAGCGCGGCGCGGGTCTCCGGGGTGCTGCCCCCGGCCAGCAGCGGCGCGACTGCCGGATCGGCGGCGAGCGCCTGCGCGGCAGCAGCAGTGCCCAGCGCGGCCGGGCGGACGATCTCGTGGGCGCTCATCGGCACGCCGTGGACGATCTGGGCGAGGTACTCGCCAAAGCCGATCCGCAAGGTCAGCTCCTCGGCCTCGCCGAAGCGCCCTGACCCTTGCGCCCGCACCGCCCAGTCGAGGGTCGCCTCGAGCGCGGCGAGGCTCGCCGCCACCCAGGCATAGCCGTGGACGCGGTGCTGCTCGCGGGTCAGCGCCGCCGCATCGGGCGCGCCTCCCGCGCCGGCGACCACCGCCAGCACCGCCCCCCGCACGCCTTCCGCATAGCCCCGCGCAGCCACCAGCGAGGCCCGCGCCCGATTGATCCATTCGCTCATGCCGGGCGTGCTAGCAGAGCCGGGCGCCCCATGCGAACCGCCATTTTCGCACAATCGGCTGTGACACGCCTGCCTCACCATGTGGCCGGGCGGTGACAGTGCCGCGACAAAATCCGCCGCACCCCGCCGGCAGGGCACAGGCCGCTTATCAAGGAGTTGGTGATGCAATAATATACCAAATGAGGTGGCCGGCTGGCCGGCCCATCTCGCTCAACGGGGCTGTGCGGGATAGCGCAAAGCGCGGGCCGCACGATCCTGTGCAGGATGAACCGTCAGGAATGCAGCGCGCCGCGGGGCATTGCTCCGCGCGGCGGAGCCCTTGGCGACGACCAGATGACATGGCCCGCCGCCCGGCGGCCTTCGACATAACCGGCCATACCCACGCGAGGACAGAACATGCGTATTTCCAGGATTTCTCTCCAGTCTTCATCGTTCCCCGCGATCGCCGCCGCGCTGATCGTGGCAGGGCTCGTGCCGGCCTCGGCCAGCGCGCAGGACAGCGTGACCGACGATGCCGCCGCCGAAGCCGAGCCGGAAGAGCAGATCATCGTCACCGGCTCGCGCATCACGCGTGACCCCAACGCCACCGCGCCGCTGCCGATCAGCACGATCAGCGCCGAGACCCTCGCCGCGGCCGGCAACACCGATGCCACTGCCACCCTGCGCCAGATCCCGGCGCTGATCTCCTCGGGCACGGCCGCCGACTCGATCGAGCGCGGTGCCGGCGGTGTCGGCCAGGCCACGCTCAACCTGCGCCAGCTCGGCGCCAACCGCACGCTGGTGCTGGTGGACGGCTGGCGCCACGTATCGGGCGTCGCCGGTTCGCAGACCGTGGACGTCTCGACCATTCCCAACGCCCTGATCGAGCGCGTCGAAGTGCTCACCGGCGGCGCATCGGCGATCTATGGCGCGGACGCTGTGACCGGCGTGGTCAACTACGTCCTCAAGCGCGACTTCGAAGGTCTGGTGCTCGATGGCCGGCTGACCCTGCCGACCACCGGCGAAGGCGAGGGCACCGGCTTCCAGCTCGAAGGCACCTGGGGCAAGAACTTCGCCGACGGGCGCGGCAACGTGACGCTTTCGGCCGGCTACACGCTCGAGAACGAAGTGCTTCTGGGCGACCGCGACTTCACCCGCGACAACGGGCGCGGCAACAACAGCACGACCTACCCCAACCCCGACCGGCGCTTCCAGCGCGGCGACATCACGGCCACGGGAACGCCGAACTTCTTCCAGCGCTTCTCGACCGCCAATGGCCGCTTCCCGATCGGCTTTGCGATCCCGACGACGGCGCAGTTCGCGACCTTCTTCCCGGGCCAGACCCCGACCGCGGCCGAAACCGCTCTGATGCAGCGCGCTGCCACCTCGCCGCTGTTCAGCATCGGCCGCGATCCGCGCTTCGCGATCAGCTCGGGCCAGGGCCTGATCTTCCGCAATGATTTCGGCTTCTTCAATGCCGACATCAACCGCAACGGCGTCAATGACTGCACCGAGAGCTTCATCGGCCTCACCGGCTTTGGCGGCGGGGGCTGCTATGTCTCGACCGCGGGCGGCGGCGTGAAGATCTTCGAGGACGGCGTGATCGCCAACGGCCAGAACCAGTTCGGCGGCGATGGCGCGGTCGAGCGCACCAACGAGACCTCGCTGGTGCCGGAAAACGAGCGCATTTACGCCAACTTCCGGGCGAGCTTCGAATTCTCGCCCGCCGCCGAGGCCTTCGTCGACGCCAAATATGCGCGCAACACCTCGGTCAGCCGCAACAACTACAACACCTTCTACGACAGCCTGCTGATCTTCCCCGACAACCCGTTCATTCCGGCGGTGCTGCGGGCCGACGCAGTGGAAGCGGGCGGCCTGCGCGTCAGCCGCGACTTCCTCGACCTCGGGCCGGGCATCTCGACCGCCGAGCGCGACACCTATCGCATCGTCGGCGGTCTGCGCGGGGAAATCGCCTCGAACCTGCGCTATGAACTGGTCGGCAATTATGGCCGCACCGACACCAAGGTGACCGACAGCAACTCGGTGCAATATGACCGCCTGTTCGCGGCGCTCGATGTGGTGCGCGATCCGGTGACCGGCCAGCCGGTGTGCCGCTCGACCCTCAACCCCAGCGCGCCTCCGCATCCGGGTTCGGAAATCTTCCCGGTGATCGCGCCGGGCTTCTTCACCTTCCGTCCGGGCGACGGCCAGTGCCGTCCGGCCAACATCCTGAGCGGGCAGAATTCGCTCTCGCAGGATGCGGTGAACTTCATCACCACCCCGACGACCGACCGCGTGCGGCTCGAGCAGATGGTGGTGACCGGGCTGCTGGAAGGCAATACGGGTGACTTCTTCAACCTGCCGGGCGGCGCGGTCGGCTTCGTGGCCGGCGCCGAATACCGCAAGGAAAAGTCGCGCACCCGCTTCAACGACCTGCTGCTCGGCCTGCTGCCGGAAGGCTCGCCGGCGGGACCTGCGGGCACCTTCATCGGTGACATCTCGGACAACCAGTCGCTGCTGTTCGACGCGCAGACCCGGATCTTCAATGCGGGCGGCTCGTTCGACGTGGCCGAAGTGTTCGGCGAAATCTCCCTGCCGATCCTCGCCGACACGCCCTTCTTCGAGGAACTGACGATCGGTGCGGCGGGCCGCTATGCCGATTATTCGACCGTCGGCGGGGCCTTCACCTGGAATGCCAACGGGATCTGGGCACCGATCGAGGACATCCGCTTCCGCGGTTCCTACTCGAAGGCGATCCGTGCGCCCAACATCTCGGAGCTGTTCGATCCGCAGCAGGGGGCGACCTTCCGCCCGGCTGACCCGTGCGACGCGATCAACCAGAACGCCACCGCCAACCGCCTGCAGAACTGCATCGCGGCGGCGACCGCGCTCGGCATTCCCAACCCGGCGCAGTTCATCGCGAACTACTCCGACCCGCTGACCGCCCGCTTCTCGGGCACCAGCGGCGGGAACCCGGACCTTCAGGAAGAAACCGCCACCACCTGGACCGTGGGCGGCGTCATCCAGCCGCGCTTCGTGCCGGGGCTGACGCTGACGGCGGACTACTACTCGATCCGCATCGAGGACGCGATCGCGGCCGTCTCGGCGCAGGATATCGTCGATACCTGCTACGACAACGCCACCTTCCCGAACCAGTTCTGCGCGCTGTTCAGCCGTAACGGGCCGACCGCAGGGCCGACCGCCTTCGGCTTCAACTTCCTGCGCCAGACCCAGATCAACTTCGGCCGGATCGAGACCTCGGGTATCGATGCGACGATCAATTACGGCTTCCGCCTGGGCGAGAACCGGTTCAACCTCAATGTGGTCGGCAACTGGACCGAGAAGCTCAACCGCTTCTTCGATCCGGTCGACACCACGCTGGTGAACCCGGGTCTGGGCGAGACCGGCGCGCCGGAATGGTCGGGTCTGGCCACGGCGAGCTGGAACCGCGGCAAGGTCACGCTCAACTACCAGCTCCAGTATATCGGAGAGCAGGCGGTTGCCTCGGTGATCCAGATCGAGCGGATCGAGCGCGAATTCGGCCCGGCCGGCATGGCGCCCGAATACTGGGTCCACAACATCGCCGGAAGCGTCGATGTGACCGACGATTTCAGCCTCAGCGGCGGGATCAACAACCTGACCAACAAGGAGCCGTTCATCGCCAGCTCGGCCTATCCGGTCAACGGCATCGGCCGGACCCTGTTCATCGGGGTGCAGGCGAAGTTCTGATCGCACGCGCGCCCCTTCGGGGGCCGCAAAAAAGGGGCGGGATGGTTTCGGCCATCCCGCCCCTTTCGCGTTTCTGCCGCCGCTTTACTCGCTGGTGCCGAGCAGTCCGCGCGCGACCACCCAGTTGTGGATCTCGCTCGGGCCGTCATAGATCCGCATCGTACGCAGCTTGTTGCTCATGAGATAGAGCGGCAGCTCGCGGGTCATGCCCATGCCGCCGAACATCTGCATGGCATGGTCGACGATCTCGTAGGCGCTTTCGGTGCAGTAGCTCTTGATCATCGAGATCTCGGAGCGGACATCGCGGCCCTCGTCGATCTTCCAGGCGCAGTCATAGGTCATCAGCCGCATGGCGTGGATCCTGGTCGCGGCATCGGCGATCCAGTTCTGCACCGTCTGGCGGGCCGAGAGGGCCTTGCCGAAGGTGACGCGCTGGGGGGCGTATTCGATCATCATCTCCAGCGCCCGGCTCGCCATGCCGATCGACCAGGAGGCCATCTCGATCCGCCGCGTGCCGAGCCGCACCTGCATCGGCGCAAAGCCCTGCCCGCGCTTGCCGAGCAGCTTCCAGCCCGGCACCCGGCAATCCTCGAGCGCGATTTCATAGGTCGAGGTCCCGTCGATCATCGGGATCTTGCGGGTGACGTTGAAGCCCGGCGTGCCCTTGTCGACGAGGAATGCCGACATCCCGTTGCGACCGCCCGGGTTCTTGTCGGTGACGGCCATGAGGATGGTGAAATCGGCCTCGGCGCCCTTGGTGATCCAGATCTTGCGGCCATTGATGATCCAGTCGTCGCCGTCCTGCACCGCGGTGGTCTTCATCCCCGCCGGGTCCGCGCCCGCGCCGGGCTCGGAGATGCCGATCGCGCTGATCGTCTCGCCGCGCACATAGGGCGCAAGGTAGGCCTCGCGCTGGCGCTCGTCGGCGGCGGCCATCAGCATCTTGAGATTGGGGCTGTCAGGCGGAAGGTAATAGGGAACGACAGTGCGCCCAAGCTCCTCCGAGACGCCCACCATCGCCACCATCGGCAGGTCCATGCCGCCCACTTCCTCGGGCGCATCCAGCCCCCACAGCCCCAGCTCGCGGCTGACCGCATCGACCTTGGCGGTCTCCTCCGCGGTGAGATAGGTGCCCTGCCCGATGTTCTCGCGGGCAATGACCGCCTGTTCATAGGGCATCAGCTGATCGCGCACGAACTTGCCGACCAGTTCCTTGAGCATCTGGTGTTCGTGGCTGAGCTCGAAATTCATGTCTCTGTCTCGTCCCTGTCCAGTTCCGGGTTTGCGGAGCTCCTGACACCACACAATACGCGGCCTGTCACCCGCAGGATTGACGAGGCGCGCACAATTTCTCCCCCTCGCGCCCCGTCCGGCTTGCTTGACGCTGGGACACGCGTGCCATAACTTCAAGCCTTACTATCTGCGATACTTTGCAGATTTAGCGCGGCGTCACGGCCGCAGAAGGAATAGAAGCCATGTCCCGTTTCGCCGAAGGCGTCGTGCGTTTCCAGCGCGAGGTGTTCCCCGAAAAGCGCGAGCTGTTCGAGCGCCTGAGCGCCAGACAAAGCCCGGAGGCCCTGTTCATCACCTGCTCGGACAGCCGGATCGAGACCGCGATGCTCACCCAGACCGATCCGGGCGAGCTGTTCATCTGCCGCAATGCGGGTAACATCGTGCCGCCGCACACCAACCAGACCGGCGGCATGACCGCCTCGATCGAATTCGCGATCGGCGCCTTGCGGATTCCCAATATCGTGGTCTGCGGCCACACCGATTGCGGGGCGATGAAAGGGGCGATGAACCGCGCCGCGCTCACCAGCCTGCCGCATGTGCGCGAATGGCTGGGCTTTGCGCAAGGCGCGGTCGACATCACCGAGGCGCTGGGCGCGGGGCTCGACCCCCAGGCCAAGATGCGGATGCTGCTCGAACAGAACGTCATTCTGCAATTGCAGCACCTGAAGACCCACCCGACCGTCGCGGTGGCGCTGGCGCAGAAGGCGCTGGTGCTGCACGGCTGGGTCTATGACATCTCCACCGGCGAGGTCGAGGCCTGGGACGAGGTCGCAGGCGCATGGGTTCCGGTCGAGGAGCGCTATGCCGCCGATCTCGCCACGACCGTGCTTTCCCGCCACGCCTGCTGAGCGGCGCGCCGGGCTCCGCGGCGCATCAGGCGACCGCTTCGGCCCCTTCGGCCTGCCACATGCGCTTGGCCAGGTCGATATCGACCGGCGTGGCGCGGCTCAGGCGGTGGCCGATGAAATCGATCCCCTCGATCAGCCACGCCGCCAGCGCCGGCTGGGCGAGGCTGTAGACGCGCTGCTGGCCGCGGGTCTGGGTTTCCACCAGCGCCACCGCGCGCAGCACGCCGAGGTGCTGCGAGATACGGGTCGGAGACAGCTCGAGCAGATCGCCGAGCTCGTTGACCGTCTGCTCGCCAGCCTGCAATTTCAGCAACAGCCGAATGCGGTCGGGATGGGAAATCTGGCGCAGCACATGGGCCAGTTCTGTGGCAACAACCTTGCGGCTCGGCATCGCAGCGACCTTCTTAATGCGTCGAAACGTGTTGATGTTATGCGATAACGCGCAAGGGGCCCGTTCGGGTCCCGGAATTTGCAGGTTCCGCGTTTTTTAAGGCAAGCCACCCCCGCTGGGGGCGCTGACTGGTGACTTTTCCGCCGCATAGCAGAGCGAGAAACGCGCTGTCGGCGACGGCATTGACATAGGGCGCATCGCCCGCGCCGAGCGAACTGGCGGCCACGCCGCTGTCGCGCAGCCTCGCCCAGCCCTCGTGCAGGCGCCACGCTGCCCGCGCCGCGCCCGCTTCGCGCAGGCTGAGCGCAAGCGCCAGCACGAGCACCGTCGCATCGAGCGGCAGGTGCTGTCCTTCTGCCCCCTGCTCGCCCGCTGTCTCGGCGGTGACGAGGCGCAGCTCGCGCCCGCCCGTCTCGTCTGCCCCGAACCACAGCATCGGCCATGCGCCGCGCACCCCGCCGGTCCCCGCCAGCAGGGTGAAGACCGTGCTGCGCAGATCGGGCATGGCAATGATCGCGTCCCACGGCGCCCGGCCCGAAACGAGCCGCGGCAGCGCGTCCTCGAGGGCGAGGACCTCGCAATCCGGCGCTGCGAGCGCGAGGCGCTGGCGGGCATGGACAATCACCGCGATCCGGCCGCGCCCCTCGCTGCGCGCGGCCCCGAGCATGGCGTGGAGGATACCGGCAGGCAGGCACGGCACGCCGCCCGGCGTAGCGGGCCGGCAGGTCGAGGGGTGCGGGCTCAGCAGCACCACATCGAGCGGCGCCCGGCCAAGCGGCGCGCTGCGCGGGTGATCGAGACCATAGCTGGCGATGAAGCGCGCCTGCGGCAGGGCGGGCGAACCGCCATGCTGGAGCGCGGCCGGGCTACAGCCGCGCCACGGTGCAAAGACCGGCGCCTGCGGGCCGGGCGCGGCGGTGCTGTCATGGCGCTCGGCCGCCATGCCGAGCCAGCCGAGCAGTTGCGCCAGCCCGCTCTCCCAGTCGTCCGGAGCGCGCTCCTGCGGATCGCCCAGACACAGGCGCGGCCGCACCAGCACCAGCGGCGCGCGGCCGCGAATGGGCGGCGGGTCGGTGTCGGGCAAGATGCTCGGTTGATCCATGCGCCGGTCCTTGGCTGGGCGGGTGCGGGGGCGATGCGCTGCCATCTAGCCGCGCCGGAGCAATCGGAAAAATTCAATCTTTCTTCGGAAGCGTTCTGTTTTCTGAATATTCGTAGCTATAGCCCGGGTGCCTTTTTCCGCCCCCGCTTGAAACCGCGCCGCGAGGCGGGCATCACGCGGGCGGGGAGAAGAGGGGAAAGCACATGAACATCGCAAGCTTGCGCGCCGGTGCGGCGCTGGCTCTGGCCGTCGCCGCCGCTACCGGCGCAGCCGCGCAGGACGCGCCTGCTCCGGTCAGCCCGGCAACGCGGATCGCACAGCAGGCCGCCCAAAAGGCGCTCCCGCCCGAAGGCACACGCGACGCGGCGGATTCGCAGCGCGGTTTCCTTGCCACGCGCAAAGACCCCGTGATCGCCGGCACCAACGGCAAGCCGGTCTGGAACCTCGATGCCTATGCCTTCGTGGCCGGCCCCGCGCCAGACACAGTCAACCCATCGCTGTGGCGCCACATGACCCACCTCAAGCGGCACGGGCTCTACGAGGTGACGGCGGGCGTGTGGCAGGTGCGCGGCTTCGATGTCTCGAACATGACCGTGATCCGCGGGGAGAGCGGCTGGATCGTTATCGACCCCCTCACCAGCGTCGAGACCGCGGCGGCGGCGATGGAACTGGTCAATGCGACGCTCGGCAAGCGCCCGGTGAGTGCGGTGATCTATTCGCACAGCCACGGCGACCACTTCGGCGGGGTGCGCGGCGTGGTCGATCCGGGCGATCTGGAGGCCGGCCGCGTGGCGGTGATCGCGCCTGCCGGGTTCATGGAAGAGGCCACATCGGAGAACGTCATGGCCGGCGGCGCGATGATGCGCAGGGCAGCCTACCAGTTCGGCACCGGCATTGCCCCGGGCGCCACCGGACAGATGGGCAGCGGCATCGGCTCGGGCCTGTCGGGCGGCGCCCTGTCGCTGATCCCGCCGACCGACACTGTCGCCAAGACCGGCGAGACCCGGGTGGTCGACGGCGTGCCGCTCGAGTTCCAGATCGTCTCGGGCACCGAGGCACCGGCGGAATTCAACGTCTTCATCCGCTCGGCCCGGACCTTCCTTGCCGCCGAAATCGCCACCTGTTCGCTGCACAACATCCTCACTCCGCGCGGTGCCAAGGTGCGCGATGCGCGGGCCTGGGCGCGCTATCTCGATGAAGCCGCTACCCGCTATGCCCCGCAGAGCGAGGCGGTCATCTCGAGCCATTGCTGGCCGATCTTCGGCAAGGACCAGGGCACCGCCTGGCTTACCGCCCAGCGCGACAATTACCGCTGGCTCCACGACCAGACCGTGCGCCGCATGAACCGCGGCGAGACCATGCACGAGATCGCCGAGGCGCTGGAGAAGACGCCGCCGCCCGGCAACAGCCAGGAATGGTCGACCCGCGGCTATTACGGGACGATCAGCCACAACGCCAAGGCGATCTACCAGTTCTACCTCGGCTGGTATGATGCCGTCCCGGCGAACCTCCACGCCCACCCGCCGGTCGAGCGGGCAAAGAAGCTGGTCGATGCGCTGGGCGGCGGCGACCGCACGCTGGCGCTGGCGGAGAACGCGCTGGCCGAGGGGGATTACCGCTGGGCCTCGGACCTGCTCCAGAACCTCGTCTTCGCCGAGCCCGGCAATGCCAAGGCCAAGGCGCTACTGGCGGGCAGCTACGAGCAGCAGGGCTACCAGTCCGAAAGCGCGATCTGGCGCAACCAGTTCCTCTCGGCCGCCTTCGAGCTGAGGAACGGACGGGTCGATCGCAGCAATGCCCAGAGCAACGACATGATCGCGGCGATCCCGACGCAGGAATTGCTGGACTCAGTCGCCACCCTGTTCGCGCCGGAACGCGATCAGCCGCGCGGTCTTGTGGTCGCGATCGAGATTCCCGACCGCGGGGAGACCGCGACGCTGGAAGTGGGCGCGCAGGCGATGATCGGGCGCGTCGGCGTGCTGCCGGACAAGCCCGCCGTCACCATCCGCGGCCCGCGCCGGGCGCTGCTCGCCCTGCTGTTCGTGCGGCTCCCGGTCGAGGCGGTGGCGAAGATGCCCGGCGTCACCATCGAGGGCGACAAGGCGGCCTTGCAGCGCATGATCGACGCGCTAGACCCGATGCCCCACGGCTTCGACATCGTCACGCCGTAAGGCGGGCAGACGGAGTGCTCTAGAACGAGCACTCCGCAGTCGCCGCTGCCGTATCGCGGGTGATCTCGCCGATCTGGAAGGCAAACGGCGCCTCGGAGACGAAGGTCAGCTTGCCGCCGGCCTCGCCAAGACATGCGGCGCTGAGCACCATCTCGCGCCAGCCCTTGCCTTCGGCGACCGACAGCCCCTGCGTGATGTCGAGCGCCTTGCCGCCGCCGGCAGTGACCGTGACGGGCGCTGCCGGGCGGTTGGTGACCTGATAGGTGATGCGGAAGGCGGCCTCGCTGGCAGGGCCGGTGAGCGTGAGGCGCGCACCCGGGCCAAAGGCGATGCGGCGCGCATCTTCCTGCGCGCGGCGGTCGACGCCGGTGGCGACGATCCCGTTGCCGCTTCCGCGCAGATCGGGGAGCAGCGCATTGTCGGCCACGGCCTGCACCTGCGCGCCGAGGCGGCCGCTGGAAAACCACAAGGCGCCGGCATCGCTGGCGAGCGCCGCGCAGTTCTCGTCGAGCGGGACTGGCGCGATGCGCGGCGCGGCAAAGCCGAGGCCATAGCCGACCGGGAACAGCGCGCCCTCCGCCCCGTTGAGCGGCGCGCCCTCGCAAGTCTTGGGCCATGAGAACGAGAGCCGCCCGCTCGGCTTCACCTTGCCGAACAAGACGTCTGCCACCCCTGCCCCCTCGCTTCCGGGGAGCCATGCGGCGACGAAAGCATCGGCAGCGTTGAGCTCGCGGTTGACCCACAAGGGGCGGCCCGAAAGGAACACGGCCACAGTCGGCACGCCGCGCGCCTCATAGGCCTTGAGCAGCGCCAGCCCCTCCTCGTCGCGGAAGGCAAGGTCCTTCCGGTCGCCGACGAATTCGGCATAGGGGGTCTCGCCGAAGACGACGATGGCGATGTCGGGCTTGCCCGCACTGTCGCCCTTGCGCGCGAGCACGGCTTCGCCGCCTGCCGCCTTGGCCGCCTCGGCGATCCCGGCGAAGATCGAGGTCGCGCCCTGGAAATCGGCCGCGGTGAGATCGCCGCCGCCCTGCCATGTCACTGACCAGCCGCCGGCCTGCTGCGGGATATTGTCCGCCGCGCTTCCTGCCACCTCGATCCGTGCGCCCGGCTTGATCGGCAGCACGCCCGCGTTCTTGAGGATCACCTGCGATTTCGCCACCGCCTCGCGGGCAAGCGCACGGTGTTCGGGCGAGCCGAGCCGCTCCCACTTGCCGCCATTGGCGCGGGCCGAGGGCTTCACCTCGCCATCGAGAATGCCGAGCTGCTGCTTCATCCGCAGCACCCGCAGCACGGCCTCGTCGAGCCGCGCCATCGGGATCGTGCCGTCCTGCACCTGGGCCACCAGCGAGGCGTGCAGCGCCTTCCAGTCCTCGGGCACCATATAGACATCGAGCCCGGCAAGCAGCGCCTGCGGGCAATTGCTGTTGGTGCAGCCCTTGATTTGGCCGTGGCCGTTCCAGTCGCCGACCACGACCCCGCCGAACCCGAGATGGCCGCGCAGTTCATCGGTCAGCAGCGGCTTGTTGCCGTGCATCTTGGTGCCGTTGATCGAGTTGAAGCTCGCCATCACGCTGGCAACGCCCGCGCCGATCGCGGCGGGATAGGGCGCGGCGTGGATCGCCATGAGGTCCTTGAGGTCGCCGTTGACATCACCCTGATCGACGCCCTGCGCGGTGCCGCCGTCGCCGAAATAGTGCTTGGCTGTGGCCGCGACCTTGCCCGGGCCGAGCCAGCCCGGCTCGCCAGGGCGGCCCTGAAGCCCCTCGATCATCGCCGCGCCGAGCCTTGTCACCAGCGCCGGGTCTTCGGAATAGCTCTCGTAAGTGCGGCCCCAGCGGTCATCGCGGGCGACCGCCACTGTCGGAGCGAAGGTCCAGTCGAGCCCTGTCACCTCGATCTCGACCGCGGTCGCAGCGCCGATGCGACGGACGAGGTCGGCATCGCCGGTTGCCCCCAGTGCGATATTGTGCGGGAAGATCGTCGCGCCCGGCACATTGGCGTGGCCGTGGACGGCGTCGGTCGCCCAGATCGCGGGGATCACCGGCTCGCCGTCAGGAAGCGGCGCGGTCGAGGCCTCCCAATATTCGTCGGCCAGCTTCAGCCAGTCGGCCGCGGGGCCCTTGTCATTGCCATAGGGGCCGGAATTGCCGCCGTTGAGGATCGTGCCGAACCGGTATTCGCGCATATCGGCGGGGGTGATCGAGCCGATGTCGGGCTGGATGATCTGCGCGACCTTGCGCGCAATGCTCATGCGCGCGAGCAGGGCCTCGGGGCTGTTGGCGTCCTGCACTGGCGCCTCGGCCGCCGGAGCGCTCGCCGACCGCACTTCAGGCGCCGCGTTGCACCCCGCCAACAGGGCAAGCACTGCCACCGCGCCCAATTGCCGACCCACTCCGCTTCGCGCCATCTCGCCAGACCCTCCCAGATCCGTTGCATTTCTCTTGAGAACGTTATCAAGATATGCCCGCAGATGCGCCGCTTGGCAAGCGTCAAGCATCGCCCGTCAGGCGCGGCGCAGGGCTCCGGCGAGCAGCCCCGCGCTCCCCAGCGCCAGCGCCGCAAACAGCACGAACAGCGCGGCATAGCCGAATTGCGGGACCAGCAGCACCGTCAGCCAGGGCATCACCATGCCCGGCACGGTGTTGGTCAGGTTGAACAGCCCGAGATCGCGCCCGCGATGCTGCGGTGCGGGCAGCACGCGCAGGGTCTGGCCCGAATGGAGCGAGAGGAACACCGCCGCCGCCAGCCCGAACAGGACATAGCCCGCTATCGCGACGGCAAGACTCGCCGCCGCCGCCATCACCAGCATCCCGCCAGCGCATAGCAGCGCGGCTGCCACCAGCGGCACGACCGGCTTGCCGTGGCGGTCCGACCAGCGTCCGAGCAGCAGCGACAGCGGCACCGCTCCCACCAGCACGAGACTGAAGATATTGGCCGCGCCGTTCTCGGGATAGCCCGGCGCGAGCGAGCGCAGCCAGTAGAGGAGGAAAGCGAACATCCCGCCCTCGGCGACCTGCACCAGCAGCCGGGCGGCCCACATCCGCAGCACCACCCGCTCACGCAGCGGCAAAGGCGCAGGCGGCTTCGCCACAGGGGCGACCAGCGCCGGCTGCACCCGTCCCTTGCCCAGCAGCACCGCCGGCAGCACGAGGGCGCTCACCAGCACCGTCACCAGCCCCAGCCGGGCCTCGGGCGCGATCAACCCGGCATAGGTGACCAGCGATCCCGCCAGCGCGCCCAGCGCCGGCGACAGCGCCAGCGCCCCGCCCAGCACGCCTTTCTGCTCGTCGGGGAAACAGTCCCCCGCCCAGGCCATCAATGGCGAAAGCATCAGGTTGAGCGTCACCTGCCACACCATCACCAGCGCGATGATCTCCGCAAGGCTCTCGGCCCGCCCCACCATCAGCAGCAGTGCATTCGAGGCGACCAGCCCGGCGATGATCCACGGACGGCGGGTGCGGCTGTAGTCGGTGAGCATGCCCACGCCGATATTGGCAAGGCTCGCCGTCACCGCACCGAGGAACGTCACCTGCGCCAGCGCGGCGACATCCTCGCGGCCCTGAAGATCGGCAACGGCCTGGGGCAGCAGCACCGTCAGCAGCGGCACATAGGCGACCGCTCCGCCCGCCGCAGCGAGCGCGAACAGGGCGAGGAACCAGCCCGGCTGGGGTTGCGGCGGCGGAACGGCGGCCGGCGTGGTCAAGAGCGTTCAAGCGCGTTCAGGCGCGGGGGCGGTGGACGAGCGCTCGACCAGCGCCGCGGCCACCTCGATCACCGCGCCGTCGCCCTGCTCGGGCGAGCGGGCGATCAATTGCTCGACCGCGCGCGAGACGGTCTCGGCAATCGGCTGGTCGATCGCGGTCAGCGGCGGCTGCGAGAAGCGCACGATCGGGGTGTTGTCAAAGGAGATCAGCGAAAGGTCACGCGGCACCACAAGGCCGCGGTCACGCGCGACTTCGAGCGCGGCGAGCGCCATCTGGTCGGACGAGGCGATGATCGCGGTCACATCGGGATTGCGGTCGAGCAGGGCGCGCGCCGCGCGGGTGCCGGATTCATAGCCGAAATCCCCCACCTCGAGCAGCCCCTCCTCCGGCAGCCCGCGCTCGGCCAGAGCGCGGCGCCAGCCGGCGATGCGCCAGCCCGAGAGGCTGTATTGCGATGGCCCCGCAATCATCGCGATGTGGCGATGGCCGAGATCGGCCAGCCGCGTCGTGGCAAGGTGCGCTGCGCCCTCGTCGCCCATGGTCAGCGGGATGCCCGGCCCCGGCGCATCGGAGCCGATCCGCGCAAAGGGAATGCGGCGCTCCGCCAGAAGCTCGGTGATCAGCCGGTTCTCCGAGTGCGGCGGCGTCAGGATCACCCCGTCGGGCTGGAGCGCCGACAGCGCCGCGCCCAGTTCGCGGGTCACATGGTCGGAATGGGTGTCGACCAGTTCCACCATCATCCGGTAGCCGTGCCTCGAACAGGTGAGGATGCCGCCGAGCAGCATCTGGTCGACCCAGTCCGTGCCCCGCCGCTCGCGCCAGTCGGCCAGCGTGCGCTCGCGGTCGTTGATGGCGAGGATAATGTAGGAGCGCGACCCGCTCATGCGCTGCGCGGCGAGGCTCGGGACGTAGCCCAGCCGGTCGATCGCCGCCTGCACCTTGTCGCGCAGTTGCGGGCGCACATTGGGGCCGCCATTGACGACGCGGCTCACGGTCTGGAGCGAGACGCCCGCGTCCTCCGCGACATCCCTGATCGTGACTGTCTTGCGCACCCGCGCCATTCTGCTCGCGCCCCTGCCGGTCCAATGCCGTATGGTCTACCGGATGCAGGCGCGTCCCGTCGCCGGATCGCTGGCGCATTGGTAGACCCTGATCCAATCGATTGCGAATTGCGCGGGAAAGCTCGAAGCTGCAACCCCCCCGGCGTTGTTTTCTTCCGACAGGCGTCCGCCGACGGCGAGGTTCGCCATCAGGTAGAACGGCTGGTCGAAGGGCGCAGCCGGTCGCCCCTTGGCGTTGCGGGCCGCCGTGCTCCACTGGTCGGCGGTGACGGTGAGGTGCACGCGGTCATCGACGAGGAAGCGGATCAGCCCCTCGCCCCATTCCACCGCATAGACGTGGAAATCATCCGATTGCAGCGCCAGAGAAGGCAGCGCGGTGCGGCTGTCGATATAGCGGTTCTGCGGCGCGAAATCGCCGAAGTGGAGCGCGCTGATGGTGCGGTTTTCGCCTCTGCCGCCCTCGCACACCTTGCACCTGGCGCCGATATTGACCGCCTCGAGAATGTCGATCTCCCCCGAGCGCGGCCAGGGGCCATAGGCAGGGTCGTTCGGCATCATCCAGATCGCGGGCCAGGTGCCCTGCCCTGCCGGCACTCTCGCGCGCGCCTCGATCCGGCCATAGCGCCAGGCGTGAAGCCCGATGGTGCGGATCTTGCCCGAAGTGTGCGACTGCACCAGCGTCGGATTGTCACGCTCGGCGATTTCCGGAGGGCGCGCAGGGCCAGCGAAGCGCTCCTTCTTCGCCTTCAGGAGCAGCATCCCGCCCTCGACCGCAATATTGTCGGGCCGGTCGGTGTAGCACTGGCGTTCATTATTGCCGCCGCCCCAGCACGAGACCTCGGGCGTCCACCTGGTCCGGTCGAGCGCGGTGCCCTCGAACTCGTCGGCCCAGACCAGCTCCCAGCCTGCGCCTTCACGCGGCGCGAGCGATTGCCCGGCGGGGGGCGGCGCTGCACCCCCCGAAAGCAGCAGGGCCGCTGTCAGCGTTACCGCCTGTCGCAGCCCTGCCATCGTCATGTCCTTGCCTTCCTAAAAATCGAAGCGGGCAAGGAAGGTGAAGCGGCGGTCGTTGCGGAAGGCTGAACGCTGCACCCGGGTGCCGTCGAAGTCGATCACCTGCGAGGTGCGGAACACCTCGTCGAGCAGGTTCACGCCCTGCACACCCAGCTTCACGCCCGGCATGACCGTGACGAACACCGAGGCGTCAAGCTGCCCGGTCTCCTCGCCCCAGATCGGCGCGAAGGGGAAGATGTCGTCACGCGGGGTGATCACGAAGGCCGAGCGCCAGTTGTAGGCGGCGCGGGCCGAGAGCCAGTCCTTCTCGTAGAACAGCACCGCGTTGACGGTGTGCTTGGAGATTCCGTTGAGCGGCTGGAAGGCGGCGAAATCGCCCTGGTTGCCGGCAAGGTTGGTGTTCGCAAAGTCGCTGCCGTCGACATAGGTATAGGTGAGCTGCGACCCCAGGCCGCTCAGGAAGCCGGGCAGGAAGTCGTAGGTCTGCTGGTAGCCGACCTCGACGCCCTTCATCGTCCCGTTCTGGCGGTTGTCGGGGCCGTTGACCTCGACCTCGAGATCCTGCCCGCTCGGCGAGACGAAGTTGACCAGATCGATCCCGTTGTTGACGATCCCCCTGATGTCCTTGGCGAACACCGAGGCGGTCAGCGATCCGACGCGGTCGAAATACCATTCGAGCGACAGGTCGTAGTTCCAGCTCTCGATCGGGCGCAGGTTGCGGTTGCCGGTGAAAAGCTGGAACAGCGGGCCGGTCTCGAGCGTCCCTTGCGAGCGCAGGTCGGCGGTGTTGTCGCCGATGCCGCCGCCCGAACGGAACGCCGCCAGATCGGGGCGGGAGATGCTCTTCGAGACAGCCGCACGGAACAGCAGGCCGTTGCCGGTGTCGAGCAGCGCGTTGAAGCTCGGCAGCCAGTTGTCGAAGGTCACTGCGCGGTCATCGAGCACGACTTCCCCCGTGTGCGCCGCCGCGAACTGCGCAAGGCGGCCCGAGGAGAGGCTGCAGAAGGCCGGGCGCTGGTCGGCCGGCAACTGGGCGGCACGGCCGCAGGCGGCGGTCACCTCCGACAGCTCGGCGACCCCGTTACCATTGCCGCCGGCCTGCGGATCATCGAAGAAGAACGGGTTGGGGAAGCCGACCAGACCGGCTGCCACCACCTCGGTCTCGATGTAGCGCACACCGAAATTGCCGCGCAACTTCCAGCCATTGTCGAAGTCCGTGCCGTAATCGACGCGGGCATAGGCGGCCTTGGTGGTTTCCGAGACCTCGCTGATCTCGTTCTCGCAGAACGGATCGCAGCGCGTGGTGACCCCGCTCACCGCGTTGGTGAAGCTGCGGTTGCGCACGCCGAAGAAGGGGTTCGGGGTCTGCGAGAAGGTGTTGATCGCGCCGGCCTGCTGGGCCGAGGCGCCCGACAGATATTCCTTGAGGAAGCTGTCGGCACCGAAGAAGTGCGCTCCGCCCGGCAGCGGCGCGGGCGCATTGCCGCGCTGGAAGTTGTTGTCGAAGGGCGAGCGCAGATTGGCAAAGTTCGGGAAATCGTCAACGAAGGCGCCGCCGCCGATCGCGAATTCCTGCCCAGGCAGGCCGGTGTAGAAGCGGCCCGGCTGGAACCCGCCCGTGGCAGCACAACCCGGCCCGGCGTTCCACGGCGCGCAGCCTGCACGGCCCGCCCACGGCGCGGAGAGGTTGCCCCAGGTGCTGAAGTTGGTGTCGCGGTTGGTCTGCCCGCGCTCCGACCAGCGGGCGCCGAACTTGACCTGCTTGAAGAAGCCGTCTTCCGAGATGTCGTATTCGACATCGGCGCGCAGGGTGTCGAGATCGCCTTCGTTGCGGGCGATAGAATCGAGCAGGAACCAGTAATAGGTGTTGCGACCGGAGGTGAAGTAGTCCGCCGGCGCGCCCGGGGGCGCAAGGAACTGCACCTGCGGCACCTTGCCGGTCATGTCGAGATCGATATTGGCCCAGGTCGACATCGAGCCGATGATCGAATCCTGCTCGAGATCCGAGGAAATGTGCTGCGCCTCGAAGTTGACGCGCAGGTTGTCGGTGATGCTCCAGTCGACATCGAAGGAGAAATCCTCGGTCGAGGCGCGGGTCTCGCGCTCGAAGCGCAGCAGTTCAAGCGGGATGCCGCCGCGCCCGAAGGGGTTGGCATAGGCATCGCCGATGCGCTGGCTGAGGATGCCGCGCTGGAAGATGCCGTTCTCGTCGAACTCCCAGGTGCTGCCCGCCGCCGGGACCGGGAACAGCGCGTCGTCATTGACCAGCGCGATCGCGGCGTTCTCCTTGGTGAAGAAGGTCGTGTCGGCGCGCAGCCATTCGAAGGTGACGAGCACGTCACGCGAGGGGCTTTCATACTGCATGACAGCCGAGATCGCGTTGCGGTCACGCTCCAGATCGGTGGTGCGCACGCCCGCGCCCTTGGGCACGACCACAGCGCCGGCGGGCGGGAAATTGTCGGGGGTGAAATTGGTGTTGCTGCCAAAGCCGCCGCTGCCGACCGGACGCACGCGAATGCACGAGCCGGTGAGGGTGGAGGGGCGGTAGCAGGGGTCGGCCACCTGCGAGGCATCGGTGCGGCTGACCAGTTCCGACTTGGTGTAGCCGAGCTGGAAGCCGAGCGTGCCGGCATCGCTTTCGTAGGTGGTCGAGCCGAGCACCGAGAAGCCGGGCGACCATTCCTTGGCGAGATCGCCGACATTGGTTTCGATCGTGCCCGCAATATGGGTCCCGCGCCGGTCGAGCGGCTTGCGGGTGACGAGGTTGACGGTCCCCGCGATCCCGCCTTCGATCATGTCGGCGGTGAGGTTCTTGAACACCTCGACCCGGCCGAGCAGTTCGGGCGAGACCTCGTTGAAGTTGAGAACGGTGCCAGCATTGGCCGAGAAGATGTCGCGGCCGTTGAGCTCGGAGCGCACATAGTTGAGGCCGCGGATAATGACGCCGGTGCCCTCGACCGAGAAGCGGTCGGGGTCGGAGGGCTTCTCGAAGCGGCCGATATTGACGCCGGGGACGCGCTGGAGGGCTTCGGCCACCGAACGGTCGGGCAGCGCGCCGATATCCTCGGCGGTGATCACATCGACGAAGGTGTCGGCATCGCGCTTGATGTTCTGCGCGTTCTGGAGCGAGGCGCGGAAGCCGGTGACGATGATGACATCTTCAGGCTCGGCCTGCGCCGCCTCGTCGGTGGCCGGCTCCTCGGCGTCCTGCGCCAGCGCGGGGCTGGCAGCGGCGATGGCGAGCGCGGATGCGGTGCCAAGAGCGAACAGGCGCCGACGCGGCGCAAGCTTTGCGGTCTTCATGATCTTTCAAACCTCCCCATGCCGCGCGCCGGTTTCGTGACAGACACTGCGGGCTTGGCGAGGTTGTAACCGATCTTGAGAGCGTTCTCAAGACTTGTAATCTGCGGTTCATATTGCATTCTGGCAACACAGGGCGAGGGCCAGACGCCCCCGCCACACCGGCCCGCAGAGGCCCGACAGGGATCGAGGAAAACGTGGCAATTGAACGGATTATCATCGTCGGTGGCGGCACGGCCGGATGGATGGCAGCCGCCGCGCTGTCGCGCATCCGGGCGGGCCGGCCTGTGGAAATCACCCTGATCGAATCCGAGGCGATCGGCACGGTCGGAGTCGGCGAGGCAACGATTCCACCCTTTGTCGGTTTCAACCAGCTGCTCGGGATCGACGAGCGCGAAATGCTGGCCGAGGTCGGCGGCACCTTCAAGCTGGGCATCCAGTTCGAGAACTGGGGTAACCTCGGGGACAGCTATATCCACCCCTTCGGCGCCTATGGCTACACCATGGGCGGGATCAGCTTCCACCACGTCTGGCACCGCATGGCCGGCGCGGGCGACAAGCGGCCGATCCAGGTCTTCAACCTCGAGACCATGGCTGCCGCCTTCGGCAAGTTCGCCCGGACCGAGGATTACGCGCGCGACGATCTGCCGCCGGTCAATTACGCCTATCACCTCGATGCCGGGCGCTATGCCGCCTACTTGCGCAAATTCGCCGAGGCGCGCGGCGTGGTGCGGCAGGAGGGCAAGGTCGCCGATGTCGCGCTCGACGGGGAAAGCGGCTTTGTCACGAGCGTCACGCTGGATGACAGACGCCAGTTCGCAGGCGACCTGTTCATCGACTGCTCGGGGTTCCGCGGCCTGCTGATCGAACAGGCGCTGAAGACCGGCTACGACGACTGGAGCAACTATCTCCCCTGCAACCGCGCCGTGGCCCTGCCCTGCCTGCGCGAGGACGGCAGCCCGCCCCCGCCCTTCACCCGCGCCACCGCGCACAGCGCCGGGTGGCAATGGCAGGTCCCGCTCCAGCACAGGAACGGCAACGGCCATGTCTATTGCTCGGCCTTCATGGAGGATCAGGCGGCGCTCGACATCCTGCTCGGCAATATCGCCGGCAAGCCGCAGGCCGAGCCCAACTGGCTGCGCTTCGTCACCGGCCGGCGCAAGAAGTTCTGGAACAGGAACGTCGTCGCCCTCGGGCTGGCGGCGGGCTTCATGGAGCCGCTCGAATCGACCTCGATCCACCTCATCAACACCGGCATCGACAAGCTGATCTCGCTGCTCTCGCTCGACGGGATCACCAAGGTGCAGGAGGATACCTTCAACCGCCTGACGGGCCGCGAATATGCCCGCATCCGCGACTTCCTGATCCTCCATTACAATGCCACGCAGCGCACCGATTCCGACTTCTGGAACCATGTCCGCACCATGCCCGTCCCCGACAGCCTGACCGAGAAGGTCGAGCTGTTCCGCGCCAATGGCCAGATCTTCCGCGAGGAGGACGAGCTGTTCACCGAGACCAGCTGGGCGGCGGTGATGATGGGACAGGGCATCCGGATGGGCGGCCACAACGCGATGGCCGACGCGCTCGACCCGGTGAAGACCGCGCAGGAGGTCAACGAGATGGAGCAATCGATCCGCTACCTCGTCCAGCACATGCCGGGGCATGGCGATTACCTGAAGCGCTATTGCCCGGCGCCGATTGCGGCTTGAGGAAGCGGGGGAATTCTTGACATTCGGGGGCCGCGCAAGGAAGGAGCGCGCGTCTCCCACCGCTTGCGCAAGGCCCGCCTCCGCCCATGACTAACGCTTCCCACGGCTGGACCGCGCTGGTGCTGGCCGGGCAGCGTCCGGGCGTGGACCGGCTCGCCGCACACTTCGGGCGCGAGGCCAAGGCGCTGATCCCGGTCGCAGGCGAGCCGATGCTGGCGCGCGTGCTGCGCGCCCTTTCGGATACGCCGCAGGTGGCGCGGATCATCGTGCTGGCACAGGATGCCCCTGCCCTGCTTGAAGACCCCTCGCTGGCATGGGCGAAAGGCGATCCCCGGATCACCGCACGGGTCTCGGGGCGGACGATCAGCGGATCGGTGCTCGCCGCCGTGCAGGACCCGGCTGTGGGCCTTCCCGTGCTGGTCACAACTGCCGACAATGTCATGCTTACGCCTGAGACCCTCGCCGAGTTCGTGTCGGGCGCGGGCGCGGGCGATGTGTCCGTGGCCTTCGTCGAGCGCGGCAATCTCGAAGCCTCAGTCGGCCCCAACAGGCGCACATGGCTGGCATTCCGCGACGGTGCCTTCACCGGCGCCAACCTGTTCGCCCTGACCGGCCCCGGGAGCAGCAATGCCCTCAGGTTCTGGGAGCGGGTCGAGGCCGACCGCAAGTCGGTCCTGCGCCTTGCTGCCCATTTCGGCCCCGTGCTGATGGTGAAGCTGTTGCTACGCCGCATGACCCTCGCGCAGGCGCTTGCCGCCGCGGGTCGCAAGCTTGGCGCAGCCGCTGCGCCGGTCCTGCTGTCGGACGGGCGCATGGGGGTCGATGTCGACAAGCCCGAGGACCACACCCTTGCCGAACGGCTGCTGGGGGCAAACCCGGCATGAAACGCATCTGCTTCCTGTTCAACCACGACCAGACCCACCAGCTCGCGCATTCCCTGCCGATCGCGCTGGCACTGGCCGAGCGGGGCGAGCATCGCATCACCCTCGCCTTCGCCAAGCCCGCGATCCGCAAGGAGATCGAGCGGCAGGCCGATCCGGCCCTGCTGGCGCGTATGGAGCTGGTGCAGCTCGGCCTCAAGCGCGGCGGCTCAAGGCTGCTGGCGGGCGCGCTGGAGCGGCTGGTGCCTGCCACCAAGCTGCTTCTGTATCGCGACAACCTCGATTTCTTCGCCAGCTTCGATGCGGTGGTGGTCTCGGAAAAGACGACCCTGCTGCTCAAGACTCGCTACGGCCTCGACCATGTGAAGCTGATCCACACCCGCCACGGCGCGGGCGACCGGGCGATCGGCTTCAATCCCGAGAGCGCAAAGTTCGATCTGGTGCTGGTCTCCGGCCACAAGATCGCCGACCGGCTGATGGCCGATGCCGGCCTCGCGCCCGAGCAGATCGCGCTGGTCGGCTACCCCAAATTCGATCTGTGCGCGGACAACCGCTTTGAAGGGCACTTCCCCGCGCCCGAACGCCCGACGGTGATCTACAACCCGCACCCCTCGCCCAAGCTGTCGAGCTGGTTCAAGCACGGCGCGGCGGTGCTGGAGGCGTTTCGCAATCAGGATCGCTACAACCTGATCTTTGCGCCGCATGTGATGCTGTTCGAGCGCAAATGGGTGGTGACCGTCGATCCGCCGAGCCTTGCCCGCGTCACGCCGCCCGGCCCGCAATTCGCCGCCGAGCCGCGTATCCATATCGACACCGGCAGCGCTGCGAGCAGCGACATGAGCTACACCAACCGCGCCGATATCTACCTCGGCGACGTCAGCAGCCAGGTCTATGAATTCCTGCGCGAGCCGCGCCCCTGCCTCTTCCTGAACTCTCACGGTGTCGACTGGCAGGGCGATCCCAATTACCTGCACTGGCAGGCGGGGCCAGTACTGGAGAGCGCCGACGGGCTGCTTGCGCGAATAGATGCTGCCATCGCTTCGCATCCCGACTATGCACCCGCGCAGAAGGCGCTGATCGATGCGACCTTCTCGCTCTCCGACCGCCCCTCCGCCGAGCGGGCGGCAGAGGCAATCACCGCGTTTCTGGAAGGACAATCCCGTGGCTAGTCTTGCAGCTTTCTGGCGCTACGGCGTGGTCAAGACCCTGCGCAAGTGGAAGGCAGCCGCACTCTCGCCGGTGCTGGCGGCGCGCGGCGAGGCGGCTGTGCGTTCGGCTTACGGCGTGCTGATGGTCCCCAACTGGCAGGACACGACCTTCCGCTATTGCATCTTCGGCACCTATGGGAGCGACCTTGCCGACCTGCTGCGCGGCCAGCGCGACGACTTCGTGTTCGTCGATATCGGCGCCAATCAGGGGCTCTATTCGCTGATCGCGGCGCAAAACCCCAAGTGCCGCCAGATCATCGCTTTCGAGCCGGTTCCCGCCACCCATGCCCGCCTTGCCGCCAATGTGGCGCTGAACGGCGGGGCGGAGCGCACCGTGCTCCACCAGCTCGCGATTGCCGACAGCGTCGGCGAGGTGACGATCAATGTCGCCGAGGGCCACACCGGCACGGCCACCCTCGCCGGGCGCGAGGAGGCCAAGCACGCAGGCGGAGGCGTGACGATCCGCACCATCGATGCCCCGCTGGTCGATCCGCTGCTGGCGGGCAATCTTCGGATGTTCGTCAAGATCGACGTCGAGGGGCTGGAGGCGGTGGTGATCGCCGAGCTCGCCAAGACGCAGAGCTTCGCCCGGGTCGCGGCCATCTTCTACGAAGTCGATGACCGCTGGGCGAGCGCGGGCGAGATCGAGCGGCTGCTGCGCGGTGCCGGCTTCACCCGCTTTGCCAAATACGGGCGCGGCCACCACTACGACGTGCTGGCAAGCCGCTCCTGAAGCACCGCCCGGGCCAGCGCCCGGCCTGACAGCCACGCGCCTTCGACACGCGGGGAATGGAGCCAATCGCCCGCAATGCCAAGCGAGAGGCGGGGATCGAACACCCCGCTCTCCCCCGCAGCCGCTTTGGGCAAGGCATAGAGCCAGCGGTGCGCGTCGAGGTGGAGCGGCGCGACCGGCGCGGCGCCGGTGGCAGCGAAGAAATCGCCAAGCAGCGCAGCGGCGACCTCTTCCTTGGGCCGGTCAATCAGCTCGCGGCTGCGCGCCGGGCTGGCGTGAAACACCCAGGTCTCCGCGCCCGCTCGCCCCGGCTTGGCCGAATTGCGCGCCGCCCAGCTGATAGGGCCGCTGTCCGAGCGGAACGCATCCGGGGTGACGGGCAGCCGATCGGCAAAGCCCGCCATCACCGCCCAGCACGGCGCCGAAGCGACAGCGGCAGCGCGCGCGGCGAAGTCCGGCGCGGCATCGGCGAGCAGCACGGCGGCCTGCTCGGCGGGCACCGCGACCAGCACGGTATGCGCGGTGAACACCGCCTCGCCTGCCTCGACCCGCCACAGCGCACCATCGCGGACAAGACGTTCGGCCCGGGCGTTCCAGCGCACATCGAGGCTTTCCGCCATCGCCTTGACGCAGGCATTCATGCCCGGCGTGCCGACCCATGCATCCTCGCCCGCAGCAGGCCAGCGGGCGGCAACACCCGCCCGCTCCCAGCCCTCGACAGCCTTGCGGAAGGCCGGATCGCGGGCGGTGAAATATTGCGCCCCGTGATCGAAGCTCACCTGCGCGCCCGCGATCTCGACCCGCCGCGCCGCCATGCGCCCGCCCGGCCCGCGGCCCTTGTCGAGCACGGTGATGCGCTGGCCCGAGGGGGCAAGAGCGGCGGCGGCAGAAAGCCCTGCCATGCCGCCACCGATGATGAGAATATCGCTATGTCCGTCCATCCCGCGCCAACGCGCGAGGGGCGGCGGGGTTTCAGGTTTTTGCCGAAATCCCGCCCGCGGGGTCAGGCCGCGTGGGCGCTGACCTCCGCCTCGCGTCCGCCGGCCGCCTCGTTGAGCATTTCAGCGACGAGGAAAGCAAGCTCCAGCGATTGCTCGGCATTGAGGCGCGGGTCGCAATGGGTGTGATAGCGGTCGCCGAGGCGCTCCTCGGTGATCGCCACGGCCCCGCCGACACATTCGGTCACGTCCTGCCCGGTCATCTCGATATGGATGCCGCCCGGGTGCGAGCCCTCGGCGCGGTGGACAGCGAAGAAGCCCTTCACCTCCTTGAGGATGCGGTCGAAGGGCCGCGTCTTGAAGCCGGTGTCGGACTTGACGACATTGCCGTGCATCGGATCGCAGGACCACACCACCGGATGGCCCTCGCGCATGACGGCGCGGACCAGCTTGGGCAGACCCTCCTCGACCTTGTCATGGCCATAGCGGCTGATGAGCGTGATCCGCCCGGCCTCGCGTGCGGGGTTGAGATCGTCGAGCAGGCGCAACAGCGCATCAGGCTCCAGCGACGGCCCGCACTTCATCCCGAGCGGATTGCCGATGCCGCGGGCGAATTCGATATGGGCGCTGCCAGGGAAGCGGGTGCGATCACCGATCCACAGCATGTGGGCCGAGGTCGCATACCAGTCACCCGTGAGCGAATCCCGCCGGGTCATCGCCTGCTCGTAGGGGAGCAGCAGCGCCTCGTGGCTGGTGTAGAAGCTGGTGCCCTGCAATTGCGGGACAGTGCCCGGGTCGATGCCGCAGGCCTCCATGAAGTCGAGCGCCTCGCCGATGCGGTCGGCCATCTGGGCAAACTTCTCGGTCCACGGCGTGCGGCCCATGAAATCGAGCGTCCACTGGTGGACCTGCCTGAGGTTGGCATAGCCCCCGCCCGCAAAGGCGCGCAGCAGGTTGAGCGTGGCGGCGGCTTGCGAATAGGCGCGCACCATGCGCTGCGGATCATTGCGGCGGCTGACGGGGTCGAACTCGATCCCGTTGATATTGTCGCCAAGATAGCTCGGCAGGGTGACATCGCCGATCGTTTCGGTCGGCGATGAGCGCGGCTTGGCGAACTGGCCCGCCATGCGCCCGACCTTCACCACCGGCCGCTTGCTGGCGAAGGTCATGACGACCGCCATCTGGAGCAGCACGCGGAAGGTGTCGCGGATGTTGTTGGGGTGGAACTCGGCAAAGCTCTCGGCGCAGTCGCCGCCTTGCAGCAGGAAGCCGTGACCGTTCGCGACCTGCGCGAGATCGGCCTTCAGCGCGCGCGCCTCGCCCGCAAACACCAGCGGGGGATAGGACGAGAGGGTCTTTTCGGCGTCAGCAAGCTCCGCCGCATTCTCGTAATGCGGCAGGTGGCGCGCTTCGTGGGCCTTCCAGCTCTCCGGGGTCCAGATCTCGGGCACGTTCACACATCTCTCTTTGTCAGGCGCGCGTTACACTGCGCGGGGGCGCCCGCTACCCGAGCGCGGCACGAATTGTAAAGCGACAAAGCCATGTCGCACAACTTTATTTCCTTTCCGCTGCAAACGAGGGGCCGGTCAGCGACCGGTTACCACCTCGCGCGCAGCATTCGCACCCGGGGGCGCCGAGGCGAGCGTCTGGCCCTCGGGGATGATCGCCAGACGGAACGCGCCACCGTCCGCGAGGTAGCGCCCGGCCAGCGCCTGCATCGCCTCCGGGCTGGTCTGCGAATAGTCCGCCAGCAGCGTGCGCAGCATCGCCACGCGCTGGGGATCGCCGGTCGCGCCTTCGAGGTTGTAGAGCCAGAACTGGTTGCCGGTCGAGGCGCGGCGGATCAGCTGGCTGAGCGGCTCGGTCACCCGCGCCAGCTCGTCGGCGGTGGGCGGGGTGGCGGCAAGGTCACGCGCGATCCGCTCGGCCTCGGCGAAGAATACCGGCACGAAGGCGGGCTCGAGCTGGGCGGCAGCGGTGATCCGCCCCCCGCTCGCCAGATCGGTGGGCCAGCTTGTGTAGACCTGCGGCGAATAGCTCGCGCCGGCCCGCTCACGCAGGGCATCGAGCAGGCGGTTGTTGAAGAGCTGGGTGAGGATTTCGAGCTGGCGGCTTTCGCGCAGCGCCGCCACCCCGCCCCCGCTCGGCCAGGCCACCACGGCCGCGGCCTGGTTGGCATCGCCGCGGTGGGTGACGACCTTGGGCGCTCCCGCCTTGGCAAAGCCCGGGACGCGGGCAGCGATCCCGGGCGGGATCGCCTCGCGCGGGGCGAGGGCGCCGAAGGTCAGACGCAGTTGCTCGACCACCTTGGCGGAATCGAATTCGCCGAACACCAGCACCTCGATCGGCCCTTGCTTGAGGAGCGGTTCCCAGACCTTGCGGAATTCCTCGGGCGTTGCCGCCTTGAGCGCCGCCGGATCGGGCGTCGCAAAGCGCTTCTCGCCACCGGTCACGAGATATTCGAGATCGCGGTTCAGCACGCCGCCAGGGCTGGTCGAGAAGGTGTTGTAGGCCAGCTCGGCTCCGGCCTTGGCGCGGAGCACCGGATCCTTGTCCCAGCGCGGCATCCCGAGCTTGGCGGCAAACAGGTAGAGCTGGTCGTTCACATCCTCCGAGCGTGTCTGCGCGGTCAGGGTGAAGACGGCATCGTCGATGGCGAAATCGAAGCCGAGCTTGCGGCCCGTCGCCAGCCGGTCGAGCTCGTTCTGGCCAAGTTCGCCGAGGCCCGAGCCGACCAGCGCCTGCTCGCCGAGCGAGGCATAGACGGCGTTGTCCGCATCGAAGGCGCGCCAGCCGGCACCGAAGCGAACGCGCACGGTGACGCGGCCGGGTTCGGCATCATTGGCCCAGACCAGCGCCTTGACGCCGTTGGCAAAATCGACCTGTTCAATCTCCAGCACCCCGAGCGGGCGCTGCTGGGTGATCGTGCCGGGCGCGCCCACGGGGGGCAGATCGGCAAAGGAGATAGTCTGCGCCGCCAGGCGCGCCGAGCCGTCGGCCGCAACCTCGCTGGCGAGTGCGGTGCGGAAGGCGGCAACATCGGCCTCGCCCGCGCCGGGCGTGACATACACGCCGCGGGTGACTGTCCCCTCGAACAGGCCGCGGGTGCGCTCCAGCACGCGCTCGGGCGTGAGGCGCGGTTTCATGTTGCGGAACACCTCGAGCACGACCTTGGGCGCGGCGACGGTCTCGCGGATATCGACCGCATTGACGAGGTTGTTGGCGAGCTCGCTGCCCGATTGCACGCTTTCCTGCTCGACCCCGTTGGCAAAGACGACATCGAACTGCGCCACCTCGCGGTCGATCTCCTCCTGCGTCGGCGGGTTGGCGAGGGCATCGGCGATCACGCTGCGCACATCGGCGAGCGCGGCCTGCCAGTCGGCGCTCAGCGGCGCGAAGGTGACGAAGGTCGCATCGGCCGAGCGCGAGACGTCCTCCTGCTGGACCTGCGCATAGAGGAAGCTGCCGCCGGCGCGCGCACGGCTTTCGAGCCGGCGGTTGATGATCGCCTGCGCCACGGCATCGGTGAGCAGGCCCTCGTTATAGACGATGGTATCGTCGACCTTGCGCCACGGGCGCATGATCGCGAAGGTCAGGCTGCGCGGCAGATCGGGCTCGACGCCCACCGCCAGCTCCCCGATCGGGGCCAGTCCGCCCGCCGGAGCGACCGCGCCGGCCGGGGCCAGCGGATCGCCGAAATCGGGCGCGACGCCGGGCTTGCCGTTGCCCTTCCAGTCGCCGAACCACTGCTCCACCAGCCCTGCCAGCACCACCGGATCGGCATCGCCGGCAACGATGATGACGGTGTTCTCGGGACGATACCAGCGGTCGTAGAAGGCCTTCACCGCTTTGCCGCTCGCCGCGCCGAGCGTTGCATCGGTGCCGATCGGGCTGCGGACAGACAGGCGCTGACCGGCGAAGAAGGTCTGGCGGGTAAGGTCCGCCATCCGCTGCCCCGCGCCGCCCCGCTCGCGCTTTTCGGCGAGCACGATCGGGCGTTCGGCGGCGACATTGGCGTCGTTGAGCACCGGCTCGCGGATCATGCCCGAAAGCAGGCGGAAGCTTTCGGACAGCTTGGCCTGATCGATGTTCGGAATGTCGAGCTTGTAGGCGGTGTGGGTCGGCGTCGTCTCGGCATTGGCATCGCTGCCGAAGGTCGCGCCCAGCCGCTGCCAGGCCGAGATCGCCTCGGCCTTGCCGAGATATTTGCTCTCGCGGAACAGCAGGTGTTCGAGCAGGTGGGCATAGCCCTGCTCGCTGTCGGTTTCGTGCATCGAGCCCGCATCGATCCGCACCCGGATCGAAACCTGGCGCGGCGGCACGCCATTGCGGCGCACCGCATAGCGCAAGCCGTTCTTCATCTCGCCGAACAGCCACTGGTCATCTACCGGAACATCCGAGCCCTTGTAGAGCCACGGAACCGTGTCGCCCTTCTGGAGCATCCGCGGTGCCGGCACCTCGGGCGGCAGCGGCTTGATCTCGACCGGCGGCGGCGCGGCCTGCTGGGCGAGCAGCGGCTGGACCAGCGCGAGCGGGGCAAGAACAAGAGCGAGCGCGCGGGCTGCGCGGGAAATCGACGTCATGACAAGGCTTATAGGGCGGCGAAGTCTGAAGCGATAGTGAATGCTTGCCCGCCCGCCTCCCGCCAGCGCGCTCTTGCCGCCTGCCGCCGCGCTCCCTAGATGGAGCCCATGTTCATCGAAACCGAAACCACGCCCAACCCTGCGGCGCTCAAGTTCCTGCCCGGCCAGACCGTGATGGCGGCCGGCAGCCGCGAATTCGCCACCCCCGAGGCCGCCGAGGCCAGCCCGCTCGCGCAGGCGATCTTTGATACCGGCGAGGTCGTGAATGTGTTCTTCGGCGGCGATTTCGTCTCCGTCACCGCCGCGCCCGGCGCTGACTGGAGCGCGCTCAAGCCGCAGGTGATCGCGATCCTGCTCGATCACTTCGTCTCGCAGGCTCCGCTGTTTGCCGGCGGCACGGCGAGCGGCATCGCCGTTCCCGCTCCCGAGGAAGACATGGCGGTCGAGGAACGCCCCGAGGATGCCGAGGTGATCGCCGCGATCAACGAATTGCTCGAGACCCGCGTGCGCCCCGCCGTGGCCGGTGACGGCGGCGACATCGCCTATCGCGGCTTCCGCGACGGGGTGGTCTATCTCACCCTGCAAGGTTCCTGCGCAGGGTGCCCGTCGAGCACCGCGACCCTCAAGCACGGGATCGAGGGTCTGCTCAAGCATTACGTTCCCGAAGTGACCGAGGTGCGCGCGGCATGACGGTGCAGTTCCACGACCGCGCGCTCCCGGCCGATGCGCTCGACCAGCTCTTCAACGAGGCGCGCAGCTATAATGGCTGGCTCGACAAGCCGGTGTCGGACGAACAGCTCCGCGCGATCTGGGACCTGATGAAGATGGCGCCGACTTCGGCCAATATGCAGCCGGCGCGGATCGTGTGGGTCAAGTCGCCCGAGGCCAAGGCGCGGCTGGCGGACTGCGTGATGGAGGGCAACCGCGCCAAGATCCTTGCCGCGTCCGTTACCGCGGTGATCGGCTACGACATCGATTTTCACGAAGAGCTGCCCTGGCTCTTCCCCCACACCGATGCCAAGAGCTGGTTCGAGGGCGACGAGGCCGGGCGCGAGGAGGGTGCGTTCCGCAATTCCTCGCTTCAAGGCGCCTATCTGATGCTCGCCGCCCGCGCTCTGGGGCTCGACTGCGGACCGATGTCGGGCTTCGATCCGGCTGCGGTCAATGCCGCCTTCTTCGCCGATGAACCGCGCCACCGGGTCAACTTCATCTGCTCGGTCGGCTATGGCGATCCCGCCAGCATCTTCGGCCGGTCTCCGCGCCCGGACTTCGCGACCTTCAACACCATCGCCTGAGGCACTCAAGCCGCTTGCGTGCGCCTGTCCGCTGAGGCAGGGCGAGCGCAATGCGGACCCTTGCCATCGAAACGGCCACCGAGGCCTGCTCCATCGCTCTCCTCGAGGGCGATGAAGCGGTCGCATGGGACCACCGCGTGATCGGCCGCGGCCATGCCGAGGCGCTGGTGCCGATGATCGCCGCGCTGCCGGACAAGGGCCGCGCAGACCGCATCCTCGTCAGTCTCGGCCCGGGCAGTTTCACCGGGGTGCGGATCGGGCTGGCGACGGCGCGGGCGCTGGGCTTTGCCTGGGGCGCGCAGGTGCTCGGCTATCCCACGCTGGCGCTGGTCGCGGCGGAAGCGGGCGACCCGTTCGCCGGCGAGCCGGTCACCGTCTGCATGAACGGCGGCCACGGCGAGTGGTTCGTGCAGGACTTTTCGGCCGGCGGGTTGCCGGCGGGCGCGGTTCTGTCGCTCAAGCCCGAGGCCGCCGCAGCGCGCGAAGTCCACGGGATCATCATCGGCGACCGGGCGAGCGCCCTCGGCGCCCTGCTCGGCGGCGAACGGCAGGTCATCGAGGCCCGTCCCGCCGCGCGCATGGTGACATCGCTGCCGCCCGCCCTGCTCACCCCCGCCCTCGCGCCGGTCTATGGCCGCGGGCCCGACGCCACCCCGATGGCAATGCGCGCTCCGGCATGAGTGCCCCGCCCGCCCTCGTCGACCGGATCATGGCGGTGATGGAGGCGGCCTTCGATCCGGCCTATGGCGAGGCCTGGAACCGCCGCCAGGTCGCCGATGCGCTGGCCATGCCCGGCACCCATGCGCTCGTCGTCGATGCCACCGGCGCGCAGATCGGCAGCGAGGCAACCGGCATTGCCGCGCCCGATCCGGCGGGCTTCGTGCTGACCCGCCATGTGCTCGACGAGGAGGAGCTCCTGCTGATCGCCGTCGTGCCCGATGCGCGCCGGCGAGGTGTCGGCGCGGCCCTGATCGGGCAGCTCGTCGCCAGCGCCCGCACCCGCGGCACGACCCGGATCTTTCTGGAAATGCGGCGCGGCAATCCGGCAGTGCATCTCTACCGGAAATTCGGCTTCGAACCGATCGGCGAGCGGCGCAACTATTACCGCATGGCAAATGGCGAACGGATCGACGCGATTACTTTCGGTTGTTCCATCATATAATTTGGCACACAGCAAAAATTCACGACTAGCAAATCAACGTGGTTGCCAGATTTGCAACCTTGCGCCATGGCGAAATAATGGAGCGGATCAAAGACTCCTGCGAGGAAATCATGCAAGGTCTGGAAATCGATATGAAAGAAACTCTGATCACCCTGACCAGCGACATCGTAGCCGCTCACGTCAGCAACAATGATGTCGCCGTGGCTGATCTGCCCGGTCTCATCACCAACGTTTACAGCGCGCTCGCCAATCTCGGTGAAACTCCGGTGGTGGAAGAAGCCAAGCCGCAGCCCGCAGTCGCGGTGCGCAATTCCGTCAAGCCCGATTACATCGTGTGTCTTGAAGACGGCAAGAAGCTCAAGATGCTCAAGCGCTATCTTCGCACCAATTACGACATGAGCCCGGAAGAATACCGCGCGCGCTGGGGTCTGCCGGCCGACTATCCGATGGTCGCCCCTAACTACGCCGAAAAGCGCCGCGATCTCGCCAAGAAGATCGGTCTCGGCCGCAAGCCCGGCACCACCGCGCCCAAGCCGCGCCGCGCCAAGAAGACCGCATAGCCAAGACCTCGCCGCCCCTGTTGAGAGGCGGCGCACCGCGCTTGAGCAAGCAGCCTCGTCCCTCTATGGGATGAGGCTGCTAATGCTGTTGGGCGGTCACAGCCGGATGGGGACCGCACCTTGGCGATGGAGCTTTCCTTGACCCACAAGATCGATCTCGAACAACTCTGCGCCGAAAAGGGCCTGCGCATCACCGAGCAACGCCGGGTGATCGCCAAGGTGCTCTCCGAAAGCGACGACCATCCGGATGTGGAACTGCTCCACAGCCGCGCCGCCGCGATCGATCCGCGCATTTCGATCGCGACGGTCTACCGCACCGTGCGCCTGTTCGAGGAAGCGGGCATCCTTGATCGCCATGATTTCGGCGACGGCCGCTCGCGCTATGAACCCGTGCCGGAAGCCCACCACGACCACCTGATCGACGTGGAGACCGGCAAGGTCGTCGAATTCGTCGACCCCGAGGTCGAGGCGCTGCAACGCCAGATCGCCGAAAGGCTCGGCTATCGTCTCGTCGATCACCGCATGGAACTCTACGGCGTGCGCCTTTCGCGCAATGACTGAGGCCGAGCTGCGCGAGGCCGCAGCGCGCGGCGAGACGACCCCGGTGAGCCTTGCAGGCTGGCTGCGGCTTAGTCTGCGCGCTGCCGGGCTTGTCGCCCTGCTGCTGGTCTTCGTGCCGCTGCACTACCTCTACCGCGCCTTTTCCTACGGCTCGCCCTTCCCGATGCTGTTCCTGCGCTATGCCGCGCGGGTGTGCGGCGCGAAGGTCGAGGTGCATGGCACGCACCTGAAGCGCGATGTGTTCTACGTCGCCAACCATGTCTCCTGGGTCGATATCCTCGCGCTGGCAGGGGCGAGCGGGACGGCCTTCGTCGCCAAGGCGGAACTGGCCGAAGCCCCGGTGGTCGGCTGGCTTGCGAGCCTCAACCGCACGGTCTTCGTCAAGCGCGAGCACCGCATGGGCGTGGCCGAGCAGATCAACGCGCTGAAGGACGCGCTGGTCGACAACTGGTCGGTCACCGTCTTCCCCGAAGGCACCACCACCGACGGGCAATCACTGCTGCCGTTCAAGACCTCGATGCTCTCGGTGCTCGAACCGCCGCCGCCCGGCGTGCTCGTGCAGCCGGTCATCATCGATTACGGCCCGGTCGCCGAATGGATCGGCTGGATCGGCGAGGAAGGCGGGGTGAACAACGCCAAGCGGGTGCTGTCCCGCAAGGGTACCTTCAAGCTCCGGCTGTTCTTCCTCGAACCCTTCAGCCCCGAGGAATTCAAGGGCCGCAAGGCGATCAGCCACGAATCCCGCCGCCGGATCGAGGAAGCGCTGGTCGAGATCCTCGGCAAGCCCCTGCGGCCCTTCGCGCACACCGTCGCACCGGTGCGCTACGATCCGAAGAACGAGACGGCAGGCTAGAGCCCTGCGCGCACCAGCCAATCGTGGAAGATCCGCACCGGGCGGCTCTCCAGCGCCACGGGCTTGCACACGAACCAGTAGGAATAGGGGCTCTCCACCGGCTTGCCCGGCAGGTTCGTGAGGCGGTTGTCATTGGCGCGGCGCAGGTGGTCGTCGTGCATGATGGCAATGCCGAGGCCCTGTGCGGCTGCCTCCAGCATCAGCGCGCCGGAATCATAGTGGTCGATCGCGGCCGGGTCCATCTGTTCGAGGCCATTGGCCTTCTTCCAGGCCTGGAAGCTTTCGGGCAGTTCGTTGTGGATCAGGAAGGTCTGCTTGGCCATCGCCTCGGGGGTGATGTCGGGGCCGATCGCCCGGGCGGTGTCCTTGGAGCAGATCGCGTGGACGAGGTTATGGTCGAGCCGCACCGCGTGCAGACCGCTCGCCGGCCCGCGCGAGAGGATGATCGCGGCATCGAGTGTGTCGCCCACGCGGTCTTCGAGGTGCGGCGCGGTGTCGATGTCGATATGGAGCAGCGGGTGGCGCTTGCGCAGCTCGCCAAGGCGCGGGAACAGGCGCTGGCTGCCGAACATCGGCAGCACGCCGAGACGCAGTCGCAGCAGCGCGATATTGTCCGACTGGCTCTCAACCGCACGGGCGAGCGCTTCCATGTGCGGGTTCACCGCCTCGTAGAAGGCCTGCCCCTCGTCGGTGAGCTGCATCGACTGGCGCGCGCGCGTGAACAGCTTCTTGCCAACGAATTCTTCCAGATTGCTGATCCGCCGCGACAGCGCCGAGGGGCTGAGGCCGATCTCCTCCGCCGCCGCGCGGGCCGATCCGAGACGCACGGTCCGCATGAAGGCTTCGAGCGCGCGCAGGGGGGGAAGACGACGTGCAGGCATGGATGATCTCCTCAGGGAAAGGAGATACGCCCGAGAAGCGATTTGGATGCAAAAAATCGAAGAAAAAATATGTGGGCGGCGGAAAAGTTGCGCCTACTGCACCTCATCCTCGGTCAGCGGCGGGTGCAGCCTCAGGCGCGTGACGTGGGTCTCGTCGCCAGCCGTCACCTCGATCCGCCAGCCGCTCGGGTGCTCCAGCACCGTGCCGACCGCCGGAACAGCCTCGGCCAGCACGAAGGCGAGGCCGCCGAGCGTGTCGACCGCCTCCTCGACCTCGGCGAGGCGCGGGTCGATCTTTTCGGCGATGTCGTCGAGTTCGGCGCGGGCATCGCAATCCCACATCCCCTCGCCGATCGGGGTGATCAGTTCCTGCGGGGTCTCGTCATGCTCGTCCTCGATCTCGCCGACGATCTCCTCGACGAGGTCCTCGATAGTGATGAGGCCGTCGGTGCCGGAGAACTCGTCGAGCACGATCGCGAGGTGGACGCGGTTGGTGCGCATGTCGGCCAGCACGTCGAGCGCGCCGCGCGCCTGCGGCACGTAGAGCGGCTGGCGCATCAGCGTCGTCCAGTCGGCCGGTGGCGGCGTGCCGTTCGCAAGGAAGGGGAAGACATCCTTGATGTGGATCATCCCGATCACGCTATCGAGCGTCTCGCGATAGACCGGCATGCGCGAATGGCCGTGCTCCGAGAAAGCGGCGACCAGCTCTTCCCAGGTGATCGAGGCCTCGACCGCGATGATCTCCCCGCGCGGGACCGCGACATCGTCGGCGTCATGCTCGGAGAAGTGCAGGAGGTTTCGCAGCATCTGCCGCTCCACCCGCGAGAGGTCCCCGCTGGCACCCGAGCGGTCCTCGCTGCCCGAGGCGCCGTTCTCGTCCTCGTGCTCGTCGATCGCTTCCTCGAGCTGTTCGCGCAGGGAGCGCGCGCCCTCGAGGCCGAGGATCTTGCGAAGCGCAGGCCAGAGCCCGCTGCTACTGTCCGCTTCTCCGGCCGGAGAGGCGGACGAATGGGAATCGGCCATGGCCTTGCTTGTGGCTCCTACGCGGTTTCAGGCGCCATATGGGTCAGCGATGCCCAGTTTGGCAAGTATGCGGGTCTCCAGCGCCTCCATCGCCTCGGCCTGTTCGTCGCTATCGACATGGTCGTGCCCCGCCAGATGGAGGAGTCCGTGGACGATCAGGTGCGTAGCGTGCGCTTCAAGCGAGATGCCCTTCTCTGCCGCCTCGCTTGCGCAGGTCTCGTAGGCGAGCGCGATATCGCCGAGCATTTCCGGCGGGCCGTCCGGCGCGAGGCTGGCGAGTTCATCGCGCTCCAGCATGGGGAAGCTGAGCACATTGGTCGGCTTGTCGCGATCGCGCCATTCGCGGTTGAGGCTGTGCACCTCGGTGTCGGAGGTAAACAGCACGCTGGCGACAAGACGCGGGCTTGCAAGCAGCGGCTCCCCCTCGCCCGCAGCCTGTGCTGCGCGTTCGGCCAGTGCCTCCCAATCGCCCGCGGGCCAGTCTTCGATGTCGATATCAAGCTGCATGGCAGCCCTCTTGGTCAGCCGCTTGCGTCTTGTCCAGCTACACCGGCGCCATCAGTGTCCCATGTGATGGGCCATGCCCTCGCCCGGAAGAACCACACTCACGTTCTGCATCATCCCGCTGTCGCCGTGGCTGGCGAAATGGCAATGCATGACGAAGTCTCCGAGATAGCGGCGGTAACGGGTTCGCATGGTCAGGTGGTATCCGGCCTTGACGATCAGCGTGTCGCGTCAACTGCCGACCGCCCCGGCATAATCCGGATCGAAGCCTTCGGTGCCCGGCGTCGTCACATCGCGGCCCTGATCGTCCCGCACCGCCATGACCTCGAAGGGATTGACGTGAATGTGGAAGGGGTGACTGCCCTCGCCCGAAGAGATCTCCCACTCCTCGACAGCGCCGAGTGTGAGCCGGCGGGTCGGCTGCCCCTCGCCATAGGCGCGCCCGTCGATCCCGAAGATCGCGCTGCCATCGGGCTGATCGTCGATGCTCATGAGCGCCGTCTGGCGGCCCGTGATCTCCGCGTCGCGGATCGGTGCGTGCCACACGAAGGCATCAAGCCGCAGCACTTGTGCAAGATCGGCGAGCACCCGGGCGCGCACGGCGGTATCGGCGATCCGTCGCCTCGCGCCGGCCGAGAGGGTATCTGCCAGATGACCGGCAATGTCCGCTTGCGGCGCCATCGGGCCGCCGACCTCGACCAGCCCCAGCACGCGTTTCTCATCCAGTTCATTGATCAGACAATAGCGCCCGGGCTCGCTGAAATAGATCAGCCCGTCGAAGCGCGACCCCGGGAAAAGAACGGCCTTTTGGACGGGCTTGATCGCCGAGCGGGTCAGCCCGTCATCGGCGAAATGGAACTGCGTGACGGGAGCGCCGGTGCAGTAGCGGGCAATCCACGCGGCCTGCTCGCGTGCCGGAACATCGCGCGGCAGCGGCGCGCCGGAGGCCAGCTTGCGGACGGTCATCCTGACCGGCAGACGGAGCCCGGCGTGGATCAGGCGCAGCCGCTCGAAACGCCCCGTCACGAAGCCGCCGAGAGACGGCTGCACCGCGCCGTTGATCCCGATCAGGCGGCCCGAGGTGTTCTCCCGGAAGCGGCCGAAAAGCCCCCAGTCATCGACCGTGCCCACATCCCCGGGCGCGCAGGACCAGGGTTCGATATCGGTTGGGCGCGCGCCATCCGCAGGGCGCGCCGGGGCTCGCAACCGCCCGGCGGGATCGTAGCAGCCATACTGGATCTGGGAGAACAGCCAGACATGGTCCCCGAAGGCTTGCCCCGCCCCTTGCGCGAACAGGATGTCGACATCGCCCGGCCGATCCATCGCCGGAATACGCTCGCCCTCGATGATCAGCGCGCCGGCCATGCCCGAAGCGAGGTGGGCGGTCGTCGCGCCGTGGATATGGGGATGATACCAGAAGGTGCCGGCCGGATGGTCGGCGGGAATGGCGAATTCGTAATCGAAGCGCTGGCCCGGAGCGATGGTGATCGCGACATTGTCGCTATTGCCGCTCGGCGAGACCCACAAGCCATGGGTGTGGATGTTGACGAGATTGAAGCAGGCGGGGTCGGCCGGAGCCTGCGGAGGGCAAGGCGCCAGACTGTTCTTCACGCCCAGCCGCAGGATCTCACCGGGTCTTGCGCGAATTTCGGGCGCGATGAGCTGCCCCCCGGCCGCCGCGCCAGCTTCACGGATGTTGCGCAGTTCCACCTTGTCGGAACGCTGCGTCCAGGGATCGTAAACCTGCGCCGCGGTGCGCTCGACAACAACCTCGTAGGCGGGATCGCCGGCCTTCGCCGGTCCTCCGACAAGCCAGACCGCAGCCACCAGCCAGGCGGCGCCTGCAAGAATACGACGTTGAATCGCCACCTTATTGCCCCCCGACAATGGTGGGTATCCCTTAGCATGGGTGATCCAGCGCGCAAGCGGCAAGACGAACGGGGCCGTGCCGGAAGAGAGTGCCCCGGTCCAACCGGGCCTAAGCTGCCCCCTCGCCTTCGTAAGCCTCGACGATCCGGCCCACGATCGGGTGGCGCACGACATCGGCTGCGGTGAAGCGGATCGTGCCGAAGCCTTCCACGCCCTCGAGCCGCTGCACCGCATCGTTGAGGCCGCTCATGTTCGGGCCGCCGGGGATGTCGACCTGCCGCGGGTCGCCGCAGATCACCATGCGGCTGTTCTGGCCGAAGCGGGTGAGGAACATCTTCATCTGCTCGCGCGTGGTGTTCTGCGCCTCGTCGAGGATAATGAAGCTGTCCGCCAGCGTGCGCCCGCGCATGAAGGCGATCGGCGCGATCTCGATCTCGCCATTGGCCAGCCGCCGCTCGACCTGTTCGGGCGGCATGCAGTCGTTGAGCGCATCGTAGAGCGGGCGCAGATAGGGATCGACCTTCTCCTTCATGTCGCCGGGCAGGAAGCCGAGCTTCTCCCCCGCCTCGACCGCCGGGCGCGAGAGGATCAGGCGCTGCACGCTGCCGGTGATGAGCTGGCTCACCGCCTGCGCGACGGCGATGTAGGTCTTGCCCGTCCCCGCCGGGCCGAGCGCGAAGATGATGTCGTCCTTGGCGAGGGAGCGCATATATTCGATCTGCGTCGCCGAGCGGGGCACGATGGTTTTCTTGCGCGTGCGGATCATGATCGGGGCTGCGCCCTCGTCGCCCGCAATGATCCCCTCAAGCGTCGGTTCGGCCGACATGGCGATCATGCTCTCGATCGCCCCGGCATCGAGCGCCTCGCCCCGGGCGAGCCGGTCATACATGGTCTTGAGCGTCTCGCGGGCGCGGGCGACATCGTCCTCCGGTCCTTCGATCACCACCTGGTGCCCGCGCGCGTGGATATAGACCCCGAGGCGGTTCTCGACCTGCACCAGATTGGCGTCGAACTGGCCGAACAGCGGGCCGAGCAGGGCCTGGTTCTCGAAGGTCAGATCGATACGGGCACGACGCTGCACCGGAATGCCGCGCGGATCGGGCGAGAGCGCCGGATGCCCGGCACGGGAGGGTCGTCGGCCCATAAGGTCCTTTGCTTGGAGGCCAAAGGACGATCCCTTGCCCTTGAGTCGCGAAGGTAAGCGGGGGCGTGCGGATAGCAAGCACAGCCGGGGCACGCAGCGGTGGAAAGTCGTCAGACTGACACAGTCTGCCGCACCAGCCCCTTCAGCGAGTTGGGACCCGCCTCGGCCAGTTCCACCTCGACGAGGTCGCCGATGGCGGCAGGGGCCTCGAACCAGACGCTCTGGAGCCAGGGCGACTTGCCGAGCCATTGGCCCGGGTGACGCCCGGTGCGCTCGACCAGCACCTTGCAGGTCTTCCCCAGGCTTGCCTGATTGAAGGCATATTGGTGCCCGGCGAGGCGCTGTTGGAGGCGTTGGAGACGATCGGCCATGATTTCGGGCGCGATCTGGCCCTCCAGCGTCGCCGCCGGGGTGCCGGGACGGGGTGAATATTTGAAGCTGAAGCAGGCCGCGTAGCGCACTTCGTCGACGATGCTCAGCGTGTCCTGGAACTCGGCTTCGGTCTCTCCCGGGAAGCCCACGATGAAGTCGCCCGAGAGCGCGATGTCGGGCCGCGACGCACGGAATTTCTCGATAATTTTCAGATAGCTCTCCGCCGTGTGCTGGCGGTTCATGGCTTTAAGAATCCGGTCGTTTCCGGCCTGCACGGGCAGGTGCAGATAGGGCATCAGCTTGGCCACCTCGCCATGGGCGGCGATGAGGTCGTCGTCCATGTCGTTGGGGTGGCTGGTGGTATAGCGGATGCGCTCCAGACCATCGATCCCGGCCAGCGTGCGGATCAGCCCGCCCAGCCCCACCCGGCGACCCTTGTCGTCCTCGCCGCGCCATGCGTTGACGTTCTGGCCGAGCAGCATGATCTCGCGTGCGCCGGCCTCGACCAGCTTGTGCGCCTCGTCGAGCAGATGCCTGAAAGGCCGCGAGATTTCCGCGCCGCGGGTATAGGGGACGACGCAATAGGTGCAGAACTTGTCGCAGCCTTCCTGCACCGTCAGGAAGGCGCTCGGCCCACGCTTCTTGCGCTGGGGGAGCGCATCGAACTTGGCAATGGCGGGCATGTCGGTATCGGTCGCGCGCTCGCCTTTGGCTGCCTTATCAAGCATTTCCGGCAGGCGGTGATAGGCCTGCGGGCCGACCACGATGCTCACCGCAGGCGCCCGCGCCATGATCTCCTCGCCCTCGGCCTGGGCGACGCAGCCCGCCACCGCGATCATCGGCTGCTTGCCCGCCTCCTTGCCTGCAAGCACCAGCCGGCCAACGTCGGAATAGACCTTTTCCTGAGCCTTTTCACGGATATGGCAGGTGTTGAGGATGACGAGATCAGCCTCCTCGCCCTCTGGCGCAGGGGCGATCCCGCGCGCGCCCAGCAGCTCGCCCATGCGCTCGCCGTCATAGACGTTCATCTGGCAGCCGTAGCTTTTGACCCTGTAGGTCTTGGGAGGGGTTTGCGGTTTCATGGGCGAGGCGCCCTTAGCGCCAAGCGGGGCAGCGTTCAATCGCCGCCGCAGCGCGATGTTTCACGTGAAACCCTACAAAAAGCGGGGGTCGAAACGGGGCTAGAGGGGGTCTGGAAGGGGTCTAAGGGGGGTCAAGACCAGCTCGACACCCCCGCAGACAGACGCGAAAATCAGGCCACAGTCGCCTTGACGATCTTGCCCGGCGCGCGCGGCGGTTCGCCCTTGGGGATGGCGTGGACGTGTTCCATGCCGCTGATCACCTGGCCCCACACGGTGTACTGCTTGTCGAGGAAGCGCGCGTCGTCGAGGCAGATGAAGAACTGCGAGTTGGCGCTGTTCGGGTTCTGCGCGCGGGCCATCGAGCACACGCCTTCGACATGCGGTTCGGCGTTGAATTCCGCCGCAAGGTCGGGCTTGTCGCTGCCGCCCATCCCGGTGCCGGTCGGATCGCCGCCCTGCGCCATGAAGCCGGCGATCACGCGGTGGAAGATCACCCCGTCATAGAAGCCTTCCTGCGCCAGCTCGGTGATGCGCGCCACGTGGCCGGGGGCCAGATCGGGACGCAGCTTGATGACGACATCGCCATGCTCGCCGGTGCCGTTGTCGAGGGTGAAGGTGAGGGTTTCGGCCATTTTTCGAATCTCCGGTATCAGACCCGTTCGTGCTGAGCCTGTCGAAGCACCGTTCTTCCTTGCCCACGGTGCGGATCAGAAGAGAAGTGCGGCCCTTCAACAAGCTCGGGGCGAACGGAATTGGGGTTGTTCGCAAGCGGCTTTACGCACCCAATCCGCCCCTGTCACCCTCCAGCCTTGCTTTTGCGCCCTCCCTGCCTAAACCGCCCATATGGCCGACGACCTGCGCCCTGAAGACGATCTGCTGATCGCCGATTCCGGCGAGGTCCCCGTTGATTCCGAAGTGCGCCCCGATGACCGGGTCGACGATGAACGCCACGACGAGGAAAACCGCCTCAAGCCCTCCTTCGTCAGCGCCGTCCACGATGCGCTGGCAGCGGGCGACAAGGGCGCGGTCTATGATCTGGTCGAGCCGCTCCACGCCGCCGACATTGCCGACCTCATCGAACTGCTCGAACCGCGCGAGCGCGCCCAGCTCGCCGCCGCGATCACCGACCTGATGACCGGCGATGTGGTCGCCGAGCTGAACGACTACGTCCGCGAAGACCTGATGGACACCCTGTCCGCGCAGGCCGTCGCCACCATTGCCGAACAGCTCGACACCGATGATGCGGTGCAGCTCATCGAAGACCTCGACGAGGACGACCAGCGCGCCGTCATGGCCGAGCTGGAGCCGGAAACGCGCGAGGCGGTCTCCAGCGCGCTCGCCTATCCCGAGGAAACCGCCGGTCGCCTGATGAGCCGGCACTTCGTGGCGGTGCCGGAGCATCTCACGGTTGGCGACCTCATCGATTTCCTGCGCGAGGACGGCGATCTCGACCACGATTTCTTCGAGGTCTTCGTGATCGACGAGCGCCACCACCCGGTCGGCACCTGCGCGCTCTCGTGGATTCTCACCACCCCGCGCTCGGTCCGCATCACCGATGTGATGAAGCGCGACCAGACCCTGATCCCGGTGACGATGGATCAGGAAGAGGCCGCGCTGATGTTCCAGAAATATGCGCTGATCTCGGCCGCGGTGGTGGATGAAAGCGGCCGTCTGGTCGGGCAGATGACGGTCGATGACATCGTCCACATCATCTCGGAAGAAGCGGGCGAGGACGCGCTGCTGCTGTCAGGCGCGGGCGACGGCGACATCAACGAGCCGATCCGCGAGGCCTATACCGCGCGCGTGCGCTGGCTGATCGCCAATCTGGGCACGGCGGTGGTCGCCTCCTCGATCATCGCCTTCTTCGGCGCGGCCATCGAGCAACTGGTCGCTCTGGCAGTTCTCATGCCGATCGTCGCCAGCATCGGCGGCAATGCGGGCACGCAGACGATGGCGGTGGCGGTGCGCGCGATTGCGACCAACCAGCTCACCCGTTCGAACACGCGGCGCATTCTCCTGCGCGAATTCCGCGTCGCGCTGCTCAATGGCGGGACGATTGCGGTGCTGATCGGCTGTGCGGCGGCGGTGCTGTTCTCGCCGCTGATGGGGGTGGTGATCGCGCTCGCCATGATCATCAATATCGCGATTGCAGGGCTGGCCGGCGTGCTGGTGCCGGTGATCTTCGAGCGGCTCGACCAGGACCCGGCGGTGGCATCCAGCGTGTTCGTGACGATGATTACGGATTCGATGGGCTTCTTTGCCTTCTTAGGTTTGGCAGTGGCGATGGGCCTGACCGGCTGATAGCCCTTCTCCCGAAGCAAAGGGGAGAAAGCTTGTGGCAGGACGGGTAGCGGGCAAGGTTGTCTTGCTGACGGGCGGCGCGATGGGTCTGGGCAAGGCGGCTGCAAAAGCGCTGCTGGCCGAGGGCGCGAGTGTTACCATCACCGACATCGACGAGGCGGCGGGCAAGGCGACGGCAGCGGAACTGGGCTGCGGCTATATCCGGCAGGACGTCACCGACTGGGCCCGCTGGCAGGAGGTGATCGCCGAGGTCGAGGCGCAGCATGGCCGGCTCGATGTGCTGGTCAACAATGCCGCGATCACGGTGTTCGGCTCGATTGCCGACATTTCGGTCGAGGATTTCCGCCGCTGCTACACGGTCGATGTGGATTCGATCTTCATGGGCTGCAAGGCGGCGATCCCGCTGATGGCCAGGTCCGGCGGCGGCTCGATCGTCAATTTCTCGAGCGCGGCGGGCAACAAGGTCTCGCCTGACCTTGCCGCCTATAATTCGGCCAAGGCGGCGGTGGTGACGCTGACCAAGAGCATCGCGCTTTACTGCGCGCGCGAGCAGAACGGGGTGCGGGTCAATTCCGTGCAGCCCGGCACGATCCTCACGCCCAATGTCGAAAGCGTCATCGCCGGCACCCCTGATCCCGATGCGACGCGGGCCGCTTTCTCCGTCGCCCAGCCGATCGGGCGCATGGGCGAGGTCGAGGATATCGCCCATCTGGTGGTCTATCTCGCCAGCGACGAGAGCAAATTCGCCACAGGTGCGCCGTTCATTGTGGACGGGGGCCTGTCGATAGCTTGATCGCGGCGGCCAGCGGCCCACATAGGCGGCATGCCGCTGCACCTGACCAAGATCGCCTTCGGGGCGAAGAGCTATGACCAACTCGCAGGCTGGTTCGAGGGCCGCGGGCTGGTGGGCCTCACCACCCGCAACCGCCCGACGCGGCACGAGGAGTGCGTGGGCGGATCGCTCTACTGGATCATCAACCACGCGATCGTGGCGCGCTCGCCGATCCTCGGGTTCGAGAAGACCGAGGACGGGCGCTGGGACATCGTGCTCGAGCCGCGGCTGATCCGCGTCCACCAGATCGCCAAGCGCGCGCATCAGGGCTGGCGCTATCTCGCCGATGACAAGGCGCCGAGGGATGTCGCCGAGGGCGAGAACATCGGCGATGCGCTGCCCGGCAAGCTGGCGATGAAGCTGGAGCGGCTCGGGCTGGTCTAGCGGAAGTCTGTGCCGGTGCAGGCAAGGAAGCTTGCTCCGGTGAGCATCAGGTTGACCCCGATCACGACCCCGAGGAAGGCGACCGACCAGCCGCTCGGCAGGCCCAGCAGCACCAGCGCGCCCAGCACCAGCGAGAGCACGCCCGAGGCGAGGAACCACCCTCGCCCGCGCCCCGCCCGCAGCCTGCGCGCCAGCATGATCCGCGCAGCGCCGTCAGCCGCGAAGAAGGCGCCGAGCGCGATGGCCAGCGCGAGCAGGCCGGCAAAGGAATTGGCGAGCAGGATGATCCCGCCGCCGAGGTAAAGCACCCCCAGCCCCGCCTGCCATGCAAAGCCGCGCCAGCCACGCAGGCGCATAGCATGGACCAGGGTCGCAATCCCGCTCGCGGCGAGAGCAAGGCCGACCGCCAGATTGAACGAGAGCGCAGCCACCAGCGGGAACACCAGCGCCATCAGGCCCGCCGCGACCAGCAGCAGGCCCAGCACCGCAAAGCCGCCCCGCCGCACCGCCGGGCGCGCGCCGACGCTCTTGTATTGCGCCTTGGGATAGGCCGCCATGAATTCTCGTCTCTCAAGGCTTGGGCGCACACCGCCGGGCGAGGACACGCGGCCCCCGCCCGGCGGTGTCGCCGGATGGTCAGATGACGGGCAAGCTCAGAAGCTCACCGCGCGGGCGTTGCCGGCATTGTGCCCGCCATTGCGGTAGAGCACCTCGCGCAGCTTGGCCTCGTCGACACCGATATCCTCGACCGTCACCACCACGCCGCCGTTCCTGATGCGGTCGTTGTAATAGGTCGCATCCTCGTCGCTGACGCCGTGCTTGGTGAGCGTCTCGTTGAGTGTCCCGCCGATCGCGCCGAGCACCGCACCCACGCCGACCGCCTCGGGAACCGCGCTGGCCGCAATCGCGCCGGCTGCCGCGAGCGGGCCGACGCCGGGGATCGCCAATGCGGCAACGCCCAGCCCTGCGCCCAGCGCGCCGCCGCCGAGCACGCCGCGCAGCACATTGCGGTGATCCTCGTCGGTCACCTCGCCATCGCCCGTGCGCGCCGTGGTGGTGCCCTTGTGATGGGCGATCACCGACAGGTCGCGGTCACCCAGCCCCAGCGAGCGCAGGTCGTTGACCGCCCGCTCGGCTTCGGCGTGGGTGTCGAAAATCGCGGAAACCTTGGACATTGCTGTTCTCCTGCAAGGTGGAACGCCCGCGCGGGGATTGCGGGGACGTGGACCACGGGCTTGCAGGAGCGCGCGCAAACCGGCGCTGTCATGGGTGGGTGACGCGGCGGGTTACGGCGCGATTTCGGGGCGGGTGGTCGCGGCGCCTTTCACCGCCCCGGGCAGGCGCTCAGGAGGCGGCGCGCACCTTCTCGGCCACGCGCCTCAATGCATTGACGTAGACCTCGGGAGCCTGCGCCCCGGGGATCAGGAACTTGTTTGCCACGATCATCGCCGGCACGCCCGAAATGTTCATGTCCCACGCCTGCTGCTCCTCGGCGAGCACGCGGGCTTCGAGGTCGGGGTCGTCGAGCGCGGCTCTGGCGACTTCGCGGTGGAGGCCGACGCTCGCCGCGATGTCGAGCAGCACCGCCCGGTCGCCAAGGTTGCGCCGTTCGTTGAAGTGGGCGCGGAACAGCGCCAGCTTCAGCGCGGTCTGGACCTCAGGCCCCGCCTGCTCGAGCGCGAAGGCGAGCAGCTTGTGGCAATCGCGGGTGTTCCACATCATTGCGGGCGGCGCTTCGCCCTCGCCCTCCCATGACAGCGACACCCCGGCGCTTTCGGCAATCGCCTTCATCTGCCCGCGGATGCGCGCGCCTTCTTCGGCGGGGCGGCCATATTTGCGCTGGAGATGGGCCTCCTGCTCCTCGCCCTCGGGCGGCATCTGCGGGTTCAGCTCGAAGGGCCGCCAGCGGATTTGCGCCGCGATCTCGCCTTCCAGTTCGCCGAGCGCCTTGGTCAACTGCCCATAGCCGATCAGGCACCACGGACACATGACATCGGAATAGATGTCAATGGTGAGGGTTTGCGGAGCCGCGCTCACCGGTCGAGCCACCAGCACACGAGGTGATGCGCGATGGCGAAGGGGCGCGGGAAATAGAGCAGGTCGGTCCCCGCCTCGCCCGCCGCCCGGGCCTCCTGAAGCTCGGCGCGGGTGAACCAGCGCGCGTCTTCAAGCTCGGTGGTGTCGATGTTGAGCGTCGGATCGTCGGCCACGCTGGTGCAGCCGATCATGAGCTGGCTCGGGAAGGGCCAGGGCTGGCTGGCGATATATTGCACCTCGCGCACGCGCACCCCTGCCTCCTCGTGGATCTCGCGGGCGACAGCTTCCTCGATCGTCTCGCCCGGTTCGACAAAGCCCGCGAGCGCGGAATACATCTTGGGCGGGAAGCGCGGCTGGCGGCCGAGGAGGAGTTTGTCCTCGTGCTCGACCAGCATGATCGTCACCGGATCGGTGCGCGGGAAGTGATCCGCGCCGCAAGCATCACAGTGCCGCTGCCAGCCGCCCTTGACCAGCTTCGTGGGCGCACCGCAGCGCGCACAGAAGCGGTGGCGGGCGTGCCAGTCGGCAAGGCTGCGCGCCCCGCCATAGATCGCCAGATCAGGCGGCGAGAGCTGGGTCATCAGCTGCCACGCCCGCGGCATGGCATAGGCCGGGCCGTCCGCGCCCTCGCCCGGCACCGGCGCGAAATGCGCCTTGCCGTCCAGCATCCCGAGGAACACCAGCTCGGCATCCTCCGGCACATCGGCAAGACTGCCCCAGACCAGCCCCCCGGCATCATCGACGCCCGGCAGCAGCCCGTCCATCAAGAGCACCTTGGCCTTCCAGTTCATCAGCCCGCCGAGCGCGGCCTCATCGACGCGGATATGATCGGCCCGGTCGAGCGGCGATCCGGCAAAGGCCATCAGCCCGGTGGTGGCAGGAGCGTGCATCAGGCGGCCTTCTTTTTGGCGCGCAGGGCGGCAAGATCGGCCTCCATCGCGGCCATGAACTCGTCGCGGATCGGGTAGGCTTCAGACGGCATATATTGCGTCCACAGGCAGGCGCGCAGCTTGAGATCGAAATCGACTGCGGCAAGCGTGCCCGCCGCCCCGCCCCAGCCGAAGGTCGAGCCGGTCGTGCGTCCGCCCGCGCCGTGGCCCTCGCCCTCGATCCAGCTACCCTTGGTGTCGACGCTCGCGGGAAGCAGGTTGGAGGTGCCGACCCGCACCGCCTCCTCGCTCATCACGAACTTGCCGTCGAGGCGGCCATAGCCGAGCAGCATCCTGAGGAAGCGGTCATAATCGCGCGGGCTCGAGACCAGCCCGCCGCCGCCTGCGGGGACTTCGGGGGGGTCGAGGAACACCGAAGCGGGGCCGGGATCGAGCGGGATCGCCGTGCCGCCGAGGATGCCGTAATTGTCGGTCAACCGCTGCGCCTCGCTGGCGGGGACCTGCATCCAGGTGCTGGTCATGCCGCAGGGATCGAAGATGCGGGCCTTGAGGAACGCCTCGAACTCCATGCCGCTGGCGACTTCGATCACCCGGCCGAGCAGGTCGATCGAGCAGGAATAGGACCACTTGGTGGCCGGCTGGTAGACCAGCGGAAGCTCGGCAAGGCGATCGGCCCAGACCGCGAGGCCGGGCGCGGGCGTGACCGGCGGGAAGCCCGGAATCGGCATCCGGCTGACCCGTCCGCCGACAAGGCCCGCCTCGTTATAGGCCTTGAGGATCGGCCCCTTGTTCATGATCTGGTAGCCCAGCCCCGCGGTGTGGGTGAGCAACTGGCGGATCGTGATCGGCTGGTTGGCCGGCACCGTCTCGTCGAGCGGGCCTTCGGGATTGACCAGCACGCGCATGTCGCGGAAGGCGGGGAGGATCTCGTGCACCGGCTGGTCAAGGCCAAGCTTGCCCTCGTCGATCAGGATCATCGTCGCCATGCCGGTGATCGGCTTCGACATCGAGTAGATGCGGTAGAGCGAGTTCTCGTCCACCGCGCCTGGCCGGGCGAGCGAGAGCGTGCCGCCGCCAACGGTATGGGCATGGGGCTGCTGGTCCCAGCCGAAGGTCATCATCAGGTTGGCAAGCTTGCGCGAGGCGACATATTTGTCGGCCAGCGCCGCGACACTCGGCCAGCTTTCGGTGACGTCATGGGCAAGGGCCGCGCGCCCGAAGGGCAGCCCGCCCAGCGCCGCCCCGCCTGCGAGCAGCGCGCTGAAGCGCAGCAGCGAGCGGCGCGAGAGTTCGGGCGAGGCAAGGTCGTTGGTCGGCATGGGCACAGAATCTCCGGCAAGACAGATTTGCGCCATGTCTGCGGCAGGCCGCCGCGCCGGTCAATCGGGCGCGCTGGCTGTGCTTGCAATCGCATGGTGTCTTGCTCATATAAGACACATGCTCAACGTCCTTGCCTATCTCGTCGGCCTGCTCAGCATTGTGATTGTCATTCCGGCGCAATTGCCCTTCCTGGGTGCGGCCAACTGGCTCGCGCTGCCGCTGATCGTGACGGGCATCGTGATCGGCGCGCTGTCCTCGAAAGACGGCGGGCGCAATTTCTGCCTGATCGTGCTGCTGGTCGCGGGCGTGCGCCTGATGCTGGGCGGCGGGGTACTCTAGGCTTAGGCCAGCGCAAGCTGCGCGGCCTTGGCGAACAAGGTCGCCAGCCCTGCCTCGCCGATCCCGGCGACCGGCCACCACTGGCCCTCCCCCGGCGGCTGTTCCCCGCTCTCCAGAGCGAGCACCTCGAGGGTGAGGCTCGCATGGGTGAAGCTGTGCCGCACCGCGCCGAGGCTGCGCCATGCACCCGCCAGCGGCCTCTCCCCCGAGCCGTCGGCGCGCGCCGTCCAGCCGTCATCGGGCAGAGCGCGCATCCCGCCGAGCATCCCTTCGGGCGGGCGGGTGACGAGCCATACCTCGCGCCCCTGCCCGCGCGTGATCCAGAAGGCCGTGCCGCGCCGTTCGGGGACCGCCTTCCTGGGCGGCTTGACCGGCAGGCGTTCAGGCTCGCCCGCCTTGCGTCCCTCGCAGTCATCGGCCAGCGGGCAGAGCAGGCAGCGCGGCGCCTTGCTGGCGCAGATATGCGCGCCGAGGTCCATCATCGCTTGCGCGAAATCGCCGGCGCGGGCGGCGGGCGTGATCGTGTCGGCAGCGGCGCGGATCGCTTTCCTCGCCCGGGGCAGCGGCGCGTCGATGGCAAAGAGCCGCGCGACCACCCGCTCGACATTGGCATCGACCACCACCGCCCGCCGCCCGAAGGCGATCGCGGCAATCGCGGCGGCGGTGTAATCGCCAAGCCCGGGCAAGGCGCGCAGCTCGGGCTCGGTCGAGGGGAACCCGCCCCGCTCCGCCACGGCGCGGGCGCATTTGAGGAGGTTGCGGGCGCGCGAGTAATAGCCCAGCCCCGCCCATGCCGCCATGACCTCCTCGTCGCTGGCGGCGGCAAGCGCCTCGACGCTCGGCCAGAGGGCGAGGAATCTGGCGAAGTAGGGCTTCACCGCCGCCACCGTGGTCTGCTGGAGCATCACCTCCGACAGCCACACGCGGTAGGGCCACGCCGGATCGTCGGGCAGGCGCGCGCCCGGCGCCACGCGCCACGGCAGATCGCGGGCATTGCGGTCATACCATGCGAGCAGGCGCGCGGGGATTTTGCCGGAGATGCTGGCGGAGATGCTGGCGGTCACGCGGCGCCTATGGCATGGCGGGCGGGATCATGGGAAGCGGCACACCGAAAACTCCGAAAACCTACACCCGCCCGCGCGGCCAGGGCGCGAAGGCGATCGGCGATCTCATGCCCGAGATCGGCCGCACCGCCTTCCGCCGCTTCGGCTTTGTGCAAAGCTCGGTCGTCACCCGCTGGCCCGAGATCGTCGGCCCCCAGCACGCCCGCGTGTGCAGCCCGGAAGCGATCCGCTTCCCCCCGGGCGAGAAGGCCGAAGGCATCCTGCAACTGGTGGTGCTGCCCGCCCATGCCCCGCTGATCGAGCAGGTGGTGCCCGAGATCATCGAGCGGGTGAACCGCTTCTTCGGCTATCGCGCCGTTGCCCGCGTCAAGCTGCGGCAGGGCGCGGTGACGCCGCCGGCCGACGGCCGCCCGGCCAAGCCGCCGCCCTCCCTGAAGCCGATCCCGCTGGAACTGGGCGACAGCTTGCGCGATATCGGCGATCCCGAACTCCGCACCGTGCTCGAATCGCTCGCCCGCAGCCTTGGCAGCACAACCTCGACGGAAGACGACCAGAAATGACCAAGCCCCTCCTCCTCGCCGCTGCTGCTGCCGCCCTGATGCTGGCCGGCGCACCCGTCATCGCGCAGCAGCAAGGCGAAAGCCTCGCCCCCGCCGAGAACGGCGGCAACTGGGGCGCCAACATCGCGCGGACCGAGCGCGGCCATGCGATCGGCAACCCGGCGGCCGAGGCCAGGCTGATCGAGTTCATCAGCTACACCTGCCCGCACTGCGCCGATTTCACCGCGCGCGGGGAGCCGCCGCTCGAAATCGTGCTGCTCCAGCCCGGCAAGGTCATGCTGGAGGTGCGTCCGGTGATCCGCAACGGGATCGACCTTGCCGTGACCCTGCTCGCCCAATGCGGCGATCCGGCCGGCTTCAAGGGCCGCCACCAGACGCTGATGCTCAATCAGGCGGTGTGGCTGGGCAAGGCCCGCAACGCCCCGCAGAGCCAGCTCCAGATCTGGCAGCGCGGCGACAAGGCGGCGCGGATGAACGTTGTCTCCGCGCTCGGCCTGACGGAGCTGCTGGTCCAGCGCGGCCAGTCCCGCGCCGAGCTGGATGCCTGCGTGTCGAACGATGCCGCCGCCAAGGCGCTGCTGGTCAATGGCGAGGCCGATGCGACCGAGTTCGGCGTGACCGGCACCCCCAGCTTCGCGCTCGACGGCAAGCTGCTCGCCGAGGTCCACGGCTGGGACGCGCTCTACCCCGTGCTCTCCGCCCGCTTCGCCCCGACCGCCGCGCAATAGGCGCGAATTGTTCACAGCCGCGCGCGCACGCTTGCTGCAAGGGGGCGCTCGCGGCTATTCTTTTCCCTTCGATCTCTCGCCGAGGAATACCGCCGATGACCGTGAACCGCCTGCTCTCGCTCCCCCTGATCGCGCTCGCGCCGCTGATGCTCGCGGCTTGCGGCGGTGAAGCCGCATCGGATGGCGCCGCGCCGGCTGGCGAGGCCCTGCCCGCGATCGCTGCGCCTGCCGGGACCAAGTGGGTCGACACTGTCACGGTCACGCCCGAAGGCGGCTACATGATCGGCAACCCCGATGCGCCGCTCAAGCTGGTCGAATATGCCTCGCACACCTGCGGCCACTGCGCCGATTTCTCGCGTGACGGCAAGCAGCCGCTCAAGGACAAGTATGTCGCCAGCGGCGTGGTCAGCTTCGAGCAGCGCGAGACCTTCCTCAATTCCTTCGACGTGGTTATCGCCGCGCTCGCCCAGTGCGGCACCAAGGAACAGTTCCAGCCGCTGTCCGATCAGGTGTGGCAGAACCTTCCGGCCGTGTTCCAGGGCCTTCAGGGCAACCAGGCCGCAGTCGAGGCGGCGAACACGCTGCCGCTCAACCAGCGTTTCGTCGCCACCGCGCAGGCGACCGGGCTGATCGAGTTCTTCGCCGCGCGCGGCCTCAGCGCCGATCAGGCCCGCACCTGCCTCGCCGATGCCGCCAAGATCGAGGCGATGGTCAAGACCGTCGAGGCCAACAACACCAAGGACAAGGTGCAAGGCACCCCGACCTTCTTCCTCAACGGCAAAAAGGTCGAAGGCACGACCTGGGAAGTAGTCGAACCCGCCCTGCAGCGCGCCGGCGCGCGCTGAGGCTGACGGGCGGGGGCGCCGCGACAGTCCGATGCAGATCCACCGGCTCAAGCTCAGCGGGTTCAAGAGCTTCGTCGAGCCGGCGGAACTGCGCATCGAACCCGGGCTGACCGGGGTCGTCGGCCCCAATGGCTGCGGCAAATCCAACCTGCTCGAAGCGATCCGCTGGGTCATGGGGGAAACCTCGGCCAAGTCGATGCGCTCAGGGGGGATGGAGGATGTGATCTTCGCCGGCACCTCGACGCGCCCGCCGCGCGACTTTGCCGAAGTGGTGCTGCATGCGCAGGACGATGCTGGCGAGGAGCTGGTCGTCACCCGCCGGATCGAGCGCGGCGCAGGCTCGGCCTACCGCGTCAACGGGCGCGACGTGCGGGCCAAGGATGTCGCGCTGACCTTTGCCGATGCCGCGACCGGCGCGCATAGCCCGGCGCTGGTCAGTCAGGGCAAGATCGCGCAGGTCATCGCCGCCCGCCCCGCCGAACGCCGCGCCATGCTGGAAGAGGCGGCGGGGATCGCCGGGCTCCACGTCCGCCGCAAGGATGCCGAGAGCAAGCTGCGCGCGGCCGAGGCCAATCTCGCCCGCCTCGAGGACCTGATGGCCGGGCTCGACGCGCAGATCGCGTCGCTGAAGCGGCAGGCCAGGCAGGCCGAACGCTACACCGAACTCACCAACCGCATCCAGGCCGCCGAGGCGCGGCTGCTGTTCGCCCGCTGGCGCGAGGCGGCGGCGGCGGCCAAGGCGGCGCGGGCAGCGGCGGAGGCGGCCGAGGCGCGGGTCGCCGAGGCACAGAAGGCGGTCGAAGTGGCACAGGCCGAGCAGGCCGCCGCCGCTCACGCCTTGAGCGATGCGCGCGACGAACTCGCCGACCGCCGCGACGATGCCAGCGCCCACGGGCACCGCATGGCCGCGCTCGCCGAGAAGCTCGAGGCTGCCGAAACCCGCCTGCACGATCTCGAGCGCCAGCGCGTGCGGCTCGAGGAGGACCGCTCCGACGCCGACCGCCTCACGAACGCCGCGGTCGAGGCGCTGGCGCGGCTGACCACCGAGCTGGCCGCCAGCCGCGAAAGCCTCGCCGCAACCGAAGCGGCGCGTCCGCGCATTGCCGAGCAGGCCGAGGACAAGGAACGCGCCAGCCGCGCTACCGAACTGGCGCTGGCCAAGGCGACCGCCGATCAGGTCGGGGTCGAGGCCGAGTGGCGGGTCGCCGAAGCCGCCGTGCAGCAGGCCGAGGCGCGGCTCGCCCGGATCGAGGGCGAGGCTGCCCGCATCGCCCGCACCCGCGAGGAACTGGCCGCCAGCGGCGATCCGGAGGCCGATGTCGTCGCCGCGCGCGAAGCGGCGGAGGCGGCCGCAGAGGAGGTCGCCCACCTGCGCGCCCGGCTCGCCGCAGACCAGGCCCGCAAGGGCGAGTTGCAGACCGCCCGCGATGAAGCCGCGAGCGCGCTCGCCGCCGCCCGCGCCGAACTCGCCGGCGTCGAGCGCGAGCACAGCGCGCTCGCCCGCGACCGCGAGGCCCGGGCCAAGCGCGAGGCCGGGCGGCAGGGCATGGCCACCCCGCTCGACCGCGTGACTGTCACCCCCGGCTACGAGCGCGCCCTTGCCGCGGTGCTGGGGCGCGACGGGAAATCGCCGCTCGGGGCGCCCGCGGGCACGCCGGACGGACGCTTCTGGACCGGCAGCGCCGCCGCGCCGCAGCGGGTCGCTGACAGCCTGCTCGCAAAGCTATCGCAATGCCCGGAGGAACTCTCCGCCCGCCTCGCGCTGGTGCACTGCGTGGATGCGGATGATGGCCGGGTGCTGGCGCCGGGCGAATGGCTGGTGACCCGCGCCGGACACCTCAGGCGCTGGGACGGCTTTGTGGCACGGGGCGAAGGGGCGGCCGAGGCCGCGCAGCTCGAAGCCGCCAACCGCTTTGCCGAGCTTGAAGCCGCCCTCCCCCCCTTGCGCGCCGCCGCCGCTGCCGCCGAAGCCGGAGACAAGGTCGTGCGCGAGGAGCTCGCCGCCTTGCAGACCGGGCTGGTGGCGCAGGAGCGCGGCATTGCCGGCGCGATCGAGGCCGAGCGCCACGCGCTGCGCCGTCTCGATCAGGCAGAGGCCGCGAAGGAACGCCTCGCCGCCCGCCTCGCCGAACTGGCCGCCAGCACCTCCGATTTCGAGGCCCAGATCGAGGCGGCCAGGGGCGAGGTCACAGCGGCGCGCGAGGCCTGTGCCCGGCTCCCCGCGCGCGATGCGGGACGCGCTGCCCTCGAGGCCGCGCAGGCGAAGAACACCGCCGCCCGCGCCGCCGTGCAGGCGGCCCTGGCCGAGCTTGCCGCGCAGGATCAGGCGCTCGCCGTCGCGCGCGAGCGGCTGGCGGCGCAGCAGGCCGACCATGCCGGCTGGCAGGCGCGCTCCTCGGATGCCGAGCGGCGTATGGCGGAGACCACCCGGCGGCTCGCCGAAATCGCCGAGGAGCACGCCGTCCACGCCGCCAAGCCCGCCGCACTCACCGCCGAGATCGAGGCTGGCGAGGCGACCCGCACGCGCCTTGCCGAAGAACTCGCCGCCGCCGATGCCGTGATGCGCGAGGCCGATGCCCGCAGCCGCGCCGCCGACGCCGCGCTCGCGCAGGTCACCGAAGCCCTCGCCCAGGCCCGCGAGAGCCGCGCCAGCCTCGTCGCCCGCGCCGAGAACGAGGAACTGCGCCGCGCCGAAATGGCCCGCATCTCGGGCGAACGCTTCCAGTGCCCCCCGCCGCTCCTTGGCGAGCGGTTCGGCTTCGGGGAGGACGACCTCGCGCCCGCCGCACAGGAATCCGAGGAGCTGGAAAAGCTCACCGCCGCGCGCGAGCGGATCGGCCCGGTCAACCTCGTCGCCGCCGACGAGCTTGCCCGGATCGAGGGTGAGCAGGGCACATCGGCCGAGGAGCAGGCCGAGCTGGTCGAGGCGATTGCCCGGCTACGAGGCTCGATCGGCAACCTCAACCGCGAGGGCCGCGAGCGCCTGCGCGCCGCCTTCGAAGCGGTCGACGGCCATTTCCGCGTGCTCTTCACCCGCCTGTTCGAGGGCGGTCAGGCGCATCTGGCGCTGGTCGATTCCGACGATCCGCTGGAGGCCGGGCTCGAGATCTACGCCCAGCCGCCGGGCAAGCGGCTGCAATCCCTGTCGCTGCTGTCGGGCGGCGAACAGGCGCTGACGGCGACGGCGCTGATCTTCGCGCTGTTCCTCACCAACCCCGCGCCGATCTGCGTGCTCGACGAAGTCGACGCGCCGCTCGACGATGCCAATGTCGAACGCTTCTGCGATCTGCTCGATTCGATGGTTCGCACCACCACCACCCGCTACCTGATCGTCACCCACAACGCGGTGACGATGAGCCGGATGCACCGCTTGTTCGGGGTGACGATGGCGGAAAAAGGCGTCTCGCGCCTCGTCAGCGTCGATCTGGGAGAAGCCGCGCTGCTGGCGGCGGAATAGGGCCTAGCCCTCGATCGCGGCGGCGAGACGGGCGCGCACCGACTTCAGGCCCGCGACGATATCGCCCATGTCGGGCCCGTCGGACACCATCAGACGCACGCCCGGGGCAGCCGGCTCGGCCGCCGCAGACGGCTCGTCCCTGCGGCCGCCAGCGCGGGGACGCACGGAAGCGCGAAGCACGGCTTCGGCGCCCTTGAGCGTATAGCCCTCGCGGTTCACCAGCCGGTCGATGGTCTCGACCAGAGCGACATCGGCAGCGCGGTAATAGCGCCGCCCGCCGCTGCGCTTCAGCGGCTTGAGCAGCGGGAATTGCGCTTCCCAGTAACGCAGCACATGAGGTTTGATGCCCAGCGCCTCGCTGACTTCGCCGATGGTGCGCAGCGCACCTGCGTCCTTGCCGTCATCGAAAGCGGTCATCAAACCTCACCCTTGCTGGATCACCCCTTGGCAATCCGTTCCTTGAGTAGCTGGCTGGCCCGGAAGGTCATCACCCGCCGCGGGGTGATCGGCACCTCGATCCCGGTCTTGGGATTGCGGCCGATCCGTTCATTCTTGTCCCGCAGCACGAAGCTGCCAAAGCCCGAAATCTTGACGTTTTCACCCCTGGCGAGCGCATCGCTCATCTTGTCGAGGATCGCCTCGACCAGATCGAGCGACTCTGCCCTGCTGAATCCCATCTTGCGGTTGATGGTTTCCGCCAGATCGGCGCGGGTCAAAGTGCCAACCGAACGCATCATGCGAATTCTCCTTCGCGGCGCGACCCGAACGAAGGCGGCCTGCTTACGATTTTCAGGCACGATTGCAAAGCGATGCCGCGCGGATTGTTGTGTTTTCCGCTAGGGGACTAACAAAAGAGGCAGTCGGGGGCGTCCGGCCTTACATGCGGATGAGGCTTGCACCCCAGGTGAAGCCGCCGCCCATCGCCTCGAGCATCACCAGATCGCCCTGTTTGATCCGCCCGTCCTTGCGCGCGACATCGAGCGCGAGCGGCACGGAAGCGGCCGAGGTATTGGCGTGGCGGTCGACAGTGACGATCACCTTTTCGGGCGCGATGCCGAGCTTGCGCGCAGTCGCATCGAGGATCCGGGCATTGGCCTGATGCGGCACCACCCAGTCGAGATCCCGAGGCGAAAGACCCGTGTCTTCAAGCACTTCCTTGAGCACGTCGGCCAGATTGACGACCGCGTGGCGGAACACTTCCTGCCCGCGCATCCGCACATGGCCGACAGTCTGCGTGGTCGAGGGACCCCCGTCGACATAGAGCAGATCGTGCTGGTCGCCATCGGCGTGGAGCTTCGTGCCGATGATGCCGGGCGCATCGGCGGCATTGTCACCCGAGGGCGCTTCGAGCACCACGGCGCCCGCGCCGTCGCCGAACAGCACGCAGGTGGTGCGGTCTTCCCAGTCGAGGATGCGGCTGAAGGTTTCCGCCCCGATCACCAGCGCGCGCTTGGCCATTCCGGTCCGCAGCAGCGAATCGGCCGTGGCGAGCGCGTAGAGGAAGCCCGAGCACACCGCCGCGACATCGAAAGCGATCCCGCCCTGGCAGCCGAGCGCGGCCTGGACCTTGGTGGCGGTGGCGGGAAAGGTGTTGTCGGGCGTGGCGGTGGCGAGCACGATCAGCCCGATGCTCGCGGCATCCACCCCCGCATCCGCGAGCGCGGCGCGGGCGGCAGCCGTGGCGAGGGTTGCGGTGGTCTCGTCGCTATCTGCGATGTGGCGCTGGCGGATGCCGGTGCGGGCGGTGATCCACTCGTCGGAGGTGTCCACGCGCTCGGCGAGTTCGGCATTGGTGACGATGCGCCGGGGCAGCGCCGATCCCGTGCCGAGCAGCCTTGAACCGGTCACGCCGTCGCCTCGCTATCCTTGGGTGCAACGCTACGGCCATTGGAGCGCAGCGCGCCCTCGCCCAGCCGCGAGAGGTCCTCGGCAATCCGCTCGGTCAGCTTGTTCTCGAGCAGCCGTGCCGTGACGGCGACCGCGTGGGCCACGCCCTTGGCATTGGCGCTGCCGTGGCTCTTCACCACCACGCCATTGAGGCCGAGGAAGACCGCGCCATTGTGGTTGTTGGGATCAAGGTGGTGACGCAGCAACTCGGTCGCGGGGCGCGAGACGAGGAAGCCGATCTTGGAGCGCAGCGAGGAGGTGAAGGCCTGTCGCAGCAGATCGGTGACAAAGCGCGCCGAACCTTCGATCGCCTTCAGCGCGATATTGCCCGAGAAGCCGTCGGTGACGACCACATGGGTCTCGCCCCGGTTGATCTTGTCGCTTTCGACAAAGCCGTCGAATTGCAGCGCCAGCCCCTCGCCAGCCGCAGCGGCGGTCAGCATAGCGGCGGCATCGCGCAATTCCTCGGTGCCCTTGATTTCCTCGGTGCCGATATTGAGGAGGCGCACCACCGGCTTGTCGAAGCCGTTGACGATGCGCGAATAGGCCGCGCCCATCACCGCGAACTGCACCAGATTGCGCGCATCCGCCTCGGTGTTGGCGCCAAGGTCGAGCATCACCACGTCATGCGCCTGCAAGGTCGGCATGATCGCGGCGAGCGCGGGACGGTCGATCCCCGGCATGGTCCTGAGAGCGAGCTTGCTCATCGCCATCAGCGCGCCGGTATTGCCCGCACTGACGGCAGCGCCGGCATCGCCGGTCTTCACCGCATTGACGGCAAGGCCCATGCTGGTGGTCTTGGCGCGGCGGATCGCCTTGCTGGGCAGTTCGTCGCCGCCCACCACGTCGTCGCAGTGGAGGATTTCCGCGGCGGCGCGCAGGTTCGGGTGGTTGTCGAGCGCGGCTTCGATGCGCTTGCTGTCCCCGACCAGCAGGAACTTGAAGCTGTCATGGTTGCGGCGAGCGAGCGCCGCGCCCTCGACCATGACGCGCACGCCTTCGTCTCCGCCCATCGCATCGACAGCGATACGGGGCGAGGTCATCGTGGCAATCTCCGGTCCGGGGTTACAGCCGACGGCACTCAGCCGACAGCGACGACCTGACGCCCGTTGTAGTGGCCGCAGTGGCCGCAGATGTTGTGCGGGCGCTTCAGCTCGCCGCAGTTCGAGCACTCACCGAAGGCTTCGACCTTCAGCGCATCGTGCGAACGACGCATGCCGCGACGGGAGGGCGATACTTTTCTCTTGGGGACAGCCATGGTGGCACCATTTCCTCAAATAACTGACTTGCGCCCCCCTATTCATCTGGCGGCGCCTGCGATTCTCGAAGGACGCCCTTAGGGCAAGGAAGGTGCGCACACAAGCACGAGACTTGCGCGCTTTCCTTGGCCAGCAGCGGCGGGAAGGCGCGCGCTATAGCGGAAAAATCGCGCGTTGCAACCCGCGACGGGCCCGCTTAGCGTGGGGGCGCAACTTGAGGGGATCTCATCCATGACCGTGCTTCCTGTGACGCTGGCCGCCGCGGCGGCGGCTGCCGTGCTCAACATCTGGCTCTCGATCCGCATCGGTGCGGTGCGCCGTGCGCTCCAGATCAGCGTCGGCGACGGCGGGAGCGATGCACTGCAACGCCGGATGCGGGCGCAGCTCAACTATGTCGAGAACACCGCCTTCGTGCTGATCCTGATCGCCGCGATCGAGCTGGCCGGCGCGGGTAGCTGGTGGCTGAGCCTGGTGGCGGCGGCCTATTTCATCGGCCGCGTGCTCCACGGCTTCGGCATGGACGGCGGCAACTGGGGCTGGGGCCGGATGGTCGGGACGCTGACGACGATGCTCACGCAGCTCGGCCTTGCCGTGGTCGCGGCGCTAGTGGGCGCAGGGGTGTTGTAACTCTCCTCGCCCTTCAGCTCAGCGCATAGTCCGAGACAAACGCATTGGTCTTGCGCTCGCGGCCGAAGGTGCTGGTCGGGCCGTGGCCGGGGATGAACATCACGTCCTCGCCGAGCGGCCAGAGGCGCTGGGTGATCGAATCGATCAGGTCCTGATGATTGCCGCGCGGGAAGTCGGTGCGGCCGATCGAGCCCTGGAACAGCACGTCGCCGACGATCGCGAAGCGGCTCGGCTCGTGGAAGAACACCACATGACCCGGGGTGTGGCCGGGGCAGTGGATCACGTCCAGGGTGAGTTCACCTACCGTCACCGTGTCGCCATGCTTGAGCCAGCGGGTCGGGGTGAAGCTCTTGGCCACCATCCCCCAGCGCGGGCCGTCATCGTCGAGCTGGTCGATCCAGAAACGGTCATCCTCGTGCGGGCCTTCGATGGGCAGGCCCAGCTCCTCGGCCAGCATCCCGGTCTGCCCGCAATGATCGAGGTGCCCGTGAGTGACGAGCAGCTTTTCGAGCGTGACGCCCGCCTTGGCGACGCCCTCCTTCAGCTTGTCGAGATCCCCGCCCGGATCGACCAGCGCCCCGCGCATGGTCCTGGTGCACCAGATCAGCGAGCAATTCTGCTGGAGCGGGGTCACCGGAATGATCGCGGCGCGCATCGGGAGTTGGGGCTGTTCGGTCATGGGCAAGGGATGGCGAGAGCCGGTGGCATTTGCAAGTCCCGCCATGACCTCCCCACCCCGGGCCTGACCCGGGGCCCCGCTACCTTTCCAGCGGTCAACCAAGCGGGGCCCCGGATCAGGTCCGGGGCGGGGGAAAGGCGGCCGGGAGGCTCACACCCGCCCCCCCTTCCATACAACCCGCCCGATGATGGCAACCTCGTCGGCCGCCACCTCGACCGGCGGGTAGGCGAGGTTCTGCGAGAGCAGCGCGATCCGCCCCGGCCCGGCGCTGGCGACGCGCTTCACCATCAGCGTCTCGCCCACGCGCACCACATGGATGCCGTCGCGGAACGGCCGCGGGGCGCGGTCGATCAGGATTTCGTCGCCGTCGTTGAGCAAGGGCTCCATCGAATCCCCCTCGACCCGGATCGCTGACAGCTCGGCGCGGGCAAGGCCCTGTTCCTCGAGCCAGCGGCGCGAGAAGCGGAAGGTGTCGAAAGCGCCCTCTCCGCCCGGCACCCGCCCCGCCCCTGCCGCCGCGCCGAGATCGAGCCGGGGCACCTCGACCCATAGGCCCGCAGCACGGCTCTTCGGAGCGGTTATATAGGATTTATCCTTCGCCTCGCGCAGCTCCCCTTCATCAACGCCAAGGAAGCGGGCGAGCGTTGCGCGGTCCTGCTCCTCGAGCTTGCGGGGGCTGCCCTTGCGGATGAACTGCTGGAGATAGGAAGGGTTGCGCCCCAGCATCTCGGACAGGGCGGCAAGACTGACCCCGCGCTCCTGCGACAAGGCAAGCAGCCGCGCGCGCAGACCTTCGGGGATGTCTCGGGGGGATCGGGGCTTGTCCGGCATGGAAACATCCTACGCGAAGGATTTTTCCTAGACAAGTAGGAAATGTAGTGAAACAAATCAGGAACATCGGGCGATTCGCTCGATGGGAAACCCTCGATCCGGCAACCTACAGGGACGCAAAACCATGCTGCTTCGAACCATCGAAACCTTCCTCAGGGCCCACGCCATGCCCGCCACCAAATTCGGGCGCCTCGCCGCCCATGATCCGCGCTTCGTGCTCGACCTCAGAATGGGCCGCACCCCGCGCCGCGACACCGAATTGCGGACCCGCGCCTGGATGCAGGGCTATTCCGACGCCAGCGGCGCCGACACCGTCACCGCCAGAACCGGAGAGATGGCATGATGCTGACCGAAAGCTTCCGCGATCCCTTCGCCCATCTACTCGGGCCTTTCGTCGCGATCGAGGTGAAGTCCGCCCCGGCCCCGGTGGCCGCTTTCCGCACGCGCCGCACGCTTGCCGACCGCGTGCGCTCGGCGCTGCTCGGGCTGACCGGCGGCGCGGGCAGGCTGCTCGCCCACGAGGAGACGGCCTGGGCCTCGATCACTTTCGCGGGCACGCGGCACGAAGTGGTGCTGGAATTCTGCGGCGCCGAGGCGGTTGCGGCGGGCGAGGAGCTGATCGAGCGTCTGCCCGATCACGAATTCACCCTGCCCGGACAGCTCGTGGCCGAGGCGACGATTGCCAAGGTCGACCACCGCTTCGGCGCGATGGAGCGGCTGGAAGTGACCGCCGTGCTGCTGCTGCTCGAGGAGAGCTGACCGCCCCCCGCCTGCAACCGCGCCTGCCGGTCAGTAGCCGAGCTTCGGATCGAAGACCGGCGCGACCGGCTCGCCGCGCAGGTAATGCCCGAGATTTCGCAGGAAGCGCTCGCCTGACCGCTGGAACATCTTGTCCTGCGCGCGGCCCGACAGGTGCATCGAGATATGCGCGTTGGGCAGGCTCCACAGCGGGTGGT
>VFQM010000071.1_pt1 | contig 121919 bp, 99 predicted proteins | sample 3512391 | NCBI WGS metagenome assembly VFQM01 (sample SAMN10412369, study PRJNA504923) | tailings metagenome | isolation source: Replicate 1 from Balatoc abandoned mine | place: Philippines | reverse complement strand
TCTGTTCGACCAAGGTGAATAGTACAAACGTTACTAAAACCATAGCCCATGAGTTAGCGCATGGTGCCTTCCGCCTGGAGCACAGCTTCCCGCTACTACCCCAAAATGGCGACAACCTGATGGACTACAGTGATACGGGCACCACACTCTACAAAACACAATGGGATTACATACACAACCCGGTGGCGATGCTGGGACTGTTTGATAGGGATGATGAGGGGGCGATGTATAAGTGGACTTTAGTAGACAAACAACATACTGAGCTCTTCGATTATATTTATGAAAGAAATCACATTGGGAGTATGACCTATCTTAGTCAAATAGAATCACTTTTAGCTTCTCAATCAAGTGTAGAAGCAATAGAATTGGATTATAATGACGATGAGGACTATTCGAATTGGATTAATTCATGGAAAATACGAGTGATAAATTCAAAAACAGTGGTAGACAACACAATAAAAATGATTCAGGATGGAAAAAAAGGTGAAAAACTAGGTGCTATATATTTAAAACCCAAACATATCTATATTGCTAAGTACAATTATAATAACCGTGACTATCCAATCGCCATATACAATGCAGGTACAAATGAAGAGATGCATAATGCATTCACTAAAGTAGAGATTACAGATATTGATGAATTGAAAGAACCGAATGTTCTGAATAAAGTTTATATTGAAGAAACGTTTTTCAAATACTTTGTAGTTGCCTTTTATGAAGATGGTATAAGCGATCCTACACTTCTTATACAGGTTGAAAAATTTCCATTTACTGACTTCAGGAATAATTCAATGGAAGAATGGCTGAAGTTTTTGAAGATTTTAGTGGAAGAGAGCGATGTTATTAATGAAGAAAATGATAATTCTGGACAAACCAGAGCCCTATTAGCAAAAAGTATAATGGATGTAGATGAACGAATATATAAGCAAGAAATTGATCTTAATAAAAAGTTGACTGATGACTTTGTTGATTGTTCTGAATTCGTTCATGAGGTAATAGAACAATCAGATAGCTATTTATTGCCATGGGACTGCGATTCACAATACTTGTGGTTTACTGAAAATGAAGGTGAGTATGGTGATGATTGGGAAGATATACAAATTGGAGATATAATTTTTTGGGTAAAACCCACCGATACAAAAGATTTAACTCATACTGGCATTGTTTATGAATTAAAAGCTGATGGGTCTGCGACAATAATACATGCAACTTGCCAAGGAGATTGCTCAGGTAAAGCGACCAAAGCTTCAATTTCGACAATATCAACTAGCTTAGATGGTGACCTTTGGGTTTCAGGAACAAGCCGTAGGAATTTCAGATATTGGGCCAGAAAAAATAATTAGTATGAGAAAATTAGGGTTACAAATTTTATTACTTGTATTAATAATGAGATGCCAGTCTCAAGACAATGTAATAGTTAATGTAGATTTTTTTACTCAGATAAATGATAACGATCGCTTTAGCAATATTTTCTACTCTCAAAATAAATTGTTTCTTATTTCAAAATCGGGTATTATTTCCTCAATAGATATTTACGGTGAAAAAAAGTTAAAGAGAAGATTTGATGCAATGCATTCATCCCCAGGCCCTTCCTTACCTTCATTGATTCATATATCCGAAAAATCCATATTTATAGCATTTAGAAAAAAAATCGTTTACGGAGAATTAACCGATTCATTAAATTTTCGTGAATTGTCAAACAAGGGATTAGTAAAGAGTTTGAGATATACAAATGACTCTCTTTTTCTTTTTTTTCGTGACAAGATAACGATCACTAATTCATCCGGAATTGTAAGTGATTCAATTATGCTAAAACTAGACTTCGATGGAATAGAGGGTGTAGAAAGCCCCTATATTAACTTCTATCTATCCAATAATCAATATACTTTAGTACCATTTAATTCGAAACGAAGTGAAGACATAGATAAAATAGAAAAAGATATTAAAACTAAACTCAAAAAGTATAAAATTCTACTTTATCCTGCAGATTTAAATAAGGGATTTGTGCCTAAAACTATTTCTTCTAAATACATCTATTGGCAAAATGTGAAAAAACCTCATCAATTCATAATGACATCCATTATGGACTTTTCAAAATTTAAATTAGTGGAATTAGATAGGAAAGAAATTAGTTTTGATGAGATTCTTCCAGAAAAAGTTCAATTAAGTGAAGGAGATGATGGGACTCTTGATCTTGAGAATAGCGTGCAACTTACAAATGATGACAAGGGAAATATATTTATTATGTTTTATACAAAAGACAGGAAGACTAAAATTTATAGTTTTAAAGTAAATGAAAACTTTTAATGTATCAACTGCTTTCATTGATCATTTAGGATTTTGGTCAAAGTTACTTGTAACAAACACCAACGAGCTAATTTATTAGTAAAATTGATCTATGTTTTTGCAAACACGCAATACTCTCACTAGGCCACTTAATTTCTTATAAATTTTATCGCTGAATTGTTGAACTAATTCTTTATTCATGAAACAAATTATTTCTTTACTGCTTCTTATTGGTTTAGTAGTAGCTTGTGCTACTGTTAATCGGAATGATTACGAGGAAAAAGTTAGAGCTTACTTGACTAAATTTGAGCAGAACCTTCAGGCCTCCGATGATGTTATTCTTAAGCAATTCAAAGTAGATAAAAGCCCTGAAGTCTTACTCAGAGCAATTCATATCATGCAGAATAAAGACCTTCGTGAAGACAGTGTCCAGTGTTTGATCAACTTTGATGCAGCTAACATTGTTTTTGAAGATAAGGATATTCGTGTTGAAATCAATGCACTTTTTAAGTCGATACACCCTAACTTTGATTTTAAAGAAGAAAGTACCTTAACCTTATGGCTTAAGTCTGATAACGGTATACTTTCAATTTCCCAAATCGAGGCAGATGACTTTTACCGTAATTTCCATTCACTTGCTTTTCGTCTAAGATACTCAAGACACTTGGCAAATGCTTTTAAAACCAGAAAAGTGTACTTTAATGAGGCCGCACAACTTCAGCAACAGTATGATACGATAATATGGTACTCACGCCACCATGACAGTACGTATTATTATGCCGTGAATGGAGTTTGGGATGATTATTTTAATGACCATGACAAAACAAAGCCAGATTATAAAATGGGACTTATCAGCGCTAATGGTCGAGTCATTGTTCCTGTAGAGTTTGATTTAATTGGGACTATTGGTTTTGATACTGAAAATATTGTTGAAGTAAAAAAAGATGCAAAGGTTGGACATTTCTCCTTGGAAGGAAAAGAATTAATACCGGCTATTTATGATTGGATAATCCCCTATCAATCGGATAGTGTTTATGCTTTGGTTAAAAGTGATACAACTTACGGCTGGATAAACAAGGATTATACTTACAGTTCAGGTTATCCAGACAAGGACGCAGAGTTATATATTAAGTCATTTGGTTTTGTTGCCAAATCACTTCTCCTGAAGCCTGGTGAGTATACCATGATTGAACCTCTAGATATCGAAAGAATAGGTATGGCTAAAATTATACCTTCCCAACATTACGTTACCACGGGTATATTCAGAGAGGTTTTGGATCGTTTTGTTCTTGACTATGAAGAGTTTGATGGAGAAACTGTTGGAACGGAGACAATAGACAAAGGAAAATCTATTTTAAATGAACTTACAAACGGTCTTTCAACACTATATACAAAATTGGAAGTGCATTTTCTGGGAGGCCGGGAAGAATTCTATCAAAACCACTTGATTACTTTTATTGACAAGGAGGGTAACAAACTAGGCCGACACGAACTAGCGCGAGAATATAAATCAGCAAAATTCGTTGACAGTACACTTCTGGAATTTACACTTACTGCTAATGCGAGTGAAATTTTTCGAAATGCTTATGACTGGGATTTTAACAGATCGGAGGAAGATTGGAATATACCATACCACGTTTATTTCAAAATTGATAAGAACACAAATAGTATTGAACGTTTGGAAAGCCCTCGCCAATTTGATTGTACTACGTTTGTTAAATTAGACAGTAGTTACTTAAGTGGCACCTTTTACTATTGGAATGAAATAAAACAAGATACTGCATCCCGAAAATTTGTTTCACCACATACAATACAACAAATGAGAAATGAAATATTGGCTTTTTATGGATATATCTTCCCTGACTCCAAAATTCAAGAGGATTTTAAGTATGTTAGCTGGTACGAGCCAAGGTTTTCAAAATATGAAGAGTTTTTAGATGACATGACTGAAATTGACAGACATAACTTACTATTTCTCGATAGCTTACTGCCCATTCAACAAACCAAACCTTCTGCAGCAATGTGAAGAGAATATTGACTATTGCCTATTGGTTGATTATTGTTGTTGTAACGTTTCTTATTGTAATTCTTTCGTGGAATGCTCTCAGTTACTTTAATTTTAATACCTCCTTTGGGTTTCTTAAACTTAAAGAATCCGCTATTGCTACCGGTTGGTATTTACCATTTTATTACGCTCATGTATTACCAGCGGGCATAATACTGTTTGTGGGCTTCTTTCAACTCTTAATAGGCTTCCGCCCACAGATGAGGCAATTGCATAAAATTATGGGTAAGGTGTATGCTTATGGCATCATTTTTTTTGCTGCACCTGGGGGTCTGGTCATGTCGTTTTTTATTGAAAGAGGACCATGGGTATTGCTAAGTTTTCTATTGCAAACAGTTCTTTGGCTTGTTTTTACAATCCTAGCTGTACAGAAAGCGCACAAGAGAGAACTGGCTTCTCATCGTAAGTGGATGTTAAGAAGCTATTCACTTACCTTCGCGGCTGTCACCCTGCGTCTATACGTCTTTATTACGGTAGGTACGGTTGATCTTACGGATCCTTCAGCCTATGGAATAATTGCCTGGCTTAGTTGGACTCTTAATCTACTCGCAGTGGAAGTTTATAGAATATTTAAACCAACTAGTTTTTTAGTAACTTCTCGCTTGTCGTAGGGTCTCTCTACAGCCTAGCAAAAGTAGACAAAAATGCAGTTGATCTTAGCGAGACGCTAAGACTAGTGGGGAATTACATCTATCTTTAAGGCACAAGACTCCCAACATGGTCTATGAAAATGCAGCTTAAATAAATGTTTAACCCGTAACCGTATTTAAGGACGTGACAGCGTTTTTTATTCATTTTCATTTATTTCAATCAGAATAGTCGAAACTCCACCACTTTCATCATTAATGAGATTATCGTTACCATCTCCATCTAAATCGCCAATTATATCGGAATAGAAAGAATCTCTATTGTTTTGAAGGTTTATAAAATGACATCCATCAAAGTATGCGGTGGTTTGCCTTGCGAAACTTCCAATACCCTTGTTTTTTCTACTAGTCATTTTACCTTTCGTAATAGAAAGCAAGTCCCATATCATTTGCGACCAATCTTCCGTAATATTTGGTCTATTGTCAATGTTTCTCCCATTGATGAATTGAAGAAATGAAATTATTTCGTTAGTTAGTTCAGAGTTTATAGTGATTAATGAATTCGCAATTGCACATCCGTAGGTAAAAGTTCCATTCAAGCCTAAAGTCATAATTGGAGACGGGTCAATCAAGAGATATTTTGCTCCTTGTGTTGTGGTCTTAGGAAAGATATCTCGTTGATCCCCATTTAGGTGATTAGCTCTAACATATTTAAATTTCGGCCATTTTTCATAAAGAAATAATTGAGTGTCACCACTAGGAATGTGCACTTGTGGGGAAGTAGATTTTTTTGCTTGTAGCAAAAGTGAGTTAAGTGTTTCTAGTCCCTTTTTGTCCTTGTATTTAAATACGAATAAAAGGTCTCCTAATTCAGGTTTTGGTGTTTGTCCAAAGTCTGCCAATGGCTTTTGATGACAGAATACACTGGTTAAATTGATTTGAAACTTTGAACTCAAAGTAAGTTTCAGAATTGAAATTAAATCTGATGTCCAATTGATACATAAATCAGCAATGAAGTCTGGCTCCTGTACACTATTTCCTATTGAATAGCATTTTTGGTGAACTCTTGCGGTGCTTTTCGTAAGAGAGGCATCTATCAACTTATAAAGTAGTGTTCTATTTGACGATATTTCTTTTATGAAGTCCATTTTCTTTTAATGCAGCACAAAGTTTGGCTATAACCAGTGGAGGCTTTTGAAAACGTCATTGTCCACCATGACCAAACGTGATAGCTAAGATATAATATTTTACTTACTCATCACCCGCCATTGGTTATAGCTTTTATTGCCGGCTGCCCTATTTGTCCCAAACTGGTTGGTTATCCAATTGTCTGTCCGTCTTGTCAATTTCAATTACTATTTTGTCTTTCGATTTAGTATTTACAGTAGGGAAGTATATAAGTTGTTCCTTTGCTAAAATGTCAAGGTTTTGCATTATCCAATTCATTGTAATCTGGAATTTATCGTCAGTTCCTTTAGGGATGGTTAAAACGATTTTTTTTGCAGGGACGTCAAGGATTTTAATAAAAACAGAGATGTCAAGTCGAAATGCTCCATGTCCCTCGAAATTGAATCTGAATATCGGCTCTTTCGACTTTATTATCTCCACAAACTCGATAAAATTTGGTTTAATAGTGTTAATGAAGTCTCTTACTGAATTTACAAATGGAGTCAAATTCACATTTATAACTTTGTTAAACACTTTGTGAAAATATTGTTGGTTTTTCTCTTTAGTCGAGCGTAAATGTATGATGTCGTTCCTTAGTTCATTAAGGTTGAGTAGCTTATCGTAAATCTTTTGATGTTTTTTTTGAAAGTCAATGTTTGTCACTTGTGGAATTACCTTACTCAGCTTTTCCCTAAACAATATATATCGTTCAGTCTGCTCTTTAGTATGTTCCTTTGTCTGCTTGATAAATTTGTCAGCATTGCCACCGCTGTATTCTTGTTTATAAATGAAATCATCAGGCATCAAGTAGTTGATAAACGCCTCGATTGTTGAGTGAAGAAATATGATTGTACTGATCTTATATTGTAAATGCCAATTGTAAAGGTATCCGCTTACAAAATTTAGTGGTTGAGGCTGATTTTTTTGAAATGTTATATTATGTCTTGTCTTTTTTGTGAATTGGTAGTTAGCAAATGCAAGTGAATAATAAAGTTGAATTGGATCTGGAAATTGTGCTGCGAAAAACTGTTCGTTCTCAATAATCGGAATAAATGAGAAAAATTCTTTGCTGTCAGGAGCTATTGCAATGAAATGTCCTGATTTATCTTTTTTGACCTTTCTGATTAATTCTTTGATTGTGTTTTGTTGGTCTGTCTTTGGTTGTGGCTTCGTATTATTTTGAAGGTTGTCAATTACTTGGTCAGTAACCTTAAATACTCCAAATGGTTTAACCTTGACAATCTTCATTCTTGAACTTGATTTTGAAACTCAGTCGTCTTTTAGCCTTGCTGCCAACGATTAACTATATGCATGACTTAGATTTATTTATTTTATATGCCTCATCCCTCTGCACATATAATCTAATATCAGTAGAATATCTTTATTATCAAAATTTCTTCTTTCTGAGCTAAGGGTAAGGTTTAATCAAAACTCAATGAGCCATTTCTTCATTTTCAAATTGCTCACGTGCCAATGGTGTGTTTGGTACTCCATTTTTTCCTTTTAATTGCTTCACGTTTCAGGCTTGCATTCCCCCTAAGGACCAAGTGTTGTGTCAGGGATGGCGCGAAGTTCATTTGTGCCACAGAATTGCACAGTCATTAATAGGCATGAGTGAGCCACGCTGTAGCCAACCCACAACACTCGCGCTGGTAGGGGGAATTAGCAGATGTGCTGATCGAATTCAAAATTCAAAATCTGAAATTTTGAATTTGAAATTATTAATTGGCCTGCATACAGATAAGTCGTCCAACTTCCTACCTCGAACCTCCGGCCTCCAACTTCGAGCCTCTAGCATCGAACTTCGAAAACAAATCGATGTAGCATTGCATAACCCTTTACGTTACCCAGTGAAGTGTTTGTGCTTTAACAGGATTTACAAATTCCGTTTTATTCTGTTGAGATAAATCCCATTGCCTTTTTAATTCGTGGTACCAACGTGCCTGCATATCGGGTTCTCCCAATAGCATCAGCGTTGGTTTTGTTTCCAATCCTCTTTTCAGTTTATTAAATACACCCAGGTCCTGATGGATGAACTGTTTGCCCAAATAGCGAAGCGGCCACCAGATATACTTTACAATGGGAATGGTGGTGAAGAAAATATGATTGAGTTCTGTCGCGTTTTCGTTAATGGGTGTGAGGCAGGTGATGGACACAATTTCGTGTTTACCTACCTTGATGTGTTCAAAGCGATTACCCGGCAGCTGAAAATCAATTTCAGTCGAGCTCTCACCTAAAATGCTATAGCCTTTAGAGTTAGAGGAGGGCTTATGCCTTACCATCTTAAAACCCTTTTCAGAGGGGGCAAAGTCCTTCGTCTTAAGCTTCAGTTTTTTAGCGGAGCGCCAGTACCATGATTGGTGCACAAAAGTAACGTGAGCAGGATCAATCAAACCAATCACTGCATGGTCAATATCTGTCGGCATGGTTACTTTCTCAACAAACATGAACTGCTTGTCTTGTGGAATTAACAGGTCGGGCACACTTGTTTCAGCACCTTGTAATTGCAATTTGTTTTGTGGTATATAAACCCAAATGGTACCGTTAATCTCTTTACAGGGATATTCAAATACTTTAATTTTCTTCGTATCAAATTCTTTATCTGCCAATGCCGGTATGTTCAAACAATTACCGGAGCAATCAAATTCCCAACCATGGTAACAGCATTGTATGCGGTTATCTTTATACCAGCCTTCAGAAAGCGGCACGCCTCTGTGCGGACAATTATCGCGCAAAGCAAAAGGTTCTCCTTTTTCATTTCTGCCAAAGGCAATGCGTTCACCAGCTATTTCTTTTGCAGTTAACTTACCTGCTTTCAGGAAAGAACCATGCATGGCGAAGTACCAAAGATTTTTTAGTATAAGGGATTGTGTCATAACAGCAATTGTTCCAAAAATACGGATTTAGCGTTTAAGCTGATCAGGTATTCCAACTAAATCAAGCATGACTAAAACGATAGATAATTTTTTGGAAATATACCTGACCTGGGTCTAAAATGACAGTGGGAAAGGAGGGCTGGTTAATCGCATCCGGAAAATACTGGGGTTCCAGACAAAAGGCCGTACGTCTTTCATATCTTTTTCCACGTTCGCCAGTTTCCGTACCATCCATAAAGTTACCTGTATAAAATTGCATACAGGGTGCGTTGCTGAAAACCTCAAGTGTTCTTCCACTAACAGCCTCTTCAACCCTGGCGGCTTTGCTGAGCACCTCTCCATAGTTGTTTATTACGAAGTTATGATCGTAGCCCTGACCATATCGTATTTGCTCATGATCAGCATCTATACTTTCTCCAATGCGCTTGGCTTTTCTGAAATCAAAGGGGCTGTTTGCTACTGATTTAATTTCTCCTGTCGGAATCTGGTGTTGATCCAAAGGCGTGTAGTGATCTGCATTGATCTCCATTACATGATCGAGAACATTGCCCATCCCTTCGCCTGCCAGATTGAAGAAGCAATGGTGTGTTAAATTAATAGGGGTGGGCTGATCCGTTGTAGCCCTTAGTTCAATAATTAAATCTTGACCAGCCACAGTATAGCGAACTTCTGTTTCTACCTTACCGGGATAGTTCTCTTCACCATCTTCACTGGTGTAGATAAGTACAACCTGATCTGGTTCTAAAGATTTGATTTCCCACAACTGATGATGAAAACCCTTTGGTCCTCCATGCAGATGGTTGGGTGCATTGTTAATGTTCAGCTTATATGATTTACCATTCAAGCTAAAATGGCCCCGGCAGATGCGGTTAGCCACTCTGCCAATAATGGCACCATAAAAAGGATTGCCTTGCATGACATCAACGGGACTGAGCACTACATTGTCTTGATTACCGTGACGATCTGCACACGTCAGGGCGGTAATGCGACCACCAAGCTTAATGAAGGATAACTTGATTTTGTCTGATTGGATAGTGTGGGTTTCCATTAGGTTATCAATAAAAAAGCCCCTTGCGGGGCTCTTGATTTTTTGTGATTCAATATTATTGAGCTGAATCTGCAGGAGCCGATTCAACAGGTACTTCAGTTGAGCTAGGCAGTGGTTGTTGTGCTGGTGCTTGTTCACCGGCAGCATCAAGTATTTCGTTAGAGCTTCTCACACCAGGTGTGGTAAAGTTGGTAGATAAAGCTAGCACCATGATTAAGGCGATTAATACCCAAGTTGCTTTTTCTAAGAAATCGCCCGTTTTTTTAACACCAAACATATTGCTGGCACCTGAACCACCAAATTGGCTAGTAAGTCCACCACCTTTAGAATTTTGAGCTAAAACTACGACTACAAGTAAAAAAGCCAGAAAAATGATGAAACCGATAATAAGTGTGTACATGACTATTGCTTAAGTTCTTCAATTTGAGCCGCAAAGTAAGCCTTTTTTTGTGGAAATTTCCAAATTAGCTTCTTAAGGACTTCGATGGCTTTTTCCTTTTTCCCCTGCCTTTTCAGAATTTCTACTAAAGTTTCTGAAATAATCTGGTCACCAAATTCTCCCTGCTTGAAAGACACCAGATCAACTGCCGGCACTGTAGCCGCCCTGTCACGTAAACTACTGATGCTGGGCTGGGCTTTAATAAACTGGTCTATGAGCTGAATTTGCTCCTTCTGCTTGTTGTTTTCTGGCTTTAGCCTCCGCTTACTGCTTTCTATTTCCAGTAGTAAGTCATCGTTTAGTGCTGCGTTTTTTGGCACTAAGCTTTTTTTTTCGAGGCTTGGTTTGGACTTTTTTTTAGCGCTAACCTTTCTTGAAGTCTTGGCTAACTTCTTTGGGCTGGCTTTAGCCTTTTTAATGGCTTTTAATTTTTTAGGCTTAGCCTTTGCAGATTTAACTGCCTTTGCTTTTACTTTTTTAAGTGGCTTAGCTGCTGCTTGAGGTTTGCGATCGGTGATGTTTACCTTCTTGGCAACGGCTTTGTTTGAGGCATCGTTACGCTTGGCTTGCTCATCGTACAATACTTCAAAATTATGTTTTAGCTCATGCAGAATTTCAAGGTCGTGTACAACCTCTTCTGCATAATCGTGGTAATCTACATTGTTGGGGGATGCTTTACCTGAGATGCCTGATTTTTCTTGATGACCAATGATTTCACCAGACATGATCTCCTTTAGCACATGTCTGTCAGCACTATATACTGCCGCCAGTTGCAATTCTTCCTGCTGAGTGGCCAGGCCATGATCTTTGCTTAAACGTGCTGCAAGGGAATGCAGAAGCTGACTATAGGGATATTCTTTCTCGAGTAAAAGAACTTGCTCAGCTTCCTTTTGGGTGCTTTTGGTGTAGCGGTGGAGTAGTTCTTTAAATTCGGTTTTAGTCATTCCGCAGGTTTCGGATCAGAGGTCTAAAATAGGGCAATTTTTACCAATTGGCAACCGATGCATTAAAGATATCCAGAATTATCTGATCGAGGATCTTATTAATAACCGCCTCACTGATAGCGTCAGGGGAGATATCATTGTCAACGTTTTCATAAAATGAAAAGGTTTTGTCGCGAAACGACATACTATCATCGGTATTATTGATGTAAGTTACTTTTACTGTGATACTTAGGCGACTAAGAGCAGCGGCATCTCTTTCATTGGGATTGGCTGCTGCGGTAGGTGCCACGTCTGCAATACGGAAATCTGTAACAACACCCTCCATTTGCAGTTCCCCATTGTCGGGTACAAAGGCCAGGCTGGTGTTTTGCAGCATATAATCTTTTAGCTTGTTGGTAAAGGTCTGACCTATGTTGGCCGGGCCCAGATCAGTGTTATTATAAAACTCACTGATGGATATGTTCTTAGCGGTTATGTTAACCCCTGAAAAAGAGTAAACACCACAAGCTGTAGTGGTTAAACTTAGTAAAAGTGTTATCACCACCGTGCGTGGATGCTTAAGAAAGGAACCAGACATGTGCCAATAATTTGAATTACTCTTCAAGTTCGTATTGTTTTATTTTTCTGTACAAAGTTCGCTCTGATATACCCAAATCGCGTGCCGCATATTTGCGTCTGTTGTTGTTCTTGCGTAAAGCACGCATGATCAACTCTTTTTCTTTCTTTTCAATAGACAGATTATCTTCTTCTGTCTCATGACTGATGTCGTGAATTTCCTCGTCAACCGTGTCTTGGGTATTTGTATTGGCATTACCATTTACCGGGTAATTCAATACTAAAGGCTCATTAGCTGCCACTACCGAAGCTGCATTTTCTTCAAGACCATCGAATAGATGTGAGTGCTCTTTAATGATTTGTCCTGCCTTTCCCTGGTTGTTGTATAAATCCAGTACTAATTTTTTCAAATCCAGTACATCTTTCTTCATGTCGAAAAGTACTTTATATAGAATGTCGCGTTCGGAGAAATTCTCTTTATCGACACCATCCTTATAAATTGCCGGAAGGCTGCTTTCTCTAGGAATGTATTGTAATAACTTTTCTGCATTAATATCCTTGTCGTCTGTTGAAAGCACACTGATTTGTTCAACCAGATTTTTCAGCTGGCGGATATTGCCGGGGAAACGATATTTGAGTAAAACCTCTTTAGCATCCTGAGTTAAGGTAATTGGTTTTACTTTATACTTTTCTGCGAAGTCGCCTGCAAATTTTCTGAATAGCAATTCGGTATCGCTACCACGTTCACGTAAGGGTGGCACGTAAATAGGTACAGTGCTTAAGCGGTAATACAGGTCTTCGCGGAATTTGCCCTCTTCCACTTTGCGCATAAGGTTTACGTTGGTAGCTGCTACTACGCGCACATCTGTTTTCAATACTTTAGAAGAACCTACTTTGATGAACTCTCCGTTCTCTAATACCCGTAACAAACGCGCTTGTGTACCCAGAGGCATTTCCCCAATCTCATCCAGAAAAATAGTTCCTCCGTTGGTTACTTCAAAATACCCTTTGCGTGCTTCGTGGGCACCTGTAAACGAGCCTTTCTCATGGCCGAATAGTTCAGAGTCTATGGTACCTTCTGGTATTGAGCCACAGTTAATGGCTATGAACTGACCATGCTTGCGTGCGCTCAGGTGATGAATGATTTTTGAAAATGATTCTTTACCGCTGCCACTTTCACCTGTAATCAACACAGACATATCGGTGGGCGCCACTTGCATGGCTACACGCACAGCATTGTTTAGCAAGGTTGAATTGCCAATGATGCTGAAACGTTGTTTAACACTTACTATTTCTGAATCTGTAATGGTCATTTTTTAATTAATCTGTTAAAGGTTAACAGCCTTATTCACTACTTCACCAAGCAGGGTGCCGCCAGTACACTCTTTCACGTAAACATCAACATATTCTCCCTTCTGATGGTTTCCTTTTGGGAATACAATTACTTTATTGGTGGTGGTGCGACCTTGCAAATCATTCATCGAACGTTTAGAAAAGCCTTCAATCAAAACAGTGTGGACTTTACCAACATCTTTCAAATTACTTTGAAGTGAATGTGCACGTTGTTTTCTGATGATCTCATCCAGTCTTCTGGTTTTTGTAGGCAGATCAATATCATCTGTATACTTCTTCTCTGCCAGTGTTCCTGGACGTTCGGAATAATAGAACATGTAAGCAAAATCATACTGCACCAGGTCCATCAACGAAAGTGTTTCCTGATGTTCTTCTTCAGTCTCACTACAAAAGCCGGTAATCATATCGGATGAGATACCGCAATCATCGCCCAGTATTTCTTTAATACGTTGAATCTTGCCAAGGTACCACTCGCGTGTATACCCACGGTTCATCATCTCTAAGATTCGGCTGCTACCACTTTGTACCGGCAGGTGTATGTACTTGCAAATATTTTCATATTTGGCCATTGTATGCAGTACATCATCGGTGATATCCTTTGGATGGGAGGTGGAAAAACGAATACGCAGGGCAGGACTGATCTGCGCCACCATTTCTAAGAGCATAGCGAAAGTAACGGTGTTAGTAATGCCCTTCTTCTCCAGCCACATCTTGTTGTTTTCTTCCGGACTCCACTTATAGGAGTCAACGTTCTGCCCCAATAGTGTTACCTCTCTAAAACCTTTGTCGAATAAGTCTTGTGCTTCAGCTACAATTGATTGGGGATCTCGGCTGCGCTCTCTGCCCCTGGTAAAGGGCACCACGCAGAAGGTACACATATTGTCACAGCCACGCATGATGGATACAAAGGCCGTAACACCATTAGAGTTTAAGCGAACAGGACTTATGTCTGCATAGGTTTCATCGCGTGATAAGAAGGTATTGATAGCTTTTTGCCCCTCATCAACCTGACCAATAAGTTTGGGCAGGTCGCGATACGCATCCGGACCTGCTACCAGATCAACGATTTTCTCTTCCTCTAAAAATTTAGATTTGAGGCGCTCAGCCATACAGCCCAACACACCCACCAATAATTCAGGTTTGTGTTTTTTAAAACCATTGATGTGCATCAGGCGATGCCTTACGGTTTGTTCTGCCTTCTCGCGAATAGAACAGGTATTTAAAAAGATCAGATCGGCCTTTTCAATTTCAGAGGTAGTATCGAAGCCTTCTTTATTTAAAATAGACGCAACGATCTCACTATCTGAGAAATTCATCTGGCAACCATAGCTTTCTATATACAACTTTCGACCCTTTCCGGTATTTTGGTCAGGTGTTGTTTTTATGGTTTCGCAAGCTTCTTCGCTGTTTTTATCTAGAATATCAAGGTCTGTAACTAAATTCTCCATGTCTTAACCCTTTCTAAGACGCAAAAATAAGGCTTTTATTGCATTATTCGTGACAGATTGGCAGGATGTAATCCAAAATTTTAAATTTTAAATTTTAAATTTAAAATTGGGCACACCCCATCTTATCCTTAATCTTGAATTTCTAACCTTGAATTTTGAATTCTGTATGGCCATAATAAAATCGGTGAGGGGCTTTACGCCCAAGTTTGGTAAGAACTGTTTTTTTGCAGACGGAGCTGTTATTGTGGGTGAAGTGAGTATGGGCGATAATTGTACGGTCTGGTTCAATGCTGTAGTGAGGGGAGATGTTCACTCGATTAGCATTGGCGATAATACCAATATTCAGGATGGTGCCGTAATCCACTGTACCTACCAGAAAGCAAAAACGGTTATTGGCAGCAATGTTTCTATCGCGCACAAGGCCATAGCTCACGGTTGCACGATTGAAGACAATGTACTGGTAGGTATGGGTGCTATTATCATGGATGATGCTGTGATTGGTGCCGGATCTGTCATTGCTGCGGGTGCTATCGTATTGCCTAAAACTATTGTAGAACCGGGTAGTATTTACGCAGGTATACCGGCCAGACGCATTAAAGATGTAGGGGAGGAGATGAAGGAAGTGATTGCCAGAACTGCCCGTAATTACCCCATGTATGCAGAATGGTTTAAAGAGTAAGTAAAAAATTGAATTTGAGCATCAATTTACTTTGATTTAATACCGTATTGTACTATATTATTTATCGATTCAGAAGTTATGTCATTAAAAGATAATAAAGGTTATTCAACGGAGGAAATCAACCAATATAAGGCGGAGATGAAAGCCTTGGGTAAAACTTTTTTGTATGATGATGACGATGATCGCACAGAGGAGTATGCTCACTTCTTTTTTATTGGTAAACACGATGGTAAAGATGTAATCTATGATGCTGTTTTGTACACTTTACGCATGCAGCATGAAGGTGAATTGTTTGAAATAGCAGAACATAGGGCTGCACAACAGTTTCCCGAGTATAAGAAGATTAACTACGAGGAAGATGAAAATGGAAACCTTGAACCTCTCGATGATTTAGAAGAGGAGATAGGACTTTTTATGGCAGAGGTGATTATGGAACTGGAGGAAGATGGTGCCGTAAAAGTAAAAGAGCATGTAGACAAAGACTTTAATGTTGATTTTGGAATAGCCCTTGATATTGGCCTTCATGTAGAAGAAGTAACTGAAGAGACCATCGAAATTTTTATCAGGGATTTTAATGAAGGCACTTTACGACTAGACCCTACGATTTATACTTTTCAGATGAAGGAGTCGGTTTAGTGGTTGGTCGTTGTTCGTTGTTCGTTGTTGGTTGTTCGTTTTTAGTCGCTCGTATTAATTGTAGGTAAGTTTCTTAAAATCAGGTAATCGAGATCATATCATCTTGTTGGCTATTCTACTGTAAAGTCAAATAACTATATAATTCTCTGCTTACAATTTTTTCTTACTTGAGTTCGATGGCCCTGAACCTTCGATCAACCAACAACGAATAACTAACAACAATCCTAGTAGTCACCCAAAGTCTCCTCTAATTGCGCCAGTGCTTTCTTCAACTCCTCATCATTAGGTGCAACGCCATGCCACTTGTGTGAGCCCATCATGTAGTCTACACCAAAGCCCATTTCAGTGCGCATTAAATTAAGTACAGGCTTGCCTTGTTTGGCCAATGTTTGCGCCTTCTCAATGCCTGCCAGCACTTCTTCTATTACGTTACCATTGAATTCATTCACAATCCAGCCAAAAGCTTCCCACTTGGCTCTTAGATCAAGCAAACTGAGTACGTCTTTTACGGCACCATCTATCTGCTGGCCATTGTAATCTATCGTGGCAATTAAGTTGTCTACTTTATTGTGAGCAGCATACATAGCTGCTTCCCATACCTGACCTTCTTGTTGCTCACCATCGCCCATCAACACATAAACGAAACGGTCGTCTTTATTAAGCTTCTTGGTTTGTGCTGCTCCAATGGCTACTGAAAGGCCTTGTCCGAGAGAACCTGAGGCTACACGAATGCCGGGCAGGTGTTCATGTGTGGCAGGGTGACCTTGTAGTCTCGTATTTAGAAAACGGAATGTTGATAACTCTTTGGTATCGAAGTAACCGGCCCTGGCAAGCGTTGAATACCAAACCGGAGAGATGTGGCCATTAGACAGGAAGAATAAGTCTTCGCCTTGCGCGTCCATTTTAAAGCTTTTGTCGTGCTTCATGAAGTGGAAGTAAAGCGCAACAAAATATTCAACACAACCCAAGGATCCACCCGGATGCCCTGATTGACAGGCATGTACCATGCGTACGATGTCTCGTCTGATCTGAGAAGAAAGTTTCTTTAGGGAGCTAATGTCTGTTGTGGCCATGATGGTAAATTCTTGGCGCGAAGATGTAGGAAAAATGTTTTAAATCATATTAAAAATGCAGCCCAAAACTATGTTGAGCTGCATTTTTATAGATCAAACGCTAAAAGATATAAGGATAGGCTATTTTTTGCCTGCTGTCTTTTTAACTGCTTTCTTAACCGTCTTTTTAGCAGCTTTTTTCGCTGTTTTTTTAGCGGGCTTGGCTTTTGTTTGCGTAATCTTTTTCGGTGCCGCCTGCACTTCTCCTAAAATCTGAGAAGCATGAATTTTGGATTCTACTTTTTCGATCACTTCCTGAATAATGCCCTTCTCATCAATCAGATAAGTAACCCTGGCCGTTCCCATGTAGGCTCTGCCATACATTGATTTCTCTACCCAGGTGCCATAGGCATCGTGCATTTTTCTTTCCGTATCTGCCAGTAAACTGAAAGGCAGTTTTTCTTTGGCTATAAATTTCTGATGCGATTTTGCCGTATCTGTGCTTACACCAAGCACCACAAAACCGGCCTGTTGTAGAGCCTTATAATTATCCCTGAGGTTGCAAGCCTCTGTTGTGCAGGTGGGGGTTGCATCTTTTGGGTAAAAGTACAATACTACTTTTTTACCTTTAAAATCTGCGAGTTTTACAATCTTGCCATCTTGATCAGGAACCCCGAATTCAGGTGCCTTACTACCTACTTTTAAAAATGCCATACTAAGGAATGAGTTGTTTAAACGTTGCTACATTTCCAGCCCGATCGCTCACAACAATTATCAGGTCTCCTTTAAGAAGTTCTTCCTTATTAAGACGTTCAGATTTTATTGTGCCGCTCTTGCCATCCAGGTGCATTAACAACCACTTTCCATTTATGTTTGCTTCATAACGCTCTATTCCTGAAAGATCGTCCTTAATTTTGAAGCTCACATTTGAACTATTTATCACTATAGGCTTAATACTAGGTGGGACAGTATCCTGTGCTAATTGGTAAATTCCAAAGTCACGCACATTAAATTTAATTCTATCATTGTTCACATTTCCGCCAATATAATTAAGCTCTGTTCCCGTTCTTCGGTAAACTCCCCAATTCTTTGTCCAACTTCTACTCATGTCGTTTTTCCAGGCAACGCTGATAAAACGATGTAAAGGAACTTGAGGATCGCCAACCTCAATAAATGGTGTGTTGTCTTCTAACCTGCCTTCTCTTGCTTTCAGAAAAAGTGTGTCGTAGAGACTGCCTTTTGGAAAGAAGATTTCTGCAAAATCTCCATAATAAGTATAGGCACTCCCTGAGGGCACCATGGCTCTAAAATGGGTGATTAATTTTTCGCTGCCCAGGTGAATGGAATCAGGAAGTTTTTTGGTTAGATCCATCAGATAGGTGGAGGAATACTGACCACCATAGGCCGGGGAAAGAGTATCCACGATACCTTTTGTAAAAGCAATGGCCTTTACATCTTTAGCGAGTGCTTCATTAATGGCCAGGCTAAGTGTGTTGTCTTGTACTTCATATTTAAAATTTCCTCTTACACTGTTATCAAGTAATATCTGCTGGTCTGGCTGACTCCCCTTCAGTTTAAAAGTGAGTGTCGCTGAGTTTGAAAAAATATCTTTATAAATAACCTTGATAGATTTTTCTTCTCCGCTCTTTACCTTTATTATGCCTTTGTTGACAGCCACAGGATAGAATGGGAGGAAATTGCCATCATCAACATAAAGCTTGTAGAACTTATTGTTGTTACCGCGTAAGGTTCTAAAACTCAACAAGGTGTTGATTGCACGGCCTTCGGCCAGATCAAGTTTTTCAATGGCTTGTTTAAAAATCAGTTGATCATTCTCATACACTTCCACAAAGTTAACGCCACCAAAGTATGGACTCCCTATAGCCAATTTATCTTTCGCGAGTAACTCTATACCGATGTCACCATAAGCCAGTATGGGGTAGGGCAAAAAGAAATCATTGCCGTTACGCTGAACATAAAATTCAGTTCTGCCAAAATGATCGTTAATCCTTGACTGCGTATTAAGCGTTTTAAGCGCCAGTTTTTCTGTATAAGGAGCCGCATGATCAACAACCTCAGGAAATTTGAAAGAGAGCGGATCCAATGCCAGGTTATTTTTATCACGGATATCAAAATGTAAATGCGGACCACTGGAAGAACCTGTATTGCCAGACAGTGCAATGGTGTCGCCCTTATTTACCGGAAACTGATTTTGCCTGAAGTATAAATCAATATCAAAAGTTTTGCGCCTGTATTGTTCCTGTAAAACATATTGCCCTACAGCACCACTAAAGGAATCAAGGTGTGCATACACAGAAGTATTGCCATCCGGATGGCGCACATATAAAACATTGCCATACCCACCAGCACTCATGGCTGCCCTCGAGATATACCCTGATTTTGTGGCCACTACAGCCCAGCCAATCTGATTATTGGTGCGAATGTCAATGCCCGTATGAAAGTGGTTGGAACGCAATTCGCCCAAGGTACCTGCCAGTGAAGCAGTTTGCCCGGGTCGTATCGGGAATAGATAAGTGTCTGCTTGAGCGATCACGCGGTGATTTGCCCAAATCAGCATAAATAAAAGTAAATACCTCATTAAGTTAAAAAAATTAAGCAGCCCTCATGCTGCCACACTAGTCCATTACTTCACTTCAAATTCCAACAGTGTTTCACCTTCTATGGCTGCACTTAGTTTATTACCAACACTAATTGGGCCAACTCCTTTTGGTGTACCCGTAAAAATAAGATCTCCCGTACGCAGGGTAAAAAACTTCGAGAGGTAAGCAATGATATAATCGAAGTTAAATAACATAAGACTAGTGTTGCCTTGTTGTTTATTTACACCATCTACATCCAGGCTAAAATTGATGTCTGCCAGGTTTTTGAAATCACCTACATTAATAAATTTGTCCGATATGGGTGCAGAACCATTAAAGCCTTTTGCGATATCCCAGGGCAAGCCTTTTTCTTTGGCTTTTTGCTGTAAGTCCCTGGCTGTGAAGTCGACACCAATACCAATGGCATCAAAATATTTAGAGGCAAACTTCTCTTGAATGTTTTTCCCCTCTTTGCTGATACGCAATACCAGCTCTACTTCGTAATGAATATCTTTAGAGAAATCAGGATAGTAGAAGGGGGCATTATTGCGTAAAATGGCTGTATCCGGTTTAGTGAAAATCACCGGTTCATCTGGCCTTTCATTGTTTAATTCTTTGATATGCTCGGCATAATTCCGACCAATGGCAAATATTCTCATAGCTTCTGCGTTGCTAAAACTTAAAGTTCAAATCTATTAAACAAAAAATGAATAGAATTGTATTTTTACACAAATCACAAACCTATGCTTAAAAAGGTAGTATTTCTTTTTGCCGCAGGCATGATCTGTTATGCATGCGCTACAGTACCCGTTACAGGCCGATCTCAGTTAAGCCTTGTTTCCAATAGCGAAATTATTCCAATGGCTGCCCAACAATACGATGAAGTGTTAAAGAAAGGCCCTATTTCAACTAACAAGGAGCAATCCGATATGGTAAAACGTGTTGGCTTGAAAATACAGACTGCTGTTGAGCAATATATGGCAGAAAAAGGCGCAAGCTCAGAGCTGGAAGGCTTTGTTTGGGAGTTTAATTTAATTGACGATCCACAAACGGTAAATGCCTGGTGTATGCCTGGTGGCAAGGTGGCTTTTTACACGGCCATTATGCCTATTTGCAAAGATGAGAACGGTGTGGCAGTAGTTATGGGGCATGAGGTGGCACACGCCATTGCTAACCATGGCCGGGAGCGCATGAGTACTGGTTTAGTGCAACAATTTGGCCTGAGTACCTTAGGGGCAGCCATGGGGCAAAATCCGGGATTGACTTCACAGATATTTGCACAGGCGGTGGGTTATGGTTCACAATTAGGTATGCTTAGCTTTTCACGCAAACATGAGTCTGAAGCAGATAAAATCGGTTTGATATTTATGGCAATGGCAGGCTACGATCCGCAGGAAGCACCTAAATTCTGGGAGCGTATGTCGGCAGGTAGTGGAGGTCAGAAGCCACCTGAATGGCTATCTACTCACCCTTCAGATGATACCCGTATACGCGACTTAAATGCGGCTATGCCTGAAGCACTCAAGTATTACAAGAAAAACTAATCAGATGGCTTTCTGAATACTCTACAAAAGCTTGGAATAAATCTTTAATGAAAGAGAAACAAGCAGCACGAATTATTTAGAAGGCCATCTTTATTTAATCCCCCCCCCTTAAATAGTATGGCTACAGAAATAGAACACTTCAGAAACCTGGTATCGCTTTCTGCAGCAGATGGAAAAATTGAGGAGAGTGAGCGGATTGCTCTCTCAAAAATTGCATTTGAGCGAGGTATACCCATGGATAGAATGAATGTTATGCTGAACAGGGCCAGCGAATACATTTATTTAATTCCACAAAATCAATTAGAGAAAGAAAAGCAATTGCAAGAGATGATAGACTTTGCCACGGTAGATGGAGAATTTGCCAAAGCAGAGTTAGACCTCATCAGAACTGTAGCTGAAAAACTGGGTTTTAAAAAAGAGGAACTGGATACCTATTTAAAAAATGCCGGTCACCGCGATTAAGCATTGACAAAACCTACTGCAAGCGTCTGGTTACTGGTTTCATCTATTAATATAAAGGCACCATTCGACTGATTTTCTGCATAAATATCAATGGGTAAGGCTTTAGCTGTCTTTATACTAATTGATGCCAGATCATTCATTTTTAATGTCTGCACCTCTTCATTTCTCAACTGTGTTATCGGGTCTTGTACATAATTAACATTAGCAATTTTTGCTTTTGTAAGTTGGGTACCATGTTGAATTAGATACGTCTTATTCAAAGCGAGGTTGGCATTATTAAGCCAGCAACACTGTGCATTGAATTCATTTTTGAGTGTAGGTGCTTCTTCTGACTTTACCAACATATCACCTCTGCTAATGTCGATATTATCCTCCAGCATGAGCGTAAATGATTGATTCGCTTTTACTTCTTGCAGTTCTTGCGTGTGTTGAAACAATTTACTGATTTTGGATTTTCTGCCTGATGGCAAAACGATTATTTCGTCACCGACTTTAAACTTACCGCTTGAAAGTCTTCCGGCATAAGCCCTGAAGTCATGAAATTCATTACTTCTTGGCCGAACAACGTATTGCACAGGCATGCGGGAAGGTTTGTTCAATTTCTCTTCTCCCGTTTTAATGGTTTCCAGTGTTTCCAGTAAAGAGATACCCTTGTACCACAACATGTTCTTCGATAAAGTGGTCAAATTATCACCATGCAGTGAACTAATTGGTAAGTAAGTAATGCCAGGTTTATAGCCTTCTGTTTTCCCGACTAATTTTTCAAATTCGGCTTTAATAGTTTCGAATACGAAATGATCGTAATTAACCAAGTCCATTTTGTTGATGCATACAATCACGGTAGGAATGCGCAATAAACTGGCGATATGAAAATGCCTGTGGGTCTGTTCAACGATACCCTTACGGGCATCGATAAGAATTAAAGAGGCGTTGGCCTTAGAGGCACCTGTAATCATGTTGCGTGTATACTCAACATGACCGGGGGTATCGGCAATAATAAATTTGCGTTTATGTGTATTGAAGTAGATGTGCGCTACATCTATGGTGATACCTTGCTCTCTTTCAGCAATCAGGCCATCTGTTAACAATGACAAATCGACAAAGCCAATACCTTTCCGCTGACTTGCTTTCTCTATCGCCTCCAGTTTGTCGCTGGTAATAGAATTGGTTTCGTAAAGAAGACGACCAATCAAAGTACTCTTTCCATCATCTACGCTTCCTGCAGTCGCAATTCGCAAAACATCCATTTTTCTTAACGTTAATATTTGTAATAATTTGTTGTTTACTTAAGCCTCCATTTTCTTCCTCTCCTTTGGAGAGGACTGGAGGTGAGCCTGCCTGCACGTAGCCGTTTCAGCAAAGGCAGGGCCAGTAAAAAAGGCTTAAGTAAACAACATAGATTTGAAATCCAGAATGCTAGAAATAACCATTTACCTTTCTTTGCTCCATCGCTGCTTCGCTGCGCTTATCATCAAGTCTTGTTCCTCTTTCTGATACCGTTGCACTGATGATCTCATCAATGATTTCGTCAATAGTAGAGGCCGAAGAGGGCAGGGCAGCTGTACAACTCATGTCCCCCACAGTTCTAAAACGAACTTGTCGTGGCACTAGCTTTTCTGATTCATCTTTATATACAAATTCAGAATATGGCCAAAGAATACCATCTCTCTCCAACACTGCACGTTCATGTGCAAAATAAATGGAGGGCAAGGGTAGGCCTTCTTCTTTAATGTAATTCCAAACATCAAGCTCTGTCCAATTCGAGATTGGGAAAACCCGCACATTTTCACCGGGTTGAATTCTGCCATTTAAAAAATCAAAAAGCTCAGGTCTTTGGTTTTTAGCATCCCATTGTCCGAAATCATTTCTTACGGAGAAAATCCTCTCTTTCGCTCTCGCTTTCTCCTCATCTCTGCGTGCACCACCCAAACAAGCATCAAACTTGTGTTCTTCTATGGTGCGTAACAAGGTGATGGTTTGCAAGGCATTTCTGCTGGAAAACTTTCCTTGTTCTTCTGTAACACGTCCTGCATCAATATCATCTTGTACAGAACCAACAATTAATTCTGCACCAACATCGCTTACCAACCAATCACGGTAGTGTATGGTCTCTTCAAAATTATGGCCAGTATCTATGTGCACGAGTGGAAAAGGAATTTTACCCGGGTAGAAAGCTTTCTGTGCCAGTCGAACCAATGTAATGGAATCCTTACCACCAGAAAATAGGATAGCTGGTTTTTCAAATTGTGCAGCGGCTTCTCGTATAATGTAAATGGCCTCGTCTTCTAACTCTCTAGGAAATTCTTTCAAGTACTCTCTCATACAGTATTATTATGCAATACTTTTGTTTCATGTAAACCACATTCTTTGGCGCTGCCTTCCCACCACCACCTGCCTGCACGGGAAGGTTCTCCCGGTAAAAGTGCACGGGTACAAGGTGCACAACCGATGCTCAAAAAACCTTTTTTATGTAATGGATTGACTGGGATGTTATGCGCATCGATGTACGCACGCATTTCTTCATCGGTCCAATCAAGCAAAGGATTGTATTTGATCACTTGCAGGGCTGGATCGAAGGAAATTTTTTGCATGGCTTGTCTGTTTTCAGACTGGGCGCTGCGTAAACCGGTAATCCACAACTTGGTATTTTGTAAAGCTCTTTTTAAGGGCTCAACTTTTCTGATGTTACAACAAGTTTTTCTTTTTTCAACGCTGTCGTAAAATCCGTTGATGCCGGAAGCTTTTACGTATTTTTCAACTTCACTCGCCTGGGGAAAGTAAACTTCTATGTCTACCTGATAATACTTTTGCGTGAGATCCAGCAAGTCATAGCTTTCTGCGAATAAACGCCCTGTATCTAGTGTGAAAATTCTGATGGGCAACTTAGCTTTGGCAATCATGTGCGTTAATACCTGATCTTCTTCACCAAGTGCTGTAGAAAATGCCAGCTGTTCCAGGTGTTGACTTAGCCAATGCAAGCCTTCTTGCGCTGATTTCTGATCAAGTTCATGTGACAGCTCTTCTATTGTATACATGACTAGACAGTTTTTTGAGAAACGCGCACCCTCACTTTTTCCCAGGCACGTTCATGCAGGTAATAGAGCAGCACCTTAGAAAACACTTCAACAGAAGCAATCGAAAAAGCCAACTGCCACTGACCAGTAATCAGGAAGGAGATTATCCAGGTATCAATTGTGCCGACTATGCGCCATGAAACGGCCTTGGTGGCACTAATCCAACGGGCGGCCTCGTTAGGATTCCCCTTTGTTCGTGAATTTATCCAATGATCCAATAGCATAAAGGCAAAAATATTCAATTATTTATAATCTATAGGAATAATAGACTAATAATAATTGTTAAAACTTGTCAACGCTATGGTTCTCAATTACTTATTAAAGTTTCTGAGTTTGATTTCTGTGAGTTTACGTTTGGTATCCAAGGCGAAATCGCCATTCATCATCCAATCGTAATAGGAGGGCTCTTCTTTTAAAACTGCACTGACTGCTTTGCCCTTATGCTTACCAAAATTAAAAACCTCTTCGCCTTTTTGGTTGCGCACAATACGTCCGGCTAAGTCCACCATTTCGGCACCGGTTAACTTGTGCAGGCTATCCATATCATTTCTGATCTCGCCTACCTTCTTACCTAAGCCATCGGTTACATCTTGTCCGTCATAACGTTCAATTTGTGCCAGCAACACTTTCATGGAGGCCTCTGTATCTGCTTCTGCCGAATGCGCATCAACCATATCTTCATCCACATAAAATTTATATGCGGCAGATAGCGTTCTTTTTTCCATTAAATGAAAAATGCGTTGCGAATCAACAATGCGTTTTCGTGTGTAGTCAAAATCAACCCCTGCTCTTAAGAATTCTTCCACCAATAAGGGGATATCGAATTTGAGTACATTAAATCCTGCTAAATCACTGCCTTCAAAAAAACGGGCGTAATCTTTTGCTACCTCTTTAAAGGTTGGCTTGTCTGCCACATCGCTGTCTTTAATACCATGAATGGCTGTGGACTCAGGAGAAATGGGTATAGTAGGATTGAGTAGATTACTTTTGCGGAGGATTTCTCCATTCGGCATCATTTTAATAACCGCTATTTCAATAATACGATCATTGGTAATGTTGATACCGGTGGTTTCTAGATCAAAAAAACAAAGCGGACTTTTTAAATTCAGTTTCATAGCAGTGGAGAAGGGTCAGATCAATTCGGAAGCAAGCTGTTTAATATCAAGTCCACCGAAATTCCCGGAACTCATCATGAGCAGGTTTTTGTTTTTGTATTGCTGCTGTTTTAAAAAGTTATGCAAATCTTGTGCGGAGGTAAAAATCTGTAGGGAAGGGTTTGCAAAAGCTTTCTTCAGTTCATCAGCACTAATCTCCGGAAAGCCCTTGGCTTTTACTTTTTCAGGACTAAAATAAACTACTGCAGTGTTTGCATTTTTAAAGCTGTCCTTATACTGCGGTAAAAAGTTTTTGTTCAGACTGCTATAGGTATGTAATTCAAAGCAGGCAATCAGTTCCCGATCACTATACAAATCCTTAACGGCTTTAATAGTGGCCTTCACTTTAGATGGTGCATGGGCGAAATCTTTAAAGATGGTTGTGCCGTGTACTTCTTTAACTTTTTGTAAACGTCCTGCGGCACCTTCAAAACTAGAGACTGCCTCAAAAAACATATCAGCAGTAATCCCGATTTTCTTTAAGGCTTCTTTTGCAGCACTTATATTTTGTAAATTGTGTGTACCAAAGATTTTAATGGGATATCGTTCCTTACCATTAGTTAAGTAGCATTGATGATTCTCTTCTGCGTGAGGATGTGTTTTATAAGCAATGGTAAATACATCATGTCTTTCTTTCTTGCCAATCATCATGGACATAGAGTCCTGCTCACAATAGATGAGCATTCCACCCTTTGGTGTCTGGTCGCCAAATAAATCAAACTGTTTTACATAATCCTCTTCAGTAGGAAATACGTTGGCGTGATCCCAGGCTATGCCTGTTATAATACCAATATGGTGCTGATAGCGTAAAAATTTAGGGGTTGGGTCAAGTGCTGAAGACAAATACTCATCACCTTCTATGATGATAACTGGCGCATCTGATAATTTAACTGTGTTGGTCAAGCCTTCAACGCGGGCACCAATTACATAATCAAATTTGCGCTTGTGGTAATTAAGTACGTGTGTGATCAGCGCTGTAGTTGTTGTTTTACCGTGGCTACCGGCCACAACTACGCGTTGTTTATCTCTTGATTGTTCGTAAATGTACTCCGGAAACGAATAAATCTTTATGCCAAGTTCCTGAGCCTTAAGTAATTCAGGATTGTCTTTTTTAGCATGCATGCCAAGAATAACAGCATCATAAGATCTATCAAGTATCGAAGGGTTCCAACCTTCATAAGCAGGCAATAATCCTTGTTGCTGAAGAAAGGATCTTGAAGGTTCATAAATTTCGTCATCAGATCCGGTAATCGTATGACCAGATTCTTTTAAGGCGATGGCCAGGTTGTGCATTACGCTACCACCGATGGCTATAAAATGTATCTTCTGCAGCTTCACTGCCATTACTTAATGTTTTTGTGGCTAAAGTAATGAAAATTTGTCCACAGTACACAGCGCAGTTTTAATCACAATTGATTGCCAGTCAGATTCTACTGATAACTCAAGGTCGTTTACTTAAGCTTCTTTGATCCTCTCCCAAGGAGAGGGTAGGGTTAGGCTAAAATAAAAATAGAGCTTAAGGAAACGGCCTTCATTGACAATTACTGACGTGATTTCGGATACTTATGAACATTTCCACATGGATGCTTTGTGCAGAACTTGTCTACTGTGTATCTATACATCGTTGTACGTTTGTCTCCCCTAAAAATATTTAAAGAACGTACAACAACCACTTGTATGGAGCGATCAGCACTGAGGATAGGTAACAAGTCAAACAAGTTAGTACCGAAAGACATTTCGGAAAGCTTAGGCAAATTGCCGCCTCAGGCGCTTGATCTGGAAGAAGCAGTGCTAGGTGCACTCATGCTCGAGAAAAATGCATTAAATGCAGTTGTTGAATTTTTAAAACCTGAACATTTTTATGCGGAGGCGCATAAGGAAATCTATTCAGCCATTGTAGAGCTCTTTAAAAATACAGAGCCAGTAGATATGCGCACGGTGGTAAACCAACTGCGTAAGTCGGGTAAGATTGATATTATTGGCGGTCCTTATAAAATTGCTGAATTAACCTCAAAAGTAAGTTCAGCCGCTAACATTGAATATCATGCCCGCGTGATTATAGAGATGGCGATCAAGCGAACATTGATCACCGTTGCCTCTCAAATCCATTCGGATGCTTACGAAGACACTACGGATGTATTTGAATTACTAGATAAAACCGAACAAGCCGTTTTCGAAATCTCTGATTCGAACCTTCGCAAGAATTACGATAACATGAAGAACCTCATGTATCGTGCTATTCAGGAATTGCAAAAACTGAAAGAACACAAAGACGGACTTACCGGGGTGCCAAGTGGTTTCACGGCACTTGACCGTATGACTTCAGGCTGGCAACGTTCTGACTTAGTGATCATTGCGGCAAGACCTGGTATGGGTAAAACGGCTTTCGTGGTTTCTGCCTTGCGCAATGCCGCAGTTGATTTCAAAATGCCTGTAGCTATTTTCTCTTTGGAGATGGCTTCTATTCAGTTGGTTAATCGTATGATTTCTGCTGAGGCTGAATTGGAAGGTGAAAAAATTAAGAAAGGTCAACTCGCTGATTTTGAGTGGCAACAACTTGTCCATAAAACCAACAAGCTTTCTTCTGCTCCTATATTTATTGATGATACACCAGCATTATCAGTATTAGAACTGCGCGCCAAATGCAGGCGCTTAAAAGCTGAACACAACGTACAACTCATTATTATAGACTACCTGCAACTCATGAAGGGCGACCAGGGGGGTAACCGTGAACAGGAGATCGCCTCTATTTCGCGTGCCTTAAAAGGCATTGCTAAAGAATTGAACGTACCTGTGTTGGCCTTATCACAATTAAGCCGTGGTGTGGAAACCAGGGGAGGAGATAAGCGTCCTCAACTTTCTGATTTACGTGAATCGGGTTCTATTGAACAGGATGCAGACATTGTAATGTTCTTGTATCGCCCTGAATATTATAAGATTGAAGTAGACGAAGACAACATGCCAACACAAGGTATGGGTGAAGTCATCATCGCTAAACATCGAAATGGTTCCACAGGAACAGTGAAGTTGAAGTTCATTGGCAAGTACACGAAGTTTGCTGATTTTGATGCGCCATCTAATGATAGTCCGTTCGAAGGCTTCCGCAAATTTGAAAGTCGCCTGAACACTGGCGATACAGAAGCGCCACCAAGACCGGCACCACCATCCTTAGACGATGAAGACGCTCCGTTTTAAACTGTTAATTTTGTTAAGACTTTAGGCCACAGATAGCACAGATTTACACAGAATGAGATTACTAGATATCTGTGATAATTTGTGAAATCAGTGGCGGAAAATCACTAAATATTATCAAGCAGCGACCGCAGCTCATTCAGGGCCTTGCGGTCGTTCTGTTTTTGTGCCAGCGCTATCCCTTTTTCTAAAATAGACTGAGCCTCATCTAGTTGACCAAACTCAATACTTAACAAACCGGCCTGGTAGTAACTAGGCAAGTAATCAGCATGCTTCTCCATTACCTCCTTTAATATAGACAAGGCCTCGGATCGTTGCGTTTTGAGGTATTCCAAAGCCAGGGCATAGGGGTAGAAAGGATCATTCGGATCTTCCAAAACCAGCTTTTTAAGCATTTCAATCCTTTGCGTATTCATAAATTTTGTAGGCATGCATACTATTTTTCCAATTTTATGATTTATCTTGAGGCCTCTAAGAAAAGGAGTTTTCAACTAACTGATAGTGAGCACGATGAAGATTTTAGTTTGCATTTCGCACGTTCCAGACACCACGTCAAAAATCAATTTTACCGACAACAATACAAAATTTGACGCCAATGGTGTGCAATTCATTATTGGCCCTTACGATGATTACGCCCTGGCACGTGCCATCGAAATTAAGGAGGCCAATGCGGGTACTACTGTTACAGTATTAAATGTCGGTCCTGCAGATACGGAGCCAACCATTCGTAAGGCCTTGGCCATTGGTGCGGATGATGCGGTGCGTGTCAATGCAGAACCAACAGATTCATTCTTTGTGGCCAAGCAAATTGCAGAGCATGCAAAAGCTAAAGGTTACGACTTGATATTGATGGGTCGCGAGTCTATCGACTTTAATGGTGGTGTTGTGCACGGTATCGTAGGCGAACTATTGGGAATTCCCTCTTTGTCGCCTGTGATGAAACTTGAGTTAGACGGAACAAAAGCCAAGCTTGCCCGCGAGATTGAAGGTGGCAAAGAATTACTTGAGGTAAATCTTCCTTTCGTAGCCGGATGCCAGGAACCCATTGCAGAATGGAAAATTCCGAACATGCGTGGTATTATGTCTGCGCGCACTAAACCCTTGCAGGTAGTGGAGCCAGTTGCAGTGGATAGTGGAGTAAGTCTTCAGAAATTTGAATTACCTCCAGCAAAAGGTGCTGTGAAAATGGTATCTGCAGACAATGTTGCTGAACTGGTAACTTTATTGAAGAACGAAGCAAAAGTTCTTTAATCTTTAAAATCTTTAACGAACACAATCAACGATTGACGATATGAATATCTTAGTATTTGTAGAAAGTGCAGAAGGTAAAATCAAGAAAACTTCACTAGAAGCTGTGGCTTATGCACATGGCATGGGTGGTAATGTTACCGCCCTGGCTTTGGGTACTGTAGAAGCCGCTGAATTAGCTTCACTTGGAAAATATGGTGCAAAGAAAGTATTACACGCTGGCGATGCCAAACTTAACGATGGTGTAATTCAGGCCTATGCTAATACAATTGTGCAAGCCATGAGTGCAGAAAGTGCCGATGTATTGGTTTTGGCCAATTCATCTTTAGGTACACCAGTGGCAGCGCGCGTATCAACCAAACTTGGCGCAAGTATCGCCACCAACGTAACCGAACTGCCTGAAACTTCAGCTGGTTTTGTAGTAAAGAAAAGTATCTACACGGGTAAAGCTTTTTCAAAAATCGAGTTGAAAAATGCCAAGAAGGTAATTGCCATAAAAAAGAATGCGGCTGAGATTAAAGAAGTAGGCAGCGATGTAGCGCCCACTACTTTTACACCTCAGTTAACAGATGCTGATTTTGGCGCTAAAATTATATCAACCGAAAAGGCAACAGGAGAGATTTTACTACCAGAAGCCAATATCGTGGTATCTGGTGGTCGTGGTATGAAAGGACCCGAACACTGGGGACCCATTGAAGAGCTTGCCAAGCTTCTAGGTGCAGCCACCGGTTGCAGCAAACCTGTATCAGATATTGGCTGGAGACCACACCACGAACACGTAGGACAAACAGGTGTTAAAGTAAGTCCTCAATTATATATAGCAGTCGGCATTTCTGGTGCTATTCAGCATTTGGCAGGTGTTAATTCCTCCAAGTGTATTGTAGTGATCAATAAAGATGCTGATGCACCCTTCTTCAAAGCGGCTGATTATGGTATAGTTGGCGATGCTTTTGATGTGCTGCCCAAGCTAATTGCGGCAGTAAAGTCGGGTAAATAGTTTTTTTGATTTTTTGTGTTTTTTGCAGGTTCTTTGACCAACAATTAACTATTTGCAAAGAACTATTATCTTGCTGTTGTGAATAAACTTAAATTAGAAATACTGGGGCTTTCCTCCAGCCAATCACAAACAGGCTCTTTTGCACTGGTGTTGGGTGAGGTAGAGGGAAACCGCAGGCTGCCAATCATTATTGGAATGTTTGAGGCTCAGGCCATTGCGATTGAAATCGAGAAGATTTCCCCTAATCGCCCTATGACCCACGATCTTTTCAAGGCATTCGCGACTAACTTTCATTTTACAATTGAAGAAATCATCATCTCTGATTTAAAAGAAGGTGTATTCTTTGCAAAAATCATATGCACAGATGGCTTGAAGAAAATGGAGGTTGATGCAAGACCTTCTGATGCCATTGCCATAGGTCTTAGATTCGATTCGCCCATTTTTACTTACGAGAATATTCTTGCTGAGGCCGGTATTGTTTTAACAGACGAAGCCGATGATGAACCAGAAGTTAAACCTGAGCCAAAGGCGAGGGTCAAAAAGGGAGATGCAGCTAAAAGTCAGGATGATTACAAGAACCTTAGCGTAGACAAACTCAATGAGTTGCTCAAAGATGCCATCGACAAAGAGGACTACGAAAAGGCCGCGAAGATCCGCGATGAATTAAGTAAACGTAACTAACTCAGGTAACTTTTCTAGCACTGAGTAAAAGCCAAGAGATATGGATTATTTGCGCGGATTATTAGGCATAGCCTTCATTGTTGCAGTTGCCTGGCTGTTATCGGCCAGTAGAAAAAAAATAGATTGGCGCTTAGTCATTACTGGACTTCTGCTGCAACTGGTTATAGCTGTTCTAGTGTTGAAGGTAGCCGTTGTCAGAGATGGCTTTGAAACCGTTGGGAGTGGCTTTGTTAAATTTTTGAATTTCGGTTTAGAGGGTGCCGCCTTTTTGTTTGGCGATTTAGCGCGAAACAGTGATGCTGTAACAGGGGCACGGCATAGTTTAGGATTCTTATTTGCCTTTCAGGCGCTACCTGTTCTTATATTCTTTTCAGCTGTTACTTCTGGTTTGTATTACCTGGGTGTACTTCAAAAAATTGTGCACGCCTTTGCCTGGATTATGGCTAAAACCATGCGCTTGTCGGGAGCTGAAAGTCTGTCTGCTGCCGGTAATATTTTTATGGGCCAAACGGAAGCACCCTTATTGGTGAAGCCCTTTATTGCAAAAATGACGAACTCTGAATTGCATTGCCTGATGACTGGTGGTATGGCCACCATAGCAGGTAGTGTAATGGGGGCTTACATTACATTTCTGGGAGGTGCTGATCCTGAGCAAGCCACCAAGTTTGCAACATACTTACTTTGCGCCTCCATCATGAATGCACCCGCAGCCATAGTTATGGCCAAAATATTCATGCCGGAAACAGAGCCTGAAAAAATTGACAGAACATTAAAAGTTAATAAAGAGAGTATAGGGTCCAACGTGGTTGATGCCTTAGCTACTGGCGCGAGTGATGGTTTAAAACTTGCCCTGAATGTAGGCGCTATGTTATTGGCTTTTATCGCGGTAATCTATGCAGTAAACTGGATGCTGGTAGACGGTATTGGTAACTGGACTGGCCTTAATGCCTGGGTTGTTTCTAGTACCAATGGTGCATTTGATGGTTTTTCATTGCAATATATTTTTGGACAACTGTTTAGAGTCTTTGCTTTTGTGATGGGTGTTGACTGGTCTGAATCGGTACAAGTAGGAAGTTTGCTTGGACAAAAAATGGTGATTAACGAGTTTGTGGCCTACTTAAGTCTTGCAGACATGAAAACTGCCGGAGTGTTGAGCGAAAAATCAATCATCATTGCTACATACGCACTTTGTGGATTCGCTAACTTCAGTTCAATAGCCATTCAAATTGGTGGAATAGGTGGTATGGCCCCATCGCGGCAAGGTGACTTGTCAAAACTTGGGCCGCGCGCTTTGTTGGCTGCATCTTTAGCAACCATGTTAAGTGGAACAATTGCTGGTGCTTTATTTGCTTAATCTGTGTTAACTTTGCGTTGTGTCATTAAAGAAGGGCTTTAGTTCATGGCTGTGGATCAGGCGAATGGCTTTGTATGCCTTCCTCTCGGTATCCTTTTTTATAATTGGCAGCAACCTCTGGGTTATTAAGTCAACACAAGATCAGGTATATGATTCACCCACAACTGCACCACACCGTGCGGTAGCGCTTGTATTGGGTACCAGCAGAAAACTCTCGGATGGTCGTTCAAATCCCTATTTCGATAACCGTATTACAACGGCATATAACCTCTATAAAGACGGAAAAGCAGACTACATCATTGTTAGTGGAGACAATAGAAGTAAATATTATAACGAACCCGCAGAGATGCGGAAAGCGCTCATTGCTAAAGGGGTTCCTTCGTCTATTATCACACTTGATTTTGCCGGATTAAGGACCTTTGATTCTATTGTGCGCTGTAAAGAAATCTTCGGCCAGGAAAGCATTACCATCATCACACAACCCTTTCATAGTTACCGTTCCTTGTTCATCAGCAATTATTTCGAAATGGATGCAATCGTTGTAGTAGCAGAAGAACCTGAGGCCATGCAATCAGTTAAAGTACTTACCAGAGAGCTGTTGGCCAGACCCTTAGCCATACTTGATCTGTATGTATTTAACACAACACCACGCTTTTTGGGCGAAAAGGAAGAACTAAATCGTCCCTGACACGTAAGTAAGCACGTGTAAATTTTATACTTTTGAGTAGTTTGACTGTTGTGAATACGCTTACCCGACCCATTTTCATATTTCTTTTCTTCATTGTTGCATCAACAGCCTTTGCTCAAGAGACCATTATTAAAGGCAAAGTGACTGATGCTAATTCAGGAGATCCTATACCTTTTGTTAATATACTATTTAAGGGGACCAGCATTGGTACGACTACGGACTTTGATGGAAACTATCTGCTAAAAACAAGTAGTCCGAAGGACACGTTGCTAGCGTCTTATATTGGGTACAAACCCAGAACCAAAGTAATTACTAAGGGCACTTCTCAGACCGTTAATTTTCAATTAGAAGAGGAGGTTACCAATTTGCAAGAGGTGGTAGTATTGGCAGGGGAGAACCCTGCTTTCGAAGTATTGCGCAAAGTGGTTCGTAACAAAAAGAACAATGATAAGCGAAGACTTACTGCTTATGAATATGACACCTATACTAAAATTGAGGTAGATGTCGACAATATGTCTGAGAAGTTTCGTGAACGCAAACTGATTCAGAAAATAACACAAGTGTTGGATAGCGTAGAGCGCATTGCCGGAGAAGATGGTAAACCGATTTTGCCGATTTTTATTACTGAAAGTGTTTCAAAACTCTACTACCGTGATAATCCTAATTCTAAATTTGAAAAAATTCTTCACTCAAAAATTAATGGACTTGGTGTAGAGGATGGAACAACAGTAACGCAACTGGTTGGTTCCTCTTTTCAGGAATACAACTTCTATCAAAACTGGTTAAATATTGTAGAGAAAGAATTTGTTTCGCCAATAGCAGACGGTTGGCGTTTGTATTACGACTATGATTTAATTGATAGTCTTTTTGTTGGAGAGCATTATTGCTATCGTCTTGATTTCTTCCCGCGCTCACCCCAGGATCTTGCCTTTACTGGTAGCATGTGGATAACCAAAGAAGGTTACGCATTAAAACAAATTGATGTAAGCATAGGTAAGGGTGCCAATTTAAATTTTATTGAAAAGATCCGTATTCAGCAAGAGTTATAACCAACCGCTGAGGGAGCCTGGCTTCCGGTAAAAAATCGTGTGTTAATTGACGTAAGCGAACTGAGCACTAACAGTGCAGGGATGCTGGCTAAGTTTTATACATCGAACAAAAACTTTTTGGTTAATAAACCTTACGATGTGGCTTTTTACGAAAGGCCAATTCAGTTAGATGAACGTGCCCGTATTAATCAAAATGACGAAACGGTATGGGATACCTTAAGGCATGAACCATTGTCTGAAACAGAGCGGAACGTATATAAAATGATCGACACACTCCGCAATATTCCTGTCATCAGAACCTATACGGATATTATAAAGATTGTGGTGGACGGCTACGTAGGTATTGGCAAGAAGATAGAAATAGGACCTTACCCAGACTTGATTTCTTACAACAACATTGAGGGCGTTCGTATTATGCCGGGATTCCGTACAACTTATGCCTTTAGTAAAAAATGGACCTTTGGTGGACAAATCGGCTATGGATTTATAGATGAAAAGTATAAATACTCAGTTTATGCCAAGCAGATTTTGTCAACCAGACGATGGACCACCTGGAGCATTCGCTCAAGAAGCGATTTGGGTAGACTAGGTTTTGATGATGAGGCAGTAGGAGGTAATGCACTTTTACTGGCATCACAACGCTGGGGTTTCTTCAGACGAGGATTCTATTTTGATGAAACGCGAATGGATTTTCAGCGAGAACTTTTTAAAGGATTTAATCAACGCATCGCTATTCGTCACGCTACCTTCGATCCGGCCTTTAACTTTGGCTACTATCAAAATCCAGACGACATCGTAAACTCACCGATCGAATCAATGTACACCACCTCTGAAGTGATCCTGGAATCACGCTATGCAAGAGATGAATTGTTTTTACAAGATGATAATCAACGCGTTAGTCTGGGAACTGTAAGATGGCCCGTCTTAACCCTGCGCTATACCCGGGGTATTAAGAATATCGCAGGCAGCGATTTCGATTATAATAAGTTACGCTTCTCTTTTGAAAAGGGTACGCGACTCGGGATTATGGGTACAGGTAGATTGAGGGCCACTGCAGAGTATGTCTTTGAGCCCTTGCCATATACTTTATTAGGCCTTCACCTTGGCAATCAGACGCCCATTTTTACACCTCTTACTTTTAACTTGATGGATTATGGTGAGTTTGTAAGTGATCGCTATGTAACAGCTCAATACAATCACCATTTTGAAGGTTTGCTACTTAATAGGATGCCTCTGTTACGAAAACTGAAATGGCGCCTGGTAGGTACGGCCAATATGGTGTACGGAAGCATGAGTCAGGCAAGTCAGAACCTGATTGTACAAAATGCCGATCCGAATAATGAGATTTTACCTCCTGGCCAGCTTTCCTTGCGAAAGCCATATTTAGAATTGGGTTATGGTGTTGAAAACATCTTCAAATTTTTCAGAATCGATTTTATACACAGGCTTTCTTACCTGGACGGACCCGATGTGCGCAAGTTCGGTGTTTTTGGAACTGTACAGCTGACCTTATAAGTCAGCCATGTGAACCTTAAGGTTTGCCGATAAATGCCGCTCAGCATGGCTTTTTTCATAATTGGCATAATCGCTAATGTTAATACCGCCATTGTTGAATAAGCCCTATATTTGTCACTCATTTTTTCAACAAGTATGAGTGTTAAAATTACACTGCCTGATGGCAGCGTGCGTGAGTATCCGCAACATGTGAAGGGCATAGAAATCGCCCAGAGTATCAGTGAAGGCTTAGCCAGGGTTTCATTAGCCATTGAAGTAAATGGTGAAATCCGTGATTTGTCAAGACCTATAACGGAAGATGCTTCCATTAAAATTTTAACGTGGAATGATACAGGTGGTAAGGCTACCTTCTGGCATTCTTCAGCACACTTGTTTGCAGAAGCTTTGGAGGCTTTGTACCCTGGTACCAAGTTTGGTATTGGCCCTGCTATCGAAAATGGTTTTTATTATGATGTAGATTTAGGTGGCAAAGCTTTCGCAGAAGACGATCTTGCCAAGATTGAAGCGAAAATGCTGGATTTGGCAAAGAAGGCCAATGCCTACGAACGCAGAGAAGTAAGTAAAGCAGAAGCGATTGAATACTTCACTAAAAAAGGTGATGAATATAAACTAGAGCTGATTAACGATCTGGCTGATGGTACTATTACCTTTTACACACAAGGTAACTTTACAGACTTATGCCGTGGTCCGCATATTCCTAATACAGGTTTTGTAAAAGCAGCCAAGATTCTTAACGTAGCCGGTGCCTATTGGCGCGGTAATGAGAATAATAAAATGCTGACGCGTGTGTATGGCATTACATTCCCTAAGGCAAAAGAACTCGAAGAGTTTTTGCACTTACAGGAAGAAGCCAAAAAGCGCGATCACCGAAAACTTGGCAAAGAGTTAGAGCTTTTTACTTTCTCAGAAAAGGTAGGTATGGGCTTGCCATTGTGGTTGCCCAAGGGTACCATCCTACGCGAGCGCCTCGAGCAGTTTATGCGCAAGGCACAAGTACGTGCCGGATATGATCCGGTAGTAACACCACACATTGGCAGCAAGCAGTTGTACGTTACATCCGGTCACTACGAAAAATATGGGAAAGATTCTTTTCAACCCATCCACACACCGGATGAAGGAGAGGAGTTTTTGTTAAAACCTATGAACTGTCCGCATCATTGCGAGATATATAAACATAAACCTCGTTCCTACAGAGATCTCCCAGTGCGTCTGGCGGAGTTTGGTACTGTTTACCGTTACGAACAAAGTGGTGAGTTACATGGACTGACACGTGTGCGAGGCTTTACGCAGGATGATGCACATATTTTCTGTCGCCCAGACCAGGTGAAGGAGGAATTTGTGAAAGTAATTGACCTGGTATTTCATGTTTTCAACTCCTTAGGTTTTGAAAATTATACCGCGCAGGTATCACTGCGAGATCCTGCCAATAAAGCCAAATACATTGGAGAGGATCATTTATGGGATAAGGCTGAGCGAGAGATTCAGGAGGCAGCCGATGAGAGAGGACTGAAAACAGTAGCCGTTAAAGGAGAAGCTGCCTTCTATGGACCTAAACTTGATTTTATGGTTCGTGATGCGCTGGGAAGAAGCTGGCAGTTGGGAACTATACAAGTTGATTATCAGCTACCACAACGTTTTGAACTTGAATATGTAGGAGCAGACAACCAAAAGCACCGACCCGTGATGATACACCGTGCGCCTTTTGGCTCATTGGAACGCTTCGTTGCGGTATTGATAGAGCACTGTGCTGGTAACTTCCCTTTGTGGCTAGCGCCTGATCAGATAGCAGTATTACCGATATCAGAGAAGTTTAATGACTATGCTCAATCCGTTTATGAACGTTTAAAGGCGGCCGATATTCGTGGTATTTTTGACGACCGTGATGAGAAAATTGGTCGAAAAATCCGCGATGCAGAGGTTAAGAAAATACCATTTATGCTGATTGTAGGGGAGAAAGAGGTGAATGAGCAAAAGGTTGCCATCCGTAAACACGGTCAGGGAGATCAGGGCAGTATGGGTATTGATGAATTTGTGGAGAATTTCCGCAAGGAATGCGCAGCACCTTTTTAGGCATTTTTGAAGTAAAGTTTGCTTTTAAACAGTATTTACCGATATTTGCACCCTGTTTGCCTAAGGCAGACATGTGTTTTTGTAGAACTTAAACAAAACGAGTATAAACCCGAATTTTAAGCCTAATCCAAGGCCATTTCAGAGAAGAGGCCCGCAGCGTCCGGAAGAACCTTTCAAAATTAACGAACGAATTACGGCACAACGTGTGCGTGTCGTTGGTGAAAACGTTACGGTAGACGTATATCCCATTCAGCAGGCCATAAAGTTGGCTCAAGACCTGGGATTAGATTTAGTGGAGATTTCGCCAAATGCGGATCCACCGGTTTGTAGAATTACGGATTACTCGAAGTTTAAGTACGAGCACAAGAAAAAGCAAAAGGAGATTAAAGCGAAGACCCAAAAGGTCGTGATGAAAGAGATTCGTTTTGGTCCAAATACTGATGATCACGATTTTAACTTTAAAGTTAAACACGCCATCAACTTCTTAGGGGAAGGTGCCAAAGTAAAGGCAAGCGTTTTTTTCAGAGGTCGTTCAATCGTGTACAAGGAAAGAGGAGAGATCCTTTTGTTAAAGTTTGCTCAGGCCTTGGAAGAACATGGCAAGGTGGAGCAGTTGCCAAAGCTGGAAGGTAAGAACATGAGTATTCTTGTTCAGCCTAAAGCCAAAAAGTAGTTTTTATTTAACTGTTTAATAAAATGCCGAAGGTAAAAACCAAGTCGGGCGCCAAAAAGCGATTTAAAGTAACCGGTACCGGTAAAATAAAGCGCAAGCAAGCGTTCAAAAACCACATCCTTACAAAGAAGGAGACAAAACAAAAGAGAAGCCTTACCGGAACAGTGGTAGTAAGTAAGGCAGATGCGAAGAACGTAGCAATTATGCTACCGTACCTCGTGTAACATTCTGATTTTAGATCAGGATTGGTTCGTTCTCCGGAGCTTTAGCGAAGGAGGATATATGTTTAACCCGATGCCTGGCACCTAAGACCTCTGTAAGAAGAGACGCCAGTTGTCAAAAATGTAAAAAGAAATGCCAAGATCAGTCAATGCTGTAGCATCCCGCGCCAAGAGAAAGCGCGTGCTTAAGCTCGCCAAAGGTTACTTTGGTCGTAAGAAAAACGTTTGGACGGTAGCGAAAAATGCCGTTGAAAAAGGACTTGTGTACGCTTACCGCGATCGCAAGCAAAAGAAAAGAGAATACCGCGCTATCTGGATTCAGCGTATCAACGCAGCAGTTCGCGAACATGGTATGAGCTATTCAGCTTTCATTGGTAAAGTGAAAAAGTCAGGTGTTAATTTGGACCGTAAGGTGCTTGCTGACTTAGCCATGAACCACCCTGAAGCATTCAACGCAGTGTTGAACAAGGTAAAATAGTCAGTACTAAATATTGATAAGAGAAAGGGCCGGAAGGCCCTTTTTTTATTGTGCTGCAGGAGACTTTATACTTAGTCCATCACCCAATTCTCTATTGCTATTCCCTCCATTCTTTCGAAATCAGAAGTGTTCCTTGTTACAAGGGTCAGGTTATTTGAAATTGCAGTAGCACCAATTAACAAATCGAAATCATCCAATGGAGATCCTTTCTTGCGCAGTCTTGTTTTCTCTTTAGCATAAAAGTCAAGAGAGTTGAAAATCGGAATGATTGTGAATTTACTTACAAAGTGATCAATGGTTTCTTTATTTCTATCTTTATTCTCACTATTCTCAGCTCCGAATTTTAACTCTGCGATAGTTATTTCTGAAACAAAACAGTTCTCTGTTTTAGCTTTTTCAATTTTCTTACCAAGGTCGTATTGTCCTTTCAAAAAGTATATGCAGATGTTTGTATCAAGAAGGAATTTCTTCAAAACGTCTCTGCTTTTCTCTGAAAACTGCGGGCTTTCTTGAGTTCAAGAATAATTTCCTCAGCAGATTTTGTTGTGACAAAAGCACCGTAAAGCTCATGAATAGATTTGTCAGTACTCTTTTTAGAGTCCTTTAGAGAGTCTGATAACTTTGAAATCAATTCAAGTTTATTATCAACGCTCAAATTGTTTAAAAGCCCAAGATAGCTATCAATAAGGTTGAATTTTAGGTCAGCTGCCTTCATGGTAGAATATGATAATAAAATTAATGAATTTGTTGGAAACATCTACTAAGAAAATAATGATAGTATGTAATTTCCCATTTAAGATTGAGCCTATATACAGTTGATATCAAATTACTTGGCCTTCATAAGACATTTTTTGGGATACTTGACTGATTGGTGTTTTAAAGAATTTTAATCTAGTGAGTGATGAATGAATATAATGTAATTTGTGCAGAGAAATTGTATCAGAGCCACGATGAAGTTAATAATTTGACAAATAATGAATAGAACTTTTTTAGATTTTTGGCAGATCGCAAAGCTGACATTATACTTATGCATAATGGTTCTCGTTAGCTTGAATACCAGCACAGCCCAGAATCTCGAAACCGTAATCCAAAAAGGGCATGAGCTGGCAGTGCTCACGGTAGCCATAAGTCCTGATAGTAATTATGTGGCGACTGGTAGTCGTGATAAAACTATCAAACTCTGGGAGCTAAGCACGGGCCGTGAGGTACGTAGCTTCCTGGGTCATAGCGCTTCTGTAAATCAATTGGATTTTAGCAGTGATGGCAAAACCTTAATCAGTGCCAATGGTGATGCTACAGCTAAAATTTGGGAAGTAGCAACAGGTAAAGAACTCTTCTCTATCAAACCGGATGAAGAACGCATAACAGACGTAGCCTATGATCCGAAAGGTAGATTTTTTGTGACAATAGGTTTTGGACAAAAAGTACGTGTATGGGATGTTACGACAAAGAAGAAGCTAGCAGAAATGGATGCCAATGGCTATGCCGGTTCCGGTGGACTTATCCATGTAGCCATTAGCGCGAATGGTGAATGGCTTGCCGTAGGTGAGGATGGCTTTACTGCTAATGTCTATCGCTGCAGCGATTGGAAGAAAATATACACGTTTAACACTTCTCAACTTCATTCCTCGTGTGGAGGTTGTTATACGGATGTGCAATTCACACCGGATAGCCAGTATTTGATAAAAGCATCAAACAATGATGCTGTTTTAAAGTATGACCTCAGTAATGGAAAATTAGTGAGCACCTTTAGTAAGGAGGTGAATGACCTGCGATCTGTTGCGGTAAGTGCAAATGGAAAACTAATCGCCATCTGTACAGAAAATTCGGTTTCTGTTTATAATACCTATGAAGGCGATTTGATCAAGACCATTACACCTGATACAGAGTCAGCATTAAATCAAACAAGCTTTACAAGCGATGGCAAACGTTTATTGATAGCCAGCGATAACAATACAGTAATGATCTTCGATATAGCCGCTGGTAAGCAGGTAAAAGAACTCACCGGCTTTTTGAATGCAAGAGACAAAGGAGGTCTGACGTATAATCCTAATTCCTATTGGGATGCCAATATTGCCAAATACCTACGTTACAAAGGAACTGTGATTGTAAGCAGGGATAACAAAACACTACTGAGGGGTAAGTTTGGTACAAAAGTAAAACGATGGGATATCGCAAGCGGAAAAGCGGAAATGGAATATGTGGCTCATGAAAAGGCAGTGCTTTGCTACCGTTACAACCGCGATGGAAGTTTGCTGCTAACCGGTGGTGCCGATGGTATGCTCATACTCTGGGATGCCAAGAAAGGAGATACACTTCGAACCATTAAATCATATAACCAACCTGTATTTGATGTTAACTTCAGTCACGATGAAACTAAAATAGTGAGTAGTAGTTGGGATGGTTCATTGAAAATCCACGAAGTGGCTACTGGTAATCGCTTAAGTTACATCGACCTTGATAATGCCTCTGCCTATCTCGCGCAGTTTACGCCCAATGATTTGTATGTGCTTACTGCCAACTTGCCAAGTGGTTTGATTTTACGCGAAATAGACACGAAAAAAGTCATTCGCGAATTTGTTGGCCATACAGAAACAGTTTCTGCTATCCAACTTACCCGTAATGGCAGCAAACTTTTAAGTGCCAGTTGGGATGGAAGCATACGCTTATGGGATGTTGGCACGGGCTTGATGGAGAAAAAGTACACTGGACATGAGGGTGCAATTTATGCCAGTCTAATGACTGCCTCAGAGAAGAATTTTTATAGTGCCGGAGCAGATCGCGTCATACGATACTGGGATATAAATAGTGGCAAAGTCATCAAGACATTTATTGGTCATCAAAGTGAGGTGATGAGTTTAGCACTTACCACTGATGAAAAGATGTTGATCAGCCATAGTGTTGATGGTGTAACAAAATTCTGGGACCTCGCTTCTGGAAAAGAGTTTTTCGAACACATCCATATTGGGGAAAAAGACTGGATGGCGAAAAGCCCAGAGGGTTATTTTAATGCCACAGAACAAGCAAGGCGTTACATTCATTTTGTAGATGGCATGAGAACTTATTCAGCAGATCAGTTCTTTGAGGAGTTTTACAGACCTGATTTGCTACCCAGGATTTTTCAAAGTAGAGGTGGCGATGATGCTTATAAAAGCATGCAGGGAAAATTACTAAAATCACCGCCACCGAGTGTTAAAGTGGCTTTACTGCCCTTACCTGAGAAAGGAAAGGCAGCGTTATATGTGCGTGTGCAGGATAACGGAGCTGGCGTTGAAAACCTTAAACTCTTTCACAATGGTAAATCTGTTTTAATCGATAAAAACTTTGCCTTGCCTAAAGGAAAAGGACAAGTGGCTACATTTAAGAAAGAAGTTTCACTTGTGGGTGGTAATAATACATTTTCTGCTACTGCCGCTAACCTGGATAGGGTAGAAGCTGATCCGCACGCTGTTGAAGTCTACTCAGACATAGTCACCAGAAACAGTACGTGTTACTTATTGGCTGTTGGCATTAATCAATATAAAAATCCTAAGCTAACGCTTAATTATGCAAAGCCAGATGCAGAATCCTTTCAACAAGTTATCAATGAGATGGGCGTATCGCTTCATAAAAAGTTAGAAATACATACTTTATATGATGGAGAAGCTACACGTACTGGCATTTTAAATAAGTTGGATGAGCTTGCTACAAAAATTCAGCAGGAGGATGTCTTTATCTTTTATTATGCGGGGCATGGCAGCATGGTTGATGATCAATTCTTTTTTATTCCAACCGAGAGCTTGCGTTTGTACGATTTAAACGCACTTCAAAAAGAAGCGATTGAAGGCAGTGTGTTGCAAGAAAAATTTAAAAAGATCCAGGCACTAAAACAGCTGATCATTATGGATGCTTGTCAGTCGGGTGGGTCAGTAGAGTTAATGGCTGCCAGGGGTGCAACAGAAGAAAAAGCCATTGCGCAGCTTTCGAGAAGTGCAGGTATTCACGTAATGGCTTCAGCGGGCAGCGAGCAATTTGCCGCAGAGTTTGCTGAACTGGGTCATGGTATTTTTACTTATTTATTAATTAAAGGATTATCTGGTGAAGCTGATGGCTCGCCCAAGGATGGGAAGGTTACGATCTATGAATTAAAATCATTCCTGGATGATCAGGTACCGGAATTAACTCGGAAGCTCAAAGGTAAACCACAATATCCACATACCTTTTCAAGAGGACAGGATTTTCCTTTGGTTGTTGAAGAATAGAATTTAAGAAAAAAAATAACTCAATAGAGTCACCTACTTCACAAACTGAATCTTATGTTGCTGTTTATTGCGATCGTAGAGATGGAGGAGCATACCATCCTTTAAGCCTACATCCGGTACAAAAATATATTTGGCACCAGCCCACTCCATCACTTTCATATAAATACGACTGGCAGGAATAATTACATCCGCACGATCGGGGTTCATCTGAAGTTTATAGATACGGTCCTCTATACTTTGACCTTCAATCATGTCGCGCACTTCAGTCATCTTTTTAAATGACATCAAGCGGTGGGGCTTTAGTTGAGCCAGCTCATACATTTTACTGATGTTACCACCCGTACCCACAGCCGTAACTTTACCCAATTCTTTTTTAACATTGTCTCTTACCCATTTCTCCATGTCTTCCCACATCACGGGTGAGTCGTGGTGCTCAAGCACACGTACAGAACCAATTTTAAACGAGCGTGTTTTGATTTTTTTTCCTCCGGTATAAAGGTTGAGTTCCGTACTTCCACCGCCTACATCGATGTGCAGATAAGTATTATCAGAAAGATAAGACTGTATGGCTCGGTTAATAAACTCTGCTTCTCTGTTGCCATCAATAATTTCGATGCTTACCCCTAATTCTTTCTCTATTTCTTCAGCCAAGGCATAACCATTTTCTGATTCACGCATGGCCGAGGTAGCACAAAACATATAATCAGTGGCCTCGTACAAATCAATCAATAATTTGTAGGCCGTCATCAGCTTTTTAAATTTTTCTATGCTTTTAGGGCTGATTTTACCCGTGGCGAATACATCATGTCCCAAACGAAGCGGAAAACGTACATATTCCAGTTTTTTGAAGATAACTTTGGGGCCGTTTTCCAGTACAGAGGAGATCTGAAAGCGAATAGCGTTGGAACCGATGTCGATAGCTGCGAGTTTCAAGGGCTTATATTAATTTAGTGTTGCTTACAACCATTAAGCTCGATTTATTGTCTAAGGAATTATGATGCACAAAACTATAAAACTTTTGTTTGTAGTCGCAGTCTTTATTGCGAGTCTTTCAGCTTGTGTGGTAGAGCCATTCGAAGCTGAGTTTCCTGCTGGTAAAGTTAATGGCTATAGGCCACTTTATGGTAGTCAGGCTGCAACAGAAGTTTCATTACTTCCTGCAAAAGAGTTAGAAAATCCAGGTAAAATCTATGTTTATAATCAATATTTGTTGATTAATGAACGTAGTAAGGGTATTCATATTTATAATAATGCTGATCCTTCAAATCCACAAGCTGTTGCCTTCATTAATTTATTGGGCAACACCGATATGGCTATTAAAAATGACATACTTTATGCTGATCATAATGGGGATTTAAAATCTATTCGCTTAAACGGCTTTAACGCACTTGCCGTGCTCGACTCAATACCTTTGGCCAATTGGCAATTGGGTGTGCCACCACCTGCTGGTTTCTATTTTGAATGTGTGGACTTTACGAAAGGTATGGTAGTGGGCTGGCAATCTGTTGAACTTAATAACCCTGACTGCTATGCGACTAACTAAGCTCATTTGGATATTCAGTGTTTTTTGTCTGTTCATTTCCTGTAATGAGGATGGGGCCAATAACCTTCAGGTTGGTGGAGGGCAGGGGCAGGGCGGTTCATTAACGCGCTTTGCCATCAGTGGGAACTACCTGTATATCGCCTCACAAGCCACATTAAGTGTTTACGATATCAGTACCGAAGATTTTGAAATGATCAAAGCAATGAATGTAGGCTTCGGACTTGAGACGATTTCAACCAGGGGATCTTATCTATATCTTGGGGCACAAGATGCTATGTATATTTATTCCATTAGCAATCCTGAAGCACCACAGTTTATTTTCCGTTACTCACACATCGTTTCATGCGATCCGGTTGTGGTTGAAGGCAACAGGGCCTATGTAACTTTAAGTAGTGGGAGTTTTTGTAACAGAGGTACCAATGCCTTGGAGATTATTGATATTTCTAACCCTAATAACCCTGTGCTTATCGCCAATTATCCTATGAATACACCTTTAGGTATTGGCATAAAAGATAACATTTTGTTTGTGTGCGAACAGACTTTTGGTTTTAAGGTATTTGATGTTACCAATGCGAATAATATTCAAATGATTCATCATATAGATAACATACACACATATGATGTAATACTCTACAATGGAATTGCAACCATTACCGGAGACGAGGGTATCTACCAATACAGCTATAGCCATGATGACCTTAACTTGTTGAGTATTATTCCTGTTACGAAATAAGCATGCGTTTTTTTATTCTTTTAATAGCAGTGCTGACGGGTACTACAATCAATGCCCAAGACTCACTTCAAATCAGGCATAAGCCTGAACATGCACTTAAGTGGAGTCCTATCCATTTATGGGGTTTCTATCCAAGTCTGCAGCTTGCTTATGAAGCAAGTGTGAGTAAAAGACTGTCTGTGCAGGGAGATGTTGGTTATGTGATTAATTACGGAGGTGGCACCAGCACAGAGTACATGAATAAAAGAGGTGTTAAACTGAAGGCGGAGTTACGCTATTATTTTGAAAGCCTGCCGGGCAGTCGTGATGGCTTTTACACCAGTATCGAGCCCTACGCGACCAGTATAAATTTTGACAGATCTGTAACCACAACAGAATGCTTTGATCCGAATTGCCAGGTTAGGTACTTAAGAAACTATACCTATAAAGTTGAATACAGAGAGATTGGCTTTAGTGGCAAGGGTGGTTATGTAATTTATTTCGATAACAACATACTACTTGATATATCGATTGGTTGGTCATGGCGCTCGATTGACTATGATCAACCCGACAATGTGCCTCAAACTACTGGAGGTTTTAATTTTTTTGGTCCTAACGAGGAGGATCGCATTGTGCTTTCTCCACTCTTTGGCGCCAGGGTAGGCTACCGTCTCAGGTAAATTTTGATATTTAAAGCGGCTTTACTTTCTTTGCACTACTTATCCAGAAAGACTGAGGGTCGGGCCCTATGATGTCTTAGCATCCTATCCAGCGAAAGCGGGATGTTGTGCTAAATCCCTTTTCAGGCTTTATGCTGAAAAAAGATAAGTAACCCACTACACAGGGCTCTCTGGATAATCGATTGTAGACCAGAGAGTATGAGCCAAAAAATTCAAGACATTTTAAAAGAACGGATTTTGATTCTGGATGGTGCTATGGGTACCATGATTCAGCGTCATAAGCTGGAAGAAGCAGATTTCAGAGGAGAAATTTTAAAAGATCATCCACATCCGCTTAAGGGTAATAACGATTTGCTAAGTGTTACCCGTCCGGATATTATCAAAAGCATACACCGACAATACTTTGAGGCTGGAGCCGATATTATCGAAACAAATACCTTTGGCAGCACAAGTGTAGCGCAAGCGGATTATCACCTTGAGCATCTTGTTTATAAGATCAATTACGAGTCAGCTAAAATAGCCAGAGAAGTAGCAGATGAGTTTACTGAAAAAGAGCCTCATAAACCACGCTTTGTTGCTGGCTCTATGGGCCCCACTACCAAGTTGGCTTCTATGTCACCGGATGTCAATAACCCTGGCTATCGGGCAATTACTTTTGATCAGTTAGTCGTAGCCTTTAAAGAGCAGGCTAAGGCCTTAATAGATGGTGGAGTTGATATGTTACTCCTGGAGACCATTACAGATACATTGAATGTAAAAGCAGGTCTGTTTGCTATTCAGGAATTATTTGAGGAAACAGGTAAAGAAGTGCCCATCATGGTTTCTGGAACGATTACAGATGCCAGTGGCAGGATTTTATCAGGACAAACTGCAGAGGCTTTTCTGATTTCTGTTTCACATGTGCCTTTGTTAAGCATAGGACTTAACTGCGCCCTGGGTGCTTCTGCTTTACGACCCTATTTGAAAGTGCTGAGCGACAAGGCACCATTTTTCATTAGTGCTCACCCTAATGCAGGATTGCCTAACGAATTTGGTCAGTACGATCAGACAGCCATTCAAATGGGTAAAGAAGTCGAAGATTATCTCAAAGAAGGTTTAATTAATATACTGGGTGGTTGCTGTGGTTCAACACCTGAGCATATAAAGCGTATTGCTGATATTGCAAAAAATTACAAGCCGCGTTTGGTCGATAGTCCATTGTCGATTGAAACAAATTAAGTTATCCATGGCAACTATTCCACAGAATTAATAAGAAGTATTCAAGCCTTACGAAATTCAATTAAGTAATGAGCATAGACCATCGACCATTGACTATAAACAATCGACCACTGCAATTAAGTGGATTAGAAGCAGTAGAAGTAACTCCCAATTCCAACTTCGTAAACATTGGAGAGCGGACCAACGTAACTGGTTCTGCCAAGTTTCTTAAGCTGATTAAAGAAGATAAGTTTGATGAAGCACTCGAAGTAGCACTTGATCAGGTGCGTGGTGGTGCACAGGTAATTGATGTGAACATGGATGAGGGGATGTTAGATTCTCAGACAGCCATGGTTAAGTATTTAAACCTAATGGCTTCAGAGCCTGAGATTGCCGCTATACCTGTTATGGTCGATTCTTCCAAGTGGGAAGTGATCGAAGCTGGTCTTAAATGTTTACAAGGTAAGGGCATTGTAAACTCCATCAGCATGAAGGGTGGGGTGGAAGAATTTATTCGTCAGGCTAAATTGGTAAAACGCTATGGTGCTGCAGCTGTGGTGATGGCCTTCGATGAACAAGGTCAGGCAGATACTTATCAGCGCAGAATCGATATTTGTAAACGCGCCTACGATATCCTTGTGAATGAAGTTAAATTTCCACCACAAGATATCATTTTCGATCCCAATATTTTTCCGGTTGCTACAGGTATAGACGAGCACAGGAATTATGCGCTCGATTTCTTTAAAGCCACAAAGTGGATCAGAGAGAATCTTCCGCATGCACACGTAAGCGGTGGGGTAAGTAATGTTTCTTTTAGTTTCAGGGGTAATCAAAAAGTGCGGGAGGCCATGCACTCCGCTTTTTTATATCATGCTATACAACATGGTATGGATATGGGTATTGTTAATCCCACCATGCTGGAGGTTTATGATGAAATTCCCAAGGACTTATTAGAACGTGTTGAAGATGTATTACTCAATAGGAGAGAAGATGCAACTGAACGACTACTGGATTTTGCAGAATCCGTAAAAGGTTCTGCCAAGAAAAAGGAAGTAGATGACGAGTGGCGAAAAGGCACTGTTGAGGAAAGAATAACACATTCACTTGTAAAAGGTATTATTGATTTTATTGATCAGGATACAGAAGAAGCAAGGCAGAAGTATGAAAAACCGCTACATGTAATTGAAGGCCCACTTATGTCGGGTATGAATGTAGTAGGTGATTTATTCGGGGCGGGTAAAATGTTTTTACCCCAAGTAGTTAAGAGTGCCCGCGTCATGAAAAAGTCGGTAGCTTATCTTACACCTTTCTTGGAAGAAGAGAAAAGACTTAGCGGCAATGTGGGTAAACCTGCAGCCCGTATTTTAATGGCTACTGTGAAGGGTGATGTACACGACATAGGAAAAAATATTGTGGGTGTAGTACTTGCCTGTAATAACTATGATGTAGTTGACCTTGGTGTAAGGGTGCCGCCTGAAAAAATTATTGAAGCAGCCAAGCGCGAAAAAGTAGATGTCATAGGACTTAGCGGCTTAATTACCCCCTCCCTGGATGAGATGGTATATGTAGCTAAGGAAATGCAGCGCGAAAAAATGACCCTGCCTTTGCTAATCGGTGGTGCTACAACTTCACGTATACACACTGCGGTCAAGATTGATCCTGTTTACGATGGTGCTGTTGTACACGTACTGGATGCGTCACGCTCGGTGCCTGTAGCCAGTGAGTTAATCAGCACTGAAACAAGGGATGCGTTTAAATCTAAAATAAAGCTGGAATATGAAGTAATGCGGAAAGACCATGCAAGTCGTCAGCAAGCTAAAAATTATATTCCCTTGAGTGAAGCCCGCGCGAATCGTGTTAATATTAACTGGAAAGCAACACAGCTGACTAAGCCAGTTGTACTTGGCAGAAAGGAGTTTGTTAATTATCCGTTGGAAGAAATCAGAAAGTACATAGACTGGACTCCGTTTTTCCAAACCTGGATGTTGGCAGGACGCTATCCGGGCATTTTAACAGATGCAGTTGTAGGTGCTGAAGCGAAAAAGCTTTTTGACGATGCCAACATCATGTTAGATGAGATTGTGCGGGATAAAAGTTTACAGGCAAATGGTGTGGTTGCATTTTATCCGGCAGCCAATAAAGGTGATGATGTTGACTTGTACAAAACAGATTCAGCTAATGAAGCCTTCGCTACCTTTCATTTTTTGCGCCAGCAAAACAAGAAGGCACAAAACCTGCCTAACTTTTGTCTGGCTGATTTTGTTTCCCCCGAAAAAGGAAATGATTACCTGGGCATGTTTGCAGTAACGGCAGGTTTAGGCCTGGAAAAATTAACAGCTAAACACCAGGCCAATCAGGATGACTATTCTGATATTATGGCGAAGGCCTTGGCTGATCGCTTGGCGGAAGCTTTTGCAGAATGTTTGCATGAAAAAGTGCGCAAAGAGTTGTGGGGCTATGCTAAAGATGAAAAGTTAACGGATCAGCAATTGATTGACGAGGAGTATAGCGGTATCCGTCCGGCACCAGGCTATCCTGCTTGTCCTGACCATACAGAAAAGAAATTGTTGTTTGAATTATTAGAAGCTGAGAAGGTAGGCATACAACTAACAGAGTCCTATGCAATGTTTCCTGGGGCAGCGGTAAGTGGTTTTTATTTCTCACATCCCGAATCTAAATATTTTGGTTTGGGTAAGATAGAAAAAGATCAGGTGGTGGATTATGCCAAACGAAAAGGAATGCGTGTGGAAGAAATAGAGAGATGGCTGGCGCCTAATTTGGCTTACGATATTTGATGTGCTGAAGTGTTGACGTGTTAGAGTGTTAAAGTGCTGAGGTTAGAAGTTTAAGAGTTTGACATGCTAAAGTTTTAAAGCCTGGTATTTGCAAATAATAAAATATGAATAGATCGGGTTTATGGCTAAGATTGAAAGATTTGAAGACCTAAATTTTTGGAAGGGTGCCCGGATATTGGTTCGTGAAATTTATTTTGTTTGTGAGGAGGGTAAGCTTGCTAAGGATTTCGATACTAAAAGTCAGTTGAAGAGATCAGCACTTTCGGTAATGAATAACATAGCTGAAGGTTTTGGAAGATTTAATACCAAAGAGTTTACTCAGTTTCTAAATATTGCACAAGCATCTGCTTTAGAAGTTAAGAGTATTCTTTATGTATTATTAGATGTAGGTTACTTGAATGAAGAAAAATTTAATGAATTGCAAAAACAAACAGACGATACAAGAAATCAAATACTTGGACTGATCCGATATTTAAAGGATAAACCAAGGAAATAAAATTTATAATCAGGCTAAACTTTAACACCCTAACACTCTAACACTTTAACACCCTAACATTTTAACACTGCTATGAAAGTAATTGACCATATAAAGAACGCAAAAGGTAAAACTTTATTCTCTTTAGAAGTATTGCCACCATTGAAGGGTGAGAATATTCGCACGCTCTTTGATCATATGGATCCTTTAATGGAATTCAAACCACCTTTTGTAGATGTAACTTACCATCGAGAGGAGTTTGTATATAAGAAGCGTGAAAACGGCTTGTTAGAGAAGAAGTCGACACGAAAGAGACCCGGTACAGTTGCCTTATGTGCAGCTATTCAAAACCACTATAAGGTTGATACTGTGCCACATATTATATGTGGTGGATTTACGAAGGATGAAACAGAAAATGCCCTTATCGACTTGCATTTTTTGGGTATTGAAAATGCCTTGGTGTTACAAGGAGATGGTATAAAAAACGAAGGACGATTTGTAGCTGACCCTGACGGTCATCGTTATGCTTCTGAATTGTTGCAGCAGGTGGTGAATCTTAACCAAGGTAAATACCTGGATGAAGACTTACTTAACTCCACCCCCACTAATTTTTGCATAGGTGTAGCAGGCTATCCGGAGAAGCACTTTGCGGCACCCAATCTGAAAACTGATTTAAAATACCTGAAAAATAAAGTTGATTTGGGAGCTGAGTTTATTGTAACGCAAATGTTTTTCGATAACAGTAAGTATTTTGAGTTTGTAAAACAATGCCGTGAAATTGGCATTACTGTTCCAATAATTCCTGGTATCAAACCCATAACCACAAAAGCGCAGACCAGTATCCTGCCTACCATATTTTATATTGATCTCCCTGAAGAATTGTCTGATGCGGTAGATAAATGCAAAGACAATGCAGCTGTTAAGCAGGTTGGTATTGAGTGGACGGTAAAGCAGAGTAAGGAACTGATGAAGGCTGGCGTGCCATCATTGCATTTTTATTCCATGGGCAAATCAGATCCTATTTATAAAATAGCGAAGGAATTGTTTTAGGTTTATTTCTTGTTGTCGCTAGCATGATTTACTGCATTAAGTGATTTGCTCACTTCATCAAGGATGTCATTTAATTCATCGGCATTGGTCTTGAGTAAAGGAAGGAATTCTTTAATATTTTTTTCTTTGTCCTCCTCAAGTTGAATTAAATTAAGCAGGCCTAGAATTCTTGCCAGCGGACTTCTTACTTTGTGTGCATTGATGTTGGCGTATTCTGTAAATAGCTTTTCGTGCTCCAACACTTTTTTAGTTCTTTGTACAATAAGTTTTTCCAGGTTATTGTTGATACTTTCTATCTCTTCTTTTTGAAGTTTAATCTCTTCATTTTGTTTTCGTAATGAGTCTTGTGAACGTTGATAGCTTCTTTTAAAAATATACAAGATGAAAAACAGTCCGAAGCCCGTTACAAAGGTATTCCAGTATAATGGAAAGGTTGAATCAATGATGATCATGGGCTTTATTGAAAGCAGTTTGTATTGCACCCATAAATAGCATCCCATGCTGATGATGAAAAGTGATAGATAATGTTTTCGTGATCCAAAAAACATCATAGGTAAAACACATAAAACAAAGAAGAGATAGTCAAAACCACCTGATTTACCATGTGTTAAGCTCGCCATCGTTTGTAAGGCTGTGGCCAGTAAAAAGAAGATGTATCTTGCCGTTTTAAAATAGCCTTTGCTGTGAATAACAATAAGCAATAAGAAGGCAACGAACTCAGCCAGACAAATGTAGAAAGGCCAGCGTGGCTCTAAAGAGCTTAATGCAGCAGCTACAACAACAAGATCAAGTAAGGCAACTAATAGGAGAATATTGAATCCCCTGTAGACGCTATTTTCGTCTTCAGTTAAGCCGTTGTATGTTGAGAATCCCGACCAGTTTAACTTCATTTACGCTAAGGTATGTATTTAGCGTAACGTTGCGATTCAAAAAAGATGAAATCAGGCCTTAAAACTTACTTTGTAAACTGTTTGGCGACTACTAATTCTTTACTGCCTGCCGTGTATTGATAAAAACCACTGCCTGATTTAACACCTTTGTGCCCGGCCTGAACCATATTTACCAATAGGGGACACGGTGCATATTTAGGATTACCAAAACCATCGTGTAAAACACGAAGTATGGATAGGCAAACATCTAAACCAATAAAATCAGCCAATTGTAAAGGCCCCATAGGATGTGCCATGCCTAGCTTCATGACAGTGTCAATCTCTTCAACCCCAGCCACGCCTTCGTATAGCGAATAAATGGCTTCATTGATCATAGGCATTAAAATACGGTTTGCCACAAAGCCTGGGTAGTCATTTACTTCAACCGGTATTTTTTGAAGTTTCTTCGACATCTCCATGATGGTGTTTGTCACCTCATCGCTAGTGTTATATCCCCTGATTACCTCAACCAGTTTCATAACAGGCACCGGGTTCATAAAGTGCATACCAATTACCTTATCTGCTCGTTTAGTAACGGAGGCTATTTTAGTAATGGAAATTGAAGAAGTGTTGGTACTTAGAATGGCATCAGGCTTTGCATAGCTGTCCATTTCCTTAAAAATGTTAAGTTTCAGTTCCACATTTTCAGTGGCAGCCTCAACAACTAAATCAGCATTAGCGACACCTTCCTTTAGCTGCGTAAAGGTCTTTATGTTTTGAAGGGTTTGTTTTTTACCCTCTTCTGTCAAAGTCTGTTTTGCTACTTGTCTGTCAAGGTTTTTTTCAATGGTAGCAAGCGCCTTTTTAAGGGCATCTTCTGAAATATCGATTAGGGCTACAGAAAAACCATATTGCGCAAAAACATGCGCGATGCCATTACCCATTGTACCTGATCCGATAACTGCGATATTCTTCATAAATTTGAGCTTACAACGTTTGCGAGCGCAAATATAAAAGATAAGCGGTGCCGGAAAAATCGAGAATCAGAAACTTATCAACACGTTACCTTGAGTTTTACAGGTACGGTTTTGTATGCATACTTACCGCCTTTGTAGCTGTTTTGCTGGTTCAGTCAATTGATGATTTTAAGAATCGTGGATTCTTTTCATCGCTTTATTTTCCAGTGGTGTGGGGCTTCATGATTTACACCTGGTTTAAGGCGCACATAAAGGTTTATAAGGTAGAATTCGATGATGAGTACTTATATGTGTTAAAAAGAACGGGCGATGTTTTAATACCGTTGGAAAATATCAAGGATATAGAAATGAAAACGCTGGGAGGGATGTGGCGTGTAGAATTATACTATGAAGATATTATAGGCAATCATTTTTACTTTAAGCCTTCTTTACTTTATCCGCTCAATTATAAAAGCAAAGACAGGTTGGTCAATTTACTCTGGGAGAAAATTGAACTGGCTAAACGCAAGCGGCCGCGTATAGATACGAAAGCTTTACACAGCTAGGCGTTGCCTCGCAAATGAGGTAAGGTCTTTTCACCGGCTTTGGCAGTAACCGCCAACTTCATGATATCAGTTGGCGTTTCGCAGAAGATGGCTCGTTTATTATAAATAGCAATAGGTGCTTTTAATAGCTGCGGATTTCTGGCTAATACTTCTAACCATCCTTCCATGGTATATGTATTCTCACCCACTTTTGATGCATAATCAGGATGCGATTTATCCAAAAGCTCAGCAGGGCTAATGCCAAGCATGGTCACCACTTCTTTCCAATAGGTAGGAATCAGCTTTTCATGTAAAGCATCAATCTCATTAATGTTACTACAAATATCCTTTGCCATGGCTTTTGTCTGCTTGCCACGGCTACTTTGCGGATTGTAGAGGAGAAAAAGCTCATTTGGATGGAATTGCATAAACTTCTCTGGTTTAACTATTGGGAAGTTAACCAAAAAATACCTTCCATACAACGATTAAAAGTGCGGTTATTTGATATAGATCTCCTTGGAATAACCAAGTGCATTAAAACGGATCTCGAGTTGAAGAGAGGCTGAAGCCGGATTTTCGCATGCAGGCGCTGGTGTTATGTAGTAATAGTAGAACTTCTGATTTCGTTCATAGAGTTCGTTATTATCGGGTCTGCCGAGCAATGCAACAATTTGAGTTTCTTTTAAAGCCAGTAGTTTGTCTTGTTGCACCTTTAAGGCATCTAGCATTTCCTGACGCTTACCTGCGCAGGCGTTGCGGTCGTTTTTCCAACTTTCAGTATCAATATTTTCTAATTGTGGCGTTGACTTACTGCAAGCCATCAGCAAAAGCAAACTAAGCAGTGCGGAGAACCTTCTCATTTTTAAAAATTGTTTTAAACCAAAGCACTGATATGATCATGTAAGCTGCAGCGACAAAATAAAGCCAATATGGTGCAGAAGTTTGATAGGTAAGTATAACAAGCAATAGGGGATAAGAAATGATTCGCAACCATTCTGTGTAATATGCCCATGTCTTTCTCTCAAAAAGAACACCACAGTTAACGACAGTAATCGTAATCAACATAGAGATAAAAATTTTCTCCGGCATGGTGAAAGATGGTTGCTTAAAAAGAAAGAGTGCAGTGCCACCCAGGCACAAAATGTATTGAAATAGGACGTAAACATTTAACACCATGGGAGCCGGGGTATCGTACTTCTTATACGTTTTTCCATCCACCTCAGGTACTGCGCGTGGTCCACCTAAATAACTTGGCAACCAACCTGGTTTACTAAAGATGTAACGAATCTTATCAGACCACTTCGGAATCATTTTCAGATCATGGCTCATGTCTACGTAATGGCTGAAATTGGCAAATATAGGATTCCAGCTATTAATGGGTTTAGTGATACCATAAGTAGGGTGTTCTTCCTCTTCCTGAAAAGTACCAAACATCCTGTCCCAGATAATTAATGAACCTGCGTGATTCTTATCAATGTATTTTGGATTTCTACCATGGTGAACACGGTGATGTGATGGTGTGTTGAAAATAAATTCTATCCACCGGGGCAACTTCTTAATCGCTTCTGTATGAATCCAGAATTGGTATAAAGTATTCAAGGCAGAGATGAGTACAAAGTCTGTAGTATTAAAACCTATAAAGGCGATGGGTAGACTGAAAGCAAAAGTCCAGACAACTTGCAAAGAACTTTGTCGCAGGGCAACAGATAGGTTATAATCTTCACTTTGGTGATGTACTACATGACCTCCCCAAAATAAGTTAACTTCATGGCTCATGCGGTGGGCCCAATAGTAAGCGAGATCGACCAACAGCACCAGTGCCAACCAATACACCCAGGTTCGTTCCAGGGTAAAGAAGGCAAAGTTTTCAAAAAGAATTTGGTACACTCCAACAGCCAGTATTTTCAGAAACAAACCAGATAATTGAGAGGTGATACCACAGCTTAAGTTGGCAATAGCATCCGGCAAACGGTAGAGGTCTTTATTACTTATTCTCTCCACCACCAGCTCTATGCCTATCAGCACAAAAAAGATTGGAATAGACAGTACTATCGGGTTGATATCCATGACTTAAAAACCATTTTCTAAATGAGTTGTTAAAATACAGTATTTATTTTCATTTTTGCGCCTCAATAACCCACACATGGCAGTAAAAATATTTCGTTCCGTTTGGTTTCTATCGGTTTTGGCTGTCTTATTCGTGTTGTTATATCAATACGCAGCCTGGCCTGAAACTGTGGTTATTGGGCAAGGTGAGGTGAACTTTATCAGTCTCACCAGGGACAGTTTTTTCTACGTCAGCATGGCTTTGCTCGCTTTTGTTAACGTAACAGTCTACATCGCAAGAAATTTTGCAAAGAAATCGGTCGAATTTCAACCTTGGTTTTATGGTTTTCTTGCTGTTATTAACTTCTTTTTGATTATTGCCCTGAGCTTTATCAGCTTGTTTAACAGCAACGAGGACTTTCGTTTTGGGCAAATCGGCTTCATAATTTACGGATCTTTAATTTTAGTCTTTTCCTGGATTGTGGGTGGATTATTGTATTGGCTGGTGCGCAAACGCCTGCCTGCTGCCTAGCTTGAAACTCCTATTAATCAGTAGATTATCTCGACTATCCTGTATTTTTAGATCAATATCAGGCCATCCTGGCCAACACACTTAAGCCTTAAATTGACATAGGCTGGTTCAAATTATTGACACTAATTGACAAAAGACTTTTTTCTCAATACTTTCTCGCTGCGATAAATACTATAAATTCGCGCTTTGCTAGCAGTAGCATATTTTTTTAACCTTATTCTTTTCTATGGCTAAAACTCCGGATGTATTTGAATACAACGAGTCGAGCATAAAATCGCTTGACTGGCGTGAACACATTCGCTTAAGACCCGGTATGTATATCGGTAAATTAGGCGATGGTTCTGCAAAAGACGATGGTATTTACGTGTTGGTAAAAGAGGTTGTCGATAACTGTATTGACGAACACATGATGGGATACGGTAAAAACATCGACATTACCATTACCGACTCCAAAGTAACCGTTCGCGATTATGGTCGAGGCATACCCTTGGGTAAGGTTGTGGACGTTGTGTCCAAAATTAATACAGGTGCCAAATATGATTCAGGTGCCTTTCAGAAATCTGTTGGTTTAAATGGTGTGGGTACAAAAGCAGTAAACGCTTTATCCAATTATTTTAAAGTACAAGCATTTCGCGATGGACAAACCAAGTTGGCGGAATTCAAAAAGGGTGTGCTTACAGCCGATCCTAAGCCCAGTAAGACAGATGAAAAGAATGGGACATTGGTAGTGTTTGAACCAGACAATGCCATGTTTAAAAACTATCATTTCATTCCGGAATACCTGGATGACCTGATGTGGAACTATGCTTTTCTGAATGCGGGCTTAACCATTAATTATAATGGCAATAAGTTTTTCTCTAAAGACGGTCTGCTGGACCTGCTAAAGCAGAAGACAGAACCGGAAGAATTACGATACCCGATCATTCACTTTAAAGGAAATGATATTGAAGTTGCCCTTACTCATGGTAATCAATACGGTGAAGAATATTATTCATTTGTTAATGGCCAGAATACAACACAGGGAGGTACCCACTTAGCTGCTTTCCGCGAGGGTGTAGTAAAGGCCGTTCGCGATTTCTACAAGAAAGACTTTGATGCGGCAGATATACGGGCCTCTATTATTGGCGCTATTGCCATAAGAGTGCAGGAACCGGTTTTTGAATCGCAAACCAAAACCAAGCTTGGCTCAATTAACACTGCTCCGGAAGGTGGTGTATCCATTAAGAATTTCGTGGGTGATTTCGTTTCCAAAGAACTGGAAATTTATCTGCATAAAAATCCGATCATTGCAGAATCACTCTTGAAGCGCATCATGCAATCAGAACGTGAGCGTAAGGAGATTGCCGGGATAAAAAAATTGGCAAACGAAAGAGCCAAGAAAGCTAACCTGCACAACCGAAAACTAAGAGACTGCCGTTTTCACTTAGATGAAAAACACGAAAAGGGTCAGAACTCCATGATTTTTATTACTGAGGGTGACTCGGCCAGCGGTTCCATTACCAAATCTCGTAATGTTGAAACACAGGCTGTATTTAGTTTGCGTGGAAAGCCGTTGAATTGCTTTGGGTTAACAAAGAAAGTAGTGTATGAGAACGAAGAGTTTAACCTTTTACAACATGCCCTCAACATTGAAGATGGCATGGATGGTCTGCGTTATGATAAGGTGATAATCGCTACCGATGCCGATGTGGATGGTATGCACATACGCTTGTTGCTAATGACTTTCTTCCTTCAATTTTTTCCTGATTTAGTAAAGGCGGGTCATGTTTTCATTTTAGAAACTCCTCTTTTCAGAGTGCGTAATAAGAAAGAAACTATTTATTGCTACAGTGAAGAAGAGAAGCAGGCAGCGGTTAATAAGCTCGGCAGTAAACCAGAGATTACACGCTTTAAGGGTTTAGGTGAAATTTCTCCTGATGAATTTGGAAAGTTTATCGGTGAAAATATCCGTTTGCAACCGGTGCTTCTGCATAAAGACAGTCATTTGCAAAAAGTACTTGAGTTTTATATGGGTAAGAATACACCTAACCGCCAGGAGTTTATCATTGAAAACCTGCGCATTGAACTCGATAAAGTAGAAAATACCAAAGAAGAGGAAATTGTAGAAGAATCATAGTTGATAGTTATTCGTTGCTCGTCTATGTACTAACAACGAATAACGATCAACTCACAACGATCTGTTATGAGCAATAAAAAAGAAATTAAGAATATCACACCCGCTGTTAACTCCGCAGCAGAACAAGCTGATGGCATTAACCTTTCCATTGGTGTGGACGGTCTTTATCAAAATTGGTTTTTGGATTATGCCTCTTATGTAATTCTTGAACGTGCCGTGCCCCGTATTGAAGATGGTCTTAAGCCTGTGCAGCGAAGAATCATGCACTCGCTTAAAGAGATGGATGACGGACGCTTTAATAAAGTGGCAAACGTGATTGGTAATACCATGCAATATCACCCGCATGGTGATGCGGCAATCGGGGAGGCCATCGTTAACATTGGTCAGAAAGATATATTGATAGAAACCCAGGGTAACTGGGGTGATGTACGCACCGGAGATGGCGCTGCAGCACCACGTTATATTGAAGCCAGACTCTCAAAGTTTGCCCTGGATGTTGTTTACAACGCACAGACTACTGAATGGCAATTATCCTATGATGGCCGTAAAAAAGAACCGGTAACACTACCTGTTAAATTTCCGCTTTTATTAGCACAGGGTGTAGAGGGTATTGCTGTAGGTCTTTCTACTAAAATTCTTCCCCATAATTTTGTAGAACTAATCAAAGCTTCCATCGATATTCTTAAAGAAAAGAAGCCCAAAATTTATCCTGATTTTCCCACAGGTGGTATCGCTGATTTTTCTGAGTACAATCAAGGCTTACGCGGTGGAAAAATTAAAGTGCGTGCCAAGATCGAGATCCTGGATAAGAAAACACTGGTGATCAAAGAAATACCTTTTGCGACTACCACAACCTCCATCATGGAGTCTATTGTAAAAGCAAGCGAGAAAGGACAGATCAAAGTAAAGCAAGTAGTAGACAACACCGCGCAAGATGTAGAGATACAAATTCATTTACAGGCAGGTCAATCGCCTGAAGTATCCATTGATGCATTGTACGCTTTCACCGACTGTGAGATTTCAATTTCGCCTAATGCCTGCGTAATCATTGAGGATAAGCCGACTTTTATGCCGGTAAATGAAATCCTCAAGTACAATACACAGCAAACTGTTCAATTACTGAAGCAGGAATTGCAGATCAGGCGAGATGAGTTAATGGAGAAGATACTGTTTTCTTCATTGGAGAAGATCTTCATAGAAAAACGCATTTATCGTAACATTGAAGAGTGCGAAACATTCGAAGAGGTAATCACAACAATTGATAAGGGCTTAAAACCTTACAAAAAGCAATTCTATCGCGAGATTACCAGAGAAGATATCCTTCGTTTAACAGAGATCAGGATTAAGCGTATTTCTAAGTTTGATTCTTTCAAAGCGGATGAAATGCTGAAGGATCTTGAAAAGGAGCTAAAGCAAACACTCAATCACTTAAAGCATTTAACTGATTATGCGATCGCCTATTACCAAAACTTATTGGATAAGTACGGAAAGGGTCGTGAGCGTAAAACAGAAATTAAGAGCTTCCAGTCAGTAACAGCTGTAGAAGTAATTGCCAATAACCAGAAATTATATGTAAACAGAGAAGACGGTTTCATCGGCTGGGGCTTGAAGAAAGACGAATATATATGCGACTGCTCTGAGCTTGATGATGTGATTGTTATTCGTAAGGATGGTAAGGCCAAGGTTTCTCGTATTCAGGAGAAGGTCTTTATGGGTAAAGATATTCTGTACGTAGGTATCTGGAAGAAGGGTGATGACAGGATGATCTACAACGTGATCTATACCGATGGTAAAACAGGCGTGAGTTTTGCCAAACGTTTTGCCATACCAGGTGTAACACGTGACAAAGAATATCCTATTGCCACCGATGAAAAAAATTCAAAGATTCATTATGTAAGTGGTAATCCTAATGGAGAAGCTGAAACAGTAGAGGTGAAACTATCGCAGGCCAGCACTGCGAGAAAGAAAATATTCGAGTATGACTTTTCTGAATTGGAAGTGAAAGGTCGTGCCGTTAAAGGTAATACCATCACCAAGTATCCGGTCAGACGAGTTGATTTCTTAAAAGCAGGGGGTTCTACCTTGAGTAAGCTTAACCTCTGGTATGACGAAGCATCTGGGCGTATCAATAAAGATGAGCGTGGAAAGTACATTGGTAAGTTTGATGGTGATGATCAGATTATAGCCTTTATGCGCAACGGTTCTTACAAGATTACCAACTATGACCTGACAAATAGGTATGAGCCAGAAAAGACCTTGCACCTGGAGAAGTTTAATCCTAAGAAGATTATTTCTGCAGTATATGTAGATGGTGAGAGTAAACAATATATGGCTAAGCGTTTCATGATTGAAACCAGCACAGCAGATAAAGAGTTTGGATTTATTTCAGAAGGCATTGGTTCGCGTTTAGTATTGGTTACCACTTCCGAAACACCTGAAATTGAGATTGAAGAGATTAAGAGCAAAGAGAAAGGTAAAGTAAGCGCCATCGTAAATTTAGAGGACATTGTAGATGTAAAGGGCTGGAAGGCACTTGGTAATAAGCTATCTCAGTATAAGGTGACAAAGGTTTCTTTACTAGAAGAACCTGAGGAAGCTGCTCCCCAAGAAGAGGATGAGACTACTGATGAAGATCAGTCGTCAAAAAAAAAACAGAACCTGAAGCAAGCATTGTCATCGAAGAAGACGGCCAAGTCAGCCTCTTCGGAGGTCCGCCCAAGCAAGAAAGTGTCGAAGGCCGCGAGCAAGCCCCAAGCTACCAGCAAAAAGGCGAGCCCATTAAAAAAGTCAAAGTCGAGCAAAAAGACCTCTTCGGTGAAAGCAGCAGCAAAACCAAAGAAAGTTCAGAAGAAAAGCGCGAAGGCACCGGTCAAAAGCAAAATGAAGACCAAGGCCAAAGCAAAGAAACGTTAAACCAGGGCCCTGATCAGCCAAATGCGAAGAACGATAAAGATGACAAGGCCTTTGGTGTAGGAGAGTCGACAGAATGGACTTTCTAATCGTTCAGTAATGTAAACAATAAGAATAAACAGATCGCTGATTAATTTTCAGCGATCTGTTTTATTTTGCTCTTTGCATGTTTAAATCTTTACATGCATCTTTATCTATTAACCATTTTGCATGAACCCGTATTTAGCTGAATTTTTTGGTACGCTGCTCATAGTCTTGTTAATTGATGGTGTGGTAGCCGGTGTAATTTTAAAAAACACCAAATCAGCCAATGCAGGTTGGCTGGCTATTTGTATCGCCTGTGGTTTAGCCGTTACCCTTGCCATTTATGCCGTGGGCAGTTATAGTGGTGCACACCTGAATCCTGCCTTAACCATTGCCCTGGCTTCTATAGGTAAATTCGAGTGGAACATGGTGTTAGGTTATTGTCTGGCGCAATTGAGTGGAGCATTTGTTGGCGCATGTCTGGTGTGGCTTCATTATCTACCTCACTGGAAAGAAACACCTGATAAAGCTACAAAGCTCGCAGTATTTTGCACAGGGCCCGCGATCAGGTCTACAACCGGTAATTTCATTAGTGAGGCCCTGGGAACAGCATTGCTGGTCATGGCGGTACTTTTTATTGGTGTGAATAATTTCACAGAAGGTCTTAGGCCCCTTGTTATAGGTGCCTTAATCGTTTCCATTGGCTTAAGTCTGGGAGGCACCACCGGCTTTGCCATTAATCCAGCCCGCGATCTTGGCCCACGTATTGCCCATTTTATCCTGCCTATTCATGGCAAGGGCTCATCCGATTGGTCCTATGCCTGGATACCGGTTGTAGCACCAATAGTTGGAGCACTGTTGGGTGCATGGGTGTTTCAAATGCTTTTCTAAAGCTGTGTTATGATAAATGTTGATGAATAACTATTAACTTATCATCACAATGTCATTCTCCTACCATCAGCGAAAGTCAGCCTTAAAGCAAGCACAAAGCGAGCACTTTGATTTGCTAATCATTGGTGGTGGGATAACAGGCGTTGGAATAGCCTTAGATGCAGCGTCACGTGGGTTAAAAACTGTGCTGGTAGAAAAGAATGATTTTGCCTATGGCACAAGCAGCCGCTCCACAAAGTTGATTCATGGAGGTTTGCGCTACTTAAAACAATTTGAATTCGCGCTTGTGAAGGAAGTAGGAAGTGAACGGGCCGTAGTTCACAGACTTGCCCCTCATCTTGTGCTGCCTGAAAAAATGCTGTTGCCCTTACGTGAAGGGAGAGGCTTTGGTAGTCTGTTAACTTCTTTTGGATTGTGGTTATACGACTGGCTGGCAGGCGTAAAACAAGCGGACAGAAGAAGAATGCTTACACGCAAGCAAACGCTTAGGGCCGAGCCCTTATTAAAAAAAGATGGTGTTAAAGGCGGTGGACTTTATGCAGAATACAGAACAGATGATGCACGGCTCACTATTGAAATTGCCAAGACTGCCAATCAACATGGCGCATTACTATTTACCTATCTACAAGTTGAAAATTTCCTCTACACAAATGGTATAGTTGAAGGTGTGCAAGTCAGGGATATACTTGATCATACCTTAATCGATATAAAGGCGAAGACAGTTGTGAATGCTGCAGGACCCTGGGTGGATACCTTACGGACGCTGGATGGGTCGAAACAAGGTAAGACACTCCACCTGACTAAGGGCGTCCATATTGTTGTGGCCTATCAGCGCTTTCCAATCAAACAAGCAGTGTATTTTGATGTGGCCGATGGCAGGATGATTTTTGCTATTCCAAGAGGCAGAACAACCTATATTGGCACAACAGATACAGATTATCATGCCGATATAGATGCTGTTCGGGTAACGAAAGCAGATGTAGATTATTTACTGAATGCGGTGAATGAAAGTTTCCCCCATGTAATGTTGAGCGAGCGGGATGTTGAATCCAGCTGGGCCGGTTTAAGGCCCCTTATTCATGAGGAAGGAAAATCGGCTTCTGAATTATCCAGGAAGGATGAAATTTTTGAGTCGACATCTGGATTATTATCCATAGCAGGGGGTAAGCTTACGGGTTATCGTAAAATGGCTGAACGTGTTGTTGATATGGTGCAGAAAAAACATTTTCCTGATCGAAAATTAAAAGCCTGTCAAACCAGGCAACTAAAATTAACTGGAGCAGATTTCAGCACCATGCGAAAGTTGAGATTGTATCTGAGAACTATGCGAAAAGACTTTCAGCAACTTAATCTGTCACCTTATTATGCAGATTACTGTGTGCACCTTTATGGAAAGCAGAGTGATCAAATTTTAGACCAGACCAGACAAATAATCGGGCAAGGTAAAAATAATAAAGAAAGTTTATTGCAGGCAGAACTTGATTTTACCATACAGCACGAGCTGGTGATAAGTGCCAGTGATTTTTTTGTAAGAAGAACGGGTATGTTGTTTTTTGATATAGACAGGGTACTGCATTATAAAGACTGGGTGCTGACTTATATGAGAGATCAATTTAACTGGAGCACCGAAAAATTTAATCAGGAAGAAGCACAACTCAATAAACTTATTGCAGACGCAAACCACTTTCAGTAGACTATGGCCACTAAATATATTATCGCACTCGATCAGGGTACAACTAGTTCACGAGCTGTTTTATTTAATGAGCTGGGAGAAATCAAGGGAATCGCACAAAAAGAGTTTACCCAGATCTTTCCACAATCGGGTTGGGTAGAACATGATCCGCAGGAAATTTTAAAAACACAGTTGGCTGTTCTGAAGCAGCTAATAAAAGAGCAGAATGTTACCGAGAAAGAAATTGTAGCCATAGGCATTACTAATCAACGCGAAACCACCGTGGTGTGGGATCGCAACACAGGAGTACCTGTTTATAATGCTATAGTATGGCAAGACAAACGTACAGCCTACATCTGCGAAGAACTAAAGCAACAGGGTCTTGAAGATTATGTGCGTCAGCATACGGGGCTTGTTATTGACTCTTACTTTTCTGCAACAAAAGTAAAATGGATTTTAGATCATGTAGGAGGTGCTAAGGAGAAGGCAGAAAGGGGTGAGCTGATATTTGGTACCATAGATACCTGGTTGCTTTGGAATATGACAGAGGGCAAGGTACATGCAACAGACGTTACCAATGCCTCACGCACAATGTTGTATAACATAAAGGACCTTAAATGGGATGATAAGCTTCTGAAAGCATTAGCTATTCCCCAAACAATGCTACCAGCGGTAAAGCCCTCTGCACATACATTTGGCAGTACAAAAGTGAATGGCGTCAGCATTAACATTTGCGGGATAGCGGGCGACCAACAAGCTGCCTTATTTGGTCAGGCATGCTTTGAACCGGGCATGGCCAAAAACACTTATGGAACGGGTTGCTTTATGCTGATGAATACAGGAACCACCTTACAATTGTCTAAGCATGGCTTGCTCACAACCATTGCCTGGTCATTAGACGGAAAGGTCGAGTACGCTTTGGAGGGTAGTGTGTTTATTGCAGGTGCTGCCGTACAATGGTTGCGTGACGGTTTGCATTTGATTGATCAATCGAAAGATTCAGAATACTTTGCCTCAAAAGCCTTAGGACCTAATGAAGTATATGTAGTGCCGGCATTTGCAGGTCTTGGTGCACCTTATTGGGATATGTATGCTCGTGGTGCCATCTTCGGTCTTACCCGCGATACCGGCAAAGATCACATCGTAAAAGCAACTTTGGAATCGCTGGCTTATCAAACAAAGGATGTACTCACGGCTATGGAAGAGGATGCGGGAATTCCTTTAAAAACATTACGGGTGGACGGTGGTGCTTCAGCTAATAATATGTTGATGCAATTTCAATCTGATATTTTGAATACTCCGGTAGAAAGACCAACAGTAATTGAGTCAACGGCAACGGGCGCTGCTTATTTAGCGGGTATAGAGGCTGGGTTATGGAAAAAAGAGCAGATTACACGCAATAGAAAAATTGAAAGAAGTTTTACACCCGCCATGCCGGAAGAAGAGAGAGCTAAGCTTTACAAGGGGTGGAAAAAGGCGGTAGAAAGAACAATGAAGTGGATTGAATAAAAACCATACGCAGCATAGTTATAAGTCTGCGTATGGTTATTAAAATTACTCTACAGTTTTTACATTATCTTTTTTAAGCTCATCCATTAAGCGCTCATACTTACTTTTTAGTTCAGCATCTGAACCAAGTGCTTTTTTAACTTTATTGAAAGTAGCAGCACCTACATATTCCTTTGCCAGGCTTTGAAATGCAGCATTGATTTCGCTTGTACCTTTTGATTTATAATCCACAACACTCTTAACAAAATCAATTTCTTCAGGTGTAGCCTTTGCTTCAGCTAGTTTACTCTCATCGCCAATAATTTTTGATAAATCGTTATAGCGGGCGGCATTCATCACAGTTGTATTTTTCACCATCAGGGTAATGCTGTCCATGAGTTCAACAGTAAGTTCATTTACAGAATCCATAGCAGTCGCATACTTGGTTAATTCTTCATCAGTTACTGTTACATCTGTCTGTGCATGCGCATTAACGACTATAAGGAATAACATGCATGAAAATAGAAGTGAAGTCCTCATAAATTGTAGGTTTAGTTAAACAAAACAACTTGCATGTTAAGGCTTCACCTGTGCTGGTGCAACCAAGGATTTACGAATGGGAAGAAAAATATTATTTTAAGGATTGAGCGTACTTGCCAGCCCTTTATTTTTATTTGAACGGCTAATAGAGGCCTGTTCATTTTCCCAGGCTTCCCAGAATTTTTTCAATATTTTAATATCTTCATCTATGCAAGGATAGAGCTGTGCCTTAGGTTTTGGGAAGTAACCTGCTGCCAGCTGCACCGTTGTTAAGCCACCCGTCCATTCGAAGTGTGCAGGATCGTAAGGATTTCTCCAACGACCTCCCCATCTTAAGCCTAACTTTTCGCCTTCTACACCAACCTTTCTCCAGAGAACTTTATCATCCCATTGTGCTTCACCCTTTACAATAGGCACAACATCGCAGGCAAGACCATACTGGTGTTTAGATTTACCACCGGCAGACCTTGTATATTTTCTTCCCATGCCAAAGTACTCGGCCTGCTTAGCACGGGTTCTATAACTTTCAACAACAGATACTTCAATACCTTTCTCCTTACAATTTTGAATCAATTGAATAATTTTATCACGGAAATAAGGGTGTAAGGCCTGAAGATCAGTGATCATTTGCAAGTTGCCTCTGTTTTTTCCAAAATTATAATTTTCAGCAATTTGCCATTCCTGCCATGTATAGAGGCTATCAAATGCTAATAGATTAGATACATTGACCCAATAAGTGGTATCAAAGCGCAATGTCCTGTCTTCAAGCACTTTTAAGTAAGCATGCTGCCCTACAGAGGCGGTACTGACAAAGCATAGGAAGAAGAGGCCAATAAGTGTTAGTCTCACAGCTTAAATCGATAATTGACCCCAAAAATAATAAATTGAAATGAAATCATAGATATTTAATTATCAGCTTATTAAATGCTGGTTATTTGTTTTTTACTTGAGTTTTTTTCACTTAATTAAACCAATCTTTTCCCTATTGAAAACGAAGGTCTATAGCGCGCTACTATTTGCTATTATGTTGATGGCTTCTATGCTCATCAGCACACCTTATGTTTTCTCGCAAAATATTTCAAAGGATAGTCTCAAGTCATTATTGGAAAAGCGTTTGGACGATGAACAAAAGGTTGACGTGCTGAATACACTGGCCTACGAATACTATGATTTCAATGATAGTCTTGGTTTAATCTATGCCGAGCAAGCCTTAAAACTCTCGAGAGACATAGATTATACAGCAGGCTTACAATATGCTTATACACTTTGTGGTGTGGGATACTTTACTTTCGGACAATATACTAAAGCACTTGCTTTTTTTTATAAGTCGGATAGTTTGAGTGATGGGGGACAATTAGAACGCAGCTTATACAATCTTATGCTGATGGGAAGAACCCTGGCCGATATTGGTGAGTATACAACCAGTGACAGTGTATTTCAACGTGGATTTACCTTACTTAAAGCATCGAAAGATGGTAAGTATGCTGCTGGTATTTACAAGGGCTATGCTGTATTGAAATTATACCAGTGGGAAGAGGAAGAAGCTTTGCACAATCTTAAGATTGCGGAGAAGTTAAGAGGACAAGAGCCGGAAATTGAGAGAAAAGATATTTACCTGAATTATGCCAAGATAAATATCAGTCTTGGTAATCTTGAAGAGGCGAGACTAAATGTTAATAAGCTTTGTTCGTTAACAGAAAACAGCGAAGACCAGTTTCATTTAGGTATGTGTTACTACCTAAATGCCTTGATTTATTTTAAAGAAAGTAAGCTTCAGCAGGCATTAACAGAAATTTTCAAGTTACTGGAGCTGACCAAGGTATATGATTACCATTTACTAAGGGCTCAAGTGTATATGCTGACTGGTGAGATATACAGCCAATTGTCTGATTACAAATTAGCCTCAGATTTTATTTACAAGGCGCTAAGTATTGCTGAGAAAGATGGACTTAAACCATTAACGGCTTCTTTATATCAGGATTTGGCCTGGATATACAAAGATCAATCTAATTTTCAGCTGGCACTTGAATATACTGACAGGTCGCAAGTATTGTATGAGAAAATGCAAGATCAACGCGGTATAGCTTCATGTCATAATGTTCGTGGGCTGATTTTTCTACTTCAAAATAAAATTAAAGAATCCATTGATGAGCACACAAAAGCGTTGGTGTTAAGGCAAAAGGTAAATCATCAGGCCGGTATCTCAGCATCTCTGTATAACATGAGTTTAGCTTATGAGGCACTTGGTTTATTGGATAAGGCTCTTGAACTGCAATTAGAAGCCCTTGCCATAGACAAAACCATCGGTGATAAATTGAGCCTTGGTATTTCGTACAACGGACTAGCCTCGCTTTATTTAAAACTAGGTAAGCTAAAGGATGTTGAAAATGCACTGGAGCAGGTTAGTTTAATCGCCAGAGAGACGGGTTCCAGGTTGTTGCTGAAAAATTACTATACTAATTATGCTGATTATGCTGATGCAAAAGGCGATCATAAAACTGCTTCAGTCTTTAGGAAGAAACAACAAATACTCAGCGATAGTTTGTACTCAGAAAGTAATAGTATGAAGCTGGCAGAAATGCAAGCTTTGTATCAGGTAGAGAGGAAAGAGCAAGAGATCGATTTACTTTCTAAAGAAAGAGCATTACAAGCCAATACATTGGCTTTGCAGGAGGCGCGCTTGCGTAATCAGACTTTCATTATAGTAGTCGGTGTAATTGCAATACTTTTTGGCGCGGGCTTTATACTGTTTATGGTAAGCACTAATAAAAAGTTAGTGAAAGCTAAGAGAGATTTGGCAGAGTTGAATGAAGAGTTGATGGCTCAATCAGAAGAGCTGCGAGATTCAAACGAATCATTAGTTGAGTTAAATAATAAATTAGTAGAACAGCAGGAAGAAATACAGGCCCAATCTGAAGAACTGAGGGAATCTAACGAGGCATTATTAAAGTTAAATGAAGCCTTGCACGAAAAACAAGAGGAGGTATTGACGCAAGCGGAAGAGTTAAGAGAAGCCAATGAAACCATATCTAATATTAATGTAACGTTAGAGCAAAAAGTGGAGGAACGGACCCATCAGTTAAAGCAGGCTTACGTAGAATTAGACACCTTTTTCTATAGGTCATCACATGATTTCAGACGGCCGATAACCACCTTTATGGGTCTTGCAGAAGTGGCCGGCATAACGGTAAAAGATTCAAAAGCACTTGAGCTATTTGATAAGGTAAGGGAAACAGCTGAAAGCCTTGATAAGATGATTCGAAAGCTTCAATCGATTAGCGATGTTGGCGCACAAGAGCTTGTTTTGAAAGAGGTACTCTTAAAAGAAATGATTGACAATATCCTGATCGGATTTCAGGATGATTTAGAAAGGAAGAATATAAAAGTATTCAAGCAGCTTAAAAATATCCGTTCTTTCGACTCTTATCCGGCACTTATAAATGTGGTCTTATCCAACATAATTGAAAATGCTATTCACTTTGCATCACCTATTGATCCTTTTATTAAAATAGTAGTTGATGACTACGCAGATAAATTAGTTATAGCTGTTGAAGATAATGGACAAGGTATACCGGAAGACTACCACAGCCGTATCTACGATATGTATTTCAGGGCTAACGTATCCTCTAAGGGTAATGGTTTGGGGCTGTATATTGTTAAAAAAGCTATAGAAAAACTCAATGCTAGTATTAGTTTTACTACACGTAATAATGCTGGTACTGTTTTCATAGTAGAATTGCCGATTTTTCATTAATACTTTATAAATTCTTTACTTTTTTAGTTTCATTTTACTTATAAATGCTGTGGTGAAGCGTTATTTTCTATTGGTTTTATTAACGGTGGCCTGGGTCTTTCTGGCTGCCCAACCAAGCATAGATGATCTTACGCGTAAACTAGAGAAAACTACTAATGAAAAAGAGAAAGTAACCATACTCAATGAATTAACAGCGCAACTGTGGGACTATGACTTTGAAAAAGCACTTGCCTATGCAAACGAAGCCTCTGAAATAGCAGCCAGGCTTAATGATGCTGAACTACTGACTAAGAGTATAACAGACATCGGCATGTACCATTATTTCAATGGTAATTATAAGATAGCAAAGCGATATTACAAACAAGCCATAGCCATTGCCGGGGCCAGTAACTTTGGCGATTATCCTGCTTACACCCTTACCCGGTTGGGTAACCTCTATAGGGTGCAGGGAAGGTATGATTCTGCAGACATTTGTTATAAACAATCACTGGCTTTGTTAAATAGTGAAGATACTCCTTTTGCACTGTCATCTGTTTATCACAACCTAGGTTGGCTCAATTACGAACTTAGTAATTATGCTGATGCTATGGATTATATGCGGCAATCCCTTTCTCTTCGTTATCGGATAGGGGATTCCTTATTAATTGCAGAGACCTGGAAGTTTATTGGTATGACCCATAGTTCATTATTGAATTTTGACTCTGCAATATTTTACTTGAATAAAGTTGATGGCATTGCAATCCGTTATAATAATCCTGAACTGAGGATATTCTATTGGGTGAATATGGGAGAGCTCTACAATACACAAGGCAAAGTGCAGGATGCCATTGTGATGTATGAGCAGGCTCTTGAAAGCCTGAGTAAGCATAAGTTTAAACGATACGAGGCCATTACATTAAAGCGTATTGGAAAAATCTATGATCAGTTGGGTGATTATGAAAGGGCGAATGGTCATTTTTTTAAAGCACTTCTTATTGAAGAACAACTTGAAAGTCGACATGAAATGGCCAGAACCTATAGTTTTATAAGCTGGTGTTTCTTGCATCAAGGTAATTACAGTCAAAGTGAAAATTATGTCATTAAGTCACTAAATCTCATGAAACAAGTGGGGGATAAGGCTGGTATCGCTTACGCCCAAAATCTGTATGGCACATTGAAATCATCTCTTAAAGATTATACATCGGCCTTATTGTTTTACGATTCTGCTTTACAGATCAGGCGAGAACTTAAACTCACGGTATACGAGGCCTCTACACTGGAAAACATAGCCTATGTCTATGAAGCAAGAGGGGACATCCAGAAATCACTGGCTATTCACAAACAAGTTTTAACGATTTTCAATAATACAGAATCCAGAAGCAGACTGACTACATCACTGAATAATATTGCTGAAATAAAATATAAACTGGGTGATGTCAGAGAATCCTTGGTTTTTATAGAGTCCTCTATTGAAAATGGTTTAGTCTTAAGGCTACCAGTTGAGCTTAAGCGTGCTTATTTACTGGCAGGAAAAATTTATATGAAAGATGGCAACTATGCTAAAGCTACAGAGTACCTGAACAAGTATATACAAATCAGTGATAGCTTGTTTACGACAGAATCCATTACTAAAGCTTCCCAAATTCATGCCTTATACGATTTGGAAAAAAAGGAGCAGCAAATAGAGTTATTGAACAGGGAAAATCAGCTAAAAGCAAATGAATTAGAGCTGAAGGAATCTAAATTAAGAAACCAGACCTGGGCACTTATTTTTTCAGCAGTAGCAGGACTTTTGTTGCTTGCGGTTACTGTTATACTCTTTAGATACTACATCGAAAAAAAGAAAGCCAATGATCGATTACAGGCATTAAATGCACAGATCAGTGAGAAGCAGGAAGAAATACAACGCCAGGCAGAGGAGTTAATAGAATCGAACTCAAGATTGATTGATGTAAATCACGACTTACAACAAAAGCAAGACGAGATTGAAGCACAAACAGAAGAGTTAAGGGAAGCAAATGAGGCTATTTTTTTAGCGAATAGTAATCTGGAAAAAAAGGTAGCGGATAGGACTGCTGAATTGCGCCAGGCATACTTAGAGCTTGATACTTTTTTCTACAGATCATCACATGATTTCAGAAGACCGCTTACTACTTTTATGGGCTTGGCAGAAGTGGCAAAAATTACCCTGAAAGATGCTAATGCAATTCATCTTTTTGATAAGGTGAAAGAGACAGCCGTGAATTTGGATAAGATGTTATTGAAACTACAGTCTATCAGTGATGTAGGAGCGCAACAGCTGGCATATAAAGAAGTTTTTTTTAAGGAGTTGATAGATTCTATTTTGGCAACTTATCAGCATGAGATTAATAAAAGAGGAATACAAGTAAATATTAATATTCAGCGCAACGAATTATTCTCATATCCTTCATTACTGAAGATTATTATAGAAAATCTGTTAGAGAATGCAATTAATTTTTGCAGTGTAAATAACCCCATTATTTCAATTAGTGCGCGACAGGAGTCGGATCGCTTTATTTTTCAGATAGAAGACAATGGTCAGGGAATTGATCCTGCCTATAAGGAAAAAATATTTGATATGTATTATCGAGCTAGTCTTGACTCTAAGGGTAATGGACTTGGACTTTACATTGTTAAGAAAGCAGTTGATAAATTAAGCGGTAATATTCGGGTTGAGAGCAAGGTATCTAAAGGAACAGGTTTTCAAATAGATATTCCCAATCAGGTGCAATAAAAACTGATTAACTGATTAAAATCATCTCATCAGAAGAGGGAACTCATCAACTGATAAAAGCAGCATCACTATATTAGCTACACATAAATAAAGCTATAGCCTACAGTAAATAACCGAGCACACATATTTTTTTAACCTTACTATTATTTTATGAAACTAGTTATTGAGTCACCCAGATTAGATTTAAGAGAATCTACAGAAGAAGTTGTTGAGCAGAAGTTCAGAAAATTGGAAAGATTGTTCGATAGAATTGATAAATGTGAAATTGTAATTAAGAAAGAGCCTAAGGGATTGATCGATAAATTCTTTGTAGAGGCTAAACTATTTGTTCCCGGTAATGTACTCTTTGCTAAGGAAACTGCGGATAGTTTTGAAGCAGCAGCGAATGAAGTAGCATTGGACTTAGAGAGCCAGTTAAGAAAGCACAAGGACAAATTGTATGAAAAACGTTGAACAAAATGAAAACGACCAATCGTTTATCGGAAAAGCGGTTTTTGGTTACTGTTGCCGAAAGTTTGTTGGCTGCGCAACAAGAAATCGATGAACTAATGCTTCAATTGGCATTGGGTAAGGCGGAGGCAAAGGATAAGTTTGAAGAATTGAAGAAAGATTTCAGGGCTTCTATAGCTTCGCTTAAGTTGCAGATGATTTCTTTTACAGGCACTGTGCCTGGCAAGAAGACGAATCAGTCCATTCAACAATTGGAAGCTGCATTGGAGATGCCAGCAGCAAATAACCTGATTGATTTTGAGGTGCAACGAACAAAACTCCTGGCCTTGATTGACAGCATCCAACATGATGTGGAGCGTTGGTTAAATGATCATCAGCTATCGCATGAATTTATAAATGAATTTGAAAAGTTTAAACTTAAGCTGGAAATCCTGAAGTTAAAGTTTACCCTTAAGAAGTTTGAAGTAAAAGATAGCGTTCGACACTATTTTAATACCAGAGCTGGTGAGCTTCGCAAGTTATTAGATCGTACTGAAGATGTGATTAATGAAGGGGAGGATGCATGGTTAAAAGCAAAACAATCTATACACGATAGTTATCAGTCGTTAAGAAAGGCATTGCATTAATAATTAAGGCCAATCCCTGAATCATAATACTCTCATGGAGATTATTATGATTCAGGGATTTATTGTTTCCCTGCCAGTCAGTAAAGATAATAAACGCATAGAAGGGTGCCGATCAGCAATTAGCTTTAGAATAGCCAGGAAAGGGACGAACAAAATCATTCCCGAAACGCCCCAGAAAATTCCACCCAAGGTGATGGCTAAAATAGTGGCCAAGGGATTTATGCTTAAACGATTACTCACTGCCAGCGGAAAAATAACATTTGCTTCCAGGTATTGAACAATAGTAAAAACAGCGATAACACCTATGGGGTACCATATTGAATTAAAGGTGATCCACGACATAGCGATTGGTAAGAGTGAACCGATGATAATGCCTACATAAGGAATGAATGTTAAGATGGATGTCACAAAGCCGAAGAAAAAAGCATGAGGTACCCCAAGTGCAAGCAAGCCAAGGCTATTCAATAAACCAACAATCAGGTATACTAAGGCCATTCCTTTAATAAAATTGTAATAGGCATCTACCGATAGGTAAAGTATACGTTTTGTCTCTTCTTTTCTTTCTCCCGGAAAAATGTAAGCAATCACTTGTATTAAAAGATTTCTATAGTATAGAAATAGAGCAGCATAAACAGGTATTAGAATAAAAACAATACTGGATCGAGCTGACGCAGTTAAGGTATTTTTTATAAATGTAAAAATATAGCCGATTGAGCCATTACTGATTTCATTGATCCAGATATCTTGTTGCTGTTTAGTGATATCATATTTTTGAATGGCGAAAATACTAAGCTCTTTAATGAAGGCTTGTAATTTAACTTGAATAGCTGGCCATTCTTTTACAAAAAGTGATAATTGATAGGTCATGAGCAGTATAATACTCATGATCAAAAGCAGTAATAAGAATAGACCAGTAAAGATAGCCAGACCTTTGCTTATGCCTTTGTGTTCAAGCCATTTGCAGAATGGAAAAAGAATGAAACTGATTAGCAGTGCGTAGCTAATAGGGATAAATAAATCCCTGCCAAAATAAAGAATCAACGAGCCATACACGATATACTGTAGCCAGGTTAATTGCTGGTACTTTGCATTTATTTCTTTGCTGCTTCTTTTAAAATACAGGCTCATTTCAACTTAGTTTTGACGCTATTAAGATAAGGAAATACAGCTTTAGCATATGAAATCATTAATAGTTACAGAGATGATAATTATCATGTGTTTAACCAATTGCTATCAGTATTTTCGAGAGGTCTTCTATGCAACTTTACTTGTGTGAAACGGAGGCGTCATGCGAGATTTCTATAGCAAATTTTTAGAACAGACAGGTGAGTTAACGCGTTTTGCCATGCGCTTTTTCCTGCAGGGTTTAAAGCCTCGCTATGAATGGAGAGAGTTTCTTCGCCAATGTTACTGGATAGGGTATAAGTCACTTACCCTGGTGGCGATTACAGCCTTTATCATGGGCTTGGTATTAACCATACAATCAAGACCGACCTTGGTAGAGTTTGGGGCAGAAGCCATGTTACCTGCTATGGTTTCTGTTTCTTTAGTAAGAGAAATATCTCCAGTAATTACAGCATTGATTTGCGCAGGTAAAATTGGTTCCGGTATGGGCGCAGAGCTGGGTTCGATGAGGGTTACAGAGCAGATTGATGCTATGGAAGTATCGGGAACAAATCCATTTAAATATTTAGTCGTAACAAGAATAGCAGCCACTATGCTGATGCTACCTGTGCTGGTTAATCTTTCTAACGCAATTTCCTTGTATGGCAGTTACCTTGGCGTTAATATAAGGGGTAATGTTAGTTGGAGTTTGTATTGGACTCAGGTATATGATGTGTTGAGTTTTGGTGATTTGGTTCCATCACTCATTAAGACCTTTTTCTTTGGTTTCGCTATTGGCCTTGTTGGTTGCTTTAAGGGCTACTATTCACAAAAAGGTACAGAAGGTGTAGGTCGTTCAGCTAACGAGGCCGTTGTAGTGGCTTCTCTATTGGTTTTCATTATTGATTTACTGGCTGTGCAAATTACTGATTTGCTAGGTCTTACCTGATTTGTATGGAAAAGGAAGTTGTTATAGACGTATCGCACATCTATAAATCTTTTGGTACAAATCAGGTGTTAAAAGATTTTAGTATGCGCGTATTTAAGGGAGAAAATATAGCGGTATTGGGTAAGTCAGGATCAGGTAAATCTGTTTTGATAAAATGCATTATCCGCTTAAATGAACCTGATCGGGGTAGCATTAAATTATTGAATACAGATGTGCTCAACCTTAATCATGAGGGACTTGATGAATTGAGGTCAAGGGTCGGGTTTCTCTTTCAGAGCAACGCCTTATACGATTCGATGACTGTAAGAGAAAACCTGGAGTTTCCCTTACGCAGGCACAGAATTAAACAAGAAATGACAGACAAGTTTGTGGAAGAGAGAATTTTAGAGGCTTTGTCTAATGTGGGCTTGGTACATACCATCGACATGCTACCAGCTGAATTATCAGGTGGCATGCGCAAGCGAATTGCGCTGGCCAGAACACTAATACTTAAACCAGACATTATTTTATACGATGAGCCTACTACAGGACTTGACCCCATAACCTCAAGAGAAATAAGTGAGTTGATCAATACAATACAACAAAAGTATCAGACCACCTCTATCATTATTTCTCACGATATGAATTGTATCAAGACGACAGCCGATCGTGTTATTATGCTTATCGATGGCCGTTGTTATGCCGAAGATAGTTTTGAGAATTTACAAATCAGTCAGGATCAGAATATAAGATTGTTTTTCAGTTAGTAATAAATAATAAGCAAATGACACCGAAGTCAATCAACAATGTAAAACTTGGACTCTTTGTTTTTGCCGGTTTACTTTTCATGGTTTTTTCACTGTACATGATTGGGAGCAACAGGAATTTATTTGGTTCATCATTTACCATAAAGGCAAGTTTTTATAATGTTGACGGACTTACTGCAGGTAATAATGTGAGATTTTCCGGCATTGATGTAGGAACTGTAAAAGCTGTTGAAATTGAATCAGATTCTACAATTTCTGTAACCATGTTATTGGATAAAAGCGTGAGAAAGTACTTGAGACAAAATGTGATTGCCTCCATTGGTACAGATGGCTTGATGGGTAATAAGCTGATTAACATCAATTCTCAGTCTGGTGCAGCGCCCTTACTGCAGCCGGGCACAGTCATACAATCCTTAAAACCAATAGAGACAGATGCGATGCTCAGAACCTTGAATACCACAAACAATAATATTGAAATTATCACTCAAAATTTGAAGAGTATTACGGAGAAACTTAATAGTAATAACAGTCTTTGGACCTTACTGGCAGATACCGTTATTGCCAAAGACCTGACAATGGCTGTAAAAGAGATACGAGAGGCAAGTAAAAATACTGTAGTCTTTACCGAACAAGCGAATTATCTGATCAAGGATGTCAGGAAAGGTGAGGGCCTTGCGGGTAGTATCCTGACTGATACGCTTGTTTTTAATCAGTTAAAGAGTGCTGTGACTGGTTTAGAGAAAACTAGTAAAAGCGCACAGCATCTCGCAAGCGATTTGGAGGCCTTGGTGAAGCAAACAAGACAAGGGGAGGGTACAGCGGCAACTTTAATTTATGATACAACCCTGGTTAATAAATTAAAACGTAGTATGGTCAATGTGGAAGAGGGCACCTCACGGTTTAACGAAAATATGGAGGCATTGAAACATAATTTTTTAACCCGTGGATATTTCCGAAAACAAGAGAAGAAAAATAAAGCCAACCAGAAATGATCGGGTTGGCTTTAAGATTATTGTAAGTAAAGACTACTTATAACGCTTAAACTTTTTCAAATCATCAGATGTAGCCTCCTTTAAGCTGATGGCTGCACCACCACCCGGAGCTATGGGTAACTTCAGTATACTGCTGTTGTCAACAATAAATGATTTGATTTCGTATGCCATTGGATTATCTTTCCAATGCGCTGTCGGAGCGTCCATGTAAAGCGTAGCCACATATTTCTTTTTGCTGTCAAGAAAGTTTAAAGGTGCGGTGGCTGTACGTTTATTTTCATCACTGATACTTCCAATAAACCATTCGTTTTTGTTTTTGGTTTTACGGGCTATCGTAATGTAGTCACCTGGCTCAGCTTCGAGTATTTTGGTGTCGTCCCAATCTACCGCAACGTCTTTAATGAATTGAAAGGCGTCCAATCTTTTTTCGTAGGCTTCAGGTAAATCAGCGGCCATTTGCAAGGGACTATACATGGTAACATAAAGGGCAAGTTGTTTGGCTAGTGTGGTGTGCACTTGATTACCATTAGGGGCTTGGTTGTTGAAAGGCTTTTGTGCTACATAATAGTCCATTTTAATTTCAAAAATCCCTGGAGTATAATCCATTGGTCCGCCCATTAGTCGTGTGAAAGGTAAAATGGTTTCATGTTCTGGTGGATTGCCCACACTCCAGGCATTAAACTCATTGCCTCTGGCAGCTTCAGAAGCCAACCAGTTAGGATAGGTGCGGTGCAAGCCTGTTGGTCGCACAGGCTCATGGGCATCAAGCATGATTTTGTATTGTGCTGTTTTCTCTGCTACACGGTTAAAGTGATTTATCATCCACTGCCCGTCATGAAATTCACCACGGGGAATGATGCGGCCTACATAACCGGTTTTAACAGCATCATAGCCATTCGCTTTCATAAAGGTATATGCGGCATCCATTCTTCGCTCGTAGTTGGTTACAGAGCCAGAAGTTTCATGGTGCATAATCAGCTTCACATTTTTTGAAGCAGCATATTGATACAAGGCTTTCACATCAAAGTCCGGGTAAGGTGTGGTAAAATCAAATACTTCTTCCTTCCACTGACCGAACCAATCTTCCCAGCCCACATTCCAACCTTCAACCAATACACCATCAAAGCCATGTTGCGCTGCAAAATCTATATAACGTTTTGTGTTATTTGTATTGGCTGCATGTCTTCCATTAGGCTTTAACTTAGTCCAATCGGTACCATCAAGTTTAAGGTTAGATTCATCTGAGTAATTCCAGGTACCAGTACCCACGTGCATCTCCCACCAGATGCCCACATATTTAGTAGGCTTAATCCAATCGGTGTTTTCAATCTTAGAAGGTTCATTCAAATTCAGAATTGTTTTCGAGCTAAGAATATCTCCCGCTTTATCACTAACCAGAATAGTTCTCCATGGTGTTGAGAAGGGAGTTTGCAAGTAAGCTTTGTTGCCTCGTGCGTCAGGCACCAGGTGAGAAGTTAATGTCAGGTTTTGTTTAGTTAACACCAGGTGCATGGCTGAATAGTTTACCAAAGCCGCCTCATGTATGTTGATGTAGAGGCCATCGGCCGTTTTCATCATCAAGGGTGTTTGCACACCATCAGGTATTACAGCTCTTGTACTGATTTCATCTGCAGAGGCGCTGCGTAGCGTAGGCGATATCTCACTGAGTTTTGATGTAGAGTACACATACTCATTTGTTTCATAATCACCGGGTATCCAGAATGTTTTGTGATCTCCTGCTAATGCAAATTCAGTTACTTCTTCCTTCACCACCATGTGCTGAAGATTAGCTTGCTTGGGAAATTCATATCGGAAGCCTAAACCATCATTGAAAAGTCTGAAACGAATAAGGATGCTTCGTTCGGTTGCTTTCTGATGAAGCGTTACGCTTAACTCGTTGTAATTGTTTCTGATACTTTTTACTTCACCCCATACCGGCTCCCAGGTAGAATCGTGTTTGGCAGAATCAATTTTTGATATAGTAAAGTTTGCATTGAGCGCATCGGCACCATTTAGCAGTAAACCAAGTTTACTGGGTTTAATAATTGTTTTTGTTTTATAGTTTAATTGATAAAGTGGCTCACCTCCAGGCGATAACAAAAAACGCATTTTTAATTGTTGATCAGGCGATTGTAAGGTTTGAGCCATAGTGATTTGGCTGACAACCATCAATAAAATAAAAAACTTAACTGATTTCATGTATGCTTATTTAGTTTTAGTTTAATCAATATTATGCTTGCAATTTTACAAACAATTCAAATTTTGAATTTTGAATTTTGAATTTTGAATTTTGAATTTTGAATTTTGAATTTTGAATTTGAAATTTACATAGGCCCCATTACTTTGCTTAAAGTTGAAACTCCTTCTTCATTAAAACTTTCAATGGCAAAGTAATACTTTTGTCCGATTGTTAGTGCCCTTATTTCAAGTGAAGTGGGTTGATCGGCCCACACCTGATAAGTCTGGTATAATTTATCAGCTGCTATTCCCCAGCGTATATTGTAACCAACAGCACTTTTTACAGGCTCCCAACTGGTCTGCGCATTGCGTTGATCCGTCATGCGTGTGACTGTAAACTTGGCTGGCGTTTTGGGTATTGCCTCACCACTGTTACCAAAAATCCGAATATCACTTATGGCCAGATTGGGTGTAGGTACATACACATTTTCAAATTTTACATACCGCGCATCAATGGCTTTTTCAAGTTCTATGTAAGCATTGGGTCTGTCTTCTTTCTTATTGGCATTACTAAAAATTTCAATCCAGTTTTTGCCATCTGCAGAAGCATACATCTTGAATTGTAAGTAAACATGTTCGTCATTATCATAGAGATCAGATTTATAATCAGTGTAGTTTACCTGAAAAGCTTTTATATTCTTTACTGCACCTAAATCCATCTGAAGCCATTCACCGGCTTTAGTGGTTTGCGCCACCCAGAAAGTTCGTGGATTTTCATCATTAACTAAATCAGCTTGTTTGTTATCTTTAATTGAAGAAGCTATGCACTTCTTTTTATAAGAAAGCAGCATCCAGCCGGTAAAAAGAGATTCATCGTGTTTGATTGCCTGCTTAGGCATATAATGTGGAAAGTCTCCAAAGCGAGTGTTAAAATGCATCTCGTTGTCTTCATTGAATCCACCCGGGAACATGGCCATTCTTCTTTCAAAATTCCAGTTTACAGCCACCCAGGGTGTACCCGTATTCCACCAGTTGCCATAGTTATCCTGAAAAGTATTTCCATGGCCTGCTCCGGTTACAAAACCTCCGGGCTTATAGGAAATAGGATTATAGTTGGCATAGGTAAATGGTCCGAGTGGATCATCACCAATATAGGTACCGTTGGCGTACACATTGTATTCAGTGCCGGGGGCACCATATTGCAAATAGTACTTGTTTTTGTATTTAGTCATCCAGGCACCTTCCATATAGGGCTTAATAGTGTCTCGGTGATCTTGTCCGAATCTTTCCCAACCGTGTAATGTTGGGTGAAGTTTGAGCATGGCTTTGTAGTCTGATTTGTAAACAAGGTTTTTGCTTTTATCTAGCTCTGCACCGTACAAAGGATAAACATTCGAAGACCCCCAATACATATACCACTTATCTAATGCTTCATCATAGAATAGTGCAGGGTCCCATGGGCCTACGTCTTTGGGTAAAGCAGGCAGCCAGCGGTTGTAAAATGAAAGTTTTCCAGTTTCAGGAGTTGTAGTGTAAAAAATAGGGCGTTGTTCGAAAGTTGATTGGAACAGATAGAGTGTATCGCGTACAGAAATAGCCGCAGGTGCGCACATATCTTCCATCGGCCAGCGCGAGGGCACAATGTATTTCCAGTTAATCAAATCAAGCGAATGCCAATAACCACCTGAAATGGTTACGAATAAAAAATATTCCTTTTTATGATTGATGATTACCGGATCTGCCCCTGATCGATAAGAAATTTTCTTATTGATTTGTTCCCAATTGTAACGGTACCCAATATCCATTGGGTTACAATAAGTTTTCTGGTCGAGGCGTTGAGCAAATAACAGGGTAGCATTGCATGTTATGGCCAGCAGCTGGATTATTAAAACCTTTTTCATGGAAGTACTTTGATCAGCTAAGGTCGTTGCTTATCAACGTATTTGCAATGTTTTTTGATTAAACCATGCTGCTGACACCGTTGAAAAAAAATTACCCATACTTAATTAAAAATGTAACGATATTGTTGCCTCAATATTTCTCCTATGCGTTCACTTGTTTATTCCATTGTCACCATTTTTGTTCTGCTTGTTGTGGCTTGTCAGCCGAAACAAGAGACAATAAATACTGACTCAGCCGTTTTTCTGGATTCGCTTGCTAAACACACCTTTAATTTTTTTTGGGAAACAGCAGACAGTAATACTGCACAAGTGCCGGATCGATGGCCAACCCCCAGTTTTTCGAGCATAGCTGCAACAGGTTTTGGTATTACCAGTTATTTAATTGGTGCTGAAAGAGGTTACATCACGAGAGAACAAGCTGCAGAAAGAGTATTGAAAACGATTGCATTTCTTCACCATTTACCCAAAGGTGATGCAACCAGTAATGTAGCCGGATATAAAGGTTTCTTCTACCACTTCATCGATATGAAAACCGGGCACCGTTATCGAAATGTGGAGTTATCAACCATTGATACAGGTTTATTGATGGCAGGAATTTTATCAGCACAAAGTTACTTTGATGGTGAAGCTGAAAATGAAAAGCAAATCAGGGCCATTGCAGATTCACTCTATCTTGCTATTGAATGGGATTGGGCCATGAATAATGAGCTAACCATGACGATGGGCTGGCATCCTGAAAAAGGTTTCATCGAAAGCCGTTGGAAGGGTTATAATGAAGCCATGATATTGTATGTATTAGCACTAGGTTCTTCAACACACAGCATTCCTGCAGAAAGCTGGAGCGCCTGGACAAGTACTTATCAATGGGCAACTTACTATGGACAGGAGCACCTCAATTTTGGTCCGCTATTCGGGCACCAGTATTCTCAAATGTATATCGACTTCAGGGGCATTTATGATCCTTACATGAAAGAAAAGGGTATTGACTATTTTGAAAACAGCAAACGCGCTACCTATGCGAACCGTGCTTATTGCATGGCAAACCCAGGGCATTATACAGGATACTCAGCGAATATTTGGGGCTTAACTGCCTGCGATGGACCGGGCAATTCAACTAAGGCAAATCCCAATGTATCTTTTATGGATTATCATGCAAGGGGAGCAGCACAATATTATCATGATGATGATGGAACGATTACACCTACTGCAGCAGGTGGTTCAATTGCCTTTGCGCCAGAAATTTGTATACCGGCCTTGCAAACCATGTACGAAACCTATGGTGATAAAATTTACACGCGCTATGGTTTTGTAGATGCTTTTAATTTATCTATCGAAAATAAGGATGGTAGTGTTGGCTGGATTGATAAAGATCATTTGGGTATTGACCAGGGTCCCATCTTGATTCAGACGGAAAACTACAGAAGTGAATTTGTCTGGAAGCTGATGAAGAAGAATACTTACATTATTAGGGGTTTGAAAAAAGCAGGCTTTTCGGGAGGATGGCTGGATAAACAATAGTCGTTTATTAGCAGACCAGCCTGGCAAAGCAATAATTTTGTAGCTTAGTGTTATGAGGGGAAGAGTTTTCTTATTGATTTGCCTTTGGATTATTGCCGGTGTTCTTCATGCCCAATCCATTGTGCAGGTTTCAGACGAGGTAGATGAAAAAATTTATACCCTTAATGACCTTGAGTACTACATTGATTCAACCAACACACTTTCGCTAAGCGATGTAAGTCGACCTGACTTTCAATCCAGGTTTAAAAGACACAGCGATTATCAGAATACAGATTTTAATATCAATACTGCCTATTGGGTAAAATTCCCTATTAAGCTTAATGCTGAAAGTAAAAAGAAATGGTTACTTGAGTTCTATGATCAGACCATCGACTATTTAGAAATTCATGTACCTGAAAAGGGTGGTCAGTACAATAGCGTTTACACTGGCGATCAACAAGTTTTTGCTGAGAGAATTCTTTTACACAAAAACTTTGAAGCAACAGTCGACATGTTTTCAAACGAAACGGTGGTTTGTTACTTTAAAGTTACCTCACATGAATTTGCGGATATACGCATTGCCTTCCGTTCAGTAAATCGTTTTGTTTACTATGCCCTTAATGAGTATTTGCTATACGGCATGTTTTATGGGATGATTATCATTATCAGTTTATATAACTTTTTGGTGTATCTGGCCATCCGCGAAATCAAAAACATTTATTATATCTTTTACATGCTTAGTGTGGCCTTGTATGCCGCAAGTCTGGACGGAATAGGTTTTCAGTTTCTATGGCCTGACTTGCCACAACTAAATAGCTATGCGACAGGGTTTGCCTTGTATTCACTTATTATCTGGGCGCTTTTATTTACCCGTAAATTTTTGAGTACACGTGCCAATGCCCCTGAACTTGACAGGGCGATTTTAGGGATGATTATAGCGCGAACCTTGCTTTTTTTCATAGCCTTATTCTTTTTCCCTTCCTTTCTTACCTACAGAAATATTGAAATTATTCCCTTGTCGCTAATATTCTACACAGGTATCAAGGTTTGGTTAGGCAATTATAAGCCGGCTCGTTTCTTTGTTATTGCATACGGTATACTCTTCATGGGATTTTTTCTACGAACCTTAGTACACTTTAATATTCTGCCATTCACTATCCTTTCTCACTACAGTCTTCATATTTCATTTGGTGTTGAAATGTTGTTTCTGACTTTTGCCTTGGGCGATCGTATCCGGATTTTAAAAGATAACAGAGACAGGGCCTTGCGAAGAATTATTCAACAGCATGAGTTCAACATGCAGTTAAAAGACACAGTTAACCGTGAATTGGAACACAAGGTGCAGGAACGCACCATCGAATTAAACCAAAAGAACCAGGAATTAGAATTAATCAACACCAGGCTGGAAAAGCAATCCACCGAGATCAACCAGATTAACTCTATGCTTGACCTGGATAACTGGAAATTAAAAAACAGTATTAAAGAAGTGTTGAACGACCGTATTATGGAGAAGGCCATGGATTACGATCAGTTCAAAACCTTGTATCCAGACGACCTTTCCTGCTATCGCTTTTTAGAAAGCTTAAAATGGGAGCGAGGCTATAGTTGTAAAAAATGCAGTAACGATAAATACTTTGAGGGTGCCCAAAAATTTGCCAGGCGCTGCACAAGGTGTGGGTATAATGAATCCATCACCGCCTACACGATTTTTCATAGCATTAAATTCCCAATAGATAAGGCCTTTTACATTGCCTATTTAGCCGTTGCAGGTCGTAAAGACCTTACCCTTGATACCCTCTCTCAGGTATTAGACTTGCGCTTAAACACCATTTGGTCCTTTAAAAGTAAGGTTGTTGATAGGCTGCAGGAGCTTGAAAATAAGGGCAAACGGCCATCATCAAGACGATGGCAGGAGGTAATTCTATTGCCTAAAAAGGCTTCTGAAACTTCAAAAAGGAAGGAAAAAGCCCGGAATCTGGCCTAAAGTAAAGCTTTCCAAAATCATTGTTTTTTTTGCGAGATATCGCAAACGATTGTGCCACATTTGACCTTATTTGGCTTGTTTTTTAATGTTTTTTAAGCGGAAAATATCTCAGCGAATAAATACCGATTCGATTGCATAAATAGGCATTTAAGCTAAAAAATGTTTAAAAATGCTTGACTGGCACCTAACTTCATTTCGCTTTAAGTCAATAAACCTAATTCTCAATGCGAATGAAGCCTTTTTACAGAATATTCTCCTTCGCTATCTGCCTATTGAGCCTGAATTCGGCTTTGGCGCAAAACCGTCAGATTACCGGAACAGTCACTTCTGCTGAAGACAAGCAGCCGGTGCCAGGGGTAAATGTTCTTGTTCAGGGTACCAGCAGGGGCACAGTTACCGACCTGGAGGGTAAATACAGCCTTGAACTAACTGGTAGTGATGAAAATCTTGTTTTCTCTTTTATAGGCTTTACCAGTAAGACGGTGTCGGTACAAGGCCGCTCTGTTGTAGATGTGGAACTTGAGCTAGATACTAAAACCCTGGAAGAAATTGTAGTGGTGGGTTACGGAGTGCAAAAGAAAAGCGACATAACAGGATCAACCGCAAGTGTTAAAGGCGATGAGTTATTAAAGCAACCGGTGCTTACAGCTACTCAAGCCATGCAAGGCAAGGTAGCCGGTGTACAAATTATCAGCAGTGGTCAGCCCGGATCTTCTCCACAAATTCGTGTAAGGGGTGTTGGTACAGCTTTGGGTGGTACCACTTCTCTCTACGTTGTGGATGGTGTGCTGACAGATGATATCTCTAACATTAACACGGCTGATATTGTGGACATGAACATCCTGAAGGATGCTTCATCAGCAGCTATTTATGGATCAAGAGGCGCCAATGGGGTAATTATTATTACTACGAAGAAGGGCGTGGCGGGTGATTTAAAAATAAACTACAATAACAACATTGGTTTCAGACAAGCGGCTAATCTTGTTGAGATGGCCAATGCTGCCGAGTACAGTAATTACATACAAGCAGCCACCGGCAATCCTGCACCTGCTTCACCTTATAACACCGATTGGTATGGTACAATTTTAAGAAATGCTTTTCAGCAAAATCATAACATATCAGTCTCTGGGGGTACCGATAAAGCAACTTACCTTTTTAACGTGGGTTACCTGGCAGATCAGGGTATTATCCTGAACAATGATTTCGAAAGATTTACAGTACGATTTAATAACGATTATAAGATTAGCGATAAAATTCTATTCGGTTTTCAAACTTCATATGGAAACAGTATTAATGAAAATGCTTTTGGCAACATTAATATTGATGCCTTCGGAAATGTTGGTTCAGTGTATAACAACGCTTACCGGGCTTCACCAACGATTACGAGTATTCAAGGTGGCCGTTATGGCAATACATCCGCTTACCAGAATGTAGGCAATGCTTTACTGGATTTAAATAATAACAGCATAAAGGTTAAAGAAAATCGCTTGCAAGGATCAACCTATTTGGCTTATAAGCCCTTCGAGTGGTTAAGTCTTCGCTCGTCATTAGGTGCTGATTGGCGCAATTCACTAAACAGAGGTTATTACTATCAGTTTAATGCAGACGAAAATACTTTTTTAGTAGCAGGTGGAAATCAATTGCGTGCCCTAAGTTCCTTAGTAGTGCAAAATTCACAAGCCTTCCGCTGGGTGTGGGATAATACAGCAACCATTACCAAGCAAATAGGTAAACATGATTTTACCCTGCTTGCCGGTATTACCGCTGAGAAACTGAACTCCACTTTTTTCTCAGCGAGCAGAAATGATGTTCCTGCAGATCCGAATCTTTGGTACATAGGTGTTGGCGATGCGAACAGTTCGCAGAACAATGGTGGTGGTGATGCCTGGGCACGTAACTCCTATTTATCAAGAGTGAATTACTCTTACAACGAAAAGTATTTATTCACGGCAACGGTTAGACTAGATGGAAGTTCCCGCTTGCCGGAAGTAAATCGCTGGCAAACATTTCCTTCTTTTGGTGTGGGATGGTTATTGAGCCGAGAAGGTTTTATGCAGAGCCAGAGCACTTTTGATCTGTTAAAGCTGAGAGGCTCATATGGCAAGGTTGGTAATGATCAGATTCCAACCAATGCATTTTCGCAAACAGTCACAATAAACAAACGTTATCCATTTAATGGCAGTGCTCAACCAGCAACAAATGGTGCGCAAATTGATCAGATCATCGATCCAAACATAACCTGGGAAATCACTGAAGAATATGACCTAGCGATAGAATTCGGCTTATTTCAATCTAAGCTAACTGGTGAAGTCAATTATTACGATAAAAAAGTAGCTAACGCATTGATTAATGTTCCAATACCCAGAACAGTAGGTGATGCTGATGGTGTTATCCTGACAAATGCAGCAACCATACAAAACCGAGGCGTTGAAATATTGCTTAATTGGAAGAAGTTGGTCAACAATAACTTGTCTTATTCAGTTGGTGGAAACATTACCTTCAACGACAATAAGGTACTTGCCTTAAATGGAGGTCGCGCTATCCGTGGTGGTTTTATCGGAGCAGCACAGGGCTTTACTACGTTAACTGACAGAGGTATACCCGTTGGTAGTTTTTATGTACTCAACCCAATAGGTGTATTTAACACCGCTGCTGAAGTAAGCGCATATACAAGTGGAGATGGAACAATTATACAGCCTACTGCCAAAGCTGGAGATTTTAAATATCAAGATGTAAACGGTGATGGAAGAATAGATGATGAAGACAGAGTCTTTGCTGGTTCTTATCAGCCTGTGGCATACTTTGGATTAAATGGATCTGTAAATTATAAGAGCTGGGATTTCAGTATTGATTTTTATGGAAATGTAGGGAATGAAGTTTACAACGGTAAAAAGGCAGTTAGGGTAGAAGGGCGTGATAACGTAGAAAAGTCAGTTGTATACGATCGATGGACTGCGGCTAACAGATCTCAGACAGAGCCAGGTGCTAATACTGGAAATCAATTGGCATCAAAATATTTTGTTGAGTCAGGTTCGTTTATTCGTATCAATAACTTAACAGTAGGATACAACTTACCTGCATCACTGCTCCAAAAAGTAAAAATTTCAAGCTGTAGGGCTTTCATCACTACGCAAAATCTTTTCACACTGAAGAAGTACAGTGGTTTTACGCCAGAACTGCCCGGTGATCCCATTAGTTCAGGCATAGAGTTAAGCGCTTATCCTACTACACGTACGGTGGCGATGGGTTTAAATGTAGGTTTTTAATGATTATGCATATGAAAAAAATGACTAATCAATACTCATATAAAATGAAAATAGTAGCAGTAATTATTATTGGATTATTTGTAATTGGTTGCAGCGAAAATTTTCTTGATATTAAAGTACAAGGTGGTGTCACTACTAAAACAGATCCTAACCTTGCCAAAAAACTTGTTACTGGTGTTTATAATAGTTTGCTACAGGGTGATGCCTTCGGAAACGGTGATGTGCATGGCTGGGGTTTTATTTCAGTTACCAGCATCATTTCAGACGATGCGGATAAAGGAAGTACATTGGGAGATCAGGCGGTACCCATTGGTGATATTGATAATTTTACCTTAACACCCACGAACAGATTTGTTGAATCGCTATGGAGCGGTCACTACAACAGTATAGGTGCGGCCAATCAAGCTATTCAGGCATTAAAGACTGCTACCATTGATGATGCTGAAAAGAGAAAGCTTCTGGGTGAAGTCCGTTTTATCAGGGGCTATATTTATTTCAATTTGGTAAGAATGTTTGGGGCTGTGCCCTTGGTTTTACGTGTTCCTGTTGACGCAGATGATGCCAATCAAGATGCATCATTTCAAACAAGGGCTGATGTTGCCATAGTATACGACAGCATTAAGCGTGATTTACAATACGCAGTCGATAATCTATTATTAAAAAGCCAAAGTGAAGTTGGTCATATTAACAAGGGTGCTGCACAAGCGATGTTAGCTAAGGTGCACATGTACAGAGGTGAATGGCCACAGGTATATGCGCTGACAAATGAAGTTATTCAATCTGGTCAGTATGACTTGGTCGATGATTATGCCACCATCTGGAGACAAGTGGGAGATAATAACATTGAATCAATTTTTGAAATTCAAACCGGTGAGTTTAATAATGAAAATCTGGCAATAGATAATTATATCGTCAGTCAGGGGCCGCGTGTTGGAGGTTCAGGAGGTTGGGATGATCTGGGTTATGGTTTTAATAATCCTTCGGCAAGTTTGCTAAGCGCTTACGAACCTGGGGATCTTAGAAAAGATGCTACGATTATCGCTATAGATAATTCAGGTACACATGTTGGCACCACCCTGTGGGATGGTTTCCGAATTCCAAGTTCCGATTCAGTGCAAAATTTATTCTACAATTATAAAGCATATACAAGCAGAACAATGGAGACTTATGCGCGTCCTGAATCCAAGAATAGACCAAAAAATATCAGAATATTAAGATATGCAGATGTACTGCTGATGCACGCGGAAGCTATTGTCAGGGGTGGTGGCGCTGGTGATGCAGATGCGCTTGTTAATGAGATTCGTGACAGAGCTGGCTTATTACCGAAGAGCGGAGTTACTATAGACGACATCTGGCAAGAGAGGCATATTGAGTTCGCGATGGAGCACGACCGTTTCTGGGATATAGTAAGGCAGGGCAGGGCAGCGCAAGTGATGATGGCGGCAGGCAAAACCAACTTTGTGGCAGGTAAGCATGAACTATTGCCAATTCCAAATTCCCAAATTGTATTAAGTGGTGGTTTGTTAACACAAAACAACTATTAAAGAATTATGATAGCAAAATGCAGAGCATCACCTTTTGAATAGAAGATTTTTATCAATTAAACTAAACGAGAACAACAATTAAATTTAAACAAACTAAAAATGAAGAAGATCAATTATTTTTTACTGTCAGCACTTGCACTGGGAAGTGCTGTTGTGTTTTCTTGTGATGATGAGGAAGCACTTCCGCCAATCGATGGTTACAATAACTCAAACGAGGTAGCTGCTGAAAACTTAAAGGCTCACTGGACTTTTGATGGGACAAATGAAGAAGAGGTTTCTGGTTTAAGTCCCCTGAGTGGTGCAGCAGGAACCTTTGGGACAGTGGGTTTCGAAGAAGGTCAAATTGGGCAAGCACTAAAGTTAACCGCTGGTGCACTTCGTTATCCAAATCTTCCTGATTTAAACACTGCAGATGCTTTAGCAAACTATACAGTGAGCATGTGGGTTAAAATCAACAATAACAGAGGAACTGCTAAAGAAGGTTTTACAATGCTATTTGGACTTTTTCCTGATGGACTTACGCCCTCAACAACAGGAGATTTTATGTGGGGTAATATCAATATGGCAGCTGAAACAGGTTGGTTTTCACCTAGCACATCCCCTGATACGCTTGTATTAAAAGGGCAATTTGTAATTAAGAAAACTGACGGCAGCATTAATGGTCAGGACAACAGACCTGATCCAAGAGGTAATCCTCCGGTTGGTGTGTTTAAGCATACCGGGGAGTGGGTTCATTTTGTCGCTCGCTGGAATGCCACAACAAGCATGTTCGATATAATAGGTAATGGTCAATCTATAGGCGCATACTCTGATCGTGACCCAAATAATAATAATGCACCTGGTCCTCTAAGAATGAATGTTCCTTGCAGTCCTGTTTTTGGAAACGGGGCAACAAAGGCAATTGGATTTCTTAACAACCCAGATCAACAATCATGGTCACCAATGGCTACAGCATCTATTGATGATGTAAGGATTTTCAACACAGCTTTATCTGATGCTGAAATCAATGCTTTATATAATTTAGGTATTGCTGGCAGGTAATTTCTTTTTATTAAAGGGCAGAGGTAAATCTTCTGCCCTTTTTATTTTTAATCAATGCAAAAAAGTATTCTACTTCTTGTCCTCGTTTTTTTTCTCTGCTTTTCCTGTGATGAGAAGGAAGAAATCAATAACGCAATAAACTTTACGCTACTCAAGTTATCCATTGATGGAGATGAATCGACCTCAGGTTTAAAATCAGTTTCCAGAACACCAGTTATAGCACTAAGTTTTTCTGAGCCTTTGGACCTATTATCTGCAATAAATTTTATTGTATTAAAGGGAAAAATTAGTATAATTCAATGCGACTATACATTAACAAATGGAGATAGTACATTACTCATTACACCGAAAGCTAGTTTAGAGGCTGTAACAAAGCATAACATTTATATTGATGCAGCATTAAAAGCTAAATCAAAGAGAGAATATACTGTTTATTCTCAATATAGTTTCATCACAAAGATTGATGAAACGGATAAGTTTCCCCGTATTTCAGACGAGGAACTGCTTACATTGGTTCAACAACAAACCTTTAAATACTTCTACGACTTTGCACATCCTGCCAGTGGCATGGCGCGTGAACGAAACACTTCTGGCGATGTAGTGACCAGTGGTGGTTCAGGCTTTGGTATTATGGCCTTGATTGTAGGTGCAGAAAGAAATTTCATCACTAAGCAACAGGCAGTAGCGCGAATGGATAAGATTGTATCCTTCCTGGAAGAAGCCGATCGCTTTCACGGTGCCTGGTCGCATTGGATCAATGGTAATACAGGAAATGTTATTCCCTTTAGTGCAAAAGATAATGGAGGTGATCTAGTAGAAACTTCTTTTCTTGTACAAGGCTTAATTACCTTTCGTCAGTATTTACAACCTGCCGATACAGTAGGAAATAATTTGATTAACCGCATAACTGACTTATACTATAGTGTTGAGTGGGACTGGTACCGAAAGAACAATGAAGAGGTTTTGTACTGGCACTGGTCTCCAAATTTTAACTGGGAAATGAATTTCCCGCTCTACGGTTATTACGAACAACAAATTACTTACTTCCTGGCAGCAGCTTCTCCCACACATGGAATTCCTAAAAGTGTATACACGAATGGTTTTGCCAGAAACGGTAATATTATTCGCAACGATACTTATTTCAATATACCGCTAAAACTAGGTGGCTTATTTCCTTTATTCTGGGTACACTATTCTTATTTAGGTCTCGACCCTCATTTCTCTGATGCTTACGCAAATTACTGGGAGCAAAATGTAAATGCCAGTTTAATTAATCAGGCACATTGTATAGCAAACCCGCGTAACTATGTTGGTTATGGCGAAGCATGCTGGGGATTAACCAGCAGTGATAATCAAAATGGCTACAGTGCTCATTCTCCTGCCAACGATCTGGGTGTAATTACACCAACGGCAGCTTTATCTTCATTTCCCTACACACCAACAGAGTCGATGAAAGCGTTAAAATTTTTCTACTATACGCTTGGTGACAGACTCTGGGGTCAGTACGGATTTTATGATTCATTTAATTTAACACAGGCCTGGTTTGCTGATTCTTATCTGGCCATAGACCAAGGACCTATTATTGTTATGATTGAAAACCACAGAACAGGTTTATTGTGGGATTTATTTATGTCGGCCCCTGAAGTACAGGAAGGCTTTACTAAACTTGAATTTACGGATACGTCCAATTAAATATTTACAAATGATTAAGCACAGTCCCCTTCGCTCACTTGTATGGATAAGTTTTATAGCTTGTCTTTTTGTTGGCTTTATAACTTCCTGCACTAAACCCCAGAAATACAGTTCGGGTATTGAGGCCAAGGTTGATTCCCTATTGGCTTTGATGACTTTAGAAGAAAAGATTGGTCAGTTGAACTTACCCTCAGCAGGCGATTTTGTAACAGGCCAGGCCAGCAATTCAGACATAGCCAAGAAAATTGAACAAGGTATGGTAGGCGGACTTTTCAACATCAAGTCTGTATCACGTATTAAAGAAATTCAACAGATAGCAGTAGAGAAGAGTAGATTAAAGATTCCATTGATCTTCGGTATGGATGTAATTCATGGCTATCAAACTGAGTTTCCGATTCCACTGGCGCTCAGCAGCACCTGGGATATGGCATTGATTGAGCGAACAGCACGCATTGCAGCAACAGAAGCAAGTGCCGATGGTATAAACTGGACATTTTCGCCTATGGTGGATATCTCAAGAGACCCGCGCTGGGGACGTGTTGCTGAAGGCAGTGGTGAGGATCCTTTTTTGGGCTACCATATCGCCAAAGCCATGGTGCGCGGCTATCAGGGCAATGACTTAAGCGCTAACAATACCATTATGGCATGTGTAAAGCATTTTGCTTTGTATGGTGCTGCCGAAGCAGGTAGAGATTACAATACAACAGACATGAGCGAAATGCGCATGTTCAATGATTACATGTTGCCTTATAAAGGAGCTGTAGAAGCAGGAGTCGGAAGTGTGATGACTTCCTTCAATGACATAAATGGTGTACCTGCTTCTGCCAATAAATGGCTTACAACGGACGTGCTACGTAAGCAGTGGGGCTTTAATGGCTTTGTGGTAACAGACTATACCTCTATTAATGAAATGGTAGCACACGGTATAGGTGATTTGCAGCATGTAACCGCTCAATCGTTGAATGCCGGTGTTGACATGGACATGGTGGGTGAGGGCATGCTTACTACATTGAAAAAATCATTGGAAGAAGGAAAAGTAACCCAGGCACAAATTGATGAAGCCTGTAGAAGAATATTGACTGCTAAATTCAAACTTGGCTTATTTGATGATCCATACAAATATTGCAATGAAAGCAGGGCCAACGAAATTTTTACTCCTGAAAACAGGGCTTTTGCCAGGGAGGTTGCCGCTAAAAGCATTGTCTTGTTAAAGAATGAGAATAATCTCTTGCCCTTAAACAAAAACAAATCCATTGCCTTGATTGGACCTTTGGCTGATGCGAAAGAAAACATGGTAGGCACCTGGGCAGTAGCCACTGACTTTATGAAAGCTATTTCACTTCGCGAAGGTTTACAAAAAGCCTTAGGTGAAAAAACAGTTTTACATTACGCAAAGGGTTCTAACTTATCGAAAGATGAGGCTTTTGAGCAACGGGCAACTATGTTTGGCAAAACCCTGCATCGCGATAGCAGAACAGAGCAGGAGTTATTGCAAGAAGCCTTGCGTGTGGCTGCGAAAGCCGATGTAATTGTTGCCGCGCTCGGTGAGGCTGCAGAGATGAGTGGTGAATCATCAAGCAGAACAAATTTAGAAATTCCGGATACCCAGCAGGAATTGTTGAAAGCATTATTAAAGACTGGTAAACCTGTTGTCTTGGTATTGTTCAACGGCAGGCCCTTATCCATTACCTGGGAAAATGCCAACGTACCAGCTATTGTAAACGCCTGGTTTGGCGGTACCGAAGCCGGAAATGCGATTGCCGATGTGCTCTTTGGCGATGTCAATCCCTCCGGTAAACTGACGGCTACTTTCCCGCAAAATGTAGGACAAGTGCCGCTATATTATGCGCATAGAACAACAGGCAGACCACTTGCAGAAGGTAAGTGGTTTGAAAAGTTTAAATCAAATTACCTGGATGTGTCTAACGAGCCTCTATACGCATTTGGATACGGTTTAAGCTACACAAGCTTTAGCTATGGAGAAGTTAAGCTTTCAAGCAACAGCATCTCTTTAGCAGACAGTATTACAGTTTCATGCACACTTACAAATACGGGTACTCGCGCTGGTGAAGAGATTGTGCAACTCTATGTGCAGGATGTTGTAGGCAGTGTAACAAGGCCCGTTCGTGAATTGAAAGGCTTTGAAAAAGTTATGCTAAAAGCAGGGGAGTCGAAGGAGGTAAGTTTTACCATAGGTAAGGAAGAACTATCTTTTTACAATCAGCAATTACAATTTGCTGCCGAGCCTGGCGAGTTCAGGGTATTTGTGGGTGGTGATTCTACTACCAAAAACGGAGCAAGCTTTGAGTTGCGTTAAAGCTTAGGCACAAGCCATAAGAAAGTCATGGAGAGTAAGAAGGTTAAATAAAAAAGATAACTGGGGATATCTTGATACCTTCTTTCTTTTTCATTTCTTAAATCATTGGGCTCAATTGTTTCAGTTTGATGCATATCCATCTGCTGTTGTCGTTTCAAGGCTGACCATTCGTGCTCAGCGGAAACATAGAAATCATACTTCGTGCTGTCACTTAGCTGAATTGAATTCCATCCTACTTTTTGAGGACATAGTGTGGCCTTCCAGAGGTTGTCAATGAGCAGGTCTTCTGTAATGGGAATAATTTGATTTTCATAGTAAAGTAGCGGCTTATCTTCAACGCTAAGGATGTTGAAGGTCAATGGAACTCCAGTATAGTAAGGGAATTGATCAGCGATGGTAATTTCTGTTTTTATTGGTTTTGTCCTGCTGGACTTACTAATCAGATCAGTCCAAAGGGCTGAATAGACTGTTGAGTCGCCTGAAAGCCGGAGTTGATAAGTTTCATTCAATAACTGCATAGCTACTTTTCCAAAACCCTGATGACGATAAGCGCTGAGTACCTTATCCTTGTTAACCATTACTGAAGTGATATCCTGCTCGGTATCGATGTTTAGCCTTTGTTTTTTTAGGATATACTTTTGCGATGAACCAAAAAAGGATAGATGAATCGTATCCTGGTCATCCTTCTTTAAAGGAATATCGATAATAAGATTAGCTTGTTTGTTTTTGTTTTCTGACTGATCCATTAACAGGAGTATACCAAGTCCTTCCTTGGTCGCCTTAGCCATAGCCTCAATTTCCTTTAGCGAAAGTTGCTCGAGTGTAGAGTTTTCAAAGATCAGCAAGTCATACTTTTTCAGTACATCATCATTAATGCTGGTAATTTGCTTCAGGCCTGTATTTATTTTTTCATAACTGTAGTTGTTTTTTGAAAGTTGACTTCTTACCTGTATACCATGCCCCTGACCACTAAGGAAATTTTTAAGTTGACGCATTTCAAAGGAGGGAGCCAATTGCAATATCAATAACTCCAGTTTCCGGGTCTCACTTATTTTTAACGGAATGTTCGCTATTTCTTTTGTAGAATTTGTTATTGTTTTTAGAGTATACAGGATCTTGCCAGCTTGTTTAGGAAGTAACTGAAAGGTAAAATCATACTCGCCAGGCTGGTCAAAAGTTAAGGAATCTATTCTTCCAGCGGGGTCGATGAGTTGTAGTTTAGTAGATTCCCGTGCATTAAGCTTTCCTTTGATTACTGATAACTGTCCAGGATAAGCAACCGAAGGAAGTGAAACTTCAATAATTCCGACTGGTTTTTCTCCAGCTAAGTAATGAAGCGTTTTATCCTGTAGCAGATCAAAATACGATTTACTTAATCCTTCTCCGGCAATGAAAGCAATTTTGCCATCCAAATTTTTGAGTTGTTGCCGTGTTTGAATTTTCTCAGATGATTGTCGCTTACTACTATCCCCGTAGCTAAGCACCCTTAATTCCGGATGTACTTGAAGCACACTATCAACAACTGACTTTTGATAGTTGGGGGTTAAGATTACATACTGATCGGATTTATATCGTGAGAGATAAGCGGGTCTCAGCACAAGCATAGTAATGGAAAGGATCGCCATACTAAGCGCCAAAAATCTGAATACAAGGAAGCGCCTGGGTTTGAGCCATTCTAATACTAGTAAAAATATAGTAACTAACCCCAGTATGAAGAATAGCCAAAGGGTATTGAATATAGGATTAAAGATGAAAAATTCCTTAGTCATTTTTCTGTTGTTCCAAGACTTTTATGAAATCACTATCCAAGGTGTGTTGAACAATCTGTTTACGTGTACTTTGTTGCAGACTGTTGGGCATTACCTTCCATAAAGCCTTCTCTGTTGCATTGATGATTTGTGAAAGCTCTTCTTTAGTATAGTGGCCATTGATCAATTTCGATAATCCTTGCAAACCCTCCAGGTACACAATCGGATTGTCTTGCGAAAGCGCAGCCATTTCGTTCCCAGCCATTTGTAAAAGCTGTAATTCCTTTGGGGTAAAGATTTTAGTAGTAATATTTTTCTTTGCCTGAAGCAAGGTAAGGGCTTGCTGAATGGCTGCGTAAGCATTTTGCTGCCTGAGCTGACTCTGTTTTATCGGATTAGTCACCTCACTCAGATCAGCGCTATAGCGTTTATCTTCTTTGATGGGTGGTGGATCGAAACCTGTCCGGTGAACATAAATTCTGGAATCATTACTAATCTCTTTTAATAATTTCAAAATCTTATATTGATAGGGTAAGGATTTTGTTGGCTCAAAAAGCCGGAGTTGTAATTCAGCATCCCACATAAGAGTAAGTGCTGCCCTCAACTTGGCTTTAACTGATTGTATGTAGAATGTGGCTTCTTCTGCATCATCATGCGCATGTACAAATTCTTCCAGCGGACTTAGTTTCTTGTCCCGGTCAGTAGATTCTTCGTGCTTGTGATCGTGCTCTTCTTCGTGTTTATGCTCAACATGGTTATGTTCGTTCTCGCTATCGTGCACATGCCCAAAGGCTTTGACTACATCTTGTTCGTCTGTGGCTTCAATGTCCTCCGGGTCAACCTGTGGACCGATGCCCGAAACAAATTCTTCACCCATAAATTCACTGTATCTCAGGCGCAATACTTTTTGATCATAACCTAATTCATTACTGGTAGCTTTGAAATCTGCCAACGACAAGGCCTTTTTATTCCTGATTAGCTTTTCTGTGTCAATGATAATCTGACGCTGACTTCTGAAGTACTCAGGCATCAGGTCTACACCGAGCCCTTCCTCAGTGCTGGTAATGATTTCACTGGTGTCTTGTATAGCAATGAAGTAGGTATCAGTGCGGCTTCGGTTAGGAATGGTTTTATTATCAAAGGCTTCAATATAAAAGTAAAGTTCATCACCTGGTTCTAGGCCTAGCTTTCTTAAGTTCAGTAAGGCTTCTGCTTTTATATTTTTGCCTTGGATAGATGTAGGTGAAGTAAAATTAATTTTCTCTTCTCTGAATTTCACCGACTCACCACTGCCTTTACTTACCGTTGCAATAATTTGGCCTTTGCTTATACTATAATCATCCTGCAGACTTGCAAGCAATGTTACTTGCGGTGAATCTTCCCAGGTAAGTTCAGTAAATTGTTGAAGGTTAATGATGTTCAATACCGGGCTATTGTCCTTGGTTACACGTATGGCGTAAAGATCGCTCTGCTGCCAGTTTTCATTTTTCCAGGCGAGTTGAAAGTAGGCATCTTGCTTCATCATGAAACTTATTTCAAAAACCTGACCCTCCTTAGATTTCAACTGCAGACTGTCTTTACCAGACAGAATAATACTTGCAGCTTGAACCTTTTGATTAAAACGAAGCTGGTAATTAATAACGCTCCCTTCGGGAATAACAATATTATGTAAGGGGGAGGAGTAAGGCTTGATTTGCGTATAGACAGGTGGTGATATCGTTATCTGAATACTTTCTATTGATGGTGCAGTAAGCGAACTATTGACCAGAGCTGCATTATTTTGTTCAATACCAGGTTGAGTACTATTTTCTACAGAATGTTGATTCCACAATAATAAAACTGCACTCATCACACAAAGTAAAAAGAGTCCTGATGATTTCATTAAATCATTAGGGAGCTTAAGTGTTTCTTTATGTGCAGTAAGGAGTTCTATTACCCTGAGTTGCTGAATCTGTTGCAGTGTTGACAGATGCTGCGTTTCGCTGAGTATTAGGTCTGTACTGTTTTGCAATTGTGGGTACAATTGATTTAAGGATCGACTGATATAGTTGTTATTAATCACCCAGATTTTTGATAGCAAAAGAGAAACAACTACAAATAGTATGGTGAAGACACTTGCTAGAATAAGACTTCCGGTAAAAGAAATAGTGAATGTTTGCGCCAAAGCAAAAAACAAAACGCCAAAGCCTATTCCCTTTAACAAAGTTTGCAGCAACAGTACTAGTTTTTGCCTGGTACTTAGTTGATTCAGCCAATATCGTACAGCTTCCAGCGTCATTGATTTCGGATATAAGCCAGCGATCTTTCAAGTATGAATAAACTGAAAAAAAGCATGAGGAGTATATTAGTTAAAGGTTGATATACCAACGGGGAAAGGGCGGCCACCTTTTCATTTGCTAAAGAAGTAAAAGCTAATGAATCTGATAAATAGCGTGCATCGTGCTCAAGAGCTCTTTTTTGTTGAGCTTCCATGTTTATAAACAGAGAAGCTAATGCTAGGATAAGGTGTTGTTGTGTAGCCACTTCCTGATTCAATCGCTGTGTTAAAGCCCATCGATTAAAACTGACTTTCTTAACCAGTTGACTATAGTCTTGATTATGCAAGTAAATAAGATTGCAGTCATAAGCAGGTACAGCCTCATCCGAAAGCCAAATAAGCCAACCAGTATTTATATTACCCGACTTGTTTGTGATATCTTCCTTGATAATAGTTGTTTTAAAATTTTGTTGAATGACTGATAGAGCTGCTTCAATTATTTTTTTATCGTACTGAAAGTTATTTTCAGCGTAAATACTGATGGTTAAGGTGTCCGCATCCTTAATAGCTACACTATCTTTGTAATTGCTTTTATGAATAAATTCAGTGCTAAAATAGGTCAGGTCTGCATCGCTGTAACCATAGCGAAGTAAAAGACTATCGCTATTTACTTCCTGACTGCTCAACAAGTATTGTACAGGATCAGAGGGAATACTTAACCATTGAATATTTTTTGGTAAGGACACAACATCTCCCATGAATAATGATGCATGGTTATGACTGATAATAATAGCGTTATGTATAGCGTGACTATTAAGTTCCTCAAGCAGTGTATAATAATCCGATGGAATATAAGTGTCATTTGACTCGGCTAAAGGAAAACCCTGAGCCAGGAGGCGGAGTTCATAACCATCAAGTGATAAACTATCCAGCAGCTTTTGTACCACTTTTTTTTCAATGAGTGCCTTTTCAACAATAAGCCATTTTTTTGAATTACTTGATTCAGGTGCATACTGTGCGCCAGCCAAAAAAAATGAAAGTATAATAATTAAGAGTGCACGCAACAATAGTAACCAATATTCATTCAGCTTAATGCCCTTGAACTGTTGCGAAGGACTTTCTTGCAGGTGTCGTACGCTACCAATCAGGATTACTTTACCTTGCTTTCTGCTCAATAAATGAATAGCAAGGGGAATGGCTAGACCTAGCAATGACCAAAGCATGACGGGATTACTAAAGCTGATCATCTTTGTAATCTTTTGCGTGTAGTTAAAAAATTTCTTAGAATGGTATCAGGCTCGTCTAATAAATTTACCGGATAACAGGAAACATGTTTTTCAAGCATCCAAATGCGGGATTCCTCTAACCACTCATTAAATCTTTTTACGTAGTCTTCTTTCTGTGTGTTGGTGTTTACTTTAGTTCGCACCTGTGTTTCCATATCCTGAAAGGTAAAGGAACCCTCATAACTTAGGTCTCTTTCCTTTTTACCGATCAGCTGAAAAACAATAACCTCATTTCTAGGTGTTTTCAGTCGCGCAATGAAATTGAGCAGGTCACCCTTATCATCATACAAATCGGTCAGAAAAATGATCAGCTCTTTACCATGATGATCAAATAGTTGTTCAAGCTGGTTTGAGTGATTCCAGGTGCCTGCAGTTTTTATATTGATGAGCTCGTATAAGAAGCGCACAAATTGTTGTTGCTCAAAGCGTGGTTGTAGTATTTTAATTTGATTTTCATTTACAATAGAAAGGCCAATCGAATCACCTTGCTTTCTGGCCAGATAAGCCAGTGCGGCCGTAAGTACTTTTGCATACTGAAGTTTGCTGATAGCTTCTTCCGCATACGCCATCGACTGACTGGCATCTATGATAAATTTAACCGTAATGTTGGTTTCAATCTCAGCTTGCTTAATGTAATAGCGCTCTGTTCGGGCAAACGATTTCCAATCCAGCTGCCTGAGGTCGTCACCTGCCTGGTAATTTTTGTATTGACTAAATTCCTGACCTGCACCTACTGCCTGACTTTTATTGCTGCCGCTCATGAAGCCTTCTACAATAACACGCGCCACTAACTCAAGACCATTTACGGTATTGAGAATTTCTGGTTTTAATAACTCTCGGATGCGTGCGTCCACCTTAGATCTATTTTATCTGACTATTTTGTAAAAGGTGCTTACAAACGGAATCTGAACTGACATTTTCAGCCTCTGCTTTAAAGTTCATCAGAATTCTGTGTCGTAATACTGGATAGGCAACATGTATAATGTCTTCAGGACTTACAGCTAATCTGCCGTGTAAAATAGCGCGGGCCTTGGCTGTTAAGATCATGGCTTGTCCGGCACGAGGTCCTGCTCCCCAGCGAACCCATTCTTTTACATAGCTGTCTGATGTTTCTGTAGGGCGCGTTGCACGAACAAGCTTGCCAACCGCTTCAATTAATTCCTGATTGATGTGAATCTCCCGCACAAATTGCTGGAGCATAATGATTTCCTGTGCCGTGATTACCTTCTCTACACTTCCTCTTTTGCTTCCTGTTGTTTGTGATAAAATATTCAGTTCTTCAGCTAATGTTGGGTAGCTTACCTTGATGTATAGCAGGAAGCGATCTAATTGCGCTTCGGGTAACGGGAAGGTGCCTGCCTGTTCAATCGGATTTTGTGTAGCCAGAATAAAGAAAGGTTTATCCAACGGATAAGTAACACCGGCATAGGTTACTTCGAACTCTTGCATGGCCTCCAATAAAGCAGCTTGCGTTTTGGGAGAGGTTCTATTGATTTCATCTGCTAAAATAATATTAGCAAAAATCGGCCCTTTGTTAAACTTGAAAAAGCGCTTACCTGTGGCGTGGTCTTCTTCTAATACTTCTGTACCAATAATATCAGAAGGCATCAAATCGGGTGTGAATTGTATGCGCCTGAAGTGAAGATCAATGGCTTCTGATAAGGTGCGGATCATTAAGGTCTTGGCCAGTCCTGGCACACCTTCCAGCAAACCGTGGCCACCAGCCAAAAAAGTAATGAGTAGTTGATCGATGATTTCATCCTGGCCAACAATTACCTTCTTGATCTCTTGCTTAAGTGCCTGAAGTTTGCCGGTGAGTAGGGTTATTTTTTTCTCGGTTTCTTTTAAATCAGTCGTCATAAAAAAATCAGGCAGTTAGCGCGTACATTATAATGTTGATACTGAATCGTGTGTTGTCAATTCTGTAAAATCTTTTATTTCTAAAGTCGTAGTCCCATTCGCAACCATAATCTTTATTGCTGTAGAGAACACCAATTTTATTTTTTACCTCTATGGCTTTTAAATAATCATGCACGATATCATCACCCCAGCCATTGAGTTCTTGTGATGTAGTAGGAGGGCCATCGAACTTAAAAAAGGAGGAGTAGAGCACATGGTTGTTAGGTATCTTCCTGAGCGCAGCAGAACCGAATATTTTTTCCATCTGTGCTTCGAAGGATTTAGCAAAGAGTCCGTCTATGTCATGATTGCAATCATCTACAAATACAAAGCCACCGTTGTTTACATACTTCTCAAAGTTCTCTTTTTCCTGAGGTGTAAATTCAACCAGCTTATGTCCGCTTAAATAACAGAATGGACAACGAAAAATCTCGTTACTGCTCAGGGGAATGATATTTTCTTGTGTGTCAATATTTAATGAAGTATACTCCACCAGCGAGTTGAGTACATTGGATGGCATGCGTTGGTCTACATCCCAATCACCGGACTCATATTGCAAGCGCGTGAAAAAAAACTTATTAACAAGACTCATGGAGTAAAACGTACAATGCGATTAAACTTAAATAAAGAGACTGCCTCATCTGGTACATGCTTCAGCGTTTTGGCTGATACATATTTTGTCTGATACTATTGGTAAAAGACAATACCGGTAATGAGACAGTCTCTGATTAAGAACTATTTTACCTACACAGCATCAGATAAGCTGGTGAAGGTGAAATCACGGATTTTCATGTAAGGTATCAAATTACCACCTACGCGCACTTGCTTACCAAGTGTTTCAAGGTTGTTTAGCATGATTACCGGACTTTCGTTAAAACGGAAGTTCTTTACAGGATGTTTAATCTTTCCATTTTCAATAAAGAAAGTACTATCACGCGTTAGACCAGTATATAACTGTGTTTGAGGATCTACTGAGCGGATGTACCAGAAGCGTGTCACCAAAATACCTTTCTTAGTATCCTTAATCATATCTTCAACGGAGGCATTGCCACCTTGAAATATAACATTGCCAGGGAAGGGAACAGGCGCCACATTTTTTTGTGCTGCCCAGTAACGATCGTAGAACAGATTGCTGACAACACCATTCTTAATAATATCTAGTCTTTGACGTGCCTGACCATCACCAGTCCAGGGTGTGGCTGGAACTTCAGTATTGAATGGATCTGAGTAGATGTTTACACGTTCATCAAGTAGTTTTTCTCCTAATTTAGTACCCCCGCCTTTTTTAGAAAGAAAGCTTCTGCCTTCATCTGCCTGGCGTGCACCCATGGCAAAAAACATGTTACCCAATAATTCTGCAGAGGCGGCAGGTTCCAGGATTACTGTATACTTGCCGGGTTCAATAGCTTTAGCATCTCTTGATCCCAATGCTTTTTGTATAGCAATGTTTGAGGCTTCCGCAGTATCCAGTTTGCTTACATCATTGAAGTCACGTGTTACCCAGCCTGAGCCTGTTCCATCGTTGCTACGCATGGTGACGGTAAAATCAACATTGGTAGATTGGTTATAGAGGAACATACCTTTGGTATTCATCATGGCGGCAAAGCCATGATTGTGCTCCAGGTAGCCTGCAGCAGTTACATCTTTTGCAGCGGCAGGGTTGATGCTATTGGCAGCAGCTTGTGCACGGTACTCGGGTGTGATTTTTGCGGTGGCTTCTGAATAGGTTTTGGACTCGCCATATTGTTGTTGTGGAAGCGGTTCCATGAACTCAGGATTCTCTGGCGCAAGCTTAGCTAATTCCTCTGCTCTTCGTACTGTTCTTTCGAGTGAGGCAGTATCAAATTCATTGATAGTGGCCACACCTGATTTCTTCCCATAATAAGCCTGTACAGCCAGGGTTACATCGCTGTTTTCACCAGCGGTAGATACAGTATTGCGTGCATAGCGGATGTTACCACTATTGTTTCCATTTAAGTTGGCAATGAGGCCATCAGCTTTCGACATGCTGATAACCTTTTCCAGTATTTGTTTCGATTCTTCTTTCGATAATATAGCCATGATGCTTTTACAAATTAATGTGAGACGAATTAGATGGTTCTTCCGGTATTGATAACGTTAATACCATTAAAGCGTGTGGTCGAACTTCCGTGCGACACAGCACTCACCTGAGAAGGTTGCCCCTTACCATCGAAGAACGAACCAAACAAACGGTAATCGGATGCATCACATATCTTCGCACAACTGTTCCAAAACTCTTGTGTGTTAGATTGGTAGGCTACATCATTGAGCATGCCTGCAATTTGTCCGTTTTTAATTTCATAGAATACCGTACCCCCAAACTGGAAGTTGTAGCGCTGCTGGTCAATAGAGTAGGAACCTCTACCTGCAATGTAAATTCCCTTCTCAACATCTTTAACCATTTGTTGCACTGAATAAGGATCTTTACCTGGTGCTAATGACACGTTCGGCATGCGTTGGAATTGAACATCATTCCAGCTTTGTGAGTAGCAGCAGCCGTGCGATTCATTTTGTCCTATAATGTGCACCTGATCGCGTATAGCCTGGTAGTTAACTAAAACACCATCTTTTATCAAATCCCACTGTTTACATTTAACACCCTCATCATCATAACCTACCGCACCCAGTGAACCGGGTTGTGTTTTATCTGCAAAGATGTTTACCAGCTTGCTGCCGTAATTGAAGTTGCCTGATTTTAGTTTATCCAGCGTAGCAAAGCTTGTACCGGCATAGTTAGCTTCATACCCTAACACACGGTCTAGCTCCAATGGATGGCCTACAGATTCGTGAATAGTAAGGCCAAGGTGATTAGGTTCTAATACCAGGTCATATTTACCCGGATCAACAGACTTAGCAGAAAGCATTTCTTTAGCTTGACGTGCTGCAAGACCAGCATCCTCAATCATATCATAACTGTTCTTGTACAAATACATGTCAGGAACAACGCCAGCTAGTTTATCTTCCTTCTTGGGATTCATGTATTCGTAGCCCATGCCCATAGGCGCACTCATGGCCTGACGTGTTTTAAATTTCCCTGCTGCCTTATCAATAGCAGTTACATTAAAGGTTGGCCAGATTCTATGAATGTCCTGATCGATATAAGAGCCTTCAGAGGAAGCAAAATATTTTTGTTCATTTACCTGAAAGAGATTGGAGTTAACGAAGCTTGCTCCGTTCTTCTGTGCTTCAGCATTTGCTGCCAGCAATAATTCTACCTTTTCGGCTACAGGTATTTCGAAGGCATTTTTCTGAATAGGCGTCTTCCAGCTTACTTCTCCATGCGAAGCATTAGGTGCAAGCTTTACAGGGTCAGTCTGAAATTTTGAATTGGCTTTGGCAATAGCTACTGCCTGTAGGGTAGCTTTCTTAACACCCTCCGGACTAACATCGTTGGTTGAGGCAAAGCCCCAGGTACCATTTACAATAACACGTATGCCTACGCCATACGATTCGCCATTCACGATATTCTGTACTTTATTCTCACGGGTGGAGATAAACTGATTCAGATATCGGCCAATACGCACATCAGTATAAGTAGCTCCGTTACTTTTGGCAGTATTCAAAGCAGCATCTGCTATTTGCTTTTTTTGAAGGGCATCCAGTGGTGATTCAAGCAAAGCCTCAATGGATACAGGGTTACTGTTTCCCAGCAAGCCAAGGGGAAGCATCATGCCACCAAGGCCAAGGCCAGCCATTTGTACAAAGTCTCTTCTTTTCAAGGTAGTAATAGTTAAGGTGAATAAAGTGGTTCGAACCTTAAGGTAGAAATAATCAACAGCCTTTTAAAAGGGCTTAACACAATTTATATGAGCGGCATTTTAGGCATGTACCGTAAAGTTTTAAGATTATGAAAATGTCATAAGTCGTAAAAGAGAATAAATCCTGTTAATGCTTGTTCTACCGCAAAGCAGGTTAGTTAACTACCGGTCAAATTAAGTTTGTAACTCTTTTTAAAGATGATACGTACTAAGGTTTCATCGTATTCATCAACTGCATCTCCATGCTAAGAAATTTTTTAAAAACAGCGAGCCGGATTATCGTAAAACAAAAAGCCTACGCGGCAATTAATTTAATCGGGCTTACAACAGGTATTGCATTAGCCTTGTTGATCATGGCGTACGTTAGATCGGAAATTAATTATGATACTTTTCATGAGAAGATCGGCCGATTGTATAGAATAAACTATAAAGCACCCAATGGTCTGGATCTGGCTAGTTCACCACCACCCATTGCCCCAGCCATGAAAGACTTCTTTCCTGAAGTAGAGGAAACGGCAAGATTGTATGGTCGAAATGTGAGTATAAAGCTGCCTGACCAGGAAATTGCATTTGAAGAGACCGGTGTTTTTTTTGCTGATTCGACCATTATGGATATGTTCTCTTTTGAATTTGTAAAAGGGAATCCCGCAAAAGCACTTGTTGATAAATTCACAATTATCATTAACGAGGAAATGGCTACCAAATATTTTGGTGAAGCCAATCCAATAGGGGAGTCTCTGCTGTTTTCAGGGCAACATAGCTTCAAGGTTACAGGGGTGGTAAAAAACTTTCCTGAAAATTCTCATTTGCGCTTTAATATGTTAGTGCCTTATGAGAATATGTTTGACTTAGAAAGTGAACAAACGGCACAGGTACTGAGAAATAACCTGGCAGTAAATTTTGTAATTAGTCATGGCTATACCTATGTCTTGCTGAAGGAAGGTGCAGACCCCCACCAGGTTGATACCGGTATGGAAGCTTTTCTGAAAAAACATGCACTACCTCAAATGTTAGTAGGGCAGGTGTTCACACTTTTTCCGGTTAAGGATATTCATCTTAAATCCACTTCTCTTGCTGAGCCATCCACCACTAACTCGATGTCTACCATTTATATTTTTATTGTCATCGGTTTACTTACCCTCATTATTGCGAGCATCAACTACATTAATCTTTCTACAGCGCAGTCGCTCACACGTATCAAAGAAATTGGTGTGCGCGTCATCATGGGCTCCGGCAAACAACAGATTGTGCTACAATTTTTTGTAGAGAGTTTTCTTTTCGTATTGATCTCCATGGTTTTGGCCTTTGGTGTCTTTTACACAGCGCTGCCTCTTCTTAATTTATTTACGGGCAAGCACTTAGTCTTCACAGATTTTATTGACTTTACCTTGGTAATTACCTGCTTAAGCATGCTGGCAGGTCTTACCTTACTGGCTGGTGCTTATCCTGCTTACTTTGTGACTAAGTTTAATTCGGTTGCCTCACTTAAGGGCGAGGGTGTTACTGGTCTGGGAAGTCAGTGGTTACGGAAAAGCCTGGTGGTTTTTCAACTGAGCATAGCTTTTCTACTATTAAGCTGCTCGATGTTAATTGTTAAGCAACTTCGATACTTGCATGACAGGCCATTGGGTTTTGAAAAAGAAAATGTAGTAACCATTCCTTTATTTAGCCAAAACCTGAATGGTATATTCGGGCAACGCGATTCTTTATTTGCCATACGCCTTCAAAGTTTTCGCGATGCACTGGAAAGTGAGACGGGCATTTTAAAAACCACATTATCATCAAATCCTCCAGGTTTAGGTGCTACCTATCGTGGCACAATACCAGAAGGCTTTACGCAAGAGGATCGTTTATTCGTAGCTAATTTTGCTGTAGATTATGATTTCAATGATACCTATGGTTTGCAGGTTATTGAAGGCAGGTGGTTCAGTCAGGATTATGGCACAGATGTAACTGAAGCTTTTGTAGTGAATGAAGCGGCTGTTAAGGAATTTAATTGGGGAACTCCGGCTGAAGCGATTGGTAAAACGATTAACCGCGAAGGTAAGCTTGGCAAAGTAATAGGCGTGATTAAGGATTATAATTTTACATCTTTGACAACACCTGTATCTGGACTTGTGATTGAACATAATAAAAATCAATTCAATACCTTATCAGTTCGATTTGAGAACAACAAAGTGACAAGCCTGATGGAGAAAGTCGAGGCACAATGGAATAAAGCTTTTCCAGAAAAGAGTTTTGAATATGTTTTTTTGGATGAACAATTGGACTTGCAGTACGCCAGCTATCAAAGCTTCGGAGACATTATAAGGGTATTCACTATGATTGCCATACTTATTTCTTGCCTGGGTGTTTATGGCCTCGTTTTATTTATAGTTCAACGAAAAGTTAAAGAAATTGGCGTTCGCAAAGTATTGGGATCTTCAGTGGCCAGTATCCTTTTCATGATCTTCAAAGATTTTATGTGGTTGCTATTATTTGGATTTCTACTTGCCGTGCCCATTTCTTATTATTTCTTAAACAATTGGTTACAGAACTTTACCTACCATACTAATTTAGATTTAGTTACTTTCTTAACAAGCTTTTTGGTGCTGCTTGGCATTACACTGCTTACGGTTAGTTACCAGGCCATCAGGGCATCATTGGCTAACCCCATCAGCTCATTGAGAAGCGAATAAAATAGCCGTAACCTCACCGTTTGTAACTTCAAAGCAAAGCCATTCATACCTTAATAATAAGGTATGAATGGCTTTACTTTAGTTTGCAATACAGTAAAAATGTAATTAATCGAGGTTTTTAATCTTTAGTAGAATCATCTTTTCAATTTTAAAATTCACGATAAGTCATGACTTATATATATTTGTACTTAGTTTATGAGTTATACAATAAATTCCTAAACATGCGTTAGGAGTTTTAAACCAAATTTTGTGTTGAAGAGATTTATTGCCCCCCTTATTTTTCTTGTTGCGGTCGTTTCGCTCTCATGTCAGGAACTAGAGCCGCTAGATGATCAGCTTTCTCGTGAAGTGGAAGAAATCGATGCTTATCTGAAGGCTAATGTGACTGACTATGTAGCTTATGATCAGTCTGGTATCAGGTTAGTTATTCATCAATTCGGTTCTTTGCCACCTGTTCATAAGGGTCAAAAACTGAGGGCCAGGGTGCGTGGTAAGTTATTTAGCAATGGTAATTACTTCACAGACGTAACCTTTAACTCTTTGCTCGATAGTATTGGAGGACCAGGTTTACAGTATGCAATTGCTTCTTTAATGGTTGGCGGAGAAGCGAGTATTTACTTACCATCTAAGTATGCTTTCGGAAGCACAGCAACAAATGATATTCCTGCCAATTCTATTATAATCTATGAAGTAAAACTTCACGAGGTAACCAGAACATCAGTTGAACAGGAAAGATTTACCAGCGACACAACAGCAATCAGGCGTTATATAGTTGATAATAATCTTTCGGGATTTGAACTTCACCCAAGTGGTGTTTGGTATAAAATTACTGATCCGGGCAACAATATATTTCCAAGGGTTTACGATGGTATTCACTTCATTTATACCGGCTCTTTGTTAAGTAATGGTAATGTGTTTGATGAGGGTACACTCTCTAATACATCACCCTTTGGTTTAATTGATGGATTAAAAGTGGGCATCCCACAAATGGATGAGGGGGGAAGTGCAATATTCTTAATCCCCTCTGGTTTAGCTTACGGGCCTCAAGGGTCTGGCACTGCTATTCCTGGAAATGCTAACTTAAAGTTTGAAATAGAGTTAACAAGAGTTATTAAGTAATCCAACTATGAAGGATTACAAAAAATATTTCTCAGTAAACGCTACACCGGATCAGGTGTATCTGGCGCTTACAACTGAAACTACGTTGTTGCTATGGACAGGCGATGAAGCTGAAATGAAACCTATACCAGGCACGGAGTTTTCAATGTGGAATGGTGCCATAGTGGGTCGCAACCTCGAGTTTGAGAAGGACAAGAAGATTGTACAACAATGGTATTTCGGTGAAGACAACGAAGCCTCTATTGTAACTATTAAGCTGCATCCTGATGGTGACAAAGGCTCTTCAATTGAACTAAGGCATACCAATATTCCTGATGATGATTATGAAGACATCGTTCAGGGCTGGAACGAAGTTTACTTCGGATCATTACAAGAATTCTACAAATAACCTGTACGATTCTGTACAGGCTTCTGTTCAAATTTGATTTTACAGTCAATATAGAAACCACAGTTTAATCGAATAGACGCCTTTTCGGTAATGGCGCGATTGTTGGAATTGATTGTTAAATCCATTCAACATGAACATCTTTCTTTCCCTGGTTTTGTGGTGCTTGCTTTTAGTCTTGTGCTGGCCCTTGGCTTTGGTACTTCTCTTATTTTTTCCAATTATCTGGTTAATAGCTTTGCCATTCCGAATTGTGGGCATCACAGTTGAATGGCTTTTTAAATTTATTGGAGCTATACTCTTGTTTCCATTCTCTTTTCTTCGTTCCTCCAAATAAAAAAAGCGGTAAAACCGCTTCTATTGTAATTTCAAATACAAAATTTAATATTAGTTAATTGTGCTTGTGTTCCTACTCCCAACCTTGGTTGTTAGCGGTTGTGAGAGGACTAAACTAAAGTATATTGATAGGCAAAATTATTTATATACTTTCTACCTCTTTAATCACAACCTTTTCCATAACATCACCCTGACGAATAAGATCGATCACCTCAAGGCCTTCATACACTTTACCAAAAACGGTGTGATTACGATCAAGGTGAGCGGTGTTTTGCCTGCTGTGGCAAATAAAGAACTGTGAACCACCGGTGTTCCGACCGGCATGTGCCATTGACAGTACACCACGGTCATGGTATTGGTTATTTCCATCTAACTCACATTTAATCGTATACCCTGGTCCGCCATTACCGATACCGTTGGGGCAACCTCCTTGCACTACAAAATTGGGAATAACCCTATGGAAGGTCAACCCATCATAAAAGTTATGTTCGGCCAGTTCTATAAAGTTTTTCACGGTTCCTGGAGCGTCAGCCTCAAAGAACTGAATTTTCATAACACCCTTTTTTGTATGGATTTCGGCTACCTTCATAATCACTAAATTTCCCGCAAATTAAGTCGCTAAGTTTGTTGTAAAAAACATTTGCATAAAAAAAGCCTGACAACTGATTGTCAGGCTTCCTAGCATTAGCTGGGGGCTATTTGGCTAGTATAGATATTCTAAGGCCACCACATCAAATGAACCAAATTCACCATCCTCACTTGAACCAAAGCAAGCAAGCATGATAGAGTTGGCATCAAAACCTGAAGGGGTACCTGGTATTAGGATAGCTCCAACACCACCATCTCCTTCATTTCCGCCAGTGCCACAAGAAAGTGAACGATTAAAGTAGTCTGTATGTCTTAGGCCAAGGCAATGACCGATTTCATGTGTCATTACGTGTTCTACCACATCAGTGCTGTAAGTGCTTGTTCCAGAAAGGATTTGAACCCACTTATAAGGAAGTCCTCCGCTTGGGAAACCAGCTGAACCACCTGCACCACCGCTTACACGGTAAACTACAATTTCTGCAGCTGCAGTATTAGTACCGAAGGTAAGTGTGAAGTCAAGACCGATGTTTAATGCGTTGTAATTAGCCACTGCATTCTGAAGCGCTGTACGCATTTTAGTATCCAGCGCATTGCTACCACCTGTATAACCAAGTACACGAATGACTCTTGGTGAACTAACCAGGTTATTAGTTCTGTATTGTTCACCAACAGCGCCTACATGATGTACTTTGCTGTTGCTCATATCCTGAATGTCTGCCTCAGATAAGAACATATCTTTTTCAAGCATGTATCCTTCCATGGCTTCTCCAGTAATAGGATTTCTTGAAGATACTTTTTGTACATCACTTACATCAAAGCCAAGATTTGTCAACTGAAGTTTAACGTTCTCTGAGATTTCAGCTGTTTCAGTTTTGATAGAAGTTTCCGTACAGGAAATAATGAAGGCACTGAGAAGAACTACCGCAAGTGCCGAAGCGGCTTTTCGAATGTTTAACATAATTATTAGGTTTAGGTTTATATTTCGAAATTAGCTCATGTCGACCTGCATAATGGCCAAGCGTAATGAAATGTGTTTTCGTGTATTCCCATGTAAAAGAGGTTTTTTGTCATCACACTGTGCTCAGTTATTTGCGATGAGGCGACTCGTATTTTTGATTATGGCGCTGATCCTTTTAAATACAGCGATTTTGCAAGCCCAAAAAACCAGTAGGGGTATAGATATAGATGCAATTAAAACAGAAAAAATTTCTTCAAAATCATCACTATCCGATGAAGCATACTATCTTATTAACTTTGAAAATGATGAGGATGCCAAACAGTATTTGGCAAAAAAAACCTTAATAATCAGGCACCTCGATTTTCGCACATTTATTGTGCGTGGAGAAGATGTAAAGAATTTACCAATACCCACTTCGTTGTTCAAGGCCAATGACTTATGGAAATTGTCTGATAATCTGCTTTTGAAAACAGAAAAAGAAAACAATAAAAATGTTTATACCTTAAAGTTAAGGTATTCACTTAGCAGAGAGGTCTTAGACACACTTTTAGCTGGAATAAAAATTCGTGATGTAAGAAATAATACCGTATTGATCGAATGCAGCCTGGCAAAGCTTCGCAACTCCGTCTTACCGTTATCAATAGTCGAATATGTGGGCTATGAATCGCAACAGGCACATACTGAAAGCAGGGTTTTAGATTTAAACCTTGCGCCAAATAAGATTTCTTATTTGCAAAATCAATGGCCAAACCTTCAGGGTAATGGCATAACAGTTTCTGTGAAAGAGAATTTTTATAATAAAAACGATATTGATCTTGAAGATCGGCACATAGAATCCGCACTTCAATCGACAACCCAGGATCTACACGCAACTGAGATGGCTACGATTATTGGTGGTGAAGGCAATTCTTTCATTACTGGAAAGGGGGTAGCACCAGCTGTTCGTTTTACCTCTTCAAGTTTTTCAGTTCTCAGCCCGGATCCGATAACTTCATACAATGCATTGGACGTTACTGTGCAGAATCATTCCTATGGTACACAAATAGAAAATATATATGGGACCTTAGCACAAGCTTTTGATCAAAATGTTCAACAAAAGCCAAGTTTACTCCATGTATTTTCTTCCGGGAACGATGGTGCGCTGGCGTCTACAACGGGTGTCTATGCGGGAATTACAGGCTACGCCAATCTCACCGGAAATTTCAAAATGTCGAAAAATACACTTTCAATCGGCTCGGTAGATACAGTGGGGAGGGCCATCTCATTTTCTTCAAAGGGGCCTGCCTATGATGGCCGTATTAAACCAGAATTGGTAAGCTACAGCATGGTCGGTTCTTCAAATTCAGCAGCCTTGGTATCGGGTGTAGCTGCCTTACTGCAGCAAGCCTATAAGCAAAAAGTGGGGACTTTGCCCACCGTAGCCTTACAAAAGGCTCTCCTGATTAATGGTGCCCAGGATATTGGTAATACCGGACCCGATTTTAAAACAGGTTATGGAAACCTTGATGCATGGCAAAGTATGCACATGTTGCAGGCTGATCAATTCATTGAACAAATACTCACTCAGTCTCAAATTAACACCCATGAATTAATGATACCCGACAATGTTCGCAATGTTAAAGTAACGTTGGTTTGGGATGATGTACCCGGGCAGGTAAATTCGAATATAGCTTTGGTTAACGATTTGGATCTAAGTATATCTACTCCCGGTGACCAGACTGTTTTTCCCTGGATATTAGACAGCTCACCACAGCTGAGTGCGTTAGAGAAACCTGCTACAAGAGGCGTTGATCACTTGAATAATATCGAGCAAATATTGATTGAAGAACCTGAATCCGGAGTCTACACCATTCAGGTAAATGCAAGTGCAATGTTTAGCAATAACCAGGCCTACGCAATAGCCTATTCCTGGGAGGAACAAGATGCTTTCACCTGGCATTATCCGACTTCAGGCGATAACATGCCATACAATGGAGAATCTGGAACATATTTTCAATGGAAGAGTACTTTGGCAGAAAACACTGGAAGGCTGGAGTTGAGTGTAGATGGTGGCAATAACTGGCAAGTAATAAAAGACAATATTAATTTATCTACAGGCTTATTGCGCTGGCAGGCTCCTATGATCACAAGTAAAGCACAGGTGCGGATGGTCGTTGGATCATCTCAATTTGTTTCTGATATTTTTTCCATTTCCAGACCAATAGTTCCTGCTGTTGGCTTTAACTGCCAGGATTCTGTTTTGTTAAAGTGGAATAAAGTTAGTGGTGCCAATAGCTACCGGGTTAGTTACTACAATAATTCACGCATGGAGAATTATTTGATAACTGGCGATACAAGCTTTGTTTTTAGTGAAACGTCCTCAGACAGAACTCATTTTGCAATTCAATCGATCCTGGAAGGAGGAAAGGAGGGAATTCAAGGTTACACTTTTGATTATTCGTTGCAGGAATTTGCCTGCTACTTACGATCATTTTATCCACAACTTCAGCCAGGTGAAGGCATTAATTTGCTTGCAGAAGTGGGTACGGCATATGGTATAGAAAAAATTGTTTTTCAACGACTGCTAGGCGAGATCTTTGTTGATATTAATACCCAAATTCCATCTCAATCAATTACTTATAATTATTTGGATACTTCACCTGATCAAGGTCTTAACAGATACAGGCTTGTATTGCATTTTATTAATGGCGAAAAATTATTCAGTGATATCGTCAGTGACTATTTTCTGTCCACCATACCCTTTTTAGTTTTCCCCAACCCGATAAGTACTGGTCAGGATCTACAGATAATAGCGAAGCAGTTTGCATCATACCCACAAGTGTTTACCTTATACAGCAGTAGTGGTTTGAAGGTGTTTACTTATGACTTATTTGCAGATAAAGAAAGTATTACCATACCCCCTTTGCCTCCGGGTGTATATGTATTCAGTATCCAAACAAATGAAGGCCTTAGTCGTGGCAAATTATTATTGACGCAATGAGGATTGGATTAATGAGTTGATGTGCTGATGAATTGATACGGTGATGTGTTAGTTGACACCACCTCCAGGTTCGACCTCTAGCTTCTAGTAATTGCTTCAGGCTGAGTGCAAAGTCTTGCTTTTAACTTCCAGCTTCATGCCTCGAGTCTCTAACCTCGAAGTTCCGGCCCCGATCAAAAATTCTCAATTTTTTTGCCTTCCATGCAACCCTTTAATGCTTATCTTGTCTTTAGAGGTAAACTAATAGAGATAAACTAGGCGCTTGGCTGAGTATCAACATCTTCATCAGGATTTAATAGATCGCTGCAAAAAGGGCGATGACCGTGCCTTTCAGGCTTTGTATAAGCTTTATTCCAAAGCTATGTACAATGTCAGTTACAGGATCACAGGCAGGGAAGAAGATGCGCAAGACGCTATACAGGAGTCATTTATCAGTGCCTATCGCAACATTCAACACTATAGAGGAGACTCTGCCTTTGGCGCCTGGATCAAGCGAATCGTTGTAAACAGGTCAATCAATATTATGAGGTCAAGGAAAGCCGAGCTTTGGCCTGATGACGAACGTTTTGATATTGGAGAGCAGGAAGCACCTGAAGTATATAAAGAAGACATGACTGTCGAACGCATTCGTCAGGCCATCATGAATTTACCAGATGGTTATAGATCTGTGGTAAGTCTTTACCTGTTGGAAGGCTACGATCATGAGGAAATTGCCACCATTTTAGGTATTTCAGAATCAACGTCAAAGTCGCAACTTAACAGAGCGAAAGCACGCTTACGAGAACAACTAACGATAAAGGTATGAAAGACGAATTGAAGGATTTTATCGAGCAGAACAGGACCGCTTTTGACACAAAAGAGGTCCCTGAAAAAGTATGGTTAAATGTAAATAAGCAATTATTTGGCAGACAGGCATTTTGGCAACCCATCCGCTACTGGCAAGCTGCAGCTGTTTTATTTTTCGCCCTATCGTCTTTTCTTTTTTTGCAAGACAGGGTGGGGGTACAACAACAGGCAAGCATGAGGGAGTTTAAAGCCACAGAGGCTTTTTACATAGAAGAAATTTCTGAGAAAATGAAAATGATTCATTCTGTAAACGCCAGTGACCTGAATGGTTTTACGCAGGACTTCCAACAGCTGGAAGCCATGTATATGGTGTTGAAAGAAGAAATGAATAGTAAACCGAGCGAAAAAGTAAAAGATGCTTTGATCCTTAACCTTATCATCCGCATTAACTTATTGAATAAACAGTTGAAGGAGGTAGAGGATTCTGCCAAACCTGAAGATGAAGCCATTATTAGTTAATAGCCCTCACTAATTTCCTCTTGAGTATGCCATGTGTCGGTGAGAATACAAAGGCCAATGCAAATAGAAAACCACACATGGTGGCAATGGCTGCCGCAATAGAGCCATCCATCCAAACTGCTAAGTAATACCCTGAGGCAGATGCCACAACCCCAACACTACTGGCAATAACCAGCATGCGTTTAAAATTATCGGTGAGTAGGTAAGCTGTTGCGGGTGGAACAATCAACAAAGCTACTACTAATATAGCACCCACAGATTCGAACGAGGCAACGGTTGTGGCAGACACCATACCCATTAACAAATAATGCCAAAAGGCTGTTGACAAACCGAGCGCAGTGGCGTAGCCGGGATCAAAAGAAGTAAGCAGTAATTCTTTGTAGAAAAAATACAGTACTAATAAAATAGCGATGAGTACAGTGCTCATTACTACAATGGCTTTGGGGGCGAGTATATAACCACCCTCCAGTATAATCATATCAAGAGGGGTGTAAGCAATTTCTCCATACAAAACACAATCCTGATCCAAGTCAACCTTTCCCGCAAATAAAGAGATGAGTACCACACCGATGGCAAAAAGCCAGGTAAAGGTTACACCTATGGCAGCATCACTTTGCAGTTTTGCTTTCTTGTGAAAAAACTCAATAAGAAAAGTAGTAATTAGTCCGAGTAAACTGGCACCAATCACCATTGTTAATGAATCTCTGGAACCTGAAAATAAAAAAGCCAATACAATACCGGGTAATACAGCATGAGAGATGGCATCACTTACTAAAGCCATTCTTCTAAGAATAAGAAAGCAACCCAGCAGGGCACAGGAAATCGCTACTAAAGAACCGGTAAGAATAATCCAGAAATCGTTCATGTCAGTAAGGAATTTTTGTTTTATGTGGATCTACAACAGGGTAATTCAGAATCTGTTCCAGGTCTGCTTCAAGTTCCGGAGTAAGAAAGTGTTCAATGGTATCAGCATCTTCATGCACGTGATCGGGCGCAATGTGTACGTGTGTTGTTAAATATAATTCCCACAGCCTGTGGATTTTTACGATGCGTTGTGCCCGGGTTTTGCCCTCTTCTGTTAGCACACAAAGCTTACCTGATTTTTCAAGATAACCTTGGTTACATAAACGCTGAATGGATCGCTGCAGTCCTTGCTTATCAAAACTTCTTTTGCGGATGATTTCATCAGCATAACGTTGTACAAAGAAGTTTTTGCTGCTCTCGCCCAGTTGATATAAAACTTTTAAAACATTTTCATCCTGTATGGTTCTGCGGAATCTTCTTTGTTTAAAATAACGATTCAATATCCCTTTTTTAGGTGCAATCATAAATGACAGCAGCGCCAGGGTTGAGACAACAATCACAATCCAGGGACCTGTGGGCATGGAAGGTGCCGTGTAGGAAATGTAGGCTCCGGCAAGGCCACTAAAGGCTCCAACCGATGCAGCGATAATGAACATCATACGAATGGAGTTAGTCCAGAAACGTGCAACGGCTGCGGGTGTAATTAGCACAGCGGCCATCAACACAACTCCTACGGCTTGTATGCCCACCACAACAGCCAACACAATCATGGAAGTTAAAAGCAACTCCAATCGTTTTACGGGTAAGCCAAGCGCGACTGCATAATTACGATCGAAGACAAGAAGTTTAAATTCCTTGAAGAATAAAAGTGTAAAAGTGATCAGCAGTATTGCAACAATAGAGAATGAAATTAAATCGGCTCCTACCAGAGCAGCTGCTTTACCAAAAATGAAGTGATCTAAACCGGATTGATTGGCATTACCGCTTTTCTGTATGAAGGTCAGTAGTAAAATACCAAAGCCAAAAAAGACAGATAAGATTAATCCAATAGCAGTATCTTCTTTAATACGACTTTTTGCAGTGATGTACTGGATAGCATATAGCGATAACCAACCTGTTATAAAAGCCCCAGCAATCAGGTAGAGTGGGTTCTTTGTGCCGCTCAATAAAAAACCTAAACAAATGCCTGGTAATACGGCATGGGCAATCGCATCACCGATTAGCGACTTTTTATTCAGAAAAGTAAAAGAACCCACCAGCGCTGAGCTGGCAGTTATCAGCACTGCACCTGCTGTAACGTAGCGCACATTGGGATCTGCAAAGGAAAAGAAGTCTGTAAAGTTACTCATACTACTTTCTCTTCTCTGTTTGGAAAATTTTCTCTGCGAATTAAATCACCTACATCCGACAAGAGTGTGAGTTTACCACCATAGGTTTCCTGCAATTTTTCCTGCGTGAAAGTACTTGAGGTCGGACCATGTGCCACTAATCGGGTATTCAGCAGAATCACCCAGTCAAAATAAGTACTTACAGATTGTAAATCGTGGTGCACGACAATCACAGTTTTATTAGCGGCTGTCATAGTTCGCAATAAACTGATGATGGCTTTCTCTGTTGCTGCATCTACACCGGCAAAGGGCTCATCCATAAAGTAGATATCAGCTTGTTGTGCTAAAGCGCGCGCAAGAAAAGTTCTTTGCTGTTGCCCACCCGATAGTTGGGCTATCTGGCGGTTGGCGAAAGATTCCATGCCTACTTTTCTTAGACAATCCATCGCCACATCCAAATCTGCTTTGCGTGGTCGTTTGAGCAAACCCAGTTTACCGTAACGTCCCATCATCACTACATCCAATACCGATACAGGAAAATCCCAATCGACTGATTCGCGCTGCGGCACATAAGAAATCCGATGTCGGACCTCATTAATGTTTTCATCAAAGATTTTACAATAGCCACTGCTGAGTGGGAGCAGCCCCATGATCGATTTAATTAAAGTAGATTTACCTGCTCCGTTCGGACCAATAATACCTACTAATTTCCCTTGTGGTATTTCAAGATCAATATTCCACAACACAGGCTTGCGATCGAAAGCAACAGTAAGGTCGTGTACTTCGAGTGCCGCTACTGTACTCATATGCTTATTCATATTATTGGAGAGCACTCACAATGGTGCTCACATTTTTACTAACCATGCCTATGTAAGTTCCTTCAGGTGTGTTGGCTTCACCCATGGCGTCAGAATATAGGCTTCCGCCAATGTTTACCTGCCAGCCTTTGTTTTTGCATCCTTCTATTACGGCATTTATTGATTTTTCAGATACCGATGTTTCTACAAAAATGGCCTTTATCTTTCTGCTGATGATAAAGTCAACCAAGGCAGTTACGTCTTTTAACCCAAATTCTGACACTGTAGAAATGCCTTGCAAGCCTCTTACTTCCATGGCATAAGCATCACCAAAATAGCCAAAGGCATCGTGGGCAGTGATGAGTACGCGTTGTGTTTCCGGAATGGCTTGAATTTGTGCAGCCACAGCCTTATCAAGGGAGTCTAATTGCATTAAGTAGCGCGCAGCATTTGCCTGGTAAATTTGTTGTTTGGCCGAATCGACTTCAAGTAAAGTTTTTTCAACTGCTGTTACAGCGTTTTTCCAGAGCTTCACATCAAACCAGATGTGTGGATCATGGATGCCTTCAGTGATCAACCTGAGTTCATCTTCAGGTATGGATTGTGTTACAGGAATAACTGTTTTTGTCCGGCCAAGTTTTTCCAACACTTCAGCCATTTTTCCTTCCAGGTGTAGTCCATTATAAAAGATAATATCCGCATCGGTTAATTTTTGCAGGTCACCCTGTGTTGCCTTGTAAAGATGTGGATCAACCCCTGCGCCCATTAGGGAGATAACATCAGCAGCATCACCCGTTACATTTTTAACAGCATCGGCAATCATGCCTGTGGTGGTTACAATCATTAAGCGTTCGCGCTGCTGATCCTTTTGTTTAGGCTGACAAGCGCTTAACAATATGAACGACAGAGAAAGTAAAGCGATAGAATTTAAAATTTGAAATTTAAAATTTGAAATGTTGAATGTGTATAGCATGGTCTATTCTTTTACTAAGATATTTTCGGCCGCTTCACGTGATATTAACTGCGGTTTTTTGTTTTGAATGCTTACCTCGAGAGAGTCGTCAAATTCAATGCGTTCGCGCACTGTAATAGAGACACCTATCGATACTCCTATTTTACTCAGGTATTGCAGAAAGGGAGGAGAGCCATTGCGGACAGCACAAACGATAAGTGCTTTATTTACCAAGGCATCCTTCAACACAATTTGTTTCTCTTGCTTGATCTTCCCATGCTTATCCGGAATAGGGTGGCCATGCGGATCGGCAGTAGGGTAGCCCAAAAATTCATCGAGCTTTTCAATCAGCAGGCTTGAGTTAATGTGTTCCAGTTGTTCCGCAACATCATGTACCTCATCCCAGGTAAAGCCAAGCTTCTCCACTAAAAAAGTCTCCCACAATCGATGCTTCCGTACAATGGACAAAGCATGTGCTTTGCCTTTTTTGGTAACATTTACACCATAATACTTTTCGTAGGTGATCAA